>Ga0058698_10000707_pt1 | contig 17247 bp, 11 predicted proteins | sample AgamicAsSfe_FD_67288 | JGI IMG/M metagenome (GOLD analysis project Ga0058698, IMG submission 67288) | Agave microbial communities from Guanajuato, Mexico - As.Sf.e | ecosystem: Host-associated > Plants > Phyllosphere > Phylloplane/Leaf | place: Guanajuato, Mexico | collected 2012-05-30
GCTTTTTGCAATTTCTCCACGCGCTCCGCCTGCCCGGCTCCCGTCTCGTTGGGCACATTCTCGCGCCCAATTTCGAGGATCAGGGAGTGCAGTCTGCGAAAGCAAGCGTTCGCATTGTCGGCCTGTTTCCGCGAATCGTCGGCTTGAATGATCAAGGAATCTGATTTGGGCGCATGGTAGCGCGAGGAGAGGAGCGGTTGGCGCAGGATTGGCGGGAGGAGAGGCAGGATGGAGGAGGTAGGGAGGCGGAGGTTGGCTTTGGAGGAGACTCTGGTTGGAGCAGCGTTAGCGGGAATGAGTTTTGGCTATGAAATACAGGCAATGCCATACTTGTTAACATTCTGACCGCCTGGCCCCGAAGAGCGTGAGAATGTTATCTCTGATAGACTGCGCGGGATGGTGTCTGGGTTCAGGTCGGCGAGCCATTTGCGTGCGGCGGCGAGGTCTTCGTCTGAGTAATCTGCTGGCCCGCGTTTTGAGGCGAATGCTCTGGCATGTTGTGATATTACCGGGCGAGGCTTTGTGCTCGTGAGTAGACGTTGGAATAAACAGCGCTGCATTGCGACGGGTGTAAAGCTTCAATGTTGACTGTACACGCTCGAAAGGGCGGCGTTTGACATGTGACAATCGGAGACGATGACGTTCAGTATCACGTGCCCGTGTGCGCTTGAGCTGCGAAGGAGGTTGGAAGCTTCGATCGAGTAAGGGCTTTATTACCGAACATGACAGGATCGAAAATGCTATTGACTGAACTTGTAGCTAAGAACACAAATATCAAGATGTCCGCTCCCAGGTATCTACTGACGTGTCGGCATAATCATAGCATGACATTGTGGGAGGGAGGAAACATGATCAAAGTGCCTGGGTATCATACTAATCTCGGTAAATCCAAAACTGAACTCCAAAATTGCTAACAAACCGGACGAATATCTTCAATGTCCACCACGTAAAGCGCAATCGAAGTGGTGACAGCCTTAAAGAAACAACCCTCTCGAATCTGGCACCCGGGCCTTGATCTATTCTCTACGCATCGCGAACCGGAATCGATCCATTCTCGGCATCCTCTCAAGACAGGTAGTCTTCATCCTCAACACTGTCTCCTTGCAGAATGCACGAGACACTGGATCGTATGAACACAGCAAGGCTCGTTGCATGCCTCCTTCTTGGCCACAGATGATGGCGGCCACCGGCAAGCGCTCTGCTTGAAATGCGGTGGCGGTCAGCGTGAACGTGTCGATGAGAGTGAAAGTCTTCAGCTCAGAGCCCCTTCGAGTTGGACCGAGCGGCTTCAGCGGTAGCAATTCGCCAGTTTTGGGGTCAATCTCGGCACTGGACAGAGTGCTTCCGTGAGTGCTCCATGTGAGACGGTCCTGATTGAAGCCGAAGATGCAGCGCTCGACCTCAGAGAGTTCCGGGATCCCCTGTACTCCGAAGAATGCTGCTTGAGTTGCCCAGAGCTTGCCGGCATACAAGCGACGGACCATCGAGGGTAGGAATGGCATGGCGATAAGACAGGGTATGAGGATAGGCAAGCCTGCTGCCAGCATGCCCGCCCCAATACCGGGGGACAGGGCGTTGTAAATCCCACCGATGATCGTCATCAAGAGACCGTAGAAGAACCATACGGAGAAACCACGAACCAAGATCCTGGCAATCGTTTGCAAGAGCGTGGCTCGTTTCATGAAGGCCACAGGTTCCAGACGCTCCCATTTGATCGCCGCTCCGAATGCGCCATCGAGGACGATGATTTGGGTCTCGTCTAGGGCGCTCGCCTTTTCGCTTCGTGGAGGTTTGCTTGCGTCTCTGGCAGGCTGTGCGTTGACGATGCCTGCTACTTGCGTACATGGCTCAATGTCCCAGAGGCTGGCTTGGTAGGCATCGTGTAAGCTGGACCACGGTTGACGCTCGTTCAGGTCTGGTTGCAAGCAGATCAGGCGCTCCAGAAGTCTGTCGTTGTCATTCAGGAATGACAGGCGAGCGAAAGCTTTAAACGCAGAATCCATTTTGTTGACTCTGGGCCTGCGTCGCATCAAGCCCATCAGAGCGTACGAGGCATCTCCAGGACTGAACTGGTTGTGGGGTCGTGCGAACAGGCATTGCGTCGCGGTGACGGTCAATTCGAGAGGCGAGAGCTGGATGGTACCGCTGTAATGTTCGATGAGTTCGCGAACGCTCTTGCCGTCTTTCAGCATGCTCGCGATAGTATGCTTTGACAAGATCTTGGGTGGTTGGCCGCTCAGCGTGTGAATGGGAATTCCATCGCTGTTCGGACAGAAAAGAAGCTCGGGCAGTGTCCAGAGGCGCTCTCCCCATGATTGAAGCAACTCTCTTGTCGACTCGACGGGTTGCCTGCCTTCGTTTCTGGTCGATGTCGGGAACTGGTACGGCGAACCCGCTACGATGATCATGCTCTTAGACGCCCGCAAGATGTCACAAATTGCATAAGCGCCGGGATCATCATCGTTCGAGGCGCCACTGTGATCAATGCCAGATTCGAAGTCGATCCAGAAGGCATCCAAGCCGCTGTCCCGAGCGATTTTCGAAGCTAGCTTTGTGAGTGCTTTGCGATTTTCGAAACTCGCTTGCGATCGGTCGGCCCTTTCCGCTTGTGTCATGTTTGCACCGAAGTCGCCGTTCAGAGTCGCTTGCGATTGGGTAGGAAAATGGTGGCTCGTGTACGAGACGAAGAGAAAGCTTGGGACGCCGGCTTCTGGGTGGTGTTCCTGCCATTCGGTCACTTCGAGTGGGAGATATTGAGTTTGTTCTTCCAAGAACGGCTCGTTGACAAAACACAGTCGTTTCGGACCAAGCAGTCTGTCCTGCAGATTCGAGGATCTGTTCCTGGATGATGATGAGCCCGAACCAGAGTCCCTCATCTCGACGGTCGGATCGGAGTATAAATCATGCATTGCCTTCTCTGACTTGACGTCTCTGGTAAGCTCTCCGCAACAGCTTGACGCTTCGGTGGCGTTTTTTGCGACGTCCACAGAGTACCAATTGCGATAGAGCACGCGATCGTAGAAGCCACCATTGCGAACCGGAGTTTCCAGATCGTTGACGGTGAAGAACTGCATGATATCAGATTAGCTACTTTCCTTTGGCACGGAGCGTAGACATCTCGTTTTGTTTAACTCACCAACCAAGGTAGCGCGAAACACGCGAGCCCATATTGGCCTGCTTGAATATGCAGAACGCCTTTGCCATCGGACTTGTAACTCGCAGCGGCCACCTGGATCACATAAGGAAGCTTCGAGCGCATATTATGCGTCCCTTGGACTTTCTCGAGCTCGGCCAGCTTCGCATTGTCGGGATCGAGATACCAACCGTGCGGAGACCATTTTTCTTGAGGTACTTGTCTCACTCTGCCGAGGGCGTCTCTGTGGATTAGAGTGTTTGTTGAGTTGACGGAGTGGTGCTCCGAGCCAGTGCCTTTGCCCTGAGCTTCCAGGTCGTTGGTTGCGACGTTTGAATAGATCTTTGCATCGTCCTGCCCAGAGCGTGAGGCACGGTTGGTGGAAGACATCGTAAGTCTATCTTACTCTTGGAGCGTGCAATGTTTCTGAGAAGGAACGACGTCTCGGTCGTACTTCGCCTCGCGCAACGGCATGTTTATAGTCTCTCGGGCGACGAGGCTGTGAGTCCTCAATCCCATGAGCTGATCGCGTGATACCCACATGATCCTACACCGGTAGCGACACTCAAGCCAATGATAGGCAGTGTTCTTCACAGCAGTGGCGGAATCATCTCCTGCCCATGGCGTGGTCAATGCAGGGGGCTGATACACGATATTGGAACCAACATATATCCGATGAAGACACGCGACGAGGCGGTGGTGCCATGGCCTAACTTGGAGATAAGGCGTTGACGAAGCCGGCTCTCGACCATGCGCGTGGGATAACAATAGGGTTGAAGGCGAGGCCCGGACGCCATCCGGTTTCCACAGGCGTTTGGCGAACCAACAGTATCGTGGTGTGGCAGGTTTGGCACTTGGAGTCGGGCTAATTCGAGCGTGAACTTCTGCAGCACGGCTGCAGGCATGGTGGTGTACGCGCCCAATCGGGGCTGTTTTTTGCCGATCGTCTCAGCCGCATGTTACACATTAATCTGAAGGATTCAATTTTGGGACTTTGCAAGGCTGGAACAGGGTTAGGCGATATTGGATGCCGTCTTGGCGTTGGTTTTGTGGGTGGACGCGCATGGCGCGCGATGGACAAGATGTTGGGCAGTGTTTCTGAAGAGCATATGATAGGTTAGTTTGTTGGAAAGTGAACTGCGGACAAGTATCAGATGATGGAAGGATCCTGCATCAAAATTGTTGATATCAAGGTATCGTCAGCTTCCAACTCACAATTGTTGGTTATCTGGGCCGGAGAACTTAGCAACCAATGAGTCAACAACAGCCTGTGTCAAGTCGCACACGATTGGGCATCACGTGAGAGATTTGCTAGCGATTCATCATTTGCACAGATAAACAGTGTTTGGCTTCGTTACAGATTCGTCTATCTTCTCGGCCGCCAAGTGCTTTTGATCATGCTATCATCAGTGACATCAGGGTTTGACTCCTTCAACAGCTCCATGCATTCAATTCGCAGACAGTGACACAGTCTGTTTAAGCGCGGGTAGCGAAGCCGATGCGCTGGTTGGTGGTGTCGTAGACGGAGTAGTAGTTCTCAAGGAACTTTTGGCCGATGATGGTGTTGACGCCGGAGTTGCCACCGTCGGTGATCCAGGAGTAGTACTTGCCAGAGCTGACACCGAAGTTGGAGTACTGGGCCTGGGGGATCAGGTACTGGTCGGGAGTCAGGGCGTAGGTGGTCGAGCCGAACTTGATGTTGAAGTTTTGAGTGGGCTTTTTGGTGAATGATGCAAGGCCGGAGCTGGAATCGCTCTTGCCGCCAGCGGCGCTGAGGAATGCGTTGTAGGCAGAGGTGGGGATGTAAATGAGGGTGGTGCCGGTGTCGACGATGCCAGTGGCGCCCGAGGCGAGAACACTGGATCCGTAGCTGAAGCTGGCGATGGAGATGCCCCAGTAGGCGGCGGCGTTACCGCTCTTCAAAGTCGGGAAGTAGGTGAGAGTGCCCTTGTACTTAGAGCTGTCGACACCACCAAGAGTCAGCTCGCCGTTGGCGTCATCATTGTCGCTGCCAGCCTCGGGGGCGAAGTAGACGCCGAGAACTTCAGTCGAGATGGAACCCTGCTTGTACAGGTTGTCCAGGAAGGTAGGGACGGTGTTGGCGTTGGAAACGGTGCCCTGGGTGAGGTCGACTGGACCGAAGCCAATGATGCCATCGACACCTTGGAAGCCTTGTGCGGTGGACGCGGCACCGATGGATTGGGAGTTGACGGTCAGACCTCCGAAGCTGACTTTGTCAGTGTATTCGGTGCCGGAGAACGAGCCGCTACCATAGCTGACAGAGACAGATCCTCCAGTGGATTTGCCGGTGGAAGTCGGCTCGCAATCGGTCTGAGCACCACACCAGGTGTTCGAAGCTTGGAATGTCAATAGTCTGTACTAAACATGGAAGGGGGAATTGCAGTCACTTACAACCAGTGTCAACGATCAGTTGGTATGTGGCGCCACCAATTTTTACGGGAGCGACGTAGGTCACATCTTCATTGGTCACGGTGCCAGAACTGACAAGCTTGTTGCCGTCGGACTTCTTGTTGTTGTAATGATCGAGTCTGTCGCGGCCGTTGGCAACGAGGTTCTTGACCGAAGTGACGTGCTGAACTTGTGTCACGGTAAGAGTGGTAACTTCACCGCGCGGCTGGATGGGCGAGGCCGATACGCCGGCTGCTGCTGCGGCCACGAAGGCGATGGGAGTGTTGAGGTGCATATTGATGATTGATGCTGTGCGAGAGATAGACGATGTTGGTGTGGATGTTTTGTGATATCGAGAGACAACGAGCTGCCTTTATATATGCTCAAGGCCATGCAATGAGGTCCATTAGTAGCTCTGATGGGCCCAATGATAGAAGGTTCGTGCTCAAGCTCATCGCTACGAAGGCTTGGTCTCTTGGAAACATGCTTGTGTTGGCAGATGGGGATGGCAACATCATCGCGACTTGCAGACTAAGGCAGAAGGGCGACCAATCTCAGCGCCTTCGCCAGGTAGGTTCGCTAGGGTGCAAGCGCTAGCAATCTTGTATATAGTGGGTTCTTGACAGTTCAACCAGTGATTCAACATTAGTAAATGATCGTCACGCTGGCAGCCATGTTACCTGCCATTTTCAGAAAGTCCTCCGCACCTGTTATCGTAGACGTACCTGGACAGATCACGAATACGGGACTGTAGAGTGCAGAGCAGCACACCATTTTAGAAGCTATACAGTCGCGTGAGCTGGAGCATTAGATAGCGGCTACCGAGGCACATCAAGGTAGCGGCGACAAGTTGTGTGATCGTCCTTTTTGCCTGCTCACAACCGCATCGTGTGACGATGTTTGCTGCGATGATAGGCTGTGGCACTTCGAAGTTACTGCGATAGCGGCTGATGATATTGTGCGCTCTGCCATCTTGCCATTCTGCCAGATCGCCGTTAGCAGACGGCTTAGACGGTACAGAGTCAGTATGGTCGACTGGTTGGTGATCCTCAAAGCTTCGTGTGAGCTTAACAAAGCTTAAAGATGTTTAGACGAGCGCGTCAAGGCTTGTGTGCCTTGCAGGATTGCTAGCAGGATTCAAGACCAGGGCCCTTCGGTAGTTAATTGGAGAGTTGCTAGATGCATGCGCCCTGACAAGCAAGAGGAAGGCGACGAACCACCTGCTGGATCAGACTTAGCCGCATCAGATAGCGTGCATAAAGCTCGCGATCTTTCGGATATATGGCAAAAAACCTCCGCTTTCCGACAGAAACAGACTAGACTGTCATTTGGCACGGAGACCGATCGACCATCAGGTGTTCGTCCGGGACGATAACACGAAGCTTAGGATTGCGACCTGCCTGATTGACGACTGGCGAGTGATGCTAGGCGATGGCCTCATCGGTTTGCCGACCCCCACGGCCAAGGGGGCGTATGCACAGACGGCGGCACGCACCGGTTCGGTAGGATTCATCATTTCTCCATCCTCCAGGTTGCGTGGTTGCGGTAGGAAGTCGGCCCGGAACATCTCCCAAGGTTGCGCAATCAGTAATCTCTAAATTACTCGTCTTGCTTGGGCAGGTGCTTGCAACGCACGCGCTCGCTCGCATTCTCTGCTATCCGGCACAGGTCTAGAAGTCGTTATTTTGCTCGCTTCGACACGAGTACGCGCGGCTTGAAGAGCCGAATGTGAGATGGACAACTTGTAAGTGAAGGCGAGAGTCTCATGGCTGCAGACTTGGATGTACGAGGTACGCCCGTCCCCGCGCATTGCATATCTGGTATCCGCAAAGCTCGGGTCGCGGGAGATAATCTCTTGGTGCACTCGCAGGTCGTGAGGAGGTCGAGCAGATGGGCGCGTGATCGAGTGGAGTCGCACGATCTTGGGAATCTCAGAGGTGGATACACAGAATCCCCTAGTGCATGAATTCGCAGTTCTTCTAGCATTCTTGCGGTACAAACTGACCGTTGTGGGACTAGGTATTCGACGTATGGACGTATGGAAGCATACAACTTCTGTATGAAAACTTACTATCATAGGTCGCTATCTTGCCATCGCTGCTTTGACAGAAGAGGCTCGCAAACACTCGAACCTATTGCTCAGTGAGCAAGATTGGTTGTCTGGAAGGGCTGCTGTGTCTACATACCCGGACCGCTCATAAGTATTGACCCTCGTATGTAGATATAGCGTGGTCAAATCCATACCGCTGATGTCATAGCCCCGCCTCACGACTTGTACAAGCACTTGAGCTCACAAACAATTGTATGCCTTTCATCTTTTGCAAGGAAGCTACGACTTGTGTTTTCCTAATTGAATCTTAGCACTTCATGGAAGAAAGCCACTGATCTCATCGCAACAAGCAATATATCTTGTTTCCAGCACACCAACGATCTCACGTAAGGCCTCCAGACATTCCTCTTTCTCTCTGCGATCATCAGCAACATACAACCTTATCAAAGTGCTACCTCGGCTTGTCAATCAATCGAGAGATGGCCTCAGACTCTCGCGCTGCGCTTCTCAAGGCTTCGACTCCGCCATCCGATGCGCTCTTCAGCAGCTTGATCACGGCGAACCATATCTTGCACCATCAAAAGGTCCTCGACGCGTACGGACATATCAGCGTTCGCAATCCTCAGAACCCAGCGACGTTCTTCATCTCTCGCTCACTTGCTCCAGCTCTTGTCTCATGTCGAGAGGACATCGAAGAATATTATGTCGAAGATGCCAACCCGGTGAACAAGGAAGCACCACAAGGATACGTTGAGCGGTTCATCCACAGCGAGCTTTACAAACGCTATTCCGACGTCAACAGTGTGATCCACAGTCACAGCGAGGCTGTCATTCCCTTTTCCATCAGTAGTGTGCCGGTACGTCATTCAGGTCCAGACGTTCGTCACGATCTACGTTTTTCAGCTGACATGGTTCCCAGCTTCGCCCAGTCTATCACATGGGTGGTGTACTCGGCCATCAAATACCAGTCTACGATATCGCATTACACTACAAGTCTTCGGACACCGAACACTCGCTTCTAGTGGATCAGCCACATCTTGGCAATGCGCTCGCAACAGGCTTCCATCCGGGCTCGATTGTATCAAAGACCACAAATCTGATCAAGAATTACATCACTTCTTCCCAGCCACAGCCAACCGCCTTCCCCTCTTCACCCGTCGTGCTCATGCGCGGGCATGGCTTTTCCTGCGTGGGGCAGAGGATAGAAGAAGCCGTGTATCGCGCGATCTACACCTGCTCTAACGCTCGTATCCAGACGACGGCGCTTCTCATTCAAGGCGGGTACAACATCGGTCTGATGGGAGAGCGTTTCGGAGCTGGTGAGAAGGAGACTGGTCCCGCCAAGGGGGAGGAGATCAAGTTTTTGAACGAGAGAGAGGTCAAAGATGCTTCGACTAAGTTGTTGAAGACAGTGGAGAGGCCATGGGGTTTGTGGTGTGCCGAGGTCAATGACTGCGATCTGTATCGCAATGTTTATCTGGAGGGAGATGAGGAGGCGGATTTTGATGGCGAGGACGCAGATGAGGCGGAGCACGAGCGGTGATGTCTTGGTGTTCTTCTTCCGCATTGACTCTTGTTCTTGGGAAGGCGTAGTAATGAATTCATGACCACGAAGAGCCTTATGTTGATCCGCAAAAGTTGTTGCTGTCTAGTGTCATCACAGACGCAAACGGCCGGTCGAGATCGGCTTGCGGGGCGCGAGCGAACGAGCAGGGATTGACATTTGGGCTTGCCCTGCATCGCCACCTCACACCATCTCACCACCAGCCAATCAATCGCTCGTATGCAGTGTTTAGCACTACACTCTGCGGCACTACAGCAAATGTCATTCGATGGACCTGCATAGACTCGTGCTCTAGTCCTGCGGTTGCCTGCGCGCATATCAATATTGATACAGCTTGCAGTCGGCCTCTGTTCGAAGCGAGGCGAGCGAGTCTTGCTTTACATGTGTGCACCGGCAGGAGGGCGCTTGTGGCATGGTCTGGCCGGTTGAGGATGTGTGAGGCGCACAGCAGGTGGACTGCACTGCGATGACTGTCCCTCCTTGTCCAAGTGCTCTCTCGCGTCGCACTGTGCTCAACCGACGGAAAACTCGCTACTGACCTCCACAATAATTTGACCTCCTCGTGGTTGACGATCTAGCGAGACAGTCATGGCGCATGCGAATGTCTCCAACGGTGTGCTCACCATTATTGCGTCTTTCTCAAACGGTCTGGATGTGCTGAAGAAGCTAAGGCGATCGCGCAAGACGAGCACGCAGCGGTCCAAAAACCAGAAACGCAACGACGATGATGCACTACGCTTGTCTCGCAGCTTGCGAAATGGTCCAGAAGAGATTGGGCGTGAGTACCAGGCTGGAAGCATGCGATGTGACAGCGAATTGTATGCAATGGGAGATGGTAAGCTAGGTCGCTGAGCTATATGACTCTCATGGCTGATGTGGTGTAGCTACTGCGCAGAACTCGCTGGCCGAGATTCTGCTCAAACTGAACACTGGCCTCGTTGGCATAATCACTTCTTTTTTGAGTCGCGATAAGCACAGCGGGCTGGAGCTGGACTACCAGTCTTTGACGGATCTTTCGGAGCAGTCACGCGTACAGACTATCGGGGTCTTGCGACAGCTTTACCAGAGGCTGACATCGAGGTGCATACCAACAACTGTCTCTCGCGCACACAGCGCAGGTACAAAAGCGAGAAAGCCTAGCAGCCGTTCACCGACCAAGCACGCTAAAAGGCGACGGCCGACCCTCGCTCGTGTCATGATCGAGAACTCTTCCCTACCTTCGCAGATTGCTATGGTGCGCCCATCTGAGAACCGGAAGCAGCGTTCTGCAACACACTCTCGCTCATCGAGTGAGGCGCCGAAGTCACACTCCGGATCTACACCAGCAGCATCTGCCCTAGAACTGCCAATGTCGCCACCGCCGTACTTCCCGTCAGACCCACTACCCAAACAGCCAGCATCAGTTGCTAGCAAACCACCTCGACATCAATACTGCAGTGCGTCGCTGTCGAAACCACGCGCCGTACAGCCACGCGTGATGCCCAAGAATGAACCCTTCACGACATTACTGTACAAGGACACGCCTCCACCGGCCAGTCCGGCAGCATCTACGCTCAAACTCAAGTCCTCAGCCTCTCGACCAGATCTCCACAAAGCTCGTCTCCTCCGGCCAAACACTTTATATTCGGTCGACTCCGCTCGCACAGGAAGTACAAAGCTTGGCGAGATTCCAATGCACAAGTGGGCAGAACCTTGGGACTATGAAGCTGCCGAGAAAGCGAACATGGAAGCGTTGGCGGGAGGCTGGCCGGTTGTTAGTAGCAAGGAAATTCATGCACCGAAGAAAGCGGGATGGAAGCGGTGGTTTGGAAAGAGAGTGGATGCAATTTAGGATGGGTGGCTGGGCCGATTACTGTGTCGTTTGGACGCCACATGATGTTATTCCAGTGTGTGAGAGTAGTGTGAAGCGATCGATCTGATTAGAGAGTAATGTGCATTCACTTTCATGAGAGCTTGTCGTTGTTCGGGTTTTGGAAGCTCATGATGCAAATAGGGCCACACATGGGAATTATACTTCATATATCATACTAAATTTATATGTGCGGTACAATCTCTCCAGTCATTGAACTTAATCATACATGTACATGTAGACAATCACACATTTTTCCTAGGAGAGATTGGATGTGTTATGTGGAAAGCGATGGGTTATCAGGGTTAGGGTCGAATGTCAAATTTCGGCGGTTTTTGAGGTCTTTGAGGTGGTGCATGCTCTGCAAGTGTAAATACTCTTACATCTACATGCTTGAAGCGCAAACACGTTACATCTCTTGCTGCATGCTCATCATCGTCAGATTGTTCTGCCCTATGATCCGGCTTGCGCGTTGATACCCAGTTTGGCTTGGGGTGTCTGGCCCAGGACCTGGAGTCTCTACTGGTGCCATCCTTGCTGCAAAAAGATACGAATCTCCATCTACAATGCAGCTCAATCTCCACTGTGGAGTTGAGCATTGTCTTGATCAGGTTTCATACCTCTAGATCTACACCCAAAAACGCTCTCACGTGGCTATACCCGACCCGACTCGCCAGCTGGATCCCCTCACCGCACCGCGCATTCGGTACCTTGATACTCCGTACTTTAATCATGAGCCCAGGATAATGCCGCAGTGCCAGTCGTTCACTATACCACATCGAACTGCCTATCGCTGCGCCTAGACATTGCTATCGCAGTCGGGAAGGTGCTGCTGTCTTGAGCACCGTGATGATAGGTTGGCATGCAAGACCACAAGATGAGGCCATGTCGATTTTTGCTTGGTAGTGGTCCTGCCTATCTTCTACTATACACAAAGAGCTGGCTTCCGACTAGACCTCGGGCTTAGCACCATAATTCTCTTGGTTTTGATTCTTGGAAGCACAGCCTCATGCTGGGCGGTCATTCCCGTTTAGGCAGGTCAGGCTTATCGATGTCTTGACAACCGGAGGAATGATCACTTCACATACAACATTGAGGAGTGGCAAGAGGAGTGCTAAACATGCTGCAGACGAGCTATAAGTATGGCGATTAAACCTGCTCATTCCTGCTCAGTTGTACCTGGCTCAGGAAAACCTTCTCGCTACCTGCATCATCATGAAGTACATTTCGCCATTGTTGGCCCTCTCGGCTGTGGCTAATGCCGCGCATTTCTCCAAGGAACAGTATGAGTCCGGAGAAGTTCACCAGCGGATCATTGACATGAAGAATGTATGTCGAAGAGCTCGAGACATACTTTCCGCAAGCCATCTCGACTAACGCTTTGACAGGCTCAATGGGATGCACTCGAAGCTGCTGGTGCCCTCAACAGCTCCCAATGGCCGTCATGGAAAGATTGGGACAAGCTTCCTAAGAGCGTGAAGAAGGATCGCCTGCAGTGTCGCCGCGGTGTGGCTGTCGCTGAGAAGGGCAACCCCAACCAGACGTTCCGTTGCAACAACGTACGTTTGAGTGTTAATTTTTAGCTCGTATGTACGATAACTGATCAATCGCAGATGGACCTCTACGACTTCTTGAACCACGACAGCATGGGGGGCGGAGAAGCAGACCCCCGTTACCCGAACAGACGCGGTTCATCTGTCTGGGGCTGGGTCGGTCCGAAGGGTCGTCAGATCGGATTGATCGGACAGCACACCGGCACTGCATTTGTCGAGATCGACAAGAAGGGCAAGCTGACCTACCTCGGACGTCTACCCGCACAGGACCCTATCGGTTCATCCTGGCGTGAGATCCGTGTGCTCAACAATTATGCCATCATCGGCTCAGAAGCTGTTGGACACAATGTTCAGGTCTTTGACTTGAACAAGGTCGCTGCGATTGACCCCAAGAAGCCTAAGACTTTTAACAAGGAGACTGACCTTACCGGTCTGTTCGACGACCTTCCGATTGGTCGCGCGCACAACGTAAGTCAAAGTGAAGTGAACCAGGCTCTACGGTGACTAACTCTTGGCAGGTCGTCATCGACTGGGACAACGAGTACGCTATAGCTGTCGGTGCTCAGCCTCGCAACCAAACATGCGCGGCTGGTTTGGAATACATCAACCTCGATGACCCTTCCAACCCATACAAGCCTGGTTGTGCCAGTGCAGACGGCTACACACATGATGCTCAGTGTGTGACTTTCAACGGTGCTGACCGCCGCTACAACGGCCGCAACATCTGCGTTGCCTACAACGAAGACAGCATCACCATCTGGGACTCGACCGACAAGGCCAACTCCAAGATGCTCGGTCGCCTCGAGTACCCTGGTGCAACTTACACCCACCAGGGCTGGTGGACTGAGCGCAACTGGCACCAGTTCGTGCTCCTTAACGACGAACTTGACGAAGTCGAGGGTGTCGTCGAGGACGGCGTGCCAATCACCCACATCATCGACCTCACCGACCTGACCAAACCCAAGTGGACCGGCACTTTCAAGTCCACCGACCACCGTGCCGTCGACCACAACCTGTACATCGAGAATGGCGTCATGTTCCAGTCCAACTACGGCGCGGGAGTCTGGGTACACGACGTCCGCTCCATCAGCAAGTACCCCGACGGCAGCCGCGTCAAGCCTATTGCTTTCTTCGACATGCACCCTGAGGACGACGCTGCTGGTGGAAGCAATGAGTTCGTTGGCACTTGGGGAAATTTCCAGTTCCCTTCGGGTTACATTCTTGCTAACACTTTCGAGCGTGGCGCGTACGTGCTTCGCGTTGCTTCTGGGCGCGGCAGAGATGGTGGCAAGGGTTTTGGTGGCAAGTCCAAGTAAGACACATCCGTATCAGCTTGGAAGTATCGGCATTTTAGTATCTAGCTGTCCATTGCCAACCTGCTTTGGTAACGCGGATAGTCACAAAAGCCACAAGGGCACAGAGGTAGCAGAATCCACAAAACAATGCTCCAGCCCAGTATGCTCGATCCTCACCAACGACAGCTCCTGCGATCGGCACACCGGTCAGTGTGCCGAAGGCTACGATGGTGTAGCACATCCCGTAGTATTCGCCATACTGCCTCGTATCACACAGCTTCGAAACGCAGACTGGCGCGAGCGAGATATTGCTCCCTGATGCGATCCCCATCAACACCGCGTACGAGATCGTCAGGCCGGAGACGATGCCTGCGTAGCTCGCACTACTTTCGGATAGGACTTTGTCGGACAGCAGGGCAGCGGGAAGCCACAGGCCCAGTGAAGTGCTGGTGCAAAAGAATACCATCACGATCATGATGTTGTAGGCTCCGAATCTGTCGGCGAGGTACCCTGATATCCAACGGCCGATGGTCGAGGAACCGTTGTAGATCGCGATGACTTGGTATGCGAAGCTGGGACTGAAAGCGCCTGAGTCGACGCAGTAGCTTGTCATGTATGTGACTGGAACGAAAAGGCCCCATTCGAGGAAATATGCAGCGATGGTGACGATTACGAAGGCATATTCGCGGAAGATCCTTGGATTTGGGAGAGGGAATAGTTTTGGGTTGGCGATTGGTTCCAAACGGCCTTTGATCAGGATGGTGGCGAGGGCGAGGAGGACCAGGAAGATGAAGCCTTGGATTCTTGTCGCCCAAGCCCAGCCTTTCGAGAATAGAGCTTCCAGCATGAGAGGGAAGATGACACCGCCAACGGAGCCTCCTGTGCATGCGATGCCTGTTGCGTAGCCGCGGTTGGCCATGAAGAAGTGTCCGATTGCTGTGGTGGCCGGTGTGACGACCAGAGATGTACCGACACCTCCGAGGATGCCGAAAACGATGAGGAATTGCCAGTATTCTAGTCTTGTTAGTGAGCAGAGGCATGACTAGGACTGGCAGGGAAGCTGCTTCCACATACCTGTGCATATGCCCATGAGCATTACACTAGCCATCATCAACACACTTCCGGCGAAGACCAGAAGCCGCGGGCCTCTAGCATCGAAGACGGGGCCGATGAAGATGCCACACAGGAAAGTCAGGAAGATGTATGTGCTGAAGATCCAGCCTATTGAGCTCGCGCTGTAATCTGACAGTCGGTGTGTGGATAGGTACGTGTTGTAGGTGCTGATGCTGTTCATGTAGCCATAGCAGGCTAGCCTGTGTCTTTGTTATCGTCTGCATGCTACGGAAGAACTCGAATGATCCCTACATGCCACAGAAAGACCCGAGTACTACGAGCCAAGCCCGTAGACCGCCTTCTGGATATGTGATGTCTTCATCATCACTTGCTTCCGCGATGTCGTGTTCATGTTCTGCATCGTTCGAGACTAGGCATGGTGGGTAAGGAGTGACTTTTCCATCGTTTCCAGGTGGCGAGGACATGGTGGCATGAAATTTGAGAGAATGGCGGTATTGTGCCAGGGAACTCAATGGATGTCAAGAAAAAGTCACAGAGTGAAGCCGCACGACAAAGACTTGATCACTCGCTGCATCGCTTGCAATAGCGGTGACGCCGCAGACGCTGGAGCCTGGGAGAAAGCTTTGCCATTGGGCTGACTGAATTATAGTTGTTGCTGTGTATGTCTTGCCGAGTACGAGGAAATTGAGACGATGGATTGCAGCTTGCAGTATACTGGGAGTGGGGCGTGTCCCAAACAGGAGATCAGAGAGCGAGGATGTCGGGTGGATGCAGCACCACGCGCTGAGAGGGTTGAGGTGGACGAATTGGCTTCCAAGACACTGGACGGGTTGTACTATTGTGTTGGAAATAGTAAGGGCTTTACACATTGTTGGTGTCGTTTAGCAAGACTCCGGTCGAGGACGACTCCCGCGGTGAAAGGCAGGGAGAAGGACGATGATCGCGTTTCAGCTCGGTGAGCTGCCGTGGATGTCGACCGACTGGAAAATTACCTCGTCATGCACGGCGGTGCAGGATTGCATCTGGACGACACATCAACACGAAAGGTCCGAACGGCTGGGCACTTTTCTGTGAAATACTCGAAAGGCAACAGTATCCATTCAAGTTTGCAAAACCTTACAGCAATTTCTAAGAGAATCTACCGCACAATTATCAGAAGTGCCAAAGCGAAAGCACTGTATTCCCAGGGGTATCATAATGTATGACGAACAATAGACCAATGATCATTCTAAGCAACCACATCAACCCTTCCCGTTCACAATCACCCTCGGCTTCTGCACCGTCAAGAACTCCCACATGTTCGCCGAGAACACGCTCAAGTCTCCATACCAGTCCCTCAACGGCGAGTCATTCTTCAGCACCCCAGAGCCACCAGCAAAATGGTCGCGAATGAGCTGCCCGTCTCGTGAGGCGTTTTCATAGGTACCTTCGTAGGGCTTCTTCAGGATCCGACGCTCTGGATGGTCGGTGTTGCCGATGACTCTTAGTTTTCGGACTGAGTTGATGATCGGGTGGAGGTCGGGTGGGACAGGCTGGCCGACGCGAGAGCCGTTAGGGAGAGAGAGGGCGGAGTAGTCTGGCGATGTAGCTGGTCCGTTGATGGGACGGTAGGGGTAAGTTACATTTGGGAGCAGAGGAGGGTAGCCGGTGTTGTGTTGACCCGCGGGCGCTGCCGCATTTTGACGACCCGTCATGGGTTGAGAGCCCATGTTTGGCGCTGGAAGCGCAAAGCTGATTTGTGGCATGACAGGTAATGCGGCATTGTGATGATGAAGAAGGGCCATGCTCGGTACCGGAGGCACGAAGCCGGTGGGTGGCACGCCGGGTGCCGCAGTGTTATGAGAAGTTCCGGTGGGAAAAGATGTCATGTTTGGTGCTGGAGGCACAAAGCCAGCGTGTGGTAGAACACGCGGCGCCACATTGTGCGAAGTCGTAAACGGGAGGGAGGCCTCGAGATGGCTAGTGGTGAAGCTTCTTTGTGTGGAAGCCAAGTCGTGTCTTGGTAGCATATTGGGGCGTGGTGCGAACGAGTGACGCGGAGGCACATAGGCGTCTTGCCCGGTGGATTGAGGAATGTCGTAAGGCAGACTCTGGTTGTAAATATTGCTGACCTGGTTCGCAGGGTATGTGTTTTGCTTCGCAAGCAAGGGCGGCTGCAAGTGAAGGTTGGGTTTGGAGGCAGTAACAGTCGCCGGCAAGACTTGTTCACCATCGTCTGCAATCTCGCCAGCAGTCGGCGGCGAGTAGTCCATCTGTTCAGCCGGCGATGGTGGCGTTGAGTCGACGAGGTCAATCATCTCACCCAGATAGAAGTATCCTT
>Ga0058698_10000709_pt1 | contig 17203 bp, 13 predicted proteins | sample AgamicAsSfe_FD_67288 | JGI IMG/M metagenome (GOLD analysis project Ga0058698, IMG submission 67288) | Agave microbial communities from Guanajuato, Mexico - As.Sf.e | ecosystem: Host-associated > Plants > Phyllosphere > Phylloplane/Leaf | place: Guanajuato, Mexico | collected 2012-05-30
GGGCAGAGCGGTGCGCACGATGTGATGGGAAGGCGAGAAGGAGAGGGGACGAAAGAGGGGATGGTGGGTAATGATGGATACGAGGATTTGGCTTCGAGCCATATGGGCGGGTAAGGGGCTATGCTATCGCAGCTGGACGTACGTGCGTAAGCGATGGGCCCGCTCACGACCGTCTCCCCACAGGCTAGTACCCGACGCCTCCACGACCACCAACCTTGCGCCGTCCTCTCCATCCACCCATATACGCGGAACACGCGCCGCTGTGCAGGCCCAATCGGTCACAATTCCACAAGCGGCTTGAGATGTAGCAACGGTTCGCTCTCCGACCACCCAGGTTGATTTGGACAGTTAAGGCGCGGAAGGAACGTGGAGGTGGGCGGATGTGGATGTGGGAAGGGTACGGGCGCTTGGGGTGTGGCTTGTAAGGGAAGGGGAACGGGGTGGAGATGTAGAGGGTGTGAGGAGGTGTTGAGGGCGATGAACGTCGCTTGTGCAGACACGATTGACTTTGCGTACGGCTCCACAGACGGTATAGCTACGTGTGTTGACGGGAATATGTCCAGTAGACCACGGAATGCATATACAATTACTCTATCCTACGCCCAACGTGCTCTCGACATTCCTCCCTACAACGACGACTTGCTTTTTCGCACCATCTCTACATCCAAGTATTTCTACACTTGTTGGCGGCGCTATATTGCAGGCATAGCTAGACCTTTTCTTTGAGAAGACGTTCCTCGGAATCCCTTCACCGAACCATATCGTACGTGTCTTCTCCACACCTGTCATTAATCTCCTCGTCCTCCTCATCCTCGTCACCGGCCTCCTCCTCAGCCAGGCCCAACCCCGCGCCCAGACCACTTCTGCCGCTTCCGCGGCGGCGCGATGGTCCTACTTGCGCTTCCAGACTCAACAGCGCCTTGGCATCGTGTTCACTTCTTTCAACTGGAACGCCCTCTTCAACTATCACTGGAGTTATCCTCCAGGAAAAAGTAGTTCCCACCGAGCTTCTGCTCCTGGTCCATCTGCGAATTTGCCTTGTTGATACGGGGACGGTAACTGTTGGGATCACGGCGGAAGGTGACGTCGAGGTTCTTCAGGAACTTGTTGCAGCCGGTGAGGAGGGATTCGGGGGAGTTGGCGCGGGCATCGATGGATGGCTTGCCGTCGAAGACGATGACGCGGTCGGCGAGGTAGGTCGCCATGATGAAGTCGTGCTCAACGACGAAGGCGGTCTTTTTGGAATGCATGATGAAGCGCTTGATGACACGTGCGGCGATGATACGTTGTTCGGAGTCGAGGTAACTGAGAAGACTTGTTAGGATTGGATGTGGTTGGGCATGCTAAAATCAAACTTACGCGCTGGGCTCGTCAATGAGGTAGATGTCTGCCGGGATACCAAGTGCGAGAACGATAGCGACACGTTGCAATTCACCTCCTGACAGGTTCTGTACTTCTTGGTCGATGAAGTCGTCAAGCTTGAGTGGCTTGTAAACATCGGTCTGGAATTGGGGACTGAGGAAAGCAGTCTTTATCCTCTTGAAAAACAACTGACGGACAGTGCCAGTAAATTTGGGCGTGATCTTCTGAGGCTTCATGCTGATGTTCAATGGAGGGACTTTCCTGTCTCCATCTGGCTTTTCAACACCAGCAAGCATCTTACAGAAGGTCGTCTTGCCAGTACCGTTTTCCCCCATCATGACGATAATTTCAGAGTCCGTGAATTCTCCAGATTCTATAGACAAGTGAAAGCCACCCAGAGTCTTCTCCATTTTGGGATATTTGTAACCACGATTCCTGTCAATGATGAACTCGTCGCTGGTATCACCGATGCGGAATTGCAGCGACTCCTCTCGGAAACGCAAGTTCTCTGTTGGAATGTTGCCGTCCAAGAAAATGTTTATACCTTCTCGAACAGATGCGGGTAGAGTTACCACACCGTAGACAGCGGGCCTTCCGTAGAGCACACAGATAAAGTCTGATAGATAGTCTAGGACTGACAGATCGTGCTCAACGCAAATGATGTAGTTGTCAGGCCGGGCCAAACCGCGAATAGCTCGGGCAGCATTTAGACGCTGCTTGACATCCAGGTACGAGGACGGCTCGTCGAACATGTAAACATCGGCCTTCTGGACACAAACCAGGGCAAGCGCAAACCGCTGAAGCTCACCACCAGAAAGCTTCTCAATATCGCGGTCAAGGACGTTTCTCAGTTCGAAGATATCGAGGATATCTTCATAGTTCTCCATTTGTGCGCGAGACTTCAGAAGCGTCTGAACTGCTCGATCCGTGCCCTTGACTGCCTTTGGAATCTGATCAACGTACTGAGGCTTGATCACCGCCTTAAGATCATCCTCAAGAACCTTGGTGAAGTAATTCTGCAGCTCCGAACCTCGGAAGTACTTCAAGATCTCTTCCCAGTCTGGTGGGTTGTCATACCGTCCCAGGTTGGGCTTCAGCTTGCCGCTTAGAATCTTCAGGGCTGTACTCTTTCCGATTCCGTTGGTGCCTACAAGTCCGAGGACTTGACCGGGTCTTGGCATAGGAAGCCTGTGGAGCTTGAAGCTGTTTGCGGAGTACCGATGAGTGACTTGTGTCTCAAGGTTCGTGGGCAGGTTGATAATGTGGATGGCATCGAATGGACATTTCTTAGGGCAGATACCGCAACCGATACATAGACGTTCCGAGATAAAGGCAATCTTGGAGTCAGGCGCCACCTCAATACAAAGCTTGCCTGTCCGCACGACAGGGCATGACTTTTTACATTCTTGTCGACATTTCTGTTCTGGTATCAGATACCGCTTGATGGAGTGGGGATGAGATCTTCACCTTTGGCTTGCACTGTAGACAAACGTTGGTTAGCGAGAAGTCTTCTCCAAGGGTTCTCCAAGATAATGCGAACCTTGTCACTGTTCACAATCGCGATACTGGAAGCCTTGTCAGCGCCGGGGCCACTTGATCTTCCCGAAACTCACCTACCGAGTCAATCTATCCGCCATATCGAAGATCTTGCTATTTCAACCCTGCCTAGAGGTTTCTTGTGCGGGAAGCAAGTTTCGAGTAATGATTGTGCGAAGGACGACTGAATCAGAGCTGGAGAAGTCCTGTTAGTGATAACATTCGAATATGAAGATAATTTCTTACCTCGAAGGTGACTCTACTGTATAGATGTCCGAGTGCCGGAAAACTTGCTACTCAGACCGCAAGAATGAGGCAGTAAAGACGATTCCGTTCGTGGTCAGACTGTAAAACACCTTGGTGTCTCAGCGGAAAGTCTAGCATGTGATCAAGGCTAAAGTGCCGATAGCCAGATCGCTTTCGAAGTTACCTAGGACTCGCATCTCGAACATATCACCCGCTTTGTACTCCTCCTCCACCGCGCGACTTCAACCCACCATCGACACACCACAACCACGACTACTGTCAAAATACCTCCTAGAGGACGGCCAAAGCCATGGCTTGTGAGTCTACCACCTTTCAATGACTTCCCTTGCATAGATGTTCTTCCTACGGCTTGCTGGCTGGTCCAGCCGCTGACGCCCATGCGCCTACCTATTATCACATTGAGCATGTCACTGGGTCATACATCTGGTCGTCCTGCTAGACGAGCGCGATGCTCTGATGCTCAATAGCTCAATTGCAGAGATTTGACAGTATTCACGTCATTGTGTGACCTGGGTCCCGCTGCGCAATTCATCAAGCCCCCATCTCAAAGTCATCAGGAACATCTTCGAAGATTACTCAGAAGTGCTACATTCATCAGATAGCTTGCGGAGCACAATCTTCGTGGTCGCCTGACACTGGTGATCATGGTCTAGACAAAATCGCGTCTCAATGTCAATTATAGCAGAAGTACTAGGCTAACAATGCTGTCCTCACTAGCCGGCTCGGTCCTCACGAGCTCTGTTTCTCAATTGTTCTCCCCAGAGCCGTCGGACCGGCTCGAAACTACTCAGATTAGCATGGCGGATGGCTCTGCCTTACCTACCGTACCTACCTCAGCCGATGTCCCTCCACCTGTTATTGCCTCTGAGCATACATCTCCAATAGTGGACGTTCCAAATCATGAGAGGATGACCACGCACACATCCGACAACTTGTCCTCGGAGCATTCTGATGAAGATGCAGAGGGCGAGCCAGACGAGGATTTTGACACTACAATGCATACACAACCAGACGAGGACGAGTCTGACGACGAAGAACACTCCCTCTCGCCGAGGCCTGGAAAGCGGAAAAAGGCTGTGGATGAAGATGACTACATGATGAAGGATCCAGAGCTTTATGGTCTACGAAGAAGTGTACGCCATGTCCTCCCGCGTCTTAAAGTGCTGTGCTAATCAAGCATGATCAGGGCCGAGCTCGGTTATCACATCGCGTCGTAAGTTGCTACCACACTCCGACCCATAGCAAATCCTGACATGACTCCAGCCCGATACATCGGATGACGAAGCCGACTCGGGATCTGACGTGCAAGTTCATCAACCCAAGAGGAGAAGAGCCATTACATCTCGGAAGAGTGCGTATATCTGTAGTCGATGCCGGTGGAAGTGCTGATGATTTTTGTTAGCCTCCCAAGAACCTAGCCCTGCACTTGCACCTGCACGTCAAACATTCTCTGACTCCGAGAGCGATTCATATGGTGGTCGACGTGCTCGCGAGCAAAGGAAAAAGGAACGTCGCCGTCAACTGCAAACAGCGGCTGGCATGAACGGCCCAAGTGCTACAGATGTGCGCTTCTCCAATCGCCGAGCTGGGAAAATCACAACTTATGCAGAGGACGGGAACGATGATGACTTACTAGAGGACGATGAGTCGGATGTGCTCACGCCTAACTACTATGTTCCCGAAGACACTGGTCCTGCAATCGATAAAGTACTGGATCATCGCCGAAAGTCTGACTCTGCTGGTTCCCATCCAGGCGAAGTGGATTACGAATACTTCATCAAGTGGACTGGCAAAGCACACTATCATGCTACGTGGGAGCAATACTCCTCGTTGACATTACTGAAAGGCGCTAAAAAGGTGAAGAATTACTTTGCCAATGTCATTGGCCGTGAGATCGATATGGAGTACAGTCCTGGTGTCTCACTTGAGGAAAAGGAACAATACAATCTCGACAGGGAACGTCAAGCTGATGCACTTTCCGAATATAATCAAGTTGAGCGTGTTATCGACAGGCAGGATGGCGAAGATGGCACTGAATACATGGTCAAGTGGCGTGGTCTTACATACGACGCTTGCACTTGGGAAACTGACGACGTCGTCGGTGATCTGGCACAGGGCGAGATTGACCGCTATCTCGATCGCTCACAACGCTTGGCAACCTTAGACAGGACCGAGAACAATATCAAGACAAGATCTCGGTACATGGCATTTCATACGCAGCCCGACTACATCAAAGGCGGACAACTGAGAGAATTTCAGATCTTAGGAGTCAACTTTCTTGCGATGAATTGGGTCAAGGGTAACAATGTCATTCTGGCCGATGAGATGGGTCTCGGAAAAACAGTGCAGACCGTCTCGTTTATAAGCTGGCTTCATCACGACCGGGGTCAGCAGGGACCGCACATCGTTGTCGTTCCACTCTCCACTATGCCTGCATGGGCAGACACGCTCGACAAATGGGCACCCGATCTCAACTATGTCATCTATACTGGCAATGAGCTCGCACGTTCGACCATACGTGACAGGGAGCTCTTCGTTGACGGCAACCCGAAAAAGGTCAAGTTCAACGTCCTATTGACCACATACGACTACATGACCATGAAGGGTTCCTGGTCACCACAGCTCCAACAAGTCAAATGGCAGTTCCTAGCCGTTGACGAGGCTCATCGTCTGAAAAATAAAGAATCTTCATTGTTCGCCAAGCTGATGGAGCTTGGTGCCCCGACACGCCTATTGATTACGGGAACGCCAATTCAGAATAACTTAACCGAGCTCGCTGCACTCATGAATTTCCTCATGCCTGGCAGGATAAACGTCGACGATGATATTGATCTACAATCTGAAGAGGCTAGCCAAAAACTTGCAGATCTCACAACTCTGATCAGCCCGTATATCATTCGGCGGACCAAAGCGAAGGTTGAAAATGACCTTCCGCCAAAGAGTGAGAAGATCATTCGTGTTGAACTCTCCGACTTTCAGCTCGAGTACTACAAGAACATCCTCACTCGCAACTACGCAGCACTGAATGAAGGTGGTAGCGGCCAGAGAACGTCGCTCCTCAACATCATGATGGAACTGAAAAAGGCTAGCAATCACCCTTTCATGTTTCCTAATGCTGAAGAGAAGATTCTGGCAGGCAGCGAGGACAGAGGCGACATACTGAAAGCACTCATCACGAGTAGTGGCAAGCTGATGCTTCTCGATCAACTGCTCACGAAGATGAAGAAAGACGGTCATCGAGTCTTGATCTTCAGCCAGATGGTGAAGATGCTTGATATCCTCGGTGATTATCTTCAAGCCAGAGGTCATCAGTTCCAGCGTTTGGATGGCACCATTGCCTCTGCACCAAGGAAACTTGCTATTGACCATTTCAATGCGCCTGACAGTAAAGACTTCTGCTTCCTGCTTTCCACACGAGCCGGAGGTCTCGGCATCAACCTGATGACCGCTGATACAGTCATTCTGTTCGACTCTGATTGGAATCCACAAGCAGATCTCCAGGCCATGGCTCGTGCTCATCGTATCGGACAGAAGAAACCTGTGACCGTATACAGATTGGTAGCAAAGGACACTGTCGAGGAGGAAGTTCTAGAACGTGCTCGCAACAAGCTCATGCTCGAATTCATCACAATCCAGCGTGGTGTCACGGACAAAGACGCAAAGGAGATTGCCGATCGTCTCAAAAGAACTGTCAACGCACCCGAAGATGCCGACGATATCAACCGTATACTCAAGAAGCGTGGTCAGAAGATGTTTGAGCAGACTGGCAATCAAAAACGACTCGAAGAACTCGACATTGATGCGATTCTCGAGAATGCCGAGGAGCACAAGACAGAACAACCTGAAGGCCTGACTGCCGATGGTGGTGAAGAGTTTCTTAAGAACTTTGAATACACTGATGTCAAGGTCGAGCTCGAATGGGATCAGATCATCCCGAAGTCTGACCTTGACAACATCAAAGCCGAGGAAAAGCGCAAGGCAGAGGAGCGCTACCTCGAGAGTGTGATTGAGGAGAACGCTCCACGCAAAAGGAAGGCAACTGTCGAAGAGCGTGAGGGTCGAGCTGCGAAAAAGCGTGCCCGTGATGAGGCTGCTGAACTTGCTATTCAGGAGAAGGAAGAGTCTGAACCTGATCCGGAGGCTGACCCAAAGAGGCCTCTCGAGGAGAAGGAGATCCGGAATCTTATTCGAGCTTATGAACGATATGGTGCATTCGACGAACGGGGTGACGAGATTATCAGAGATGCCAAGCTACTCAATCGCGACGTCGATATAGTCAGAACCACTCTGGAAGACATCTTGGATACCTGTCGGGAGCAGCTTCGTCAAGAGCAAGAAAGACAAACTGCTGTTGTGCAGAATGACAGCAAAGTCCTGACCAAGAAGGACAAGAAAGCTATTCTATTCGACTTCCGTGGCGTCAAGCGACTTAATGCCGAAACACTCTTAGAGAGGCCTGTCGAGATGCGCATGGTGCGTGATGTGGTTGCAACCGCACCGGACTACAAGAACTTTCGCGTTCCAGAGGCTACGAAAGGTGCACAGTACACCTCACCATGGGGTGCTCGAGAGGACGGTATGCTATGCGTTGGCATCGCTCGCCATGGATACGGTGCGTGGGTGCCGATCCGCGACGACCCTGATCTTGGCATGGGAGACAAGTTCTATCTCGAAGAGCATCAAGTCGCCCAGAAGGAGGAGCGTACTAAAGCAGCCATGGATGGAGTGGAAGGCAAAGTTGTCCGATCTCCTGGAGCAGTGCATCTAGTCCGTCGTGCCAATTACCTACTCACTGTGCTCAAGGAGAAGACAAGTCATGGCAACAACGTGGCTGCGAAGCGAGCCATCGACAATCATCACCGCAATAACAAGAAGAGATTACTCGGCCGTCCATCAAGCAGCCCTGCACCGAATGGAAGTCGGAAAGCAGAATCAGGCACACCACGTCCAGGAAATACTGATCGTTCTGGTCGCGAATCCTCCGCGTATAGGAACACCTTTGACCGTCAACCTTCCCAGCAGCGTGAAGAGCGCCCGAGAGCACCACGAAAGGACGGCGACCGTAGTCGCGTCGACAAGTATGCATCCCTCGATCGTCATATCATGAATGGAGGTGGTGCTCGTAGTCCCTCGGTGGCGACACCAAAAGGAGCTGGCACGGGAGCAAAAGCTTCGACATCTTCGACACACAAGCCTACAAAAAATCCAAGCACGACGCACAAGCCGTCGAAAGAGGCCTCTAGCTCGAAGACGGTCAGTATTCCGCAAAAGGATGAAAAATATGAGAAGATCTTCCGCAGCCAGAAAAAGGAGATTGAAAGTCTCGCAGACGTGAAGAAGACTGTTGATAGCGAGGTGAAGCTCAAGATCATGAAGGAGGTCCTCCGGAGCATTGCCCTGCGCATTGTCGACTACTGTCAAAAGGAACGTTCACTTGTTGAAGATCATTGCTGGTGAGATGTCAATCGGTCCATGCTAAAGCCAGAACATGAATTAACATTAGTTGCAGGAACTACTTTGCCCAACACTATTGGCTCAAAAAGTCCCCCGATGGCAGCTCGCTCAAGAAGCAGGGCATGAGGGCGCTACACGGTGAAGGATGGGTTCACCCAGATCAACGGGCGAAGTCTTGAGCATCTCAGCATGCCAAACAAATAGAGACACAGCTTCAGTGGCCACTGCAGGACATTGCAGACTGAACGATCAACGATTGGGGGCTGGATGCTACCCTTTTGGAGGCACATTTGCAATATTGTGCGCAGGCTTTCGTGGAAATATGGGTCATTTGACATGGCGTTTGAGAGGGCAGTCGATGCACACAAGGGAGGGATGTACTGGTACCTGCATTAGCGTCGGCGCAAACCCGAGGAGATGCTCCAAGTGCTGGGCTCTTCACACACTCTTGTTTGATTCGAGCGAGAACCTCCTCAGTCACTCACAGCATCATCATTGGCATAGGTATAGGTTACGGTATGGCATCATAGGCATAGGCAAAAGGCATATCATCATGTACCTTGTATGGAGTTAGACATCAAATATGAGTGGCAAAGCATTGAACCAATTGGATCATTTGAATTGACCCCGTGCTATCGTGCTTTGCTTCATTGTGTGATACTGCCACGGTCATGCATGATGTTGTCTCAGACCTCACCTTCTTGGACCCTGGAGAAACCATCACGGTCCTCCACCTCCACGGGTCTTATATTTCCAGCCACTTACAGGACCATGACTCCGAATGCCAAGCGTCGTTGTGAAATGTTCAGACGTCTTTCCTACACACCGCATTGCAGACAATGTGACTGTCCACACCAAGAGGCTAGCAATAGATGATGAAGTCGACGCTCGCTGCCTGCGCCCTCGTCTTGCTGGGCAGTTCCTCGGCCGAATCTGCGCCTGAGCAGAAGCCTCTTCATTATGCCAATGTAGCGACTTCGCAGAAACATGGTCGCAAGCTTACGGGTCGCTTCTTGCAGATCACAGGTGCGTCGTGTATTAGATTGTGAAGGAGCTTAGTGCTGCTCAGGACCGTTCCGAGGACTGACGGGGTACGGACAGATATTCACCCAGATCCTTTTTACAAGACCTACTCTTCCACAGAGACAGGCTCATTCTGCCATCGTGGCAAGGGTGCTGCTGGATACTATGGCGCGGAAACGAGCGATTGTGACACACCTCTCACGCTAGTAAACGCGACATTCGAGTGGATTGCCGAAAACCTTGCGGACTCGATCGATTTTGTCATCTGGACCGGCGACTCTGCACGGCATGACAACGATGAAGAGATCCCGCGAACAGAAGAGCAAGTTCTTGGGCAAAACCGAATGCTGGTGAATAAATTCAAAGAGGTGTTTGGTAGTGATGGTGGTAATAGGAGGAGTCCGAGCGTGTTCAGGATACCCATTGTGCCGACGTTTGGAAACAACGACATTTTACCGCATAATATCATGGTCAAGGGGCCGAATCGATGGACAAGGAACTATGAAGATGTCTGGCACGATATTGTGCCAGAAGCACAAAGACATGCATTCGACCGGGGAGGCTGGTTTTTCGTCGAGGTCATACCAAATAAGCTCGCTGTGATCAGCTTGAATACGATGTGGGTAACAATACATCAATTGGTAAGAAAGCAGTGTGCTGATTTCGCTCGTCGCAGATACTTCTTCGATTCCAACTCGGCTGTGGATGGCTGCGCTGCGCGCACAGAGCCAGGCTACGAACACATGGAATGGCTTCGCATTCAGCTCCAATTCCTTCGTGCACGGGGGATGAAAGCAATAATGAGTGGCCATGTGCCGCCAGCCCGTAATGACGAAAAGGTGGGCTGGGACGAGACGTGCTGGCAAAAGTACACGCTCTGGATGCAGCAGTATCGAGACGTGGTGGTCGGCGCGGTATACGGACACATGAACATCGAGCATTTTGTGCTGCAAGATTTTAGGGACATCGACATTGATCGAGCCGCAGGGAATAAGCCAGGTCTGACAGCAGGGTTCAGAGGAAGCTCAAAGAGTGAGGACACCAAAGTGGGAGTACTGGTCAATGATGGAAGCTACTTACAGTCTTTGCGGCGGATATGGTCGAAATTGCCGTCAGTCCCCGCCACTTTGATCGGACAAGGCGTTGAGTCTCCGAGTGGCCGGGTGACGCAGGAAGAGCGAGACTACTATGCTCAGATTGGTGGAAAGTACGCGGAGCGATTCGCAGTTTCTCATATGGCAGCTAGTGTGGTGCCGAACTATTTTCCAGCACTTCGTGTATTCGAGTACAACATCACCGGACTTGAAGATCACGTCGTATTTTCGGAAGATGCCTCCTCTGCTGGAAGCTCAGAGAGGTGGCATGATGAGGAGGCCACCGTCGGTAACGGAGAAGAACCCGCAGAAGAGGAGGAAGCGGAGCTTGATCAGGAAGATGACTCGAAACTCCTGAACAGCCCAAAATCTATAAGCTGGAGTATTATGGACGCCCTCCGCGCTTTTCGCCAAAATAAACCCACACCAACGAGAAAGAAGAAGCACCGCCTCATCATCCCAGACCCTCCTTCTAAACATGCGCCCCCTGGACCCGCATATTCACCCCAAGTCCTCTCCTGGCTCGGCTACACCCAGTACTTCGCCAATTTAACCCACATAAACAATGACTTCGGCCCCGGTCCTCGCCCCGAGCCCGACGAAAGCATATCTTCAAACACGAACACCTCTCCCAACCCAGCTTACGACCCTCTAAGCCACTATCCGACCACCCCACAGGCCTTATCGAAGTCCGCCCTGAGTATTGACGATCCTGTTGACGCACTTCGCTGGAATCCGGGGAAGCACTCGGACCACTCACCCAAGCATGCAAAGCCGAACCCGCTGAACTTCACGTTCGAGATCGAATATGACACACGGAGGGTGAATGACACGTACGCCCTCGCCAATGGCAGCACCGTCCGGGCGTGGCTGGAGCTGGCGACAAGGATGGGTGAGTTCAGGCCGCGGAGGGCGAAGTCCGACGCTTTAAGCATGGACGGAACAGGTAGCACAGATGAGGCAGATTTTGCAGGTGAAGTAGAGGATGAGTTCTTGGACGTGGAAGATGACGAAGAGGTGGACGCGCAAAAGAAGAAGAAGAAACATCCGCACCATGACGACGGTAAAGACGATGAAGCGAGGGAGAAGCGGCGGCGGAGGAAGGTCGCGGAGAAGACCTGGTTTGCATTTGCGTCGAGAGCGGTTGTGGGGACGTTGAGTGGGGAGGAGATTGCGGAGAGGTTTGGGTATGAGTGAGGGATGGGCTGGGAAGGATGGAAAGGGTGGAAAGCATGAAAGCATGGGGTGATTGGAAAGGAATGAGGGGCTGTCATTGTCCCGCAGGCCCAACAGCCTCGACTCGACCGATGGGGACATGACGGGCACGGTGGGAGGAAGTAGATGTAATAGATCTGAAGTGGGAATAAGGGCATGTAGCTGCTGTGAATGCAATGGACATCCTCCTCCGTACTTTTGAATCCATTGCTCGAGATGAGAGGATTGACAAGTGTAGTGGCAACGGCAGTGGCTGCATGTACCTGGGGAGAATGCCATGCCCTGCAAGTTGTGCCCAGATTCATGTTCTAGTAGAGTAGCTCGCAGGCTGCTCTGAGTGATATGTACGCCAGGAATGGTAACCTGTATTGACATCGATATCACCCACCCAGTACAACCACCAAATCCCTACCAATCCCTTCAAGCCACAGCACCACCATCAACGTCCGCGGCCCCCTCTTTCTGCAGCGCTTGCTGCTGTTTCCACGCATGCGCCATCTCCAACAACCTCGACATCTTCGCCGCACTCTCATCATCCTGCGGAAACACATAGTCCAGATACTCCTCGTACTCCAATCCCGCCTCGTCCAACTTCCTCCTCTTCTTGACTCTACGCGGCATCTGTTTCGCAATCTTTTCAATATCCTCCGTCGAGCCATGTGCGTTTTCGAAAGATTTCCAGGCATTGAGAAGGGCGACGCGCTCTTCTTTCAGCTCTTTGTCTTTTAGGCTCTTGTGGGCGCGCGTGAAGATTGCGCGGGCGCGGGTTTTGGCGGCGGCGCTGATGGGGCGGGCGTCGTCGTCTTCGTCGTCATCGACGTCCACGTCGGGAATGTTGATTTCGAATTGGGCGTAGCTGATCCAGACCTTGACGTGGTCCGTCTTCTCCAGCAATCGCTCGTACAGTGCGCGCGTCCTGTCATACTCGCCCTCCTCTTCTTCAAAGTCTATATACGCCTTCCACAGCAATTCCGGCATATCCAACTGCGGCTGCTCAATGGCGAGCTCGAAAATGGCTCGCACTCGCGCTAGATCGTCCAGAGCGTGCTCCAGCTCGGCAAACTTGATCCAGGCTTGGCAGTTGGCCGGGTCCCATTCCACGCGCTTCTCGTACAGCGTGCGACAGCGCTCGAACTCGAAGAGTTTCTGTTCCAGCTCAATGTACACTTTGAAGAGCTTGTCTTTGGGACACCTGCCGAGAGCTTGTCCGAGCGTCTTGCGCGCTGCGAGGACGTCGCCTTGGCGGATGTCGAAGTGCGCTTTCAGGATCCAGAGTTTGGCGAAGGTGAATTTTTCGTGGGGAATGATTTGGAGGCATTTTTGGAGGATTTGGCGGGCTCGTTCGATGTCAAGCTTTTCGGTCTCGGCCCAGAGAGCGTAGAAGATCCAGAGGTAGATGTAGCGCCGCCAGTGGCGCTTTTCTTGTGAAGGGGGAAGTTGGGCGATGGCTCGTTCGTAGACGTCGCATATTCGGTCGATGTCGCCTGAGCTCTCTTCTAGGCGGGCATAATCGAACCAGGTGTCGTAGTTCTTTGGGTTCTCTTTTAGCTGCTCTTCATATTGAACCCTCCGCTTGCCCAGAATCACATCCTCAATGCCGTGCCGGTCACCGAATTGCTTTTCGAAAGTCGTGTATTGCTTGTGTAAATTTACTGATTTTGATCGTGGCATGCGGTCCAGGGAGTACTTATATATCGCCCGGGCACGTTCGTACTCTTTCAGCTTGACCTCGAATCGTGCATATGCAATGAAGACTTTCTCGTCCATAAAATCGTCTCCTAAAGTCTCGACTGCGATACCAAACACTTCTCTTACGAGTTCACTCGTGCCGAACTCTTCCTCGAACCTCGTCCATTTCAGCCAGTTCTTCGGCTCGGGATGCACGATCGTGAAACGCTCGAAGATTGCCCTAGCTCTTTCAAATTCGCCGTACTTCTTCTCCAGCTTGATGTACGCGCTCCAAGCATTCTCATCAGGCTCCCACGACATCCATCGCTCGAACACTTGTCTTGTGCCTGCAATGTTCCCTACCGTCTCCTCCATATACACGTATTTATACCATAGCTTGTCGTTCCGCGGTAATATTGTCACAGCCCTGTCCAAGATATTCCTTGCATGGTTAATGTTTCTCGTCTTCAGCTCTGCATCAATATAGCGAAGCCATAATGGCACACTCTTCGCGTCAACATCCAATGCTCGCTCAAAGATCGATCTCGCGCGCTTGAACTCTTTCTGCTCCAATTCCCAAGCAGCATATCGCATCCAGTTGTTCATGTTGATCCTATTCCGCTGACAGTAGTCCTCGAATTCCTTCCGCTTCCGCCCTTGAAACTCATGGAGCTCTTCGAGATCCGCGAAACGCGTCGTAGGTGCTTGCACTTTCTCTTCTTGCCGGTCGACGGCTTCGCGCAGCAGTTGCTCGGCGCTGATCTGGATGGGCGCCGCCGCCTTGTTCTTGACCCTCGGGGGGCCTCGTGAGGTCTCCATGATGAGCGGTCAACGAGGTTTCCGCAAGCAGAGGGATGGCACGAGTATGAGTACTGCTTTTGGTCACCAGTCGAGCAGAATATAAGCGCGTTATCTGCAAGTGAAAGTAGCACTACAGCACTATGATAGCGCGTTGTGGTATGAAAGTGCTAACCTACAAGTGATGCTGCATAAAATGTGACGATATGCGGAGAAAACACGTGATACAACATTTATTACACTACCTCTTACCGTCCTGCCGTCGTGCTGTTGACTTCACCATCAACACTTACTCGGATTTCATATTAGTCCTAATTCAAGAGAAGTTACCATTGAACTGGGAGACCATTGAACTGGGAGACCATTGAACTGGGAGACCATTGAACTGGGAGACCATTGAACTGGGAGACCATTGAACTGGGAGACCCGGTCTACATTGTACTAGGAAATTGCAGTCCGAGCTGCCTAACCACTTTGATCAACTTCCAAATATGGCGACGCTCGCGGATGAGCTTGCGAACGACTTCCTCGACGATGGATCTGATGTCGACAACGATGAGAATGGCAACGAGTCTGACACTGGAGGAGCTTCACTACCAGTCTCAAAGAAAGCTCGTGCAGATGGCGGCGTCTCAGCTATCAGCGGAGATGAAGATGCAGAAGATGAGAATATGGACGACGAGGCACAATTAGGTGAAGCAGAGGAAGAGACGGAAGCGCGTTTAGAAGCGGAGAGGAAAGGGCAAATGCCAAAGGATATGCGATCAGTGGCCTCGTTCATGAAAAGTCTTGGACCAGTACTCGAGGTTAGTGAAGCTCTTTCTTTCTAATCTGTTTGACCAAGATTTACAATCAATTTGAACATAGATCTGACCTTTCCGCCTGTTGCGAACAGGACATCGCCCACTATCAGTCTTCATCATCCGAGCAGAAACCACGAATCGATGGTGGTCTTGTCGAAGACAATCCTGAATACCAGCTGTTGACGAAGTCTAACACCTTCTCCACATACATTGATGACCACAAGCTTGAAGTTCTCAAGTTCATCAGAGACCATTACTCGACTCGATTCCCGGAATTGGAGACACTGCTTGCGGATCCACTGGAATACACATACGCCGTGGCAACAATAGGCAATGGTCCGCTCGAGCGAATAAAGGAGCTCACATCATCTACAGACAATGTCATCGGCCAATCACTCGATAAGCTAATCATGAGACATAAGCTTATCACAGTCATCACAGAAGCCACAATCACAAAGGGTCAAGCACTGACAGAGTCAGAAGCAACCGCTATACAAGAGGCATGCAGCACCATGCTCAAACTCGAAAGAGCTCGGAAGACGCTCAACGATTTTGTCGAGTCTCGCATGAATCTCTTCGCCCCAAATCTTACTCGTCTGCTTGGATCTAGCACTGCCGCTCAACTTCTCAACGCTCGCGGTGGACTTACCAATCTAGCCAACACTCGTGCAGCCAACATTTCCGCTATTGGCTCGAAACGTGCAGCCTCCGGTCTTGCCACGAACATCGGCGTAAGATCTCAAGGTCAAGGCTATCTCTACGAATCAGACCTCGTCCGCGGCTTTCGGCCTGAGCTACGAACTCAAGCCATGCGAATCATCAGCGCAAAGATCGTTCTAGCAGCCCGAGTCGATCGTGTCCACGAAAGCGGGGACGGCAGACTTGGTGATGAGCTCCTCGAACAATGCCAGAAGCGACTAGATAAGCTTGTCGAGCCACCGCCAAATCGTGGTCACAAGGCACTTCCGGCACCAGATGACAAACCCAGCCAGAAACGTGGTGGACGTCGTGCTCGAAAAGCGAAGGAGGCAACAGCCATGACAGATATCCGCAAAGCGCAGAATCGGATGGCATTTGGCAAGGAGGAGCAGGAGGTCGGATACGGCACTGGCGAGGGCACAGTCGGTCTAGGGATGATTGGGCAAAACAACGATGGTCGTGTGCGCGCACTGCAGGTGGACAACCGCACACGCGCCAAGCTGAGTAAGAAGAGCACTGGATGGGGTGGTGCAACGCCTGCGCCTGGTGCTGGTGGTGCCAGCGGCCTCGCGTCCAGCCTAAGAGGCTTCGGTCAAGGCGGAAGCGCTGGCAATGCAACTGTCCTCAAAGGTCACGGCCTTCGCACGAGCGGTGTGGCAACGAGTTCAGGGTCTGCAGGCACGGCGAGCAGCTTGAACTTCGGCGTGAAGAGTGGTCTTGAGCTCGTCGATCCCAAAGTGCGCAGCGCAATGGAGAGGAAGAACCAGGCTGACCAGAATCGCTGGTTCGCGTCGGGAACATTCACAAACGCCGGCGGCGGGGCAAGTGTGGTTCCAGGACCAACGCCGGCGGCGGGTGTGGGCGCTTTCAAGAAGCCAATGTTACCAGTGAAGAGGAAGGCAGATGAGTAGAAATGGGCAAGCGGTGTTGCAGCACAGAAGCCGGAAACCATATGGACACGATGTATGATACCCACGAGATAGAGGAGTGAGCAGTCCTGGTCGGAAGTCGCCAAGCACATTGTAGAAGGTGGCGATATGTCCGCTATAATATTGCAATCTCACCAGATACCAAGCCACATCTTCGGCTTCTTCCTTTCCCTCCGTTCCGGCTCTTCACCACCCTCCTGTTGCCCCTGCTCTGCTCCAGAAAGCGCAACATCTCCTGCAATCATCGCGCTCTGCATAGCAGCCACGGGACTCTGCGCATCCGCCTCCTTCTCCTCCTCCTCCAGCACCTTCCCCTCCCTCGCCGCCTTCGCCTGATCCCCCTCCACCGTCCCAA
>Ga0058698_10000710_pt1 | contig 17202 bp, 15 predicted proteins | sample AgamicAsSfe_FD_67288 | JGI IMG/M metagenome (GOLD analysis project Ga0058698, IMG submission 67288) | Agave microbial communities from Guanajuato, Mexico - As.Sf.e | ecosystem: Host-associated > Plants > Phyllosphere > Phylloplane/Leaf | place: Guanajuato, Mexico | collected 2012-05-30
GCGATGAATGCAGAGTCGGGCACTACCCAAACACAGTCGAACGCTCACCATCACGAAGAGACCAGCACCATCACGCCACCAATACCGAACCTCCTCTTCTCCCGCAGGCAAGTCTACTCCGCCGCAGCCGCAATCACCAACCTCGCGGAACTGCTGCTCGACAACCACCTCGTCGCCCATGTTCCAACCTTTGGAACAACCGTACTCCTCCCAGCAATGACGAAACACCTCGTCGATTTGCGCGGGCTGAATTTGAGCTCGTCGTGCTACCGTAACGGTACCGATGCGAATCATGGGTACAGGGAAGTGAATTTGGGGCACTATCACAACCACAGCCACAATCACTATCACAATCATAGTCAGGATCATCAAGAAGTCGAAACCGGAGGCGACGCAACAGCCCTCCACAAAAGTCTCCGCGGCTTCACCCACTGCGTCGCCGCAATGCGCATCCTGCAGGACTCCTATCCCGGTGCGGACATGTCGATGGCGCTGGTCGAGGCGGCCGTCAAGCGCGCTAATATCATCATCACCACCATCGGCACCACCACCGGCAAGGAGACTGTCGTCGCGTCTTGTATTGCGGATCTCGTGGCGTATGCACAGGCGCACACATACGCGAGCGTCCTTGTCGCCGGGGACGAGGCCGTAGGGACATGGGCGAGTGTGCAGATGCAGCAGCCGACGCCGCCGTCTAGTGCTTACTGTAGTGAGGGCGCGGAGAGGGATGACGATGTCGATGGTGATAGTGATGCAGAGCCAGAAGTGGAGTTGCCAGTGGATGTGGACATCACGGTGGGAGCAGAATATGTCGCGGGAGCGGAGGTGGGCGAAGCGCATTGTGATGTGGAAGCGGCGATGGTGCTCGACACGGACGCGGGCATTGACATGGGCATGGGCATGGGGGTAGATATCGGTCTGGGTGCGAGCGGGGACGCAGAAGTAGGGTTGCATCTGGGACTGAACCTGGATCTGGACCTGGAAATGTCAATGCAGCAGTTTCTCGATTTCGAGGGGAGTCTTGGTACAGGGGATGGGTGTGATGATGATGGTGCTGGATTTGGTGATGCTCAGGTTTGGGGAACGTGAGGGTGGAAATGAGGATGATGAGGAAGGATGACAAGAACTGGGTCGTGACGAACCATGCCGACGGAGTCTGACGTTTTCTGTTATGTGATATGTGATGCTGATCCAGTATCCGATGTGATACTGGCCCCCAAGTTAATCAGCTTGAACAGCAGCTCCTCGTGATCCAGGGCACCAGCGACGATGCAAGTGAAACTCAAATGGAGAAGGGATTCAGAAAGGCACGATCCAAAGCAGGAAGAAAAGGAACAGAGAGAGGGAGCGCACCTTATCCCGTACTGTAGTATTCTATCACAAATACAACGACAATAAACACAACGCGTACTGGTACGTTCCCGCCTTCTTCACTCATTCAATCAATCATTCAATCAATCTTGAAGCTGAATAGGCAAAAACAGAAAGTGTCGCCGGAACAAGCAGACGTGTATTGGCTAGGCTACCTTAGGTAGGTACCGTCGATCTGTTGGGGGACAATCAAGTACACTGCCTCGCCTTTGTATGTGACCTTTACTTCCACTTTACCGCCGCCTTTTCGCATGCATGCTGGGCGGGCAAGGTTGCGGCCAAGGCCCATAGGGAGGTTTGGAGGCCGTGCTCATCGCCGAGGAGGTAAGAACACGTTCAGGTATACAGTATACCAAGAATGGCTTTGAAATTTCGTTACGTCGTTGATCTCGTTAGAGCACACTTTACAGTACACTTCAACCATCTTCCTCCTGCTGTCTTTCTCTCGCCGCAATCCCAGTGCGTGATGTTAGGAGGGCGCCCAATTCACTACAGATCAAAGCTCCAGCGTCTCCCATCCATCCTCGGCATGATAGGCAGGAGCGCAGGATGCGCTATCCATGTATGCTCCTCCTGCCCTGTTGCCAACCCTGCGTCCTCCTCTACCTCCTCCTCTTCCTCATTCGCCACAAACGCATTATCGCCCGTCCTGTGCATGTTTCCAAAGTCCCACGTCGGCAGGCCCTTATTTTCCCATTGCCCAACGCCACGAGTAGGGCGGCGCGCCCCAGCTTCCGTGACACCTCGGCGGCGTGTGGTTCGTGTGTGGCTATGGCTGGCATCCAGAGGATCGATGAGCTCGTCGTCTTCTGCCTCGTCTGCCTCTGCATCTACATCCGCATGCCCATCTTGAGCACCATCGAGCTGTGCGTGCTGCAGCGTCCCATACTGCGCTACCAAGCCGGGCGGATTCGGATTCGAAAAGATGCGGGAGGGACGGGGACGGGCAGAGGGGCTGTCGACAGCTTTGCTGATATGGGAAGGTGGATGTTGGCGGATCGAAGTCGATTTGGGCAAGGGCATGGCGACGCGCGATGCTTTCTTCGAGAAGACGGCGGTGGTTGTCATGATCTTCGTGGATGATGCTTGTTTCGTCGGAGGTTTCCGGCGCCTGGGCTGTGGTTTGCTTATTCTTGTCGTTGTTGTTGTTGAGGTTGTTGTGGAAGTATGGGCGGTAACAGTAGCGACACGATTTGGCGTGGCAAAGTCCTGGCGGAACGTGCCGGTACCTTGGGCCTCGTGCGATGTGCTGCAGCGGCTGTTATTGGAGGATCCTATGAGTTCGACACCGCTATCGCTGTGTTTCTGTAGTGGTGTCCCGTCGACTGTGCCGTCGAGATTGGAGGAGCGAGACACTGTCGGGTAGATGGAAGACATTGGAACATCAGACCCCAATGTGCTATCAGACTCGATCAATCGTACACCAATATCCCGATCCAGCCTCACTTTCTTGCTAGTGCTTCCCTTTGGCGTGGATCGTATCTTGCTACGGTCACTATCGCTACGTCCTCTGCTCGCACCCGAATACCCATTCATCACGGCACTTGGCGGTGGTGGTTGAAGCATCCAGTGGTTCGAGGCTCTACTCTTCGTCGGCACACTAACAACTGGTGGATGTAAGTCGTTCACCGGCGGATTTCTAGCAGTCCAGTAGCCTTCCTTCCGCCGATGGTGCAAGTTGAATGGTCCAGGTACACCGACTGACGAACCTCCAACACTATGCCGCGTCGAATGGAACCGTGCTGGATGAGGATGCTCGAGAGACTCGACAGACTCATTCCCCCATAATTCCTCATCTTCACGCTGGAAAAGGCGCCAGCGCTCGAGTCCAGATAGGCGATGTTCCGTGTTCTTGAGGATGCTGCGTAGCCCAGCTAGATGCGCCGGCTCCGGTATCTTGATCGTTTGCTTCTCGTCCAGCTCGTCCTCCTCAATCCACTTTTTTGTCGTCCGGCCTCTTTCGACATCCTTCTCACCTTCCCTCCTCCGTCTTTCTCGTTCCTTTTTCTTGATATTTCGCTCTGGAGGTCCAGGTCCGGCACGTATTTCTGCTGCCCAGTGGTCGTTGGTTCGAAATGGGGAGGGCTGGCGATAAGTATCTGGTATTGTAGCGAGAATGGCTTCACGATCTTTTCTATCGAGAGAGGCTTGCCGTTTGCGATTTCGTCGATTCGCGGCTTTGGTACATGGTGCGCAGGAGAGGTAGTAGAATATGACCGACTGTATACCACGGCCAACGGACATCTCGGTGGTTAGGAGGTGTCTATGGTGTAGAATGACAACACCGTTCGAGACCAAAAGACCAAAAAAGGTCAGGCCAAGGTATGTCTAGGCATGCGGTATTGAATCTTATCTCTGATCGGAGGCGGTCGGAATTGCACCAGGACGAAAGCCAATGGCGTTGATGGGAAGCGGGGAACAGTAAGAGGATCAAATGCTTGTGAATATTGATAGCGAAGAATAGGCAAATGAGTGAATAGCAGGACCGGCTGCGTATGAAGGTTGAGGATCGTTGGACAGGAAAGAAGTAGAAACAGAAGAGGGGACGAAGGCCTGGGGGTTATCGAGGTCGAGGTCAAGGTCAACGTTGTGGCCGAGTGGTGTGGGGTGAGGGACTCCACGGGGAAGCCACCAAAGGCGCCGAGACACAGCCCGAGGAGGAGCTGGAATGCACACACAGTTTAATACAGAACAACTAGTCCGTTCGAATATCTGAGATGAAGGATGCGCAATTGACGATTGTACAAGTGTCTCAGTACTGTACGAGTACTACGACGGCATTGAGAATGATCGACAACCTAATCGTCAACTTCAGCCCTAGCCTTATCCTTGTTGTTACAAGACCAGAGCACTAAAGGGTTTCACGGGTCAATGCCTGTCTGTTCATGCAATTGCCCTTGGTCACACCCTCTCCCACAAGACAATCTGTGTCCCGTCATCCTCCTTGCCGTCATATGCTTCAGCTTCGCCACCATCCTGTTTTGAGGTCAACCCTGCGATGTTTCGCAACCAATATAGGCTTGGAAATGCTTAAGGGTTGTGGTACACAATGTCCAGCCACAAGCGACCTGTAACCGTAGTCGTAGTCTTGATATAGGCTCTCTGCCTTGTTCCGAGCTTGCAACTCGCCGCTCAGGGATCTCGCGACCGTCTTTCAGGAGACCGATACCATTTGTAGTGATAGAAATCGATGCAGCCTTTGGATACTGTGATATAGGTTCCTTCCAGCCCCATAGGTATTTGTTGTTATATTCGTGTTTGGCATCGTGCCAGTGATGCGTTGCCCCCTTAGGGTGTCTAGCGAGTCGCAGGAAGTGAAGATCGTCGTCCGGTAGCCAGTTAGTACTGCAGTCTATACGAGCTCGAAACTCAGTCGCCCCTCCATAGTGGTGCGAGAAGCCAGCAGCGAGATATTCAGATGCCACCATTCATCTCCAGCATTTTGACATCTTATGGCTTGACTTGTAAATCCTTAACATGGCCATGCATCGAACCTCTTTTAAAAGAAGACCGCCAATGTCCTGCCCTGGTCATCATATATGTCTCGTCGTGCCAATGACCTCTCCTCTCACTTTGCTCCAATCAATCGTCCCATCTAGCTCTTCATCCATCAATCCCACGCACACGACATTGTCGCCTCGAATCAGATATAGTCCATGTCCGACTTCGCTGCTTGGTTCGTCGTCGTCTTGTGATCGGATGATGCGCTCGATGGTGGAGGAAAGAACGAGGTTTGTGACTTGATCGCAGGAGAGAAGAGTGCCGGTAAGAGTGCGGCCGTCGACGGTGATGACGCAGATTTTCTCTGTAATGATGAGATGAGTGTTAGAGTGTGAGTCGAAGCAAGATCTGACCGGGTATAAATGTGGAAGAACGAACTGTTAATGTAGGAGTTCAAAGACATTGTGAAAACTGTGCAGCGCGCTTTCCTGCTATAGGTTGACACAGGAAATTTTTAGCGCAAAGAACATTTGCTACTATCGTGCTACAGAGATCTTCGTGCGTCCAGTGAAGGCGACAATAGCTCTTGTGCGACGATGTAGATAAGAGATGGAGGGCTGAAGATCTTGTTGGTTTGTTGTTTTAAGTCTGAGCTGTCGAGACAGTTATGAAACACGGCAATAAGAGCGGTGTTAGCACGTAGTCGTTACCCTGCCGCAATTTGGTGTGGTGCGGTAAGGAGTATATGCAAGGAATGAAACTGTGAAACAATGAAGCTGCACCGAGATGTCTATGCTCACTGCAAAGTTGTATCTTTGTCCGTATGATACTGATACTCAATATTAAGTGTTCGCGCTTTTGCCAGACCAAGCCTTGACCATTTTATCCATTTACCTCCCAATCGAATCATCATATCGTAAATACTGACTAAAGCCAATAGCTCAATTCCTGAGCAAGTCCTGCACGCTCATTCCCCGCACGCCCGAGGTCGATGCAGCCAATGAAGCAGATTGCCTTCCATGACTTGACGGCCTTGACTCTGATTCACGAGCAACAGGTGATTTGATACTCTCGTTCGTCAGACGTCGATCCCGTGCGTTGAGCAGGAGCAATGCTGCGGAGGCTTCGTGATCAAGTGTTGACGATGGCTGAGGCAAGATCATGGGTGAGGCTTGGGTGGAGAAACTGCCATGGCCGGCGGGCAGCATCATAGGTGAAGCGTAATTGGAGCCTGTGGGCATCGGAGGACTTGCGACGCTGAAGGCAGATGGGGGATATCTTGCAGACTGCGAAGGATGATGTTGGAATTGCTTGAAGTAGTGATCGGTCCGTGGTGAGGGCAATTCCATGACGCTCATTCTGCGTGCATGATCATAGCTATTCGTGGAAGAGAAAGCTGGCGAAGGCGCAGCAGACTGATAAGACCGAACCGAGGTTGCCGTCATGGGACGAGCTGCCTCTACGGCGGCTGCAGCAACATGTCTAGTCTCCTCGTAAGCCTCTCCCATCTCATCATCGACATCGTCATCCGATTGTGGCATTTCGTTCGGTGTGTCGACTTGAATGCTTTGCGACCTTGATGTGCTTATGGAAGGTGGCATGGCTGTGGGACCACTTCTTCCAGCCTTGAGTTCGGACACACATTGCTCCAGGTACCGCAGATAGTCTATACTGGCCTAGAAACGATTAGCTGAGGCCTCTAACCTTCGAAAGCAAGTGACAACATACTTGCAGTATTGCCAACTTGTGCATCTCCTGTCCATTACACGCAGGTATCATGTCTTTCAACACACCAAATTCCTCATTCATCTTTGATCTTCTTCTCCTCTCAATCAGACTGTGAGCAGTCTTGCGAGCAATCTTCCGCCCCGCACTTGTCCCTGCTGCTTGCTTCTTCTTCCCAGAAGCCACACTACCAGCACCATTCTTCCCCTGTGATGGCCCCGCGTCCAGCTCCTGCTCGACCTTTTTCGGTGGAGCACCTGGTTTCATCTGTATGATCTTCCGTGTCCGAGTCGGAGGTGGAGGCAATGAGATGTCACCAGTATAGGCCGCCATCTGACTGTTGTTTGACATTCGGTGCGACTCTAGGCCATTGGGTGGACTCGTCGGAGATGGGAGTATATATGTAGCCGGTGTATGATGGTGATGATTTTGTAAGGCATCTTCTGATGGACTAATCTTGTGCGCATATGCTGATGGAGGCAGTTTAAAAGAAGGATCCGTATGCGTTGCTCCAGCGTTGTCCTTGCCAGTTATGTCTGTCGAGGGTGCTGGCGTAGGTGGGAAGCCCGATCGAGACATGACGAGGCACGTGAGCTATTGAAGGGAGCGGTTAGGGAAGCGGAGACACTGTGCTGCTGTGGGAGGGCGCAAGGAGGTGTGTATGGGTGGGTAGACCTGTTGTCGCAAACCGTCAAAAGTTCTAAGCTATGTTGGAAAATGTATGAAGAAAGTCGAGAACAACAAGAAGTAAAAGCAGAAAGCAAAGGCCGCTTGCGCCTGCAACAAGCACATCCAGGGAAAGATCATGGCGGCACAGCGCAGCAGCGAGCAACCGGCACGCGACACAGTCGTCCACGTTCCACCGAGAGTCGTTCTAAGTGGTGTGGTAGCACACGAGCAAAAGCTGAGTCTTTTGATTGGGCAACCTCCAATCTTGTGGAGTTTGGCGCCATTTCTTTGAACGCACCAGAAGGGCGAGACCTCATTTCTTACAGTACTGCCTCCAACATCGTGGGTGTGAGGTTTGCAATTCTGAAGAGCGATCAGCGAAGGTTGATAAGGCAATAATGCTTCTCCAAGCATCGAGTCATAGGACATCGTAAGGAAGGCAGCGGACCTCATTCCTCGAAAGTCTTGGCCCACTCTCCGCCGGGCATCAACCTCACGTCACACAAAACAAATCGTCAACTTCCCATACTTTCTCATACTCCTGCAATTCGTGCCAGCGACGTGGAAGTTCTCGGCATGTCATTCTTCAGTCGATTTCGTAGTCCACTGCTCAAGAATACAGGCTCCGTTGCGCGAGATCATCTAGCGAGTGAGCGCACACTTCTTGCATGGATGCGCGTCGGACTTGCTTTCACTGCTCTTGGCTTAGCAGTCCAGCGTTTCAGTCAGCTTGAGCTCAGTGTAGCTCTCCGACATGATCAGTCCGCGGCGGCATTGATTGTGCAGCCTAGCAGTCCCGTGGGCAATGGCACAGAGCAGTCTACCAGTACTTCGAGCACGCACAGTAGTAAACATGAGGAATGGCTTGTAGCTGCTCTACTGGGCACAGGCACTGGCTCACTAGCTTATGGGGTGACGCGATACTTTTCAAACCTCAAGCTGCTGGAAAAGGGATACTTCAGACCTGCTTACTTTGGTGCTGGCTTTCTGGGACTGGCAGTCGCTGGCTTCACAGGCCTGGCGCATTATAGAACGATTACAGACGCGCTCGAACATCGACGTACGCAGGGAACGTAATCAGCATACGAGCTCTTTCGAGGTCCATATATGGATACTGAGTGTGGTGGTTGTCATCGCATGATATATCAACTCGTGTCTTTCGATAGAACCTAGAACTGTAGCTCTTACCATAATATTGTCATCTTCACGAATAACACGCTAGGATGTCTACGTATAACGTGGTGGACTCTGAGCATTAGTGTTAAGTTAAAACAGGTCCCCTGCTAGAGGGAAGTGGGTTCATGCAAATTGAAAAGTCCTCCAACACCCAAATCTTGGATTTCAAATCGCGACCAAATGCCTTCGTTGTTACTTTGAACACATCAGCGAACTCATCCACACCGCGTGCTTCCGCGTGACCGCGTCACATTTGCGACGCATTTCAGGTTGGGCTGAGCTTCGGTAAAACTTCTTTTCCTGTCGAAGTCTGTCCGCGTGGTGTACGAAAAAAAGATGCTGGGATCACGCACGACATCATGTCTCAATGTCGTCCATGGCTTCTCAAATGTAACAAAGAGTAGAGGTTATGCCACACTATCTTCGGCATTTCCGCCGAGTGCTTCCACTGTGCGGCATCATAAGGCTGTTGTGATTGGGGCTGGCAGTGCGGGCCTGAATGTTTGTCACCAACTTCTACGATCTGGTAGATTCGCTCAAGACGACATCGCTGTAGTCGACCCAGCAGAATGGCACCATTATCAGCCTGGTTGGACACTTGTTGGAGCAGGTCTGAAAACTAAGGCGGATATGCGAAGGCCATTGAAGAGTTTGATTGATTCAAAGCTCAAGTTTTACAATATCGCAACTGAACAATTGTCACCTGAAGAAAATTCGGTCACTCTGGCTTCTGGTGCGAGGATCAGCTATGAACATCTCATCGTCGCTCCTGGCATCAAAATAGATTTCGACTCGATCAAGGGCTTGTCGGAGGCACTCGCGAATCCAGACTCCAATGTTGCGTCAACCTACAGTTACCAATACTGCGACCAAGTCTTCACGAAACTCTCCAGGTTTCGACAAGGGGCAGCAATTTTCACACATCCTGCTGGTGTCGTCAAATGTGCCGGTGCTCCGCAGAAAATCATGTGGCTTGGGCTCGATAAGTGGAAGCAAGCGGGATTATACAGTCCAGAGAAGTCATCACCAATTAACATCACTTTCGCCACGGGCATGCCAGTGATGTTTGGTGTGCCCAAGTACAGCAAGAAGCTCGACGAATTACGTGAAGCTAGGGGTGTTGAGGGGTTATTCGGTCACGACCTGCAATCCATTGATGGCAATACAGCTACCTTTGCTCAAGCTGGTGGCAAAGGTGACGTCAAGAGACAATTCGACTTCCTACACGTTGTGCCAAAGATGGGTCCTCATGCATTCGTCAAGAACAGTCCTTTAGCGAATGAGGCTGGCTTCACCGATGTCAATGAGCAGACGACTCAACACACGAAATACGCCAATGTCTGGGGGCTCGGGGACTCATCTTCCTTGCCAACATCTAAGACAGCTGCAGCAATCTCAGCACAGGCACCAGTACTCGTACAGAACCTGCTAAATGCTATGGACGGGAAGGAGGTTCGATCAGAGTACGATGGCTACACGTCATGTCCACTCCTGACAGAGTACGGAAAGGTCATGCTTGCTGAGTTTACGTATGGTGGGAAGCCGAAGGAGACTTTCAGCTTCCTTGGTATTGATCAAGCAGTCCCTAGACGTGCTTTCTATTACCTCAAGAAAGACTTCTTTCCTTGGGTGTACTTCCAGTCGATGGTCAAGGGTACTTGGGCTGGGCCAAAAGGATGGTTGAACAACTGATTGCACTCCGAACTAGAACTAGATCTAGAGCCATGACTAGGCATGGGCGTCGTGGTGCATGGTTCCAGCTTAAATATACGACTATAGACTGTATATAGATGTGTGTGCTCGAAAGCAAGCAAGATCCTATTCAGGCACCAATATTGCCAAGCGTCGTCGCTAGCACACTTTCATACTTGCATATGATTGTTGTGAACCATGCAGTCCTGTGCAGGAGAATGGAGAAGTGAGGTCTTTAGTCATTGGGTCACGTGATCTCGCATGATCTACAACGTCCCGTCTGTTCATTAGTTGAAACAATTTCTCAAACTTGCTTGAAACACGACTCTCTACAGCATCATGGCGACAAAATGTGTTCACAAAGGCTGCGGCAAGGAATTCACAAATCCTGAAGAAGAATGCTCTTACCATCCAGGTCCTCCCATATTCCACGAAGGCCAAAAAGGTAAACATTCACTCGTTGCGCATGCAAACCAACTTTACCAGCAGATGCTGATCTGCATTGAACAGGCTGGAAATGCTGCAAACCTCGCGTCCTCACATTCGACGAATTCATGTCAATCCCACCATGTACAACAGGCAAACACTCCACAATCGACGACTCCCCTGCACCTGAACCAGACGAAAAGACCTCCACAGCGACACCCCCACCACAACCTGTTGCCGCACCTATACCAACACCACGCCTTCCCAAGCCCGTCCCAGCCGCCCAGGCACAGCCCGTGGCAGACTCAGCACCACCACTCGACGAATTCGAGTCCGACGACCCAGATGCCATTATTCCCACAAACACAACCTGTCGCCGCCGAGGCTGCAACGTCGAATCCGGTACAGAAGGCAAGGCAGCCTCATGTCTACATCACCCTGGCGGCCCCGTCTTCCACGAAGGCAGCAAAGGCTGGTCCTGCTGCAAGAAACGCGTGCTTGAATTTGACGAGTTCATGAATATGCCGGGGTGCACCACACGGGAACGGCATTCTTTCACTGGTCGGAAGAAGAAGACTGCGAATGGCGCGAATGGAGACGCGGCGGAAGAGTTTGAGCAAGTTAAGACAGTGCGGCATGATATGTACCAAACAGGCAGTACAGTGACGGCGTCGCTCTATCTCAAGAAAATCGACAAGACGAAATCGACGGTGGAGTTTGCGGCTGGCGGGACGGATGTGCTGCTGGACCTGAAGACGACGGATGGGAAGCAATATAAGGCGGAAGTGCCGCTGTATGGTACAATTGCGCCGGAGAAGAGCACGTTTAGGATTTTGGGGACGAAGTTGGAGCTGACATTGGTGAAGGCGAACGGGGCGGGATGGCCGGTGTTGAGGGCGGATGAGAAGGACAATGGGGAGATTATACAGACGGGGCGTGCGGGAAGGGCTTGAGGAAGGAGAAGGAGGGCAAACGCTCAAGAGGTATCATCGACTGGCACTGCAGGAACTCTGTCTCTGTGGGTGGAATTGAGAATGAACCAAACCACAGACGCGACCTTGAACGAATGCATGAAAGACCAAACCGAGGCCGCGATCCGACGTTGAGTATGCAGGGGTAGATGCAGTGTATGCTAGCACGCGAGTATGATCATGAGTAGACAGACGATTTCACGATACAGGTCAAATAGTCCTACCAGAGATGCTTCTGCCAGAACCACAACACCAGCCATGAACTTTTCCTAGAATACCAGTAACCTTAACTCCATCACCATTTCCCTGCTTACCGACTTCGGACCTACTCAAAGGCGGCTGATGCTAGGACACTCCACCTCCCCGACTACCACCCTAGCCACCGCCTCACCCACCCACCCAAGATAAGACGGGGCGGGCGGGACGGGCTTAAGCGTGTGCGTGACAAGCCACTAATCCGACGCCTGAGGTTATGAAGTGACGGGCGAAACGCGATGACAGGCTCGAAGTTGACGACTTGAACAACGACCGAGAACTGTATGCTAAGATAGCAGTATGAATAGACGCAACACAGATGCAGAAGCGAGCGTCACGAATCGCATCCAGCTACGCTCAGCATACAGACCTGTGGAAAGTCGCACGCTACGGACCCAAATGCTGCCATTGCTGACCTGAACCTTGGCGCCCTCCATCTCCTCAAGCACCACCCTGGCCGCCGCCTCCTCCTCCACCCACCCACGGGCGGCAAGGGATTGAGTGTGGTTTCGGTAGGAGAAGTGGGGAAATGCTCTTTGGAGAGAAAGAGTCCTGTCGATATGGGACCAATCCGTAGAACAAGCGCCGACACTAATGGATGAATGAGAGACGAAACGAGGCACTAAGCCCGACGTGAACGATTCCAGAGATGAAGACAGTATATACTATGGACGTAGATTACCATGGCTAGACAGACAATCATGTGAAACAGTGTATTAGCCACACTCATCACAAAACCTACGACACCCGCCACGGCCTCCGCAAAACATCAACATCCTCGATTCCTTAACGCTCGTCCCTGCGCTTCCCTGACCTACCTATCCGCAGCGAGTAACCTTCATAGTCTCAATCGTCGAGGCATTGCTATGGCGCCACTGATGCCACAACACTGAACGATCAAGGAACAAGGCGGCAGACATGACGTGAAAGGACGATGCGAACAGTGATCCGACAGAACACGACGCCGGATGCACAGGCACAACGTGCATAGACGCAAGATATCCCCTTGAGAACGTCCTTGCAAGGTCCGTAAGAAGAGAACGATATTGTAGCAGACATGAAAGGCAATAAAGAGTTCAGATCTGACCTGACCGGCCTCGCGGGCACCGCCAATGGAGATGGCGGCGATGCTGTTTACAGCCTCCTGTGCATGATGATCCGAAGAAAGAAGAAAGAAGAAAGGGATTGGCAGTGCTTGGTTCTTAAGGCCGAGGTGTTGTGCTCAGATCCTCTTGACCGCGCTGTGCAGGGCAGTTCAGGAGTTTGGAAGTAGCAGGAGCGATTAGCCAGGAGCGGGTGAAGCAAGCACGCGTGGAGCAGAGGCTAGCTTATAGCGAGGCACTCAAACGTGAGTACCAGGACTTAAGCATGCGTGGACTTGGCAGGAGAATCATACCCTCACTTGTTTTCGCACCGGAGGTCGAGATTACCGAGGTATTGACATTCGTGGTCATTGCAGATTGAGCAAATACGGTCCGTGCTAGGTTGTAGTGCCAGTCGCCAATCCACAAAGAGTTCAGCGTGGTTCGAACGGGGGACCTACGTGGCGCGAAAGCAAAGCCTTTGACACCTTTGCCCTAATTCAGTAAGTGATGCTTCTTCTTGACTAAGCGAAGCTGGCTGAATAGCATCTCGAAGTGTTGAAAACAGTGAAGACGCCAGAGGCTTGACGCAGTGGGAACCAGCACTCCGGAACGTACCAACGCGAGGTGGAACGTGTATGAACTGTGTGGAGTGCCGAGAGGGTCATGCAGATTGGCGGATGGACGGGCTTGCAGATAGGAAAGATGAAAGTAGTCCAGCAGTGACGGCGGAGATGGCGCGCAGTAGGAGTCAGACACCTCGCAGCGAGAATGTGCCGGCGGATAGTGGGCTGAGATATTGAGACATTGGGCGTTCTAGTGTGCGAACGAGATACCTGGCGTCTCGGGATTCTGCAGCGCAGCGCAAGGTGGGCATGAATGGTGCTGGACACTGAGAAGATCGTGCAGATGAAGAGTCGATGTGAATCCCGTAGAAGGAAGATCGAAGCGAGACCTGGAGTCAGGATTGCGTATAAGGGTGATGGCATCACATGTGTGACGATCAGGGGAGGTCGGGGTGTGGCATTGTCAGCTCGGCGTCCTTAGAGGAGTACGGCGTTGATGCATGGTTTTAGTAGAGGAGAGGATCGTGCAGATTAAGCTTCATCTGTACCTGGAATGGAGAAGATCGGGGCGATAAGAGCTCAAAACTATTCATTCAATGAGAAGCGCCGAATGTGACTGACGGAGGAGATGCGAGTCCAGCACATTCCAGCTCGGCGTCCTTTGAGAGATGCGGAAGTGGCGCATGGTGCTGCAATGCGAGCAGATCTTGCAGATGGAGACGCGATAAGTACCTAGAGGCAGGAAGATCGACGCGAAATTAGCATCTGTGACTGCGGCACGGATGGCTACATTGCACAGGGCTGAGGTAGCTGCGCGCTTGGATAGTTTTCAGCTCGGCGTGCCTCACGTCGCATGGCGTTGATACATGATCTCGCCGGACGAGAATATCGTGCAGATGATATAAAATTAAAGTCATTCAGTGGAAGATCGAAGCGAGGTGATTGTTCGTTGCTGAAGATGCAGCTCAAAGAATCGAGTAGCATGCCGTGTATCTGGACCGACATGCTGGACATCCAGCTCGGCGTTCTGTTTGTGCACCAGATGTTAGCGCCACTTCGTGTTGTGTATCAGATCTAAGATAGATGTTTGCGCCAACTGAGTTCTCGAAGGGCTGGAGCAGGCTATGGATGCAGGGAGCTCATGTGGCTAGTTCGTGCAGCGTCCTGCAGGGCATTGGTATGTTCTAGGTGCTTAAGTCCAGACTTCTGCGTCTGGATGCTTTCCCCAGCAGGATCCAGTATGCTCGTGCTTGGTGAAAGACTTCTAGATCTTCTCCACCTCGTGGCTGGAGATGTGCTGCTGGCAAATCATGATTCCATATTCTAAATCGTGGGCATGCAACTTTTGTAGATCACGATACTATGCAATAAGCATGATACTCAACACTATGGAGGAGGAGGTATAGCAAGAATCCATCGATCGATCGTTTCAGATTGCTCGCGATCTTTCACTTTAGCCGCTTCAGCTTGCTAATGTGATTGCAGCCATGTGGAAGCCACAGCTAGTAGTAACGCGACGGCCACCAATGCCATCCGCACGAAACAGCTTAGTCCAAGTGTATACTGATCTGTCTGGCAGGCTTCCAGGCTGTCGTGGAGAAACAAGCCCGACTCGCATGGCTTGAGCCAGTATAATTGCGAACTTGGTCCAGGGTGGTCCAGTCTCCTTCGTGGCTTTCTAGAAGCTGGGGTTTGATTTAGACGCGATTGCGGCTTTCGAGAAGCTAGGGTCTAGACGCGACGCACAGGCGTGTAAGTTCACGGGACTGAAGAGAGGCCTAAGATTGTGCGACTGGCGGAGGGAAAGCTTAGGCTTAAGCTATACGAGGTTTGAAAGATGACCGAAAGTGGGAGTGAAGCATGTCGATCACGAGCGGGCTTGAGAATGGCTTGCATCTACCAGTGAAGCCGACCAGGCTCGATACCGCAAGGTCAGGTAGTAGAGACGCCGGTTTTCCCCACGATGAGCGTGCACAGCCAGCGATACCAGCTGGACGACTGGGCAAGGTATACTGTTATCAATGTTGTGAATGATTGTGTATATGTACTGACTTCTATCGTATGTTGTGATTGTGTCTCACTGCTGTATCAGCCAGACTAAACCTGCGTCACGCTGCGGCCGTCCGTGCCTGTCCCTGTCTTTGCCATGATGATGGGAGGGAGAAGCGTGGGATGTGGTCGATGAGACGGTGATTTCAGATGGCCCACATGTCGACTCCTGAATGACAACAAACATCAGTCGATACGAACCTCCTTCACATCCTCTCCGCCTCCAATTCCACCATCACAGCTCGCATCCGCGACAATACAGCATGCCATTCTGACTTCGCGATCCACGATCACCGCGAAGTTTCATCGTGCAATCCCCATCGATGCTGTGTTCTCGATACGGGCAGGGCGAGGGCAGCGCGGCCGATCATCGCGAGACGAAGCTCGTGCTGAGAGGAGTCTTGCTGTTACAGTACCTTTGCCAGTTGGGCATCTAGACGCGATCACACTCGTTGGCCGCACGCTGCACGCTGCACGCTCCCTGACCCTGGCCCTGCTGTGACTACCGTTTGCCGTTCAGCGGTCCTTCCTGCTGCCATGCTGTGATTCGTCGTTGTGACAGCAAGAGGAGGACGGTTATTCGAACAGGGCTGCTACATCTTGTTAGGACATGCTCGTTGTCTCTTGCGGGACTCTGATTTCGGTTCTGTCTCTTCTTGACACAACGGTATTACACCCAAAACCTGCCTACACTCTGCCACTCGCCAACCACTATCTGAGAATTCTGCTCTTTACCAAAGCCCCATACCACATCATGATCGACCGACTTACGATGCTAGTAGTTGCCGTCCCGCCATGAAAACGAGACCCCTGCTCGGAGGTTTCAGGTTCCACCAAATTGCCCTGGCGTTGCGGAGGCAGAGTCATGGCAGGATACGAGTCCGCCATCCGAGTACACCATCGGTGGAGTACGGAAAAGGCCAGGCGGTGACTTTTCATGGCGCAGATCTAGAGCTAGCGTTATCACAGTATATAGGATGCTGATGATCCTCACATCACTTGGTCGATCAGTCCAACCACCACAGCAACCAACACTATCACACACTCTCTCTTCGGGTCTTTGTTTGCCCATCCTTTCTCTCTTTGGCCTACTTGCCACACACTCTCTTACACGACCGATCAGCGTCGTTGACTTTTCTTCACGGCTATACTGCCTTCTATCTCTTGACAAGTGACATCACACATCGATCCGATCATCTGCACATCACACCTTGCTGTCAGACTACAATATCAAGCAACATCCTTGCCTCTACATTCTCTCGAGTATCTTCTCATCAACAACCGAGTATCTTCTCACAACATCAATTGAGTATCATCTCCTCAACCAACAACAACAATAACAACTTCACTTTACAACACTTCTTCATCAACACAACAACAACAACAACAACAACAACAACTCCTCACCAACCACACACAACCACACATCAACATGCGTTTCACAACGATAGCCGCGTCTCTCCTTTCCCTCACCCTCGCAACAGCCGCTGCAGTCCCAACACACAAGTTCTCATGCAACCTCAGCGGTTTCATCGAGCGCACTGGTGCCATGCTCGACCAGAACACTACAGCCAGCACACCATCCGCCTGCTCGCAAGAATGTGCCTCCAACGTCGCCTGCCACAGCATCGCCTTTGACACCACCAACGGCTGCAAGCTCTTCAGCGTGCCTGTCCAACAACTGTCCTTCTCCACCCAAAGCGACCCCGACGCGCTCCTCCAGTACGCATCCACATTCTGGAACCAGAGATGTTTCGCTCCCCACGCCGCCTCTTCCAC
>Ga0058698_10000711_pt1 | contig 17194 bp, 17 predicted proteins | sample AgamicAsSfe_FD_67288 | JGI IMG/M metagenome (GOLD analysis project Ga0058698, IMG submission 67288) | Agave microbial communities from Guanajuato, Mexico - As.Sf.e | ecosystem: Host-associated > Plants > Phyllosphere > Phylloplane/Leaf | place: Guanajuato, Mexico | collected 2012-05-30
ATTGCCGAATGTTGAGAGATTATCTGCGAGATCGCACGTTGACGTTGATTCCCATATGTCGCTTTCAGCTCGACGTTCGGAAAGCGCCAGGGGCGGTGATGACATCTCAGCTTGAAACCCAGGCGATTCAGCTCCCAGCCTGTGAGAGACCGGAAGGACCGATGCACGGTTGGCTGTCATGCTACTAGCTCGGAAGTGATCCCACTTTATCAGACTAGCGTCATGATCTTCCAGAGCTAAGCCTCATTGGCCTGACGCCTTCTCCGCACAAGACCCTCGGCCCTTTCCCATCCCCAGGAAAACAACGCACTAGAGCCGCGATCCCACGCGTTGTTGCGTCACTGTTAGGCTTCAAATTTCCGACTAGATGGCGCAACTAGCATGCTCAGTTTGCGAGGACCTCTAGACACGATGTTACGCGCAATACCCCGCTCAGCGCTCGCCAATGCCTGATGTCACTTCTTGACAGAATGACTGGAGCCAACTGAGAGATCAGTAAACTTTGCAAATGTGCGACCATAGGCGCCTGGGCATACGGCGGCCCCGGTAACCTTATCGCCTTTCATAACCGACGTTATCTCGGGTTGGCGTGGAAGATGTACAATGAGGCATTTCTCTGACTAGGATCAGATATCTCGGGAGAGGTGCCACCATTGCAGATTCGGTGTTTCATTCCGGCTTCTATCAGTTCGCCGCCCGGAACGATTCCCGGGGACAGCACGTGAGCGTTGGGACAGGAACCCGGCCTGTGCGTACCTTAGCGTTCATGGGGATCGCTGTGGCTCTTGACAAAAGTGCGATGAAGGCGCTCCAAAGGGCCCTGTGAATTACGTACCAGTATATGTACCCCAGATCGAACTACAGAAGGGAACCAGTTTTAGTTCATAAACACCAAGCGTTCCCCAGTTCAGCCCTGACCTAAATCTCGTCGAACATTGATCACAACCAGTCTAAGGGTATCCACCCATCTGTACCGTCGTCGGAATCTCGTCTTCTTCATCTTCATCTTCCATGCACCCGGTCGTACCACTCTAGTCTCACCATGTCTTACCAGCCGAACAGCAACCTTGAATCGACTCGGTCGCCCGAAAAGAAAAATGAGTATGATCTTGAACCGCAGACGACACACCGCAGAGGCAGTGTGTTCAGCACAGGTGGACGCAGGGTTTCCATCACCGACGACGTCTTTGGCGAGATTACAGAGGAGGGGCCCAACTATCGCGATGTACGTCCTCGCATCTGCCTGTACATGTTGCGCATTAGCTTACAACCCTAGGTTGGTTGGATGGGTTCTGTTGTCGTCATGATCAAGACGCAGATCGGGCTGGGTGTGCTTTCCATCCCGTCTGCATTCGACGCGCTTGGTGTGATCCCCGGAGTGCTCTGCATGATTGGTATCGGGGGTACAATCACTTGGGGAAACTACGTGGTTGGTAGATTCAGGCTCAACCACCCTGAGGTGTACAGTATCGTAGACGTGGGTGAGATGATGGGCGGCAAATTTGGCAAAGAGTTCATGAGCGTTGCCTTCATGCTTTGTAAGTTCCTCGCCGACGTGATAAATGGTGAAGTACTAACGATCGAAAGGGTGGATCTGTGTGGCTGCGGCTGGCTTTTCGAGTATCTCTACCGCCCTCAACGCCCTTTCCCTGCACGGAACATGTACTGCTGTTTTCGTCGCCGTAGCCGCCGTAATTGGCTTCTTGACAGGCTCGATTAGGACTCTTGGAAAGATCTCGTGGCTCGCATGGGCTGGTGTTATATCCATCATCACCGCGCTGCTCACTTTGACCATCGCAGTAGGCCTCCAAGATCGTCCAGCAGCTGCGCCCCAAGATGGACCGTTCGTTTCGGATTACAAGTTGATTGGAAACCCCACATTCATCGAGGCAATGTCCGCTCTCAACACCTTTGTCTTCGCCTACGCTGGTACACCCGCCTTCTTTGCCATCATGTCTGAGATGCGCGACCCCAGGGACTACAACAAAGCCATGTACATCTGCCAGGGTACGATGACCGCTATCTATATCATCGTCGGTGTCGTGGTTTACTACTTCTGTGGCTCCTACGTGGCATCTCCTGCTCTTGGATCTGCTGGCCCTCTTCTCAAGCGCGTCTGTTACGGCCTCGCTATCACCGGTCTCATCGCTTCGACTTGCCTCGTCACCCACTATCCAGCCAAATATGTCTTCCTCCGCATAATGAAGGGATCCAAGCACCTTGTCTCGAACTCCAAGACCCATTGGATTACATGGCTGTCGTGCACGCTTGGTGTTACACTCGCAGCCTATGTCATCTGCTCGGCTGTGCCAAACTTTGGTTCTCTCATCTCGCTCGTCGGCGCTCTGCTTGCTACATTTATGTCGATGCAACCGCTCGGAGCTATGTGGCTCTACGATAACCTTAAGCGCCCAAACAAAGGCACCAAATGGGTGATCGGCGTTGTCTGGGCCTCGTTTGTGATTCTTATCGGGACATTCATCATGGTTGCTGGTTCGTACAGTGCTATTGTTGGTATCATTGACGATTACAATTCTGGAACGTCTGGTGCTTGGTCTTGTGCTGACAATTCCAACTCGGGTAGTAGCGGACACTAGATGATTGATATAGTCAGCATGTGTCAACAGATCGGTCGTTTGAGTATTGAAACATGTCCTTTTGTCTGTGATCAGACTGTTCCGCGTTCAAGCATGTCTGATATTTGCAAATCTTGCGGTGTAGATGACTAGCGACGCAGGTAAATTGTGGATATGAAGATTGATCTTTGAAACTGTGTTGTTTGCACGACGGAACGGTTTGAAGTCTTCGGTCTTAGCTATCCTCAAGGATAAATCTATCGCGGTGTGACAGTCAAGTCACGAATCACGGATACCCTTTTGCAGTCATAAGGTTTCATTTAGGGTGCCAACGACATATATGATACATGATCTCGATATCGAACTCTCGCATTCTACCTATAGTCATGATCAAGTCGCATGATTTCAGGCGTTGTTTGACAGCCACTTGCCCTTCACTGTCTGCAACCCTGACTCACTCAAATAGCCTGCCAGCTCTTCGGTTTGTTCTTTCGCGAGTAGATCAAACGGCCTTCGCAGGCCGCCCGTCTCCCATCCTCGCAGCTCCATGCCTGTTTTGACCGCGGAAGGGTAGTTGTGGCTCTCGAGGAATTTGCAGATGGGGAAGATCTTCCTCCACAGCTCCCGCGCGCCCCGAAGATCGCCCTGGACGGCCAGCTTGTTCCACAGCTCCACTGAAAGCTCAGGTATGATGTTGGTAGCGCCCCACACTGAACCCTTGGCCCCTGCAGCGAGGCCGTAGAAGGTGAGGGTATCCCAGCCGTTGAAGGCCGTGATCTTGTCGTCGAGCTCGAAAAGCAGCTCCGTCAGCGCCGGCGCGTTTCCTGATGTGTCTTTCATGTATTGAACGCCTACTTCTGACAAAGACGCTAACTCCGTGGGCGATAGGGTGATGCCGCTAGCAGAAGGGATGTTGTAGAACATTATGGGCAGGTTTGATGCCTCGTGTACCTCCTTCATAAGTGTCCGCAGCTGTTGATAGTTGACAGGATCATAAAACGGAGGAACCACCATCAATGCATCAGCACCAGCCTTAGCTGCATGGGTAGCTAGATCGACGCACTCCCACGTCGACAAGGCGCCAATGCCAGCTACAACAGGAACCCTTCCCGCTGTGTATTTGATGACAAGTTCCAGACCGTTCTTTCTTTCCTCTGATGTCATGGCTGTGAACTCGCCCGTGGTGCCTCCAGGGACAAGACCATGAACTCCAGCCTCGATCATCCGGTTGACGTGTGCTTGTAGCCTGCCCTCATGCACCGTCTTTCCATCGTCGGTGAAAGGCGTGATAAGTGCTACTAGGATGCCGCTGAGCTCTCGAGGCGCCATAGCTTGTGAGGTAAGTTGTGTCTGAAGATAGACGATCAAGATGAAATATTTGTGGGTGAGGATCGTAAGTATTTCGAGGCCGTACGTTGAGAAAGAGGCTGAATGCTGAGAACAAGGACAACAGCGGTATCTACTGAAATATGAGGCTCTATTAACACTCCGCAATTCTCAGGAATGTAGGGATGTCAGGATGGATGTTGCGGGGCATCATCCACAGGAGTGAACTTCCGGAGTGGACTTCCGGATATGGTTAGTCTGACTGACTTGTTTCCGACCACGCTGATCAGTCACATCGTGAGGGTCTAGATGTCGATTGAAGACTTGATTCAGTATGTTGTTCCGTAAGCATCACGCCAAATCGTTCCGGCTCTCACATCGGTAAATCCGTAGGACACGATGTCCAAGTGCGCTTCTAGCTACCTAGCTTATCTCGCCCATGAGTGTCAGATCGCTCATAGCACCAGACCGAAACTGTTGAGCAACAACGCATAATTGAAAGATTATCTTCAATCATTGAAACAAAATCTTCGAAACTTCGCAATCGTGGGTGGAGAGGAACTCCGCAGTGCACAACCGAGCGGCCATAGCGCAACAGAACACTTGCGTCAGACGGCCACCTTACAATATTATAATTTTTGTTTCCACCATGGCAAACCGGGCATCGAATCTTGACCCTCTGGTCTTCTCAATCCAGGATCTTGAGAAGGAGGGCACAAAACGTCTTCCAAAACAATATCGCGATTTCTATAATGGTGGCGCAATGGACATGATAACGTTCGTAACCAACCTCTCCACTTGGCAATCTCTGATGTGATTAGGCTACGGGACAATGTTTCGGCCTACGACCGATACAAGATTCGGCCTCGCGTTCTTCGAAACGTCTCTCATTTGGACTCGACCACAGAAATCTTTGGCTACAGGGCGAGTTTCCCCTGCGGAATCAGCCCAACGGCGATGCATTGTTTAGCACATCCAGACGGAGAACTGGCGACCTCAAGGGCAGCGGCCAAGGCGGGGATACCGATGGCCTTGTCCTCCTACTCAAACGTTGCATTAGAGGAAGTCAAAGCCGAAGGAGCTGGAAATCCTTACATGATGCAAATGTGCATTGTGAGAGACAGGAATCGCACCCTACAGCTGTTAGAAAGGGCTGAGAGTGAGTAGCTCACAGCGTTGCAAGTGCAGACTGACATATAGACAGAAGCCGGCTATGAAGCCCTCTTCCTCTCTGTCGACGTACCGGTGCTAGGACGACGGCTAGGAGAAATGCGCACGAACTTCGCCCTGCCGAACGATTTGTCCTTCCCAAATATTCTGTCCAGTGGGGAGGGCGACTTTGGTGATGACGAGACCAAGCGCAATGGGCCCACAGCTTTCGACGATACACTGGAATGGGAAGAAGTCATCCCGTGGTTGCGGAAGCATACAAAGATGGAGATATGGCTAAAAGGGGTCTCGTCGCCCGAAGACGTTGAACAAGCCGTGGCTACGGGTGTCGATGGTGTCATCATCTCGAATCACGGGGGACGTCAGCTCGATGGTGTGCCAGCGACGTTAGATGCGCTGCGTTCCTGTGCTCCAGTCGCCAAAGGACGCATAAAAATCGCCATGGATGGTGGCATCCGGAGAGGTTCAGACATTTTTAAGGCTGTCGCACTTGGGGCAGAGTTTTGCTTTCTCGGACGAGTCGCGATATGGGGGTTAGCTGTAAGTTCTTCTAGGCACATACCAGCCCTGCCACTAACATCCTTGCAGTACAAAGGTCAAGCGGGCGTAGAACTGGGTATCCGCATCCTGTACGAGGAGTTCAGATCAACAATGGCCTTGGCTGGCTGCCGCTCCGTTAAAGAAATAACGACGAACCATCTGAGTGTCTTGGAAGGCAACGGTATCCTTGCAAAGCTTTGATGTAGATGTAGGAATGGTATGATTGTTGACTTCAATTATGCACGCCAACTAGTATAGCATCAGCCAAAATTTACCCTCTCGCAACACATCAACCCAGGAGTAAACTTTGCCTCTATTGGAGATGCCGCTCTCAGGATTTTGTATGGCCCCCGCGACGTCACGTTGCTCCCATACCTCTCGCATGACCTTTTGTGAGGCAGTGAAGCCATTACAAGCGGATCGACTTGCACCCTTCTCCATCCACCCCATTAACCAATCCCGGGAAGACGTTGGCAGCGCTTCACATCCAGCGATGAAAGCTGGCCACGGCGTACCTAAAGACATCATGTTTGTGGGACCTTGTGCGATATCGAAGTCCCGTAGTGCTGTGATGACGTCGTTGACATGCGACTGCAGGATGAAAGGATGAACGTTGCGAATCCTCCGATAGAAGAATATCACTAACGCTGAGCCCATTGCTCTCAACATCGCTCGACTGGAAATCGAATGATTGGGTGTAATCTCGTTATTGCTATCTGACGGCACGGGAGTCTCAAAAACGCTGTGCTTAGCGGAAAAAGAGCATATCATGTGCTCTAGTCGTGTCGTCTTCCTTTGTAGAGAGTCTGTGAAGGCCCGCGGCATTTGCTCGGTCGTTTGCTCGAGAAAGTCAATGATGTTGGCGACTCTGGTCGTTTGCGATACCAGGCTGAGCCAGTCCTCTGGAATTCCATAAATATCCATATAGAGTGTCTTTGGCCATTCGCGAGGATCCGAAAGGTGAATATCTCGGAGACCAGCCTCCTGGTCTTTTGATGTTCCCATGTGGAGATCGCTATCTGGACCGTGTGTTTCCACTCGAAGAAAATCGTCGAGTTGAGGGTGTTCATCTGCCAACACTGCGTTCTGCTCCGAGGCCGACGAAACGCTAGAAACTGCCGTGCTTTTCTGTATCATCCTTTCTATCTTTTCCTGAAAACCGGCGCTGGTGAGGTCATGCAACATAAAAGTGCTTTCACCAACGATCCGGAGCCAGGTATACACGTGGTGTAGTAATCGAGCTTTGCGAGAGACATCTCGCTTGGCCAGTCCTCGTAATCTCAACAGGCGCTCCGCATCGATGATGTAGCATCTAGCGTCGGCCGAATTGCCGCTCAGCGTCTACTGACATTTAGCACGATCTCCACAACAGGGTGGGATGCATACCGCAAGCGCAACGAGACTGAAGAGAGCCATTAGCTGGTCTTTGTACTTGGACTTTCCCGGACCAGCTGTTTCTGATTTCAAAGACTCCTGCATGTGGCTCTTAGCATGCCGTGAGGCATAATCCAGGATCTGGGTACCTCTTTGGTACGAAAGAACGCCAGGATAGTTCTGTGTCTTAGTAATGGTGTGTGCAGAGCAACCGATAATGGCGAAAAGGTTAGCCAAGTTTGCGTGTTTGACATTGGAACTCTGGAGAAACGTTATATCGGCGAGAGTATGTACGGCATTGCTCCAATTGAGAATCTCCCATGGCGACTTTGAGTGCATCGGCAGCGGCGCGAACTGGGAAATCACGACATCTCGAAAGTGCTTCAGAAGTACTTTTGCATCTTCTAGCACCTCGGCACCATTTAATTCCGTTTGTGTGTATGGAGGAGGTTGTGGGCTTGTGACTGCCGCGAAAGTACCCATACTTTGTCCACTCAGCAATGATTCGGCTTCGAACGAATGCCGTGGAAACTGATCTCCATCATTGAATCCATGTGGGTGACTAGCAACATTCGCTAAAACTTCGAGCGAATCGTGATATGTTTCGTCATGTATGACAGGCATAAGAAGACTCGTCGTAGAGCCAAACAAGTCGTTCCACCCGAGGACGGCAGAGTTATCGAGCAACGACTCCAGATCAGAGAAGGATCCGGCAGAATGGTAGCTGAAGAGATCGGACTCGTTCATCTCGATCCCTGTGTCACCTTCCACGTGGCGTACATCCTCCAACGGAAGCATAGAGGACGGACATGCTGGTGGATGACTGGGGATTTCGGCGCTGCTCGACGCGATTTCTTGGGAGAGAAGCGGAATGTTTGCTGGTGAGGATCTATGGGGCGGTAAAATGGAATCTTGAGGCACTTGGTCGTCTTGTTGCGGGCCATTGGGAGAGGCTGCTTCACCAGACTGCTCTGACAGGCTGTTAGTGCGAATCTGATATCTAGCCGATGGGATGCAGACGTTGATTTGGTTCCGTTGAAGAAGCGTCCTGAGACGCCGTTGTGCTTTGAGATGCTGCTTGCCTCTGGGCAAATGGCGTGGGTGGCGGTATCTGGGCCGACTTCAGAGCTGGCGGGCCGGTAGACATAGAAGCCCAGCGGATCTGGGAGGGAAAGCCTTCACACTGCAGGCCAGCGTTACGGCAGACAGAGCAACATGGCCGTGACTGATCACATTTGACATGGCGGCGCCGGCAGGTTGAGCAGCCGCCTAGTTTGTGAGTTCGGCGCGGCTGCGAATGTTTTCGCGTCGCGTTACGGCTACGTTCACTGCGCATGACGTCAGAAAGAGGTAGAGCCAAAGAACTCACGTTCCATACGGAGAAAGAACGTGATCGACTGGGATTTTGAGTTAAGACATCTAGAATGGTTGTCGATAACGAAATCGACATGGCAACAGCGGGGTTTGCATGATGAGCTATCTCGGAGTCTCTTTCCGTTCTTGGTTAGCCTGTCCAAAGTGTCCGTGCGTGCAATGACCATAGTTACGATCACAAGATCCTTCGTCGATCAATCTACAGACCTATGCGACACTACAACGTAGGTAGAGGTAGGTCGTGGCCGTGGCGGGCGGCTATGGTTGGAGTTCGCCCGGGCAGGCTTGTAGCGATAACACCATCCCGCGCAAGCGCTTCACAACAGACCTTCCGTACGTGCGAGTTCTATCGTCGACAGAGTACTTCACCCTTAATACGGTGGATGCAGAACCGTGGAATTGAATCAGCGCCGCAAGCCAGCCAAGCCATTAGGCATAGCTGCCGAGAAAATGCCCAAGTGCGGCTGAAGCAGGATAGAAGCTCGCGGGCTTCAACATCATCCTGAACACATATTTCCAAATCCACCTTATACTTGTACTTGTTCACGATAAACAGCATCGCACAGCTTGCCGAAAGATCGGACTTTCCTTTGCGCCATGGGAAACAAGCCCTCGGCACTACTTTCTAATAAGGTTAAGATGCAAATAAAATCTGTAATTATTAAACAATTATGAACATGCTGTATACACGTGACTATGCAGCGTGTAAGAGGATGATCTTTCTCTATAATAAAACGCACGCGTTCTAGGCCTATCTCTAACTCGTAGTGCATGGTAGGGGGTGTGGCTTGGTGCTTCTACGCAAGACTTCCCTCCGTAATTGTATTCTGCAAAGCATGCAGTAATGGGTATCTTTGCCTGATGCATCCCTCTACGCGTACTGAATCTTAAAGCTTACTGTTTCGGCAGTGTCGTAATCGCTTTCCTTGGACGCGTCGCCAAAGATGTGCAGCGCCTTCACGACGAACTTGTACGTGCCGGCCGGCGCGAACGAGCCGTCTGAAAGCTGCCCATTCCAGTCCCACCAAGACTGTCCACGTGGCACGTAGTGTGTAGGGAAGTCGACGATGCTGCGCAGAGAAGACGAGTTGTTGCTGTCAGTGGGCAGAATCTGGATGTCGAGCAGTGAAGTTCCGAATGCGAAATCAGTTTGGACCTCCGGCAATACGACGGTAGCGTTGGAAGCAGTGTTCACCGTGGAGGACAGGGTGAAAGAAAAGTCAGCGGGGAGAGGCACAGCATCCGGATCATCAGGCCTCGTGAGGTATGTGTTGTTGGTGTTGAGGACGGTCGCTTCAAGCATGCTGCCAACGACGCCGAGGTAAGGAAGGCTCAGAGAGTCACCGTTGGTGCCATTGAGCGTGATGTAGCCGCTGAACACGGGGAGACGGGTTGCATCGAGCGCGGGCGGTGAAACCGTAACGCTGACAGCGACCTCGCTTTTGGCGGAGACGGTGACCTTGTCATCGCTGAAGGATAGCTCAGCACCCTGGGTTACGAGCTCGTTGGGGAAGGTCATTGGAAAGATCGTGCCCTCTTCGAGAGTGTAACCAGATGCAGCAATCACATTGGCAATGCTGTATGTGACATCTTCGGTGCCAGTGTTCGTAATAGTGAAGTTCGTGGTTTCAATGCGGTTGTTGGTGTCATTGAATGAGATACTCGAAACACTCAAGACAGTCTTCGTGTATGCGGCGTCATAGGCCTGAATGAGACCACCGCCTTGCTGAGCGACAGGAGCAAGATAAGTGTATGTGGTACCGCCGTCATTGAAGATATTCGGGTTTGCAGTCGCAGAGAGGACGCTTTCAAGCTCTTTAGGATCGAACGTCCCACGGACCTCCGCGACTAACGCGGTGATAGCAGCCGCAAGTGGAGTTGCCATAGAAGTGCCAGAGAGCACAGCATAGCTACCAAGAGCACGCGGCCAAGTGGACAGAACTATACCACCTGGTGCTGCGATCTGCGGCTTGACATCGATCTCGAACGTCGGACCCCAGGGTGTGGTCGTACTAAGGAATCCACCGGTAGCGTTGTTAGATGATTGAGCGACGAATACTGGAGCAATAGTGGGGTCCAAGATATTGACGGTGACAGTAATCCCAGCCGCCAGATCAGCAACCCACTCTTCACCAGTTTCGCGGGGCACCATCCCTATAGCAAGGATGCCATCGACTTCTTCAACAGAAACACCGATTACTCTGCCTGAAGATTAGCAACTAGCGCGATGCATAAGCTGGATTCATCCGTATACGCACGTGTCGACATTGCTGTACAGCATGATATATCTAGCTCCGGCATTTGCGGCATTGGTGGCCTTCTCGACAAAGGTGCAGGTTCCTCTGCGGATCAGAACAACGTATCCAGACAGATCGGGAGTGCCAGCCGGGTACGGATCGCAACCGTTTGCGGGGTCGGTAGGATCATTGTTTATGTTCCACAATGGGAGACTGATGTTTCCCCAGTTCGCAGGGGAACCGTAAGTCCATCCGAAAGATTCGGGTGGCGAGTTGGCCGACGAATTACCTATGGTGTAGGTCGCGTTCATTAAGAGTTGAGGAATCACGATGTTATCGATGGCAGCGACCGCCGTTACACCCTTGCCGTTCGATGCCGTGCTGGTGTAGAACAGGCCTTTGTCGCCTTCATTGGAAGCAGAGAGCAGACATGGTACACCCTGATCAACGATGCGCGAGACAGCAACGGCCCAAGGGTCTTCAGTCCAGCCTGAAGAGTAGCCCATTGAACAGGTGATGATATCGCTGCCATCTTCAAACGCTTGATTGAACGCAGCAATCAGAACATCATTGGCCACTCGACCAGTATTACACGTGTAGGTTCTGTATGCACCAAGGGTAACGTCAGGAGCGGCTCCAGTGAAGCCCATGGAGTTGGCTTGAGCGGCGACAATGCCAGCAACGTGCGTCCCGTGGCCTACGCACTCGTCCATTGGATCATCGTCCGGCACAGGGGTATTGGAGCCGTCGTAGTCGTCTCCCACCAGGTCAGCTCCATAAGAAACTAAGTAACCTTCACCAAAGCCACCGCCCAGTGCAGGGTGCAGGTAGTCAACCCCCGAGTCGATGATCGCAATCTTGGTGCCCTTCCCAGTGATACCCTGAGCACGGAGCTTGTCGACTTGCGTCATGACATGGGTCGAGTATGTATCGCTGGTGTTCTCGCCTCCCTGCCGCTTACGGAGCGCGCTCTGACCCGAACTTCTATCCTGGCCTTCCCAGACAACTTCGTTACGAGGCCGAGCTTGAACGCGAACTGGCCAAATCTGCTTGACCATATCCATTTCTGCAATCTTGGCCGCAGCAGCATCTGCATTAGATACGTTTTGAAGCTGAAACGAGATGCCCTTGAATAGCTTGTAGTTGAGATTCATGCGGTGCTCTACACCACCCTCATCGATATCGAGTGTGTTGTAGAAGGAGGCGGAGTCCTACACGAATTAGTTGATAAAGGAATAGTGAGAATGTCGTCGTGTACATGGCTTTCCGCTAGTTCGACGATATAAGCACCTGTGACTATCTGTCCAGTGAGCTCTCTCGGGGATGCCGCGGCAGTGACAAAGAATGCGCAACCCAGAATGGGAATGCAGAACCTCCAATGTATCATAGTGAGCAGTGCGGCAGAACGAAACAAAGAGCGAAAAAAAGTCCCAGAAATCCGGGCAAGAACGAACAAGTTTAGTGTGTCAGTTGTATCGTGTTTATTTATCCATAGAGCTCGGCAGAAGCGACGCAACGCGCTATGACGCCGATATGGTCCGCATGGGATTACCATACTATGCCAGGGGCGTTCTACGTGACTGCACCCGGGGAGAAAGGTGTTAATAAAAGGCACGAAGGGCACAGACGGCCTCGGTGAGATATCTATACCTGGATCGAGACGGTAGGCCAGATCAGGAGGTGTATGCGCAAGGGTAGTTTGAAAGATCTTAAGATTGAGATAAAGCATGGGCGTCGCCAAGATGCGCTTCAGTTGCTCCTCGTTGTCTCATATGCAGGTACCCTCAACTTACCGATCAGAAGGGTCAAGCACGAGGCAGAGGTTGATTGGAGGATCACTATGTATAAATTCAACCTGCCCCGTTCAGATATCTAGTGCTAGTGACGGTGGGTGTGATGATCTCGAAGGACGGTGAGGCCATCGGCGCCGATTCAAGGATTACTGATCAAGTGTTGGGATGAGGTACACATAATTCTTGCAGTCGTGGCCAAGATGTTGCATTTGATGCACTAGGGTCGAATTCGCATTCACGGAGTCGGCGAAAACCCCACGGCCCAAGTCGATCTAGGATGCGACATGCAGTCCGACACTGTTCACAACTAGGAGTCCTTGAATGCCTGTTTTTAGACGGCATTATTGATTGCCGCTCGGTAGTGCAGATGCTACAAGATCTTTCGTGAGAGATCATGGCAGATCTCGCCAGTCTTTCGTAGAATGAAGGTCTCCATGTATTTTGCAAGCTCAGTGGTTGTGCGCGCCACCTCAATCGCTTGGCGTGCTCTTGAATGAGACGGCCCGTGATAACGGATGCGCTCGGAAGTTTGAGGCTGTAATCGTCTGTAAAGAGCTAGCAAGTTGCCGGCGCGGCCGGAGACGGGGCCACTGCGGGTATCTTGGCACGATCCGAGCGTCAGGAGCCACAGTCGAGCTGATTGCTGTCGCTGCGGCTAGTTCCTATCATATCCTACGGCTGCTCGCCCGGTTCTAGAGCTCGTCAGCGAGTGTTCAGGTGCTTAGAGTGCTGCAACACATCATGGTGCGGCTGCTGCTGCTATCGTTCTCGCGGTGAATACGGTGCCTTGTGTGCCATCGACGAAGTGCCATGTTAGCGCCTATGTCATTGAACTACGCAGGGTCACGACCGTGCCGGGGCGTGGATGAAGGCAGTGGAGACGAGGGGTGAGGCTGTCTGGACGACTTCTGATCACGTCGTGGCAACAGTGTTCACGGACTGGAGCCACGAAGAGATGCTGCGTGGTCGTGCGCGTAACCCATATTCGCGGAGTAAGCAGCTGGTTATTATATCAGAGCTTTCGTAAAATTGTGGGAGAACTTGATTACTGAGCTTGTTCCGCGTCCCCGCACGAGAACGAGTAAGAGAACGCGAACTTCCCCGCACGGTAGCCAACGCGACGTTCCACCAATAAGAACGCGCGCGCAACATTACTTGCCCTCTGAACGTCACTGACGACATTGTGAAGCAAGACAAACAATTACCATTGCATTGGCAAGAGCGCGGAGCGATACAGACATGCGGCATCGAAATGCGAGGCGATAGCGACGAAGACCAGCGGAGTAAGAGAGCGCGAACTTCACTTGAGGGGAACGCACGCGACATCGCGAACCCGCCGAACGTCACGACTGGCACTGCACAGCAGCACGAGCAACACCATCAACAGGAGCGCCGAGCGACACAGGCATGCTTCCGATGCCGCAAACAAAAGCTTCGCTGTCTCGGTGGCAGGCCATGCGTGCGATGCGTTAAGGCGAGCAAAGAATGCGATTTCGGCCAAGGGCACGCGGGCAACGTTGCTTATCGTCCGAATGTCACCGTCGACGCTGCACAATACGAACAGCACCATCAACAGGAACGTCGAGCCACACAGGCATGCTTCCGATGCCGCAAACAAAAGCTCCGCTGCCTTGGTGGCAGGCCATGCGAAAGATGTGTCAAGGCGAGTAAGGAATGCGATTTTGGCAAACCTGGACATGCGTCCCCCGTCCCAAACTCAAACAACAACACGAACACGAACGGTGATGTGGTTGAGGATCGACATGGGGCGGCAGCTAGAGCTAGCTTGGTGCGCTTGGAAGATAGTGTCACCAACTTGTTAGCTGGTTTGCAGAACACTGGTACCAATGGGACCGATCTCTTCCCTGCCCTGACTGCAGCTCCTGCTACAGTTTCGTCCACGGTCCCCGTTACAGCTCCTGCTCCTGCTCCTGCTCCTCCACCACTCGAACCGTCGAGCTACCATGCTACGGCTCTTACGAGTACTGCTACAACCGCTCTGCTTTCTACGTCTGATCCCCTAACGACCCAGGGATTAGGTCATGTGAGGTTCGGTGATTCGCCAGAAGTAAATTTCATATCCCCTCATTCGTACTCGAGCCGAACCGAGACAACATCGCCATCAGGAGAACACGACGTACGGACGGGTAATGAGCATAGAGATAACGAGGGCGAGGAAAGGCTAGCTTCGGCCACCAAAGATGGGTTTGGGCCGCCTTTCCAGTCGTTGGTATACCAAGTAAGCCTGTTCGACCTGTCTTCTTGTATGCAGGGTGGTAGTCACTGACCCGGCCAAGCCATCAGTCTGGGAGAATCGGGAAAGATCAAAGCAGAACTCGCCGCTCCCTGAACCACGAGTGCATTCTGCCCGCATGCCACCGTGGGGTGTACGAGATGAACCAGTCAGCTCTGGTGTAATCGACCTTGCTTTAGCCAGAACCTTATACACATTGTCAGTGGTTCGGCGCCCCTCTCCTCCTTCACTACTACATAAGCAACCGCACTGCTGACGTTCTGACCCCAGTTTTGTGGAACACTGCCATCCTTTCCTGCCTATCGTTGATATTGCCCTTCCGGATCCATTTACCTCAGTCCAGCGCTATCCGTCACTCTTCTCTGCAATCCTGGCGATCTCCGCCCGATTCTACCTCCGTTCCTCGAGCAAAGCGCACATTATGGACTCCCATGTTCCAAAAGCCCTGGCTGAGATAGCCGAATCCCACCTCGCTCACACCTTGCTCCGGAAAAAACACACCCTAGCAGATGTGCAGGCCATCTTGCTGCTTGCGGCTTGGGGGTTGCAGAGTGGTGGAAAGGGACCTGACGCGTGGGTCTTGACAGGGCATGCGGCACGAGTGTCCAGAAGGCTAGGGATTCAGCGGGCCGTCGGACAAGCTGTGGCAGCTACCCAGAAGGATCGCTCTCAGCTCGAGGCTCCGGCTGAGGTGGATACGGCCGTGCTACGACAATGGAGGACATGGTAAGTGACTGCCCCGAACAGATTCACTCGGAGGTGGATCTTGAAGTCTCAATGGAGAGACGGCCGCTGACATCGTTTGTGACAGGTTGGCTTGGTTTAGGTACGTCGCTCGGCTGGGTCTGAGGGATATCCGTCTAGATATGACTTACGTACGTGAATGACTGACTGGGTGCAGCTTCGATTCTTTCCTGTCATTTGGGTTCGGTCGACCACAATCAACTCAGTTCGAATCCATCGACGACCAAGCTTTCCTCAAAGCTCGCCTGTCTCATCCGCTCCCTCGGCCAGGGACTCAAGCTAGCCTGTCGCTGTATGGTGATGCGTATATTGCAGCGAAGGCCCAATTGGCTGTTGTTGCTCGATCCTTTGTCTTATGGGTAGAAGAGCAAGCGCGAAGCGGTCCTCCGGACAGTCAGTCGTTGTTGTCGATGTTGTCGGATCTAAACGGAAGGTTGGACGACTGGTGCAAGCTTTGGGTCTGGTCCGGTACGTCTTCTTCTGTCCTTTCTGAGTGTTATTCCCCGTCGAATACTGGCCACTCGGAGATGAAGATACCAAGATGTATGTTGCAATATCAGGCTGATGTGACAGGATCATCCCATGCGCTCTACCTCGGCGCCTCAGCACGTATAGCTCGACTGCAGGCCGAGCACCTTCGTCTGAGCATCAATGCCATGGCTCTCCGCTCGTCCACTCACAGCGAAGGTCACGAAGGCAGCATCACATATCTTCGCAAAGCTCTCAACGCAGCGACGAGCACGATACAAACACATTTCGAATCTAGCCAGACCGACCTTGCTCTGAGCTTTGCGACGGACGTAGGTTTGCGCTCCTCCCTGCCCACATCAGCTCGCGCCTTGTCCGGTCATCGTACCCTCATAGCATTGTCATGTCTTTTCGTAACTTACTGATTGAGTGATTGTAGTATATGACCATGGCCTTTGCCCAAGCTGCGGTCTTCCTGATCCGATTGACGAAGGCATCTCCCTTCGTCCAACAGGTAGTGTCGCTCGACCCCGCGGTCGTTAGCCATTACCTCACTATGTCGGTCGATCTGCTCGAGCTGGGCGACATGTCGGAAACGCGATTGTCGACCTACTTTGCGCGAACGATCCGAGGCATTGCGCGTGCTGCGGGACTCGCTATTCGTCCTGATGATGCTACGGCTACCACTGGTGTTGTTCCCCACGAACGAGGAGGTCAATCTCATACACATGAGCATTCGATATCAATGGGAAGCGTTGACGGTGTAGGAGATGCCGGACAGTACGACGCCGACACGTTTTGGGCGGGTCCTGATCTCTTCGACCTGAGCTGCGTGCTTGGTCTTTCGGGTAGCGGTATAGAACAGGATGCAGATTGGCTGGAACCAGCTCTGGGGTCCTTCACCCGACCTGGAACTCCTTCGTGGGATCTTATCTTCGGTGCGCAAGAAGGATCTGTTTGAAGTCAGCAATCATGAGGTGGAAGAAGATAAAGAAGAAGATAAAGCGGAGGAAGAAGACACAGCAGAAGAAGAAGACGAAGCGGAGGAAGAAGACTACGTAAGAGAAAAGAACAAAGCTATTAAATAATAGAATTGTAAACGATACTAGTGTTATAGATTTAACCTATAACCTCTAAGTAATTATATGCTATGCTAGCTAAGTAAAGCAGCCTACCTTAAAAGATGCCTTTAATCTTACCCTAGAGGATGTCCTTAATCCTACCCGAGAGGATGTGCTTGATTGTACTACAATCAAGCTGTTTTGTTAGTAGCGATAAGAAAGCGATAAGGAACGAGGAGTGGGATCAAGGGAGTAGGATCAAGGCTAGGGATCTACG
>Ga0058698_10000712_pt1 | contig 17150 bp, 11 predicted proteins | sample AgamicAsSfe_FD_67288 | JGI IMG/M metagenome (GOLD analysis project Ga0058698, IMG submission 67288) | Agave microbial communities from Guanajuato, Mexico - As.Sf.e | ecosystem: Host-associated > Plants > Phyllosphere > Phylloplane/Leaf | place: Guanajuato, Mexico | collected 2012-05-30
CTACTTACAAGGGTCTAGTCAGCCGCAAGCCGGTCGCCTTGTCACGGCATTGCCTATTCTTTGCTGGCTTTAATCTTCCAAATGGCCCTAGTCTACTAGCCAAAATTACCGCGACGATCACTCAATCGTTCTCTTCATCTCCTAAATTCCGGACGTTGCTGTCGAAAGGAATATGTCCGCTGGTACGAAAGCGTTTAGCAGCTGGTTCCACTTCAGATCCCTGATCTCGGTCCATCGGGCGTTTGTGAGACACTTGCTGGAATGATAGCAACGCTGCATAAGCCAGCTCATTCGGCGAAAGATGCTTCTGACGAACGGTAGCCAAATGGCCGTCCGTCACCATATAGTCATTTACCAGCGATGGCAAAGTAGCCACTCGCGCTGATAGTTGCTCTCGCTCAGTTGGAGAAGGATGTTTCAACCCATCCGGATACGGTACGATCTCTGTTTGTACCGCCCGATCGACTTGTGACATGCGCGACCACTCTTCTTCGAAAAAGGGTAGGCGGCGAAGGGAGGTGATTGGCAAAGCAACGTATCTGGCTACATCCCTACCTGACATGACGTTGTCGGCTGCGACCTTCGAGTGATAGAAGAGACGTGCAAGATAATGGATACGCTGTGGGAACGTGAAATCCATGTCTTCCACGTTCAGGCTCTCAAACTCCGCCGATCGACGAAACGCTACACCAGTGACGCCAAAGTTGTGTATACGCATAGCGTTGTTGACAACAATATGGGCTATCGTCTCGATGTCTTTCGCGTCAGACCATATACCCGTGTCTGCGAACTTGACAGCGAAGGTTAAGACATCTTTAGGGTCGTCCCATAGATTGTAGAGATTGACTAAACTGAGACAAATCTTGCGAACGTAGTAGCCTTTCTTTTCCTCGGTGGTAGGTACACCGTACATGCCCATTGAGGGCCGCCAGACTGCTTCGCCTAGGTAAGCTGTGACGGCAGCGCCGTTGGGTAAGCTGGGTTGATTAAACGATGATGATGTGTATGGCGGATGAGATGGTGGTGGCCCATGCGGCCATGGTTGCGTGAATGTTGATGGTAAGCGACTAGGCTGCCGTGGATGGCCAAAGTGGACCTGAGGTGATGCGATTTTGGCCTGGTTAGACAGGCTAGTCGAGAGAGCTTGCTTAGAGTCCTCCAGATTCCGAACATGTGGGGAAGAGACCATGGGAACAGGCGTGTCGGGACTTAACATCTGACAGTCTGATGAAGTTGAGATTTCAGAGAACGGTATGTAGTTGGCCTGAAACGACCTTTGAGCATTTTGATCAGCGGCGGAAGGGCGAGGCAAGCCATCGAGCTGCGACTTGAACGCCATCGATGCATACTTGGCTTCCTGTTCATTCGTTAGTGGGCATCATATCGAGTTGCTGACTCCAACACCTACATTTGGCGCGTTTGACCCCAGTGCATGCGGACTCGTTGTGGAGAAACTAGGATGACCAGGTGCGGTAGAATGATAATTGACAAACGTTCGGATCTCGTTCGGGTTACTGATAGAGCTATGGTTGATATTGAAGTTGTGTGCAGACTACTATAAGTCAGTTGCCAGAACACTTAAGATGATCTAGTCCATAGCTGACCGCATCGGAAAATGGCGAGTCTCGACCGCCCTCGAAGTACGAATTGCTGGCACCGAAGCCATTACGGCCTTGCGATGTCGGAGTGTAGGATCGTGAATTAGGGCGAAAAATGTCGCGTTGACTGTTGAGCGCGTTATCCATTGGTTTCTGGTCCTTCTGTTGGCCGCTTGTAGGTAACCTGATCATGAAGTAGAGTGTGTATCCTTCGACTTCCGCGTTGTACAGGCGTTTGAATATTTCAAGCTTTACGCTAAGGCTACGGTCTGGGTGCGGAGAGTGTGGAGAAAGAGTTGAGTGAAGTTCGACCTGGCACGAGGTCAAATGACTTTCAGACTGCCCTTCACTGTCGATGAAACCCCTCCTTTCTCGCTCTCATAGTAATGCCGTTAACTTTGTCAAAATGCCAGAGTGACGAATTGAATGATGTTCTATGAAGGTACTGATAACAGATATCTTCAAAGACTCGAATACCATGGTTCAGAACCATGGTTGCCTGCCATGAACTATGGTTATTGATACCTTACTCTGTGAAAGAGCCAATAAGTCGCAACCAATCCATCTAATTATATCAATGGAAGGTACCGATGATCTAGGTACCATGCTAGTGATAGGTGGAAGGAGTTGCTGGATACATTAGATGGCTCTTTCTCTGGCATGATCCTTGACATCGACTGGTGAACATACGGTTTCCCTACCTTGAGCGGTCTTCAGTAAACAACCAACCGTTAGTCTCACTACACTCGCCATTTCAGAAGTCTGTCAAGTGTTGTTAACACTGTCATTTGGGGCGCTTTTGCCCCACCATCTACCCATTTAGGAGCCGTTGCACAATCGATCTGTCCTGTATTACGATACATCGGTCTCCCATAGCTGCGATAATGACCTCCTCAGCATCTCCTTCTCTTTCTGCAGACATCATCGACGCCAACAGTAATCATGTTGGCAGATACTATCCATTGCAAGGCCGAGGTGAAGGGAGACGAATTTTACAACACATTAAAGACAGCTTCACCTTGGTTTCTTCTCTTCTAATTCACCACCGAAGATAATATGTTGCAACCCAGCATTGTCATGATGCGCATGCCCCCAACAGTGATATTGTTTGGCGTGCCTGAGGCGCATCGATGGGTTCTCATCGTAACAATTGCTGCCGCAGGTTTGGTCCGGAAACTTTGCTTTGGATATTTACTAGTTTGTAAAGGTCGCACTATCAGAGTGAAGTTTTGCAGTTGGCACTCTAGCGCATACCTGAGTTCGTATCTCACTGTGTTGAGTACAGCTCGCCGAATGAGTTTTGACTTATGAGCCGTACACACACGACTTGCCTGGCATTACCCGCCATTGTCAGAATACATAATTATGTCTTTGGACATATGGGAGATATTGCTTCCAGGCGAGAATTCAAGAAAATTGTATCTGGTGCGTTTTCGGCATGTCCGAGATCGATAGCGTGACACGGTGGCTAGCGGGAACGACCTAGATATCGGAAACAGTCCTCTCGGACTCTACAGGTCAGAGGTATATCGGAGAGCTAGGCGGTCGGGATAAAGTTCGACAATGCTGCCGGCTGCGATTACTATCGCGCAGGTGATTAGTGTTCCATTCTAGGTATCCCGGAGGTTGTCGTAGTCTACGGCTCCATGTTGTGGGGTATCGCACGATGTCTAGCGCTGGCGCTGAAATCGTCCCGGGGGCCCACTCCAAATGAGCCTCATGTGTTCGAGACACCATGCACATATTGCGCTTGTGTTGTCCGCGGATGTTTGGCAGGCGCTGGACAGACTAGCGATACAACAATATGTGCGATGCTATGCGCTAGCCAAAGGACTGCAAAATGAGTTCTCGATATGCGGCAGCGTGCCGTGTGTCGCGGCTCACAGTCGCTCACATCACACGCGATCATTTTTCACCGATATGTTGCCTGCAAAGGATCGAAATGCTTATCGGCCGCGCATTGCGTCTCCTATTGGTTTGCGCGAGCGGATTTCGATACGAGTTGCGATGTTGCGTGACAAGCACGTGAGCTGTTTCTCTCCGCTGACCATGACTCGCAGCCCACTGTATTCCTGGAGTTTGACCTGGAGAAAATTTTGGAGATGTCTCCACCAAAACCGGTCGCTGCGAATGAGACTTGAGCCCACAATTCTGACAGTTGGACCGGGCTCAAGTTCGTTCCAAGCTTTGACGAGGGCTTGGGTTGTTGGGACAAGTAAAGTCAAGGTGCCCAAGACGTCGCCGCGCGTACGCTATCGAGTTCGTTGGCCTCGTCAAGGCTTGCCGCGGACGTCCTTCGCTGACTGGATGGAAATGCGATCGAGTTCGCGATCCATTCGAAGAATGCTAAACATGTTGTAAGCCTCTCCTCATGAGTTGGAGTTGTAATTCTGCGCAAAGTCTGAATGGCCTGATATCCGTGAGGTTGAAACGACGGTAAAGGACCTTTGGCGGCATTATGATGGCGCCTTGCTCCCTGCCTCGGTGGTCGCGCCAGCATGTGCCGGGACTGCAGACGGCTGACCGGCAAGGCAACTCTAACGCCGATCGGAGCTGGGCAGCGTCAGCCTGGCAAGCCGCACACCAAGATTGCACCAAGCACATGCAGCATGTGAAGCTTTGTACTGATCACGGGTACACAACGAGTATGGGGCGCTACCGTGACCAGGATTCCGCCTCGTGCAGCGTCCGACGCAAGATATCACCGGAAACGCTGTAAGGGTGAGCTTACGGCGCCCTTTGCAATCCAACTGCATAGCGACAAAGGACTTGAGCATGACGGTTGCTCGGAAGTCAGCCGAGCAATGTAACGTGGTGGCTTGAACTAGCCGCCAGATGGGCAATCAGGCGTGGTCGAGAATGCGGAGGGTGAGGTCATAGACGTCGGCATGCGCGAAGCTTTGGGGTGAAGGCCAAGTAGCAGGGCTTAAGCGTGGCTAAGATAGCCGCATGAATCTTGTGGAGGCTTACTCCATGGGGAGATGTGGTGGGGATCCTCATGAACGATAGACCTAGCGCCATAGTACCCCTCCCGCAACACTGCGTCTTGTTGGCGGACACAAACCAGGATCCCGGGGTCCTTCACCGTCGCGACGGTCGTGCCAGTAGAAATGTATTTGGATCAATCCAGGGTGCCTGTTGCAGCCTCTTACAGCTGTCGTGCACCGTTGAGGCTCCACTTTTAGGCCTCCCCTTCACTGAGAGCTCCCCCAGGTATAAGATCGCCTGCTCATCTCCCCCGCCATTTCTTTTCCACCTCCACTGCTCTCCGCGCTTCTTCGCGACTGGTTTTACTCACCTTTGGAGCCTGCGCAAATCAACCTCCAACATGGACGGCAAAGACAACGGCGTGAGCCACATTCCCGACAAGGAAGTGGCCTACCCTGCCGAGAAGGAAGCTGTTTACGACCCAGCCACCGAGAAGCAGATCAACGAAAAGTACGAGCCTGCCACCGAGCACATCGCTGATGCTGGCGCCCGTCGCGAATCCGTCGCGCACAACATCGTTGAGAACCCTCTGACGCGTCAGACCAAGGCCGAATGTGTCAGCTCCGCTGAGCGATGGGCTGTCACACATGGCATGGAGGAGCACTCTGCTCTCTTCGGGAAAGCTGCTCTCATTGCGCGTGACCCTGACCGCTTCGAGATGCTCACCGACCTCACTCAAGACGAGCGCGATGCCCTCATCTACGAGCGCGACCACAAGTGGCACGGTCCTAAGATGCTGTGGTACTCGATTGGCCTGTGTGCCATTGGAGCCGCCACACAGGGTTGGGACCAGACTGGATCCAACGGAGCCAACCTGTCATTCCCTCAAGAATTCGGTCTTACTGAGGGTGACAGGAGTGAATGGATTGTTGGTCTCATCAACTCCATCATCTTCTTGACTGCTGGTCTCATTGGCGCCTTCATCGTCGACCCTCTCAACAAGTACCTTGGTCGTCGTGGAGAGATTTTCCTCACTGCTGTCTGCCTTACTGCTACTCCCATTGGCTCCGCGTGCGCGCAGTCATGGGAAGGACTATTTGCTGCACGCTTCATCATGGGTATTGGAATTGGCGCAAAGAATGCGACTGTCCCAATTTATTCTGCTGAGATGGCTCCTCACCGTGTTCGAGGTGCCCTGGTCATGTTCTGGCAACTTTGGGTTGTCATCGGTAAGTTTTCGCCATTCTTGAATCTGTTAACTTGCGACTAACCTCCATTCCCAGGTATCTTCCTCGGTTTCTGCGCCAATGTCATCGTCAAAGACACTGGCAGAATTTCGTGGCGTCTGCAGCTTGGTTCAGCCTTCATTCCGTCTTTCATCCTCATGGTCGGCATCTTCTTTTGCCCAGAATCCCCTCGTTGGTTGATGAAGCATGGCAAGGTCGCCAAGGGCTTTCAATCCATGGATAAACTCCGTGCCCACCCCATCATCGCCGCTCGCGACTACTACTACTCGTATGTCATTTACGAGACCGAGCTCGCTGTTGCACGTGGAGCTGGCTACTTCGACCGCATGTGGGACTGCTTCCGTGTGCCCAGAATCAGGCGTGCCAACTACGCTGCTTCCACTGTTATGATTGCCCAGCAGATGTGCGGAATCAACATTATCTCGTTCTACAGTTCGACCATCTTTACCCAAGCCGGTTACACCTCTGACCAGGCTCTGTACGCTTCGCTGGGTTACGGAGCTGTCCAGGTCGTTTTCACGATTCCCACTCTGTTCCTCATTGACACCAAGGGTCGAAGGACCCTTTGCATGTGGGCAAGTTCTCCCCAACCTCTCTCAACACGCTTCTTGTACTAACTACATAACAGACCTTCCCCGTCATGTGCATCTTCCTGTTGGCCGCTGGTTTGACCCTGCTTCAACCAGAAACTGCTAGCCAAGCTGCTCGCGTTGGGCCAGTTGTATTATTCATTTACCTCTTCACTATCGCGTACTCCTTGGGAGAAGGGCCAGTTGCGTTCCAGTATTCCGCCGAGGTTTTCCCTACCATTCAGCGTGAGCAGGGAATGGCCTGGGCCGTCTGCATCAACAACACCTTCGCTGGTGTCCTATCGCTCACGTTCCCTCGCATGGTTTCAGTCATGTCACAGACTGGTGCTTTTGGATTCTACGCTGGTCTCAACCTGATCGCCTGGGTCATGATCTTCTGTTTCGTCCGCGAAACCAAGCAGCTTACGCTGGAAGAACTGGACCAGGTATTCAGCGTGCCGACCAAGACGTTCCTTCATTACGAGATTACGGAGTCGGTCCCCTACTTTGTCAACCACACGATGCTTCGCCGGAACGTGCCCAAGCCACCCCCAATCATCGAAAAGGGTTACGGTGCTGGTGCGGTTCCTACTGTTTAAGCGGATTATGATACCAGGAGAGAGAGTGATGATTCCTATTTACGGAACCTAGAACTAAGTAGTGGGTTTATCGAGTGCAAATAGTGCACGACGCTCGTTGAGTGATTAATGAATACCCCATTTCGAGTTACCTGCTTATCTTGAATGCTTTGATGTCTGCTAGCTTCAATTCACTAATGCTACAGCACTATGTACTGAAACCCCAAATAACACATCCATCTAACAGTGATACCTCCGGATTTGGGTTCCGTTTATCCGTGGGTAGGATGAAGTAAGATGTATCATCCACCGATGCTCATCATCTAGTGACGTAGCTTTTCTCTCGCTTCGAAGCATTTCTAAGCGCCAAGTATGGGCGTTTCCCGCTTGTTTCAAAGGAATGCGGGGTCTCCACATGTGGATAGCTACAGCATTGGCCACGTCCACCCGTCTCACAGCGGCTAGTGCGGAAAGAACGGCCTCAGGTCTTCTCACCTCAAGCCACGTCTTACCACAACCACTACACTCTCCCAACCCGACAGCTGACTGGATACATGTACTACGTATCTTCTGCACGTCAACAGTATGCGATGCATAGCACCTCAGGTATGACAGGTACCCAAGAGAAGGGAAGATGATCTTCAGATGAGAGATGCAGAGCAGTCGAGCGGTGAGCGTTGACAGGCCAGAACATGGGTGGCTTCTCTATTGCGAATTTCTCAGAAGAGATTCTGCCACGCTGCATCTGTCATCACCCCAGGAGGCCGCATCAACTCAACCCAGAGACACTGGCCCAAGCTCGAGCCCTGTTCGGAAATTTAGATGACAACGCTTTGTTACTCGTAACGACCAACAAAGAAACAAAGCCTTGGGAGCGATATCGGAGGATTTTCAATTGCGACCACCGCATCATCGCATGCCGCGAGCACATACCAAGATGTCGGGAAGCACGGGAAGTGACATGGCAAACACGACACATCGTATACGATATAACACACGAGAAACCATGATGACGGTACCCAAGGGGATAGAGTCATGGTACACGGTTTCCAGTTGTGCGGAGTCACATAGTACCAGCCACAGATAGGCAGCCTGCGGACACGGCATATCACTATGACCTCGCATCTCGAGGCTGAAGTGAAACATGACTGTTGACACCTCACGTTGAAAGCAAATCCTGGAAGTGACTGGCGGGATAAGTGAGTCAATTGGGAGTATAAAAGTAGAACTTGCGTTTGCCCTAAGCTCACTATCTAACACAACACTGTGAACGTACTGAGAACTATTCAACGCTACATAACCTCCTATTTCGGTGGGAAACTATCGAATCAGATCTCCAACGACAGCTTATTCCACATATACTATGTCTTGGACGCCGTCATGGACCTCGGAAGAGAAGAAAGAGCTTAAAGACCTTCAGAAGCGTAACGAACATCGTGAGAAGGAACTTACGAAAATATTCGGGACTGACACAAGACCTCACAAGTGGTACTGGCGCAACGAGTTCCCGAAAGCTGCAAAACTCATAGAATATGCACAGGAAGACGCTACCCGATATAAGGGGTTAGTTCAGAAAGAGTTGACGAAGCTCTATACTTGGCCAAACCTAGAGATGACTGATGACCATTTCTTTACACCTGGCAAGGGAATCTTTGCTACATTCGACCGTGAGGAAAATTGGTTTAAGAAAATGGGCTTCTACGAATACCAGACTCATTACACCTTCTCCGATAGTTGGGATAAGGAAATGATGCCGGTAAAAATTCTTGTCCCCAACGATTTGCCAGTCGGACATAAAGCTCCGGTTATGTGGTTCTTCCATGGTGGTGGCTATGTACGTATCGCTATGAACAAAGCACATGCAGACATCTGCTGATAAAGTGAAAGTGTACAGGAGCTGGCGACTTCCCCGCTTGGTATTCTCAAACGGCTGTCAGTAGGGCCAAAGCCAAGAAAGCTATCATTATCGCGCCGGAATACCCCCTAGGCCCTGAAGGCAACTACAAAGACATCGTGGACTGTCTGAGGGACTTCCTTGTCTAGTACAAGGAGGATGGCTGCTTCGAGTCTGGCTTCACAAAGTGGACAGAATGGCTTTATAAGCAGATACCTGTGCAGAACTTTACCATCGACAAGGACCACGTGTATGTCGAGGGCGAGAGCGCTGGTGGTCAAGCGGCCGTCACCGCATTGTGGCTGAACGCTGCAGAGGATGGGCCGAACCTGCCCATCGACGTGGCGCTACTTCGATACCCGATGATCGCGCATTACAAGCGTAGGTGGGACAAGATCGCCGACAAGGATGGCAAGGTGAATTACATGGGAGTTTGCTTCACGAAGAAGGACGTTATGCAGCGCGAAGCCAACATTACAGACTTGACCAAGTGGCTAGAAAGTCACAGTCTCGTGCCAACTTGCTCGTCGCGCTGGCCTTCTGTGGGCATGGCTTTCGCCTTCATTCTCTCCGTTACAGAGAGATGGCAATGGTATTTCCAACGCCAACATTCTCTCCCCAAAGCTAAGAGAGACGAACTAGACTATATGGACGGTATTGAGCGGGCGAACAATACTCAAGCTAGTGTCTTGCATCAACTTCTCCCGCCCATATACATCTTTCATGGATGGAATGACCCAAACTGTCCTATCGATAATACTCAAGAGTTTGTGAGAGTATTGGAAACGAAGTACCCGGAACGATACAACAACGATAAGAATCTGCGATTCGATATCGTGAAGAGGCTGGCGGTGAGAAAGAGCGGAAATCCGGATGGCTCCATCAATAATGAGTATAGTTCCGATAACGTTGGGCACGGGTTTGATTACTGGCTCAACGAGACGGAGGAGAAATTCTTGAGAAATGCCTATGATTGGGTTGGTGACCGTTGGAAGACTAGTTCGTAGTATCGATCTTGCCTTCGAGGCAGAGGGGACATTACAGGAATGGTAGATTAGAGTACCAATACTCATTCAAGTGCTTCTATGAGTAATCTCATCTCCTACGTATATGAAACGCCATGTCTCTCAACGCCAATGATTAAACAGCCTCTGGAAAACTATCAAACCGCATCCAAAAAGGTTACCATAACCCTCCCATGAACTCCATGGATGATTCCGAAATGATAGCCTAGTCTCTAAGCCTGTAGCCAGTTTAACCATACAAGGTCCCCTTCGTCCGCTCACTAGCCTGCGTCTCGTTATGCAAGTGCTGCGTAACATCCATTGTGACCGTGATGTGCTCCCGGCTCAACTTCTCCTCCTTCCTACTCGCCAACAACCTAGCAATCTTGAGAATATTCTTAATCTGGCGTCCATTCAAGTCCATCCTCGCCAACTCCACAAGCTGCGCCTTATCAATAGTATGTTCCTGCGAACTCGAATCCAAAAAGTTCTTCCATACCTTCTTGCGCGAGTCGATGGTGAGACCGGGGTAGTCGAGCGAGATGTGGATGCGGGATTGGAATGCTGGATCGAAAGTTTGAACACGGTTGGTTGTGAGAAACATGGTACCTTCGTAGTATTCCAGTACGCGCAGGAAGATGGAAACGAGTTTGTTGCGCTCGAGTTCGTGCAAAGAACGTTGCTCGAGGAAGACGTCGGCTTCGTCGAGAAGGAGAACGGCATTCCAGCGGCTGCACATTTCGAGAATGTCTTGGAGCTTGCCCTCCACTTTGCGGGGGTCGAAACCGAGGTCGCCGGCGCTCATCATGTAGAGGGGAACCTTCATTTCTTCGGCTACGGACTCAGAGGTGAGGGTCTTGCCGACGCCTGGGGGACCGCAGAGCAAGATAATCATGCCTTTCCCTTTTCCTTCGATTACGTCGTCAAAGGTGTCACGGAATTTGCGTTGGGATTCTGTGAAGCCTAGGATCAGCTCTTTCTGGTTCTTGGGGAGCACTAGGCGGTCGAAAGCGTCAGTTTGCCACTCGATGTCCTTGACGCAGTTGACGAAGAAGTTTAGCCAGAGCTTGTTCTTCAAGCTGTAACCACGGAGCAGAGGTGAGCAGATGAGCTTTTGCTCGGTAGTCAATGGCGGATGTTTGGCTGCGTCGTCTTCATCCGCAAACGCGCCATCGATTGGCATACCGCTATCATCTTCGTCTTCAAACTCCTGGCACTCTTCCTCTTCGCCCTCATCGTACTGGCCTGGAGGTGGTGGCGGGGTGGGATCCTTCTGGTTTAGTGGCGTGACGTAGATCGCTTGGGCGGGATTGAAGCGGTTCCAGCCGTATGTGTCGATGACAATACGACCTTTGACATTGTACTTGTCCTTGTTTCCGAATTGACCCTGCCTCCACGCGACACCCTGGTATGCCCGATAGTTTGGACCAGCGAGGGTTTCAGCCTTAGCACCACGTTCGATGAGCCGAGCGCGGATGGCTTCACCCTCTGGATGGAACTCGATGGGGTAAACACGCAAAGATGTGATGGCGCGTGTACCGGTATAGACGGAAATGGAGAGATTGATCTTGTTGGAACCGAACTTGGCTCCATCCCAATCGACGTATTTGCATGTCAGCCAGAAGCATGGCACGCCATTACAGTCTACTCCATACTTCGTCTCGACAAGTGTCATGGCGGTTTCTTGTCCGTCCTGCCGAGCAAAGACTGTCGCACCTGGCTGGAATAAAGTCCACAAGTGCTCGTAAGTCATGACCTTCTTGCTCTTCATATCCTGAGAAGTGTCGATCATGGTTTTGAACTCTTTAGTAAGGATTTCTTGAAGCAACTCAGCGTGTGCTTTGGTTGTACGCTTATCTTCCGTGTCATCGCCAAGCTTTGCGATAGCGTCCTGCAGCTCAGCCCATCGATGGATGAGTGGCTCGAACTTGCCCTGGAACTCGAGACGATTGAGACCCACTGTGACACCCGGGTAGTTCTTGAGTACACCAGCAAGTAGCTTCTTGAGTAGTGGGCTCTGGACTACGACGGAGTGGATGGACAAGACTCGTCGGGGGTCTCCATAGACTTTGACGTTTCGCACAAGCAGCGCCCACTTGGCAGTCTCATCGTTTTCGACGGGATCGCCAATGTCTTCTGGAATTTCCTCCTGCCACTGGAAGCGACCTTTCTTGTCTTCCTTGCCGGAGTAAAGATGCTTGAGACCGCTCTTCATTCCCGGCTCGCAGGGCTCCTCGTCCTTCTTGTCGTTCTCTTTAGCGTCCTTGCCATCAGCAACGCCATTCTCAGCCTGCTTTCGGCTTTTACCGTTGACGAGTACATGTTTGACGCCATTAGTCTTGGCCTTTGACTTGCCATTAGTGATGGGCTCGTCTTCTTCTGATGAAGACGAAACAGACGGCGATCGAGGCTTGCGATTGAGTCTCTCGCGCACTTCCTTCGCCATGATCTCACGCAGGAATTCCAGTTGTTGTATGCTCATCTGTTCTTCGGCGGGTGAGTCGCACATGATCAAGTCGGTTTCTGACAAGCTCAATCGGATAGCCTGGGTATATGTGGTGGAGTCTTGTCGACGTTTAGCCGGCACGAGTGCTGAATTTGGATGCCAATGGACAAAGAGCCGGTTGGGTGAGAGTGTGAAGTAAGAGAAGCTGAAAGGCGAGCTCTATAGATGTGGGCTGAGGCTTCGGTGTGGCGATTGGGAGGAACAATCTCAGTCTTGATGATGAAGAAAAAACAATTCACGTCGATTCTCCAGCTGGAGGATTGACCGTACAAGAAGAGGGTAAGAGAAGTGAGGCTTTGAGAGAAATAAGTACCTCGCAAGGCTACACCTCGTGAGCCAAGAAGCCAGTCAGCCTTGCCTGTTGCCTGGAGAGGAGTGGAACGTCTGCCTGTTGTAGATCTGGTAGCGGTTATTCTGCTCAAGGGCTGAAAATCACGCTCTTGATCTCTTGTGGGCGGCCTCTAGGTATGTATTCGTACTTGATGTGATTACTGGAGTGCGCGGTGCGCTGTCAATGTCGTCAGGTCACACAGGCGTCAGCTGTGGCGTTGCTAAATTACTGGATTGCATAATCGCCGCAAGGGCGCAGAAACGAGTTGCATGATGTTACCCGAGATCTACTGCCTTCACCAGATTCAAGATGTCTTTGCAACGTTTCATCCTCGCCATAGTCAATGATAAGAGGAACGATCCAATCTCACCTCCTTATGGTGATGTCTGAAAGTCTCCGCAGTGGGGGGAGACAGGGCAAGCTCGACTTGGTAATGTCAACACACAATTACGCATTCGTGGTGCGAGTGGGGAGCCATGCACATAGACGAGATAAGATGAGATAGGACGGGAGTACTGATCGAGTGGTCGCGTTGTTGGACGCGGATCCGACTGGTGAGGCTGATGAAGCATGGTTCGGTGTGGCGGTGCGTTTTGCTACCCCGCGACCGGAGCCGGAGTTTGAGCCCCACGCTATCTTTTTCGTCACCCATGCGCTGACTAGACATTTTTTGCGCGTCGACATAAAGAAGGCATCACGTCAAGCCTCAGGCGCTCTTTAGCCCAAAATGACTACTCACATCAAAGTACCCTGCTCGTCCGCCAACATTGGCCCCGGCTTCGACGTCATCGGCCTGGCGCTGAACCTCTACCTTGAACTAGACGTCACAGTCACCAAGAAGGAGAAATCAGAACACTCACTCAACTGCAAGATAACTTATGAAGGCGTAGGCGCGGAAGACGTCCCTCTCGTTGCGCAAGACAACCTCATCACACGAACGGCCGTATACGTGCTTCGATGCCATGGCATTCGCGACTTCCCTTCCGAGACACACGTTCACGTCAAGAACCCGATACCACTCGGACGGGGACTGGGCTCCTCAGCCGCGGCTATTGTAGGAGGCGTATACCTGGCGAATGAGGTCGGCAACCTCAAGCTGTCGCGAGCGCGCATGCTCGACTACTGCCTGATGGAAGAGCGCCACCCAGACAACGTCGCAGCGGCTTTGTACGGAGGATTTGTCGGCACATACCTCAACGAACTATCGCCCGAAGACACTGAGCGCCTTGAGATCCCTCTCAGTGAAGTTCTGCCACAACCCGCCGGTGGTGTAGACACGGGTCTGCGCCCACCCGAGCCTCCGCTCAACATTGGTCACTACACCAAGTTTGACTGGTCGCCCGCCATCAAGTGCATATGCATAATACCACAGTTCGAAGTGTCCACGGCCAAGGCGCGCGCGGTATTGCCAGAGTCGTACTCACGCAAAGATGCCATCTTCAACATGCAGCGACTGGCTGTCTTGACCACTGCCCTCGGTCAAGCCACACCAGACCCCGACATGATCTACACAGCCATGCAAGACAAGCTCCACCAACCCTACCGTCGCGGCCTCATCCCCGGTCTTACCGAGATCCTCCAGTCCGTTACCCCACAATCACACCCTGGCCTTCTGGGCATTTGTCTCTCAGGAGCTGGCCCCACCATACTCGCCCTCGCGACCGAAAACTTCGACCAGATTGCAGAGCATCTGCTACAAGAGTTTAAGAAGGAGGGTATAACATGTGACTGGAAGCTCCTTGAGCCAGCCCAGGAAGGCACCACCGTGACACGCCCTTCGAGCACCTCACAGCCAGCGGGCGAGGCCTTGACGTACGCATCGTCAGGTGTTAGCATCGATGCGGGCAACCAGCTCGTCAAGCAGATCAAGGCACTGACTGCCAGCACAAAACGACCGGGAGCCGATGGCAAGATTGGTGGATTTGGCGGCTTGCTCGACCTGCAAGCAGCCGGCTACACTGAGGCACCGATACTCGTGGGCGCCATTGACGGTATTGGTACCAAGGTCAAGATCGCCTTCGAAATGGGCAAGCACGACACTGTTGGTATCGACCTTGTCGCCATGAACGTCAACGACCTCGTTGTACAGGGCGCCGAGCCTCTGATGTTCCTCGACTACTATGCTTGCAGCAAGCTAGATGTGGAAGGTGCTGCCAAGTTTGTCGAGGGCGTCGCCAACGGCTGCCGGCAATCTGCATGTGCGCTTGTTGGTGGAGAGACGGCAGAGATGCCCGGTATCTACCAGTCAGGCGAATACGACGCCGGTGGTGCAGCCATCGGTGCCATCAAGCAAGGCGCGACTATCCTACCAGACACAGCGTCCATGACCGAGGGTGATGTGCTCATCGGCATGGCCTCAAGTGGAGTCCACTCCAACGGCTTCTCGCTCGTCCGAAGAATCGTCGAGACACAAGGCATCTCGTACTCAGATGCGTGCCCGTGGAGCTCAGGTGAGAACCTCGGGACCGCGCTCCTGACACCCACCAAGATCTACGTCAAACCACTACTAGCTGCAACCAAGCGGGGCCTCATCAAGGGTATGGCCCACATCACGGGTGGCGGCTTAACGGAGAACATTCCTCGCATGTTGCCCAAGACCCTGGCTGCCGAGCTCGACGCAAAGAGCTGGCCGCTTTTGGACGTGTTCAAATGGCTCAAGAGCGCGGGCCGCTTGGAGAACTCGGAGCTTGCGAGGACTTTCAACACAGGTCTTGGTATGGTACTTGTTGTCAGCCAGGAGAACGTCAGGACGACCATGGACCGACTACAGGAGTATGGCGAGAAGGTCTACGTGGTGGGTAATCTGAAGAAGAGGACAGATGCGGATGAGGAATGCATTGTCAACAACATGGATGTCTGGGGTTGAGCAAAAGTCTTGCTTTATTGGTTCATGCACACATGTAGTGGAGAGACGATACGCCATGTACGGAGGTCATTTTAGTCTGGACCATCACCGGGAGCCTCCGCGGTTGCAGCGGCAGCGGCATATCAAACAATATATATACCCACCTTTTCTCAAGCTTCTAGAGCAACATTAAATCCACTCGGAATGTTGTTATATCATGGTTCTTCAGAGAGACACGCGTCTGCTGCCTCAGATGGTCCTTTGTTGTGACTAAGGGATTGTATCACGAAACGCTGATATTAGCCGTGGTCCAAACCGAAGAGCCTCACGATCGCGTCATGCATTTGGCTGACGGGGGTTGATGGAATGACAGCTGAAGACAAGGCGCTACGCACCACCCTATTAGTTCGTATGCATGCACGCCGCGGCTTATTGTGGGGATGCATGGCTTGTTCGCTGCGAGGACGCGTAAAGTGTCTGCTTACCTGAATATTTTGCCAACCTGCGCAGGCGTTTGATGAAGTCTAGATTCATCACACATACATATCCCTCCCTATAAGTTGTTTCGTTGACGACTGCTCAGGCAGCGTTGGGACTGGTTGTCGCGACTTCGCTTGTTATCATGACAGGCTAGATGATCGCGATTGCATGATCGTATACCAGCGTGATACAAACAAGCCCTGCATCCCGCTCGACCTTCTAGAACGTCTCACCGCTGCCACAACGCCTTAGTTGCCTTTCGGTTACTTCATCCGTGGGGTACTGCACGTAGAGTGCCGCTACGCCTACGACGGCGCTGGCTTTGGCTTTTGCTTGCGAGCCGAGCAAGTTATGGCCATGGCGGTGTTGACATGTCGTGTTTGTGTAATAGATTGCGCGAATCGCGAATCCAAAGCTAGAAGACGCGATATTCAACACTACTATAGACGACCAAACACATGGGATCCATGGCGTCGCAAAGTGCAAAGAGAGAGACAGCAGCTGGGTAAGAGTCATACTGCGCTTCCCAACAAATTCTGCTCCCTTCCGTGACGTCGACATGTGAGAATGCACGTTCAGTTCGGCATGCCTTGGTTCCGATAAGGGACTTTCTGGCACACGTTTGGCGCCGCGGATTTAGTTGTGGGTCAGGGATGAGGCCATACACAGGGTGGTGCAGCGAGTGCGATAGGATGGCTCTGTGCTGTTGAGGGTTATGGAGCTGCCGCATCGAGAAGCGTGGTGGTGTATAGGCAACCATGTTCGAACGTGTCTCTCTGCTTCGCGGCTGAACAAGGGCGGGGCGCCCCGATTTCCCTGGCCGCTCTTGTGCTCGCCTATCAGAGTTTCGGAGGAGGTGGGACTAGAGGGACTTGTGTTGCGCCTACGGACCGTTTTCCAGACGGCCCTAACTATTTTTTTCTTTTGCGTCCCGGGCAGGTCAAGCAAGACCCAACTCCCGAACAAGGCACGCACCACACACACCCCCCGAAATCTGACAGCATTGCAGTGCAGCCAGCCATAGCCAGCCCAACGCAACCCAGGACAGCCTTGACCACCTTGCCTTACCCCAACCCGGCAACCTACCTAGCCCTATCTATCGCGTCACCCATCCCATCATCTTACCTTGCAGTCCGCTCCGTCTTATATCTTTACGCCGTCCCCCTCCCC
>Ga0058698_10000713_pt1 | contig 17147 bp, 15 predicted proteins | sample AgamicAsSfe_FD_67288 | JGI IMG/M metagenome (GOLD analysis project Ga0058698, IMG submission 67288) | Agave microbial communities from Guanajuato, Mexico - As.Sf.e | ecosystem: Host-associated > Plants > Phyllosphere > Phylloplane/Leaf | place: Guanajuato, Mexico | collected 2012-05-30
TTCCTTCCTTCCTTCCTTCCTTCCTTCCTTCCTTCCTTCCTTCCTTCCTTCCTTCCTTCCTTCCTTCCTTCCTTCCTTCCTTCCTTCCTTCCTTCCTTCCATACGTACATACGTACATACGTACATAATACGAGTCTTCCAACTTCCAGAATACCCAGTTCACTCTCTTACAGTCTACCCACACTCAATGAACTCGCCAACTGACCTTGAGAAACGAGTTTTTGAATGCTGGGTGTCATTTCCTGCCTTCGCATCTCGTTGACCGAAGTCGAGGTCCAAACAATGACATGATGTAAATTTCCAGTTGACCCTAGGGACGACGTCTCGCACTATCAGGCCAGTAACAGTCTCGTAACACTGTCCACAACTTGAACACAGGGTCCAGGTCCAGTCCTCTATTCCGAGCGACCATAAGCTCGCTGGAACAAAAATTTTCGGCAAAGCAATAGCCCCTAAACTTGATCTCGCATGCTCTGAGCCCTATATGCCGGTTCTCAGTGCTGATAATCCTCACTGCCGACGAAGCTGGGTAAGATGAGTTAAGAAGCTTTCCGTGACCTTCAATCCAGATGTCTGGAAGAACACCAGAACCATCAGAGTCGACAATAGGATCGTCGTCGAAGGCGATATTGGAGAGCAAGAATACCTGTCGGAACAGGTCTGAAGCTGATATTACGGCGCTCGCCTTTTGTATACAATGGTTCTTCTGGGGACACTAGAGTGAGATAGAAATAGTGTAACGATGGATATATTCTCGAATCAAACCTATAGTGATCATTCAACATTCATCATAGCTAATCATAAAATCCCAGAATCTTGTTCGCCCGATCCAGAATGACTCTCTCACCAGGGCCCAAGCCCGCAGCATCGCTATCCCACTCTTGCAACCCCATGGCCTGACAGCCCTCATCACCAACCAAAGCATGCATATCCTCAGCCTTGATACGTCCAACATGCTCGCTCTCACCGATACCGCCGCCAAAGTCCGGGCTTGGGGTTCCATTGACGAAGTTCTGGCGCTGCCGGACAAGGTAGTTGGCGTTATCCTCCGTCATCGGGCAAGCTGGAATGTACAAAACGCTCGAGTCGGACTTGCCTGCATGCGTCTTGTCTACACTGTGGATGGTGTCGCAATGCCAGGAGACGTAGTCGCCAGGTCTGACTGTCGGCATATGGATCATCGACTTCTGCAGGTTGAGATGCGGATGCAGGAGGTGGGATAGCTCCTGACCACGACCTGGCGTCGCGCCATGTACCCATGCGTTCTGTGTTGTATCCATCTCCCAGTTATCCGATGCGAGGAAGTCCGCTGAGTTGGTGAGGGCCTCAGAAGTCGTTTGCGCACCGGGGTCTACGCCTCGTTTGGGAGAGAAGAAGGGTCGGAGGAGGTAGTATGCGGTGGCTTTGGCCAACAACGGGTTGACCAGCAGTGTACCTTCAAAGGGTCCAGTTGTGGAGAGCGACAGCCAGCCTTGGAACATGCGGAATGCGCTGCATGCTCCTACGCCTTGGTGAAGGTCTGAGTTGACAGAAAGACGACAGCTGGCTTCCCAGGGGTCAAAGTCTTCCCAGCGTCCTTTCCAGACCGAGTCGTAGACTTTCCCGAGCCCGTAGCCTTCCTCGGACCAGCGTTCTACACTGCCGCCGTCGACGTGTGGTCCCAGTGCAAATTTGGCGTCACCGGGTAGGCGCATGCGCAAGCGATCTGCGTAGCTTATCGGGTGTTTTGTGGAGAGTGGGATGTGTGGGTTGAGGCTGTGCCAGTATGACATGAGGAAGGCTTGCGTCTTGAGGAGGTTTGGATTACCGCGGGCGAGGAGTTGGGTACGCGACCAATATAATTCAAAGACTTGAGGGTTATCGGCGGGGAAAGCTACAACATGGTCAGTCGCATTCATCCCACCGAGATGCACACACGCATATACTCACCCTTTGTCTGAGGATTCTGGCGAATATACTCTCTCAAGTCTTCCTTCCACTGCAGCGCTTCCTGCTCGGGTATTACATTCCTTACAACTGCAACACCTCTCTTGCGCAGCTCGCTGTTAAAGGACTCGGGTGCATTATCGATGTCCTTGAAGTCAATCTCTGGGATGACTTTGCTGCCTTGCTCGACAATGAGCGGAATCTCGTCGCGAAGTGTCCGAAGGAGGCGTTCCCAAGATTCTCGTACTTCGCTCTCATGTCCCCGGATCAGACGGCTTTTGAGGTCGGCATATTCGGACGTCAGAGGCTTGAACTCCTGTCCCGAGAGCGACGCGAAAGCGTCGGATATATCGCCCGCGCGCTTCTGAGCCTGTGTCGCAGCGGTGCGCAGTTGCGTTGTGGCGCGTCTCGTCGGAGATCGAATGGTTCGGAGCGCGGAGAGCATCGTCGCGGGCGTTCGTTTGGAGATTGTTCGACTGTCTTAAGGCTGTATCATAGTCCTATTCATCCCCAGCAGCCGCCCATTATATACTGATGCTTGCGCCGAGGTTGCACCAGACTTCACTGTGGTTCCGACAGAGTCTTGAAGCTGAAGCTCGAGAGAGAAGATACTGTACCTTCGGAAGCTCTTCTCAATGAGGGATAGCGCTTTCTATGAGCTCTTGCAACCCACCTGTGTCGTAATTACCACTACGTGTAGAGCATCGTTTCCGACATCTCCATCTTGGATCATCATCAGCTCCTAGGCTCACGAATGAGAAGACGAGGAACACACTCTTCGGCGCAACATGTTAGCTGGCAGTGGTCGGAAGGAAAACGGCCGCTTCAACTTGCCCAGTACCCCGCCATCCCACTCCTCCAGGCATCACCTCAGCCCAAGATGACTTCCGCGCCACGCCTAGCAGGTTAATAGGCAGGCTGAATCGGCGGCCCGAGGTCCCACTGACCGCCCTGGACATTGTAGACCCTCGCGGGCAGAATCGACGTAAAAGTATAGCTTCGTCATGTGGGATGAAGCTATAACCCTCAAGTGATCGTGACGATGAGCGGGGTCAATGGGCGAAGGAGCCATTGACGACACGGAGAAATCGACTATAGCCCGCTTGAGCTTGACGGAGCCTTACCAAGTTCCTCATATGTCTTACGGCGCGTCTGTCAAGGTCTTGTCGACGCGTGAGGACGGTTACGGCGGGACGTTCTCCGCAGCCATTACTGTGTCCACGTATATGAAGTATAGGTGTCCCGTTGCTGCGGGCAGCCTTCTGTTCTTTTTCTGAACTGTCAGCTCAAGCACACATACTGCTTGACTACAAAAACCAACATGTCGCAGTCGTACTTGCCGAAAGATTTCCTGTGGGGATTTGCAACAGCAAGGTTCGTCTGACCCAGTACCGTTCTCCACTCTGGAGAGTACCCAAGTACCCCGCCACGATGTATCGTTTTGGGGGCCGCTTTGTTGTCACATACTGAGTTTCCGAACCTGCAGTTACCAAATCGAAGGCGCACCGCATGAAGATGGCCGTGCTGATTCTATTTGGGACACCTTCTGCCGCATCCCGGGCAAGATTGCAGGCGGAGAATCCGGAGATGTTGCGTGCGATTCCTACCACCGCACTGACGAGGACATTGCTCTCTTGAAGGATATCGGCGCAAAATCTTACCGCTTTTCTCTCTCGTGGTCCCGCATCATACCACTCGGCGGACGCAACGACCCTGTAAACGAAAAAGGTCTGCAGTACTACATCAAGTTGGTCGACGACCTCCGTGCCGCAGGCATCGAACCGATGATAACGCTGTTTCATTGGGATCTCCCCGACAACCTGCACAAGCGATATGGGGGCATGCTGAACAAGGACGAGTTCGTGAAGGATTACGAGAACTACGCCAGGGTGTGTTTCAAGGCATTCGGTTCGAAGGTAAAATATTGGATCACCTTCAACGAGCCATGGTGCAGTTCCATTCTCGGATATGGCACCGGCCTTTTTGCTCCCGGCCGTTGTAGTGATCGGAGCAAGAGCGCAGAGGGTGACTCTTCGAGGGAGCCGTGGATCGTCGGCCACTCGCTCCTCATTGCTCATGGTGCGGCAGTCAAGGCCTACCGTGATGACTTCAAGTCCAAGGATGGAGGCCAGATTGGGATTACGCTCAATGGTAAGTGACCAGCACGTGGCTCGCGTATACCGTATGACAGTGGACCGACCCCACGCAATATCGAGCCCGTGCGAGGATAGCTACAATCGGTCTGACGTCTGAGCATGAAAAACGTGTACTGATATGTCGTGTAGGCGACTGGACGGAGCCGTGGGATCCAGAAGATCCGAAGGACCGCGAAGCCTGCGACCGAAAGATCGAGTTTGCAATCTGCTGGTTTGGCGACCCAGTGTACTTTGGCAAATACCCCGACTCGATGCGCAAGCAACTTGGTGATCGCTTGCCTGAATTCACACCGGAAGAAGCGGCTCTTGTCAAGGGAAGCAATGACTTTTATGGCATGAACCACTACTGCGCCAATTACATTAGACACAAGGAGACTGAACCAGAACCTGAAGATCATGTTGGCAACCTGGACATTCTTTACCAGAACAAGAAGGGCGAATGGATCGGCCCAGAGACACAATCAGTCTGGCTCAGGCCGATGCCTTTGGGCTTCAGAAAACTAATCAAGTGGCTTAGTGATAGGTATGGCGGCCCGACCTTCTATGTGACTGAAAATGGCACCAGTCTCAAGGGAGAGAACGATCTTCCTCTTGAGAAGCTGCTGGACGACGAGTTCCGTTGCGAATACTTCAGGGGATATATTGGAGCCTTGGCCGACGCTCACACATTGGACGGAGTCGATGTCAGGGGTTATTCCGCATGGAGTCTCATGGAGTACGTTCATCCCATATTCTTCCAAGTTTCAACGTTTCCTACACCCTTCCTCCCCACTTGTCATATGGAAATTCCTTTTTCCAACGAGTGGTGGAGACTTTATTGTCCGCATTGTGGTGTTGCGTGTTCGTACTCGGGTAGATCATCTATCTCTCCTAGCTTCAAACACTGATTCCTTGGTCTTCCCGCGGAACGCTGTGGTAAAAGGCGTCATGACACACGCTGACATAGTGTACCTGCAGCAACTTTGAGTGGGCCGAGGGCTACACGACACGTTTCGGCGTTACCTACGTCGACTACAAGGGTGGACAGAAGCGATACCCTAAGAAGAGCGCGCGCGAAATCTCGAAAATCTTTGACAAGTACATTAGAACGGAGTAGGTTCCGGTGAACCACGGTGTGGCGTGCGAGGGTGTAGGTCGGGTATGCACGCCATCGAATCAACGTCGATGTGAGCTAGAATTTACAGACAGGGCCCTTCTAGGATTCTTCTAGCGTCATATATGTGGCATGCAGACGTCGGATGTGGGACAATGTGGCATGTAGACGGATGCGGGACAATGTGGCATGCATCGCTCTGATGGGCTGTCCTTGCAAATTAACCATCTGCGGCAAGCTGTGCGACTCTCTCTTTTCTCTAGATGGATCTCGGAGACTTAAAGATGCTATCTTAGATCCGGAGCATTGCGCCATCTTAGGCTCTGGGTAGTAACAACCACTGGGATGATGGTTGTGTATCTCCCGTGTTAGCCTCGCGATATTGATTCCGACGTTTTGAATGAACTCCCAATCTACATACTAAGATCTCTGGTACCGTGGTGCCCGAAAGTAGCGTGCACAAAGTTTGGTTGAGTAGCCACAATGGTGTCATGGTTGGGCATGGATGAAGCATGCAGAGCTGGAGGTATCGCGATGACCGAATAGGCGCGCTTCCCTCCTCGCCTGTTATCTACACCAATTCGACCACCAACGTCAGAAGTAAGCCACTTTCAGCCTCAGCAATGCACCCCACAATTGCGTCCTTCATGCAGCCTGCAGGTCAAACAGTCCAAGAGCAATGGATAAAGCCACTTGTGGCCCAGCGACGTCACAATCGCATTCGCGTTTGCTAAGAAACGAGTGCGAAAGAAAACTGTAATTGCAAGGACCCACCAATCCCTTCGATAGCGAAGGGTTACGCCATCGCCATCTTCTACTTCTAGCCTCAAAGCTAGAAGCTTCGGAGACTCTTGATGGCGCAACAGGCTCGCTTGGCGCGAATCGTGAAGCGTGATCGGTGAGGGAGGGCGCGAAATTGTAGCGTTAGCGAGGCTAGGAGAGATCAAAATGGTGTGGTTAGAGCAAGTGGGGCATCCTTGTTGGGGTAGACCCGTAAACTCTAATTTTCACCAAGCATGTTTCAGGATAGGGGTTGTGTTGTCACCAAAAGTTCGTGGCCGCTAGCGGACTGCATGGTCTTGTGGGGTTTGGGTTGATAGAGTTCGAGTTTAGCAGCGGTCAATCAGGATGTAGGTCGGTGGGTGAATGTCGGCTGATTGTCAGAAACAGACGGAAGGAGATATCCTAAGTTTGGTAGCGAAGTATGGAGTCATGACGAACCGTCCGTCTGTGACAGTTTGGCGGCTGGCCTTGCTTTGGAACCGGCACCTGAGTGATGGATAATGCTGATGTTTCGGACACCATTTGATCCGGCCGACGCAGGTCGGCTTGCGCAATCGTGAACGGGCCCGCGTCGAGGACAAGGTGTCCTGGATTTAGGCCTGGGTGAAGGGCCCTTGGGAATGGTTGAACTAAGCTTGCTTGCAGCCGCAAGGCACCTTACGAGTAAGACAGGTCTAGCGAACGAACCAGTGCCTCGCTTTGGATCCCACGAAATCCAGTGTTTGGTTCCTGGTGGTGACACGGCAGCTGAGATCTGACAGACGAGGTAGTTACACTGCAGAAACCGATCTGCCGCTCCGGGCCATACTGCACGGATGCATGCCACTGCGTTGCGCCGGGTCCGAGGGAGACGACTACGGGGCTAAACGGAATCGGAGTAAGGAGCATTATGGATTTCACCGCTACATGCTGGACGCTGAAGGGTCGAGATCGAAGATACTTGGACGCGAGCTGCATACCTGATACTGCATGCCAATGAATGCGGCGAAGATCAACGTTCGGGCAGCTACGTGTGGGGAAACCTCATATTAGGCTCACCCATACACATTGTAGTAGTAACGGCTGGTTTCAGATTTTCGCATCTGTCATGACGATGGTGGTTCGGCAGGATGTCTGCGGCACTGTGCTGTTCCTGTTGGGAGGGTTTTTGACAGCTTGCATCGGAAGAGCTTCCCCAATCGCGTCCATTGCAAAGGGATCGAGTGGTACCATTTCAGCCACTACCTAACTGTGTAGAGAAGTGACGGCGGCGACGCTAGAAGTTTGCATGGACGGTGAGAGTATTGACGCTAGATAGCCTTGGGTTGTGTGCAAGGGAGAAGCGAGAGGCGGGCGACAGCATTGACGTAGAGAGAAATGAGGCTAACCTCGTGACTTCCCGTACGCGTACCATGGCCCTCGACTCTTCACCGAAACCTGAGGCCGCAGATGGAGTTTGCTGGAAATGAATGCACGCTTTCGGACGCCATCTTGTTGTCGCTGTCTCAGGTATACGCACATCATCCTGCTGGACGTCAAATAACGTCGCTGCTAACCTCAAGCAGACGGACGTTGCAAGTGGTGCGGCGTAATCTGATCCTTCGTGCCTCCCCACCCGCGCCCCTCCAAACCACCACGACTCTGGCCGCGAACATGCATCTACCAATATTTTTTTTCTACCGAGAATCTCCATCGAGAGGAAAGGCACTGGGCAGGATCGCGCGCTCCGGTCCATTCTCTCATCGCGGCTCGCGGCTGGCGGCACCTTAGCCTAGTGCTGCCGACGTGCATCATTCTCATCTTCGAAACACTTGCCGAAATTCGCTATCGTCCAATATCGGCGCCAAGCGTATCCTTCGTGGCTGGCAGGCTCTCCAAGGTACGAGCACTAGCAGTTCCGCTCCGGGCCTAGCGGCTGTAGCCTCGCCGTGTACGCCTGCGTCTATGGAGCGGTGAGGTTGCTCGGAGGATTCTTGCTTTATCGATTATTGGGGGATGTGATGCATAGCGCAGCAGATCACTCTGCCCCCAGGGCACTTTTACTGCTCATCAGCATCTAAACTTCGTCACGAGGTGTGAATGCATCAACACGGTCGTCTCGATTCTGTTGCTCGCGCAGCTGAGACTGGCCGTAATCGGACAATCGGGTCGTGAGATGCAAGGTGCACGAGCATCAGCCACAACCTTTTACAGCTTCTCTCCCATGCGGCGGGCAGCAGGAGCGCATCACGGACTCTCTCTGGCCAATGCTCCTCAGCTCATTTCTGCAAGTCCGACTGTCGGCAATGCAATCCAAGCGAATGACGGAGCCTTCACCATATCTTTCCACGTGCCGGCCATGCGCTTAGTCTGCAGGGCGCCGAATATAGACGTACCATGTATGCATAGCCAGCACACGGCATGAAACACATCGATAGCCATGAGGCCACGATAGAGTTTGTCTCCGCCGAACATGTACAGCACGTAGATACAGGTCGGCAACATTGCTCAAACTCGATATGTCACCTGTGTGTAAACATGGTCCGTGGAGTTACCTCGGAACTATCCTTTCACCAGCGCTCGTTCACTGCGGAGGATGGGAAGTCCCTGGGTCCCGACATGATCGACGTGGTTGTCGAGGCTGCACCCCTGGGACTCAATACACGTCAAGATCCACAGCGGACCCTCGAGCGTCTCGCAATTGTCCACTGGCTCGACGCTCGACGCTCGATGCCCTGGTAGAGTAAACACACGGTCGACCGGCCCTCCGACTGAAGCGGCCAAGGACAGGCCCATCATAGCCCTTGGCATTCTCGGGCTAATTTTCATCATGCAGGGCTTCCACGTGCTGACCCTTTTAGCGCTGCCGGGGCCTGCTCGTCTGCTCGCTCCTTTGCCTGGCCGGTGTCACCCCTGGATCCTGGCATCGCTTCACGTACTCTGGCTGCATGAGCCCACGCCATACGCTCCTCAAACGTCACATTTTGTCCGTGTCTGCTTACCTGTCATCCAAACTTCGCTACGGTCCGCAAACACGACCAGCTACCTGACTGGCAAGCGGTCATGGCGACATCAGGACCATGTCTGCCCATTATTATGCGCTTCCGGAGACCCTTCGCGGTGGAGCCACGGGCGCTTTTCTGCGCGCTCTCTCGACGTAAGGTGGGCCGAAGGGTGTTGCGCAGGAAGTCGGCCATGCCACCTAGAGTGGGGTGCAATATCCCAAGCTAGAGCCTGTAGTGCCCTTCCAGAAGAGCCACGACGCGCATCCAGATGCAGGGCGTGGTTCTGCTAGCCCTCCTGCCACCACCGTTGAGAGTTTATATGGCGTGAAGGGTCTTTACAAGCCTAAGCTGATACGAGTGTGTGGGCTACGCTGCACTGCATCCAAGCCTCGTGCTAATGTAGAAGCTAAAGTGAAACGATTTCCCCAGAACCCACGTTGTGTGGCTACCCACCAGGGGTCAGGATTAGGATGCCAACACTAGCCTAGGGCCGAGCATGGGGCCCGAAAGACGCTATCCATCAGACCTGATAGCAGGTTATAGGCTCATGCCAGCCATGTCTTGCTACCATTAATCCTGTCTCTCTACCAGTTTTGCTTCACCCTCTTAGTCTTGCTGTCCCTGACTTCGTTTATAATATTTGTCTTTCACTGACATCATTCCTTCCTCAGCGTCTGGAACACGGCACACAGCCATCCTCAACCCCTCGTCATTTTCCCCTCTTGGGAGCCCGGGAGCACCCTTCGCCCGCAGAGACAGTACTTGATATTGTCAAACGCTTGGACCGCATTCGTTTGGGCCACGCTGACATAGCAACGTCGACATCGCATATACTCTCACCGCCTCTCGCGGATCCTCGATGACTTCAATTCTCCACTACCGAGACCCTATCGCCTACAGGAGTGACTTCATGAGTACCTCCAGCTACCACTCGCCTCACATGGATCAGCAGAAGAGGTCGCCGCCTTATGAGGGCCATTCTTCTGGCTCAGAAGCAAGACAGCTCACTCCTGGTGCGAAGAAGCGACCATCGAGAGCTGGTACCCGCAGCGTCACTACTCTCACCGCCGCTCAACTGGAGCGAAAGAGAGCCAATGACCGAGAAGCACAGCGAGCGATTCGTCAAAGAACGAAGGACCATATCGACACACTTGAGCGCCAAGTTCGCGATCTCACTGCGCAATTGGAAAACAATTCGTCGACCAAGATGATGGACCTCATCAGAAGAAACGAGGAGCTCGAGCAAGAGAACTCTGTCCTCCGCGCTCGTCTATCACATGCCGTGTCGGCACTGGGAGTCCCAGAATCAGGAGCAGGTATGTAATATTGATTTCATTCCTGCAAAAGCACTGTCCAATTGTTCGACTCACAAGCTCGTTGGGCGTTGTTGTTGCTTTTTGGTGTCTCGGGCCGCGACCGTTTTGGTGCAGCCGACCCTCTTTTCGCAACAAGTCACATCTTTCTTTTGCCTCATTTCCCGCTTTCCGAGTCTGCGGCTCGATTGAGCGACGTGCAGTATCTGTAACGTTGGTTTCCTTTTAGAGCCCAAGCGAGACGAGAACAGCGATTTTCTTCTGCAGTTGACGTGATATCAATGCATAGAGGCTGACATCACTACAGCAGGCGCACCTTCACCGAGTGACCGGGTTCATATGCTTAGCCAACCTCGGAGAATGTCTACTGGAACTGCGAGAAGCGCACATTCAGTACCCGAAATAGCAACACCTGTGTCGCAACCTGGACATTGGCAGTCGCAGCATACGTACGCCCATCACGTCTCCTCGCCCCATGTTGATACGCCACCTGCCATGGGTGAAGTCCAAGCGCCACAGCACGAAGGAGTTCGCTGGAGTCCTCACCCTGGCCACCCGCAGCAACAGCAGCAGCACCATCAAGTTTCCATGCCAGTGCAGGATGCGTCAGTCCATGCGGTCGAGCAACCAAACATGTCATATCCCAGCCCATATGTCATGGAGAGCAACGCGCGAGCCATGTCTTACCCGCTTGAGAATGCTTCCATGGTCACCTCACAGCCTATGCCAATGTCCGGATACGGAACGCCCACTTCGCATCCTTCGCCTCATGCCTCGGAATACCAACGGCACATGAGCGTTCCTATGCATCACCAGCCGGTTCAAGGCCAGGGTCCGCCTCAGCACCAGCAGCATCACACGTCTGCACCCTACGGCTCCTACCCAGTTGGTCCTCAGCAAGGCTACCCACCTCAAGTGAGTCACGGTAGCGAGATGCCCATGATGCATGCCCAGCACGGTCAGCCTCAGATGATGAACGAGCAAGGCCAGCACATCATCTACCAGCCGTATCAGTCCAACATGAAGGTTGAGCATTGAGGATGAGCACGACTCGTCCCAAACATGTCCGCAAATCCTTCGTGGCTGCAGACCGTTGGCAGGGGTACCAGGGAGACGATCCTTCGATTTACCAGAACGTCCATTTCCAGCAATCTACTAGACGCGCGAAGCACCCTAGAACAAGCCCATTGTTCAGTTTGCAATCTTCCTCGAGACGGGACATAATTGCCAGCGACACGCGGCACTGCGCGGCACGGTCTCGATAGGCTGTATTCTTCGGCGATATAACACAATTGTTCCGCAAGGGCCCTTCCGAATGTGGTATCTCGCGCCGCTGCTCGATTCTGTCGATGACGGCAAGACGCGATCTCGCGGGAATTGATAGGGACGACCATGCCATGATCCCTTTGGGTTTGCACGCTAGCAACAATTGCATTACCAGCCGTGTCCATACGTTCACCGCATCGTTGGTCACCCGTTTCCAAGAACGCCCCAGCTTCGGACAATTTCGCATCACATTTTTTTTTGGATGGACACACAGTGCCCCCACGATCGCATGAAGCGCGATGAAACATCAGCACGGAAAGCCCCACATGCGGTATGTGGAATCACATCAAGATTGCAGTCGCCCGTCTTTGCAGACAGACCCGCCTTGGGACGCTACAGCTTAGTGTGTTTTCCCTGGGGAGAACTAGCACCACGATGGACGGTGAAGAGGTGGATCCGATGATGATGGATTTGGTGGAAGGCGAAAGAAGACTGGGAAATGAGCAAATGGAACATTCCGTGGATCCTCCGTTTTCTGCGCGCCTGACCGGGGGCCTCGTCGCGAGATTTGTGAGCGGCGTTTTGGGCTTCCAAGTCGCTTCCTTCGCTTCCCCCTTAGCTAGTCCGATGGGCTGCTTCGATGGTGCGCTGCAAACCCGTTCCTGAAGGAGCAATGCAACCGAGATAGCCCGACATCCGAGCATCCGTTCGATTCGCCCATGCCACCACACACACGAATACATCCGCCGCTGTCCGTCATGGTATTTGTCTTTGGTAACTCGCGCAAGGGAAACATGCATGGCGCATGTGGGGCTAGCTTCCAGAAAGTCTGCTAAAATTTCCTCGTGCGGTCAAGTCTCCACCAACGCTGAAACATGGTATGCCAAATACACTTTACGAGCTATCTACGAGCTACACTGCGCTACACCGGTCTCTGGTCACGCATGCAGCATCGGGTCGTCGTGAAAGTTCCTACTATTGTGGATTATCGCCGGCCCTACTGTATCTTCCGTCGGTTGTGTTCTTCCGATGGGCATAGAAGCGCCGTAACGCCGAAAGACCGTGGCCAGCAGAATTTTGGCGTGCCTTTTTTCTGCCCACCCTGCGGAGCCTTTCGTTGCCAAGCCCAAGGTGTGGAGTCTTTGCGTGGCGTCCCGCGGATCCGAACACATGGGACACATGCGTTCGGGCGCACTTCCGCCCAATCGCAACTGCAGCTTCTCGCAGTACGGCGCCTGCGCTCGCTTGCGTCTGCATAGGGAAGCGTTGCCGATACGCAACCATACGAAGTGGACTTCAGCTCACCGCATTGTACCTTGATCCTTGATCACGGTGGTTTGTGTGCATGTTTGTCACACCGCATGAACGCTTACGGAACGGATGGTACACATTGACCCGGGGCCGCTGGACAAGACTTGACAAGACATCAATGGTTCATGTACACTACGACTACAGGCCCTTCCTAGTCGCGATCGCTCTTCATGATGACGCCTTCGCTGCGGCTGCCTGTTGCGCGCGTATCAGCTGTAGCTCTTTGGGATACCATCGTTCGCCAACGTCAGGGTGACTCTTGATCCTGTTCATCAGCGTTGCCTCGCCGAGATGTCCCCATCTGCCTTTGACAAACGTAAACTCGACGTCGTCTTTGCGCTGCTTCCTCGCCTGGTCCCTGAGCTTTAGTACTTCTTCAGGGACGTCCATGGCTTCGAATTGGGCGTCGTAGCTCACGCCTTGGAAGAAGGGCACGGAGTAGCGCGCGCCTTCGCCTTTGCGTGGACTGAGGACACGATGCGTGGTTGATGCGCAGACACCATCTGTGAGAGCCTCCATACCTTGGCCGATTGCCACGACAAGAGTGCCAGGTATCGGCTTGCAGTCTATCCATTCACCCTTTGCGTTTTGCGCTTGCAGACCAAGTTGATTGGAAGCTTGCAACAAGTAGCTCGTCAGCATACTATCTTTATGCGGACCTACGCCCTGGCGCTTGATCTCCCACTTCCTGCGATCCATCTCGCTCGCTTCAGCTGGCAGATCTGGTACATCGACCTCCGGGTACTTGACTATCTTGAGCTTGTGCTGCTGGTCGCGATCGAAGAATTTCTCAAATGCAGTAGAGGGAAGTCCAATAGCTTCTGCTATCAACGATGTGAAGAGCGTGGAAATGTGCGACATGCGACGTATGTAGTCCTCATACACTGGTCGAAAAGACGGTAGATACTCTGGCGAAGGCCATTGGTTTGGTGCGAGAAGATTGTGGTACAGTGGGGCGTCGAGTCCTGGTATGGGGTGTGGAGTCGAAAGATCGAGCTGTTCTCTGTGGTCTGGATTGAATGCCGTGGTCTCGTTGTCGAGCTACGAACGAATGTTGTCAGCATGCATTACGACGAGCCGGAACAAAAAAGAAAAGTGTTTTTATTTTAGCAAGAGGAAGAGAAGGACAGGTAATGGCAGGGGAGAGCGAGCGCAAGTTTACGGCCTTCGAGTACATATTGTTGGCGTCGTGTATTTGGGATATACCCGGGTGATTTTGATCTTTTGCAACTGGCGTTACTTTGAGGGCATTGGAGGTTTATTGTGCATACGCGTTACGGGATTACGGCCGGTTCTTATTTGTCGCTTTCCTGCTTCTTCTGTTCTTGTATCATAGTTTCATAGATCGATTTCCTTTTATACCATGCATAGCGTAGCATAGCGATAGCTTCTAATAAGACCATCGTCATATCTGCACATTACGGCCTTCTTCTGCACATCCATCGCCCAGGACTTGAAACATGAACAAACTCGAATGAATCACAAACTCACCCTACTCCAGCCCAAGAAACTCTTCTCGTTCTTCATTTCGATCCTCTCCTTCTCTTCTGTCGGCAATTCCTCAAAGAATCGCCCGCACTCCTTGATCACATCTTGAATCAACTGCCCAGGCAGACCCGTTTCGCTTAGGTACAAGAACCCCACGTTCAACAAAGCGGAGCGCAAGTCTTCTAGAAACTGAGGTTTCGTAGCGGGGTCCAGGGCTGCACTGAGCGGGAGTATGGGTAGGGTCGTGAAGGTCTGTGGGACATCTGCCATGTTTGCGGTGTATGTTGAGAGACCAGCCGAAGCGGTGATGCGTGCCGCCGATACGTGACAGTGCCTCTGATAAAGCGCAGCGATGCTGATGTTGTTGTTGTCTGTGGGATGAAAATCGCGGCCCCGTTCCGTTGTCGCTCTCCTGCCTTGTGGTCTATCGAACTACCCCGCCTCACACCATACAGCGGGGCAATCACACCAAACAACTCCTGTCCTTCTGACTGGCCGCGGGAACTGGTTCCCTGTAGCGGCCAAAACTACTCGCTTCACTTCCCGCCTCCATGTTTGTTCGGCAGAAGAGAGTGTAAAGACGTGTGCGCCCTAGTACCGAGCCATCCATTTGAACGCCAGACCAACAGCTGTGAGCTTCAAGCCGCCGATGACGAGGATACTGAGGGCTTCGAAGATCATGACTGTAATTTGAAGTGGATCTTTGTCTCGAAGAGGAATGTGTGGATGTGGAAGAAGTGTTGCGATTGGTAGAAAGTAGGTATTCTTGTTTCTTCGAGGTAACTTGATACGGAGTAAGGAAAAGGAAACAACACGATGTTTGCTTCTCTTATATACAAACTGACATCCACTTCCCGAATAACGGCGCGCCCTGTCACCTCGTGCCCACACGCCTCACACACGGAGCTGAAATAAGAAACCTGAACCCGTTTGTTTTCGCTGCCGTCCGTTGGGCAGCGGGATGACTTGCTTGCTGGCTTGCTGGATGCGTAGCTCGCTTTTGCTCTACTCGACCGCGGTTTCCCCAGTTATCTACAACGATCGAGGCATCGCATCGCAGCCCGCCGTGGAGAAGCATCTCCACAAAGACCCTTTCGGCGTAACGGCCGGCGTTGTTCGACCACCAATTACCCTCCACGTGCTCATTCATCTATCATCATATGCAACCCTCAGCATCACGCGATGATATCCGCGGAACAGAACCATCGCATACAGCGCTTGTCGAACTTCACCTACACGTACGATGCTTACTCGACTGTTCGATCGTGGACTGCACTCGTTGGGCAGGGCAGCATATGTACGTGTGACGAATGTCGCATGCGCGGTGCGGCGATATGCACGATCAGCGGTGGAAAAATGAGGCTGGTATGCAGGTGTAGCGAAGGCGGTTAGAGGGTCATGTGCTACGTAGTGTGTACGACGACGACGACAGCGACTACGGGTGATGTCGCGTGGGCGATAACTGTCGGATGTAGGGCCGGGTGGAAGCTACGATTGTGCTTTTGTATGCTTTTCTCAGTAGTCCTATCCATTGTGCATGCGTTTGGTACATATCGGTGTTCCTGATGTAGGTAGTACAGTAAAGTGGGTAGCCGCGGCTGCTGTTTATCGGTCTGCAAGGGAAGGCAGCCTCCACGAGCAACGTTGAAGTCACAGCAGGATCCAGGATGGCGGATACGGGATACGAAAAAACTAATATTGTGTAGCACACCTTCATACAAAGAGGAAAGAAAAACAACGTTGTGCCTACCGGCCGCCTTCCAGCTCTATACTTCTTTCTTCCCCCATCTTTAGGCTACCTACCCGGCCTGTACCGTCCGCAACCACGAAACAACAATTTCAATACACTCACACCCACCGTTCCGTCTTCCCCCGCCCGCCACATACGCCATACGCAACCACCAGCACACACTCATGGAAAAAGAAGCATTCAAGAGAAAACAAAACAGTCGCAACATAGCCTACGTCACCCCAACCTTTGCAATTTCAACGATCGGTCAACCATCCCACTCTCATGTCCATCCTAACCCACATACGCCTACAGCCCCGAACCGTCGCCAAGACCACGCGCATTACCGTCACTTTGCCCACACGACCTAGAATACATGTGTCGCAGATCATTCAACGGCATTGCATCGGAGAATTAGCATCTCGAACGCCCCAAATTACCCCTACAAACCCGGCTGGGCAATATGCATGTCAGTGAGTATGTTTAAGAGGAGTTGAGCCAAGGTAAGCGAGTCGAGGGGAGCACGGACTCTATATAATTTGAAACATAACACTGCAGGTGTTGACAGGCACGTATGAGTCGCATCTCTTCGGCAGCCGAACATCATATAGCATACCGAGCGTGTCATATAGACAACGGTGAGTTTCCTGTGCAGACTGCCGACTCAGTGAATGCGGTAGATCATGACACTCGCGCCGTTACCCCCTAGAGGAGTGGACGGCGAGCAATACGACTCAGACGCCTACAGCTACTTGCCATGTTCGATAAGTTTGATATCAAACCGTCAAGTAATATGTGTATCATACTAGCTGCCATCACATCATAATCCACCGGAATATAACTGATGTGCAGCGTCGTGACCACCACCCACCAACCATCGACACGACAGCCTCTGTTCACAATGATCAGAAGGCGATAGACCACCGGAATATAACTGATATGATGCGTTATGATCGCCACGCCCCCCATCTGTCACCCCATCTGCCTATACTATACTATACCCTCCAACCCATCACTTCGGCATCTTCCGATCGCATATACAACTTTCTACACGCCATATAGCAACAACAGCCCACATTTGACACATGGTAACTCGCAGAATCAATAGTCCAAACGATC
>Ga0058698_10000714_pt1 | contig 17136 bp, 21 predicted proteins | sample AgamicAsSfe_FD_67288 | JGI IMG/M metagenome (GOLD analysis project Ga0058698, IMG submission 67288) | Agave microbial communities from Guanajuato, Mexico - As.Sf.e | ecosystem: Host-associated > Plants > Phyllosphere > Phylloplane/Leaf | place: Guanajuato, Mexico | collected 2012-05-30
CTAGACGTTGATGCTAGACGGATCAAGATGGCTGACCAATATCGCGGATGGCCCTCCCCCAGCCTCCTCATTATTCTTGCTTCATTCACCTCCGTCCTTCAAGAATAATCAAGATCCCACATACATCTCGTCATCATCTGCTACTAGTGGCTAGCTAGTCTCGAGTAAGCGGCTAGATACCTTAAGGCTAGGTACTACTACTGATCTGGGTACCTGCACTGGCGTCATGCGGCATTTATACCATCACTAGCTCAACTACTATCCCAGCCATCAACTATTGCAGCCCACTATCCGCCACTACTATACTGGGAATGTGAGTCCATATCGCCATTGATCAGGACAGGTTGCCTCGAAAAATGTGCCTGGATGATGCCGGCTAGCTCTTGGCCTCGGTCGCCCCTCTGCATCCACTTATGCAAGCTACCATCATGACGCAAGTTCTGAAACACGCTTTAGCTCGAGTCTAGTCCGCAAGGTGTATCGCGTCGAAGTTCACCACGAATTTGAAACGCGAGACGCGTCTAACCACAATGCACCATGACTTCGCAATGCAGACGAAACCAGTGGATTACCACGACTGCAACGTGGCACGCCCTATGTTACCATTGTATGGCATCATCAATTGCGACATCCACTGGCGCAATGGACTCACCACTGACAGACAATCCCGTCAACGCCCTACTCCCAGACCTGATGATGACAACTCAACTTCGGGTTCACGCGGCCAGATTGTACAAATCTTCCACATATTTTCTCGATGTGGTAAGCATCCATTTACACGCCCGCCTGCGTCGTTCACTAGGAATTCGAAGCAAACCTGGCACGAAGACCCGTTTCAGCCAGGAAGCCTAATCTCAAATCACACAGTCAAACGCTATGTTCTCATGCCATCCATGCCATCACGATCCACGCCATCCGGGGCACTAAAACGCGGGTACCTGAAAGCCTAGGTTCAGCGCGTGCGTGCGTCGCTCTAACATCCGTTCCAGCGAAGCACAAAATCAACCTTAGTCGACTAGATTGGTCACGTCTAATTCAATGCTGACGTTCCAGAAGTCGAAACATGCTCACGCCACAATGGAATCTCCGTCACTGTGATCTCTCGTCGGCCTGATGGTGCGTCCTTGGCAAGAACCAAGCCTGCCTCGTCGTCAAGATTTGGCGTCTCATCTCCCCTATTCGAGGCAAGAAGGCACTTGTCGCGGGCACTGGGCACCATGAAACACACACCAGCACGACGCCTCGCCCGGTACCAGGATTGCTACAATCATGGCCTCGAGATCTCGCCCGCTCGTTCGCACACTTCCGCCCTATCGGCGCGTGCTTCGACCATGAACAACCTTGTGGTAATGGACTCGCGGCTCATCTCGGATTCGACATCATCTCAAGTTGTCGTTGCCGTCACTGTGCGCCATGGAAACAAATACCGACGTGACGACCTCACCCCGGCACCAGGATTACACGCATATCTTCGGGATCTGCGCGATCGTTCGCAATACTTTTGCCTTGGACACATGACCTCACCACCTTGACCGGCTGTTGTCGTGCTCACGTCGCAGCCTACCTTTTGTGCCACTGTGCCTTCTTCACAGCTTAAGCTGCCCTCGAGCCTCCCTCCCAGCACGCCACAGATTCTCTCATCTGCCCTCGCTCGGCCACACCCATGCGGCCCCCTTTTCCCTTTCCCTTCTCCCTCCTGCTCGGCCTCACCCTACCCTCATGCCCACCATTCCATCTTTTTACCCTCGCGCTCACCCGTCTCCCTTAGCTTCCCACTTCCACTCTTACCAGCTTCTCAGGCAGCCTCTTTAGGTCTTCACACTTTCTCAGTCTGTGCCAAAGAAAAAAGTTTAAGCAGTAATGACATCCGAAACTGTCGAATTGGAACTCATGTAGTCGCTTGGAGGAGATGTGATGTGTCTCTCTTGATTCGAGTGTGAACGTGAAGCAGAAGGGAAGCTGAGATGGTAAGATACTAGTATGGCACAAGGACAGATAGGGAGGGAGACGAGTCAGGCCCATTGCTGTTGCTCGCCAGCCCGCCATGAAACGTGCGCATGTGAAGAAAGGAATGGAGGTGTCAAGGCATCGCTACTGGTATTCTGAGCAAGATGTGAGGTACAAGATGACGAAGGAGGTGGATGGACAGTTTGCTATATTTTGCAGTTTTCCTCATTTCCGCTCGGCTTTCTATACCTCTTGTACTTTGAAGACCGTTGCCTTGATCTTTCTCCTCGACAGGGCGCGCTTGTGGATAGTGTCCAGCTCAATAGGTGTGCTCACAGTCAGTCGCTCACTTACTGCACTTTTTGCACTTTCTGTGTGCATGTGCCTGCTTGTACTTTGTGCTCGAAGTTTTGTGGGCAGACATAACCATCTCGCATCGCCTGTCCTGTCCTGACTCTGCCTCGCAGGGCTACTATCACCTCTCATGGCCTCGTCACAGCTGGCCTCGTCACAGCTGGTCTATTTGCCTGCTGATATCTTCCATGTCCTATATTGTTCTTGACGGGCTATCCGACGTAAACCGGCGTGCCCCGTTCCGTCCTTCCACTCCGTCTCTCAACTGCTGCACAACCCCTGGGTTGTCCACTGCGCACTCCCTCGCTCGCGCACTCCCGTGTCCCTTCCTAGTGGCTCCTCACTCGCAGCACCAACTCCCCAACCCCACTCCCTATTCCCGAACCCCAACTCCCTCATCCACATCCTCACTCCTCCGTGAACGCCCTATACGCCTCCTCATCCATCAGCCCCTCGACCTGCTTCCCATCATCAACCTTGATCCTCGCCAGCCACCCCAGCTCGCCCTCGGGATCTTTGTTGATGTTCGCCGGTTTCTCTTCTAGTCCGGAGTTTGTCTCGGTTATGGTCCCGGCGATGGGCGTCATTATGTCGCTGGGAGCCGAGGCGTCAGCCTAGTATCAGAGCAGGATCAAGGGTTTGAGAGGGGAACGCAATGGATGGGGGAGCAGGGAAAGGTAGCATAGAGCCAGGACGGGCAAAGGGCATGGCGAGTAGGGCAAGCGTACCTAGCACTCTTGACACTCTCCACTGCACCAATAGTGTCCCCGGCATTGAAATGCGTGTCTATCTCCGGTAACTCGACATACACGACATCGCCGAGGGCTTTGGCTGCGTAGCTGGAGATGCCGATTGTGCCTGTTATATCGCAGAGGACTTCCGTCAGCTGATCTTCGGGTAGGATTGAGCAGGGGCTGTTCAATTGTGTCGTGTGGTGGACGGAGATGGGGTGAGGTGGTGAGGTAGCGAGGTAGTAATGCACAGGGGAGAGAAGGTAGGAGGGACGTACCTATTTCGCCAGCCGCGTCAAGCTCGATCCATTCGTGCTCTTCTGTGTATTTCTTGGCGCAACTTTGTGATGTTGAGCTGAATGGTCTTGTTCTGCTGGGGATGGCTCTGGAGGTGATTGGTAGGGCGGAGCGTCTGATGGAATGAGAGGATGCGAATGTGGAGGGACGAGCTGCGAGGCGCGAGAAGGTGCGGAGTGTGGTGTGTGTTGCCATGGTGTCTTGTGTATGGTGTATCGAAGTAGGACTTTGAGACCTGTTGATAGTGTGGGAGTGAGACTTATGACGATGTATTGGCTCTCGGCGTTGTTACCGAATGAATTGAGTTGTTGAGCGGGGTAGCGTTGCGTTATGCGCGTCTTCGACAGAGTCAGTGTAACTAAAGAAAGGCTCACTGGTCTTGAGCGGCCACGAAATGCCAAGGTAAGTTGGTCAAGACCATTTGAAATACAAGAAGAGTAACAATTCCTGCCCTGCGGTGTTATTTAACATCGCTATATATACAGCCCAAACAAACCAACCCACCTCACACCCTCACATCCTACTCCTCATCCTCCTCACCTGCACCACCCTTTGCATGCTTCTCAACCCACTCCTTCGCCCTCGCCTTAACCCTCTCAACCTCCTTCTTCCCCCCATACTTCTCCTCAAACTCCAACCACGTCCTAAACACAAAGTTCGCTCTTCTCTTCTTCATGCCCACCTTGCTCATTCTCTCAAATACACTTCTTGCCACATCCCATTCAGACATGCTAATCTCCAACTGCACGCGTTGGTCCCACAGATCTCCACGCTTGGGATACGTGTCGTGTAAGCCTTCGAAGACAGTACGGCCGCGCTCGGCGTCGCCATTGGCGGATTTGTACTCGAGCGCGGCGAAGGAGGTGATTAAGTCGCGGTGGAGATGCGGGGGGACGGATTGTGTGGCGCGAGGGAGTAGGGCGCGGGCGCGGGATGGTGAGGGTGGTGCTAAAGAGTCGAAGAGGAAGCGCGCGTAGTTTAGCCAAAGCGCAGGATCTATTGTATTGGCCTTGCGCGAGGTGAGAGTGTGGAGGAGGTCGTCTGCTTGCTAGACGGGCGTTAGTATGGTTTAGCTTATACTGAAAAGAGTCCCGCATACCTTGATCTTTCCACTCTGGATGTAAATGCTTGCAAGTCTCTCACCAACGTCCTTTGGATCCTGCGTCTCGCACGCTCTGGTGTACACATCTTCTAATGTATCGTCGGTGCCATATGCATTTTCCAGGTTGAGATAAGCAATCCAGACATTCATCTTCTCCTCCTGTTCTCGAATGCTGATCTCCTTCAACGCTCGCTCGGCGATAGCTCGAGCGGCAGCTACTTCGGAAAGGTTGAGCTGGAATGCCATGTACTGGATCCAAAGGTTGGAATCGTCGCGCGCGGATAGAAGGAGTCGCTCGTAGTCAGAAGAGGATCGTGGACCGTGCGCATCAAGTGTGCCGGTGAGATCAGTAGTGATCTGGGGCTTAGACTTCTTCTTTTTCTTGGTGGAAGATGTGTCGTCCTGGGTGGCATTCTGAGCAGCGCTTAAGGTTTCGTCAAGTGTCAGATTGCCTGAGAAGTCGAAGCCACTGACATCAAGCCCGGTCGAAGTCGGTGCGGTGGTTGGTGCTGTGTTTGCCATCTCTTCGTCGTAGTCATCATCCTGCTCTTCCTCATCGTCAACCTCATCATCTTCGTCTTCCTCCAGTTCAATATCATCAACATCGACTTGTACTCCACCATCCACACTCATCGCATCACCATCATCGTCATCATCAACTTGCAGCTCATCATCACTCTCGTCTTCGTCGTCGTCCTCAGAGTCCTCACTCTGATCCTGGAAGTAAGACGCCTTCAGCCCAAAGGATACTTTCCGTTTCTCGGTGTCCACCTTTAGCACGATTGCTTTCACAACATCGCCTTCACTGAACAGTTTCGTGACGTCTTGGACTCTTTGCTCCGCAATTTCACTCCTATGGCACAACCCCGAGACATTGTGGGAGTTGTCAACAACGATGAACACACCAAAATCTGCTACCTTGCGAATCTTTCCAGTAACAATGTCGCCAACAGTCAGGTCGTTGAACGAAGTTAAAGGCACGTAATCCTTGGATAGTACTGACGGTTTCAGACTCATTTGAACATTCTTGGCAGAAGTGTCGATAGCGATGACTTTGCCGGTGACCAGTTTGTCCACTTCAAAGTCTGCTTTCCAGTCCTTGACGAACGCATCGGAGAGTTCAGACACACGAACGAATGCTGAAATGTTGTAGCTCAATGTGACGAAGACTCCGACATCAGCCACATTCTTCACAAAACCTCGTACAGTGTCACCGACTTTGAGCTGGTCCATGCTCGAGTATGACACGTCCTTGACAGGCAAAGCCGAGCTGAGGACTTTTGATGGACGGGTGGAAAGGGATATCCTTTTGTTCGACTTATCCACGTCAAGAACACATACTCGAACCACATCGTTCTTGCTGTGGGTTGTAGGATTTGCTTCGCTGAAATCATCTACCAACTCCGTCAAGCCGACTTGTCCGGACACTGTACCACTCAGCTGCACCAGGAGAGAATGCTCAGTGACCTTGGTAATACGACCTGTGGCGATCATGCCGGAAGTCACTTCTGAGAATGTCATCGGTCCTGAAGCAGATTCTGCTCGTGCCGACAGGTCAAGTCGTTGACTCGCGATGTCAATATTCGTGACTCTCACCTTGATAGCCGAACCGAGTGGATAATTGCCTTCGAGATCATTGAGCACAGACACATCTTCAGACAGTTGCATGCGGTCAATTCTGCCTCGCACATTTGGCGACAGATTGACGAATATGCACAAATCATTCACATTGTTGACGAATCCAGTATACCAGGAGTCGACCTTGAGCTGATCAAAACTGACAAGACTCTGCTCTGCCTTCAGTTTTGTAGAGAGCTCAAACACGGGCGTCTTGCCACCACGATGACTGATGGGCAAGAATCGGTGACTACGCGCGTCGTGCATTCCGAGCACTCGCACAGGGACAATCTGACCCTGCTCAAAAGCTTGTAAAGGAGTCTTGCGGTTCTCGATATTATCAATGTCGGAGAAAGCTTCAGACACGTCTATGCGTCCTTGCACGCCGTCGGCAAGCTTGACGTTGAGTTGTGAAGTCTTGATGGATGTAATCAGAGCTTTCGTTGTTTTGCCAATAGCGTAATCAGCGAGCGACTTGGCTTTTCCATCTATCGGGTTCGATATGGTACCATCGCTTTGAGGCGGAGTAACAGTTGGAGTGTCAGCTTTGGCACCATCTGCAGCTTCCTTCATTGACAAGAAGAACCTGTTGCTAGCCGTGTCAATGTTGAGCACTTTCGCACTAATAGATCGATCCTTTCTTAACCCAAAGCTAGGCAGCTTGCTGAGTTCATCGGAGATCTGACTGCGATGTAGTAATCCTGTAAGACCAGCCGCGAATTGCACAAAGATAGAATCAGGCGCAATGTTACGCACGAATCCTTGTAGTGCCTGTCCTTTGGTGACATCTTCAAGCGACTTGACAAGGTGCCCAGCTTTGGCCGCGCGCACTAAGCTTGGCTTTGCACTGAGTATGACTGATCTCTTCTTCTCGAAGATATCGAGTACAACCAAGTCCTGGAGCTGCTTGCCTTGCTTCATACGTTTCAAAGCTGACGCATTCTTATCGTCATCACCATCTGTCAGATGGCCAATTGGGAGAGTTCCACGAAGGCCAGACTGTAGGTCAACACTGATATCTTCAGCAGACTGAGAGACTACCTTTCCTGACACCACGTCTCCAATCTTAACCTTAGCTAATGCAGCGTCTTGATCAGCATTGGCCTCCAGCTGAAGCCGACAGGATACTGTCATGCGCTTCGCGGCTGCATCAACATTAAGAGCATGCACTTTCACGACTTGACCGATACGGAAGTGCTGGGCTGGATCTGCTATGTATGCATCACTCATCTCGGAGACCGGGAGGAATGCTCGAACGGTACCATAGAACTGAACAAGTGCACCAGGGGCAGTAATCTTGAGGATGGCGCCGAGAGATGAGTCTCCGACTTTGATGGTTTCATAGTCGGTCCATCGAGCAGCATCAGAATTGACCAAGGACTTCTTGAGCGAAAGCCGAATCTGTCGTTTTTCGGGATCTGTTGAAAGCACTCTCGCATTCACAGTGACACCCTCCTTGAATTTCCTTTCGGGATGCTGCAGGTGAATGTCTGATAAATGCATTTCTGGGACGAGCCCACTGATTCCAGGCGCAAGATTGAGTAGAATGCCACCGACACCGGCGGCGTTAACCACGATCTTTTCAACAGTCCCCTTCACGAGTCCGCCTATTGGTAAATCTTCGATCCTGATGAAAGGTGCTTCTATAACACTCTGCTCCAGAGAAGCCAGGAACAGGCCATCAATCGCATTGTAACCTAGTATTCGTGCTTTGTGAGTAGTGCCTGATCTGAATGCGCCAGTATCGGCCGAGAGTGTCTCTATCCTGGTGTCTGAAACACGAGAGATGTGGACGAAGCCGAGGACACCTTTCACGCCAATCTCAACATAAAGACCAAGGCCAGGATCGACATTGACGATCTTGGCCTTTTCAACCACAGAGCTTAGACTCAGTGCCTTCAGTGGATCCTGAGAATCTGTCGACTGACGTACGGCCAGCTTGAGGACATGATCCAGTACAGAGACACCAAACCGGACATGGTCATCCTGTGTAAGCATAAAGAGAACTCTTGCTTTGACCTTGTCACCGATCTTGTACTTGGCCTCGATATCTGTGTTACGTGTACCAGCTCCGGAGTGTACAATATCAGCGGAGGCGTTGATTGCTCCCATGACTTGACCTGCCAGGCTTGTTGATGAGACTTGCGTGATTAGCACCTCGATTGCTGCTCCAGGTAATATCGAATTAACAGTAGGCGCTTTTTGTAAGAGTGCAATCTTGCTGCTTGTTTCGGCGCTTGGTGTGACACGCGCGGACATCTTTACGACTTTGCCGTTCTTCTCGAAACTCGAAACCAAACACATCACAACAGCACCCTCACGTATCTTGCTGATGTCCATGACTTGTGGGAGGTCTTTCTTGGGCACGAAACCGCTGACAGTACTGCCTTCAAGACCAAGATCCATGATGACACCATGATCCTCGACACTCTTGACTGCACCCTGGAGCATAAAATTCGTGCATATGTCGGACGGTGAAATTGCTCTGTTTGTGACTGACGGCTCCAACGTAAGCTCAATACGCTTGCGTGCCTTTGAAACTTCTTTGCCCTGCGTTTCATCTGACACAGAGACCACAGATGTACGAAGGTATTGACCGATGTGGAAGTAGTCTTTCAAGTCAACGTCATCGTCTTCCTGTTCCTCGTTGTCTTCCTTGGAATCGTCCGCGTTGGCAATAGCTTCGAGCTTCTTCGTGAGCTGGATGGAAACGTTTGTGATCGGGACAGTACCAGTGAGGTTATTTGGAAGGTCCAGCATGAGTTCTTGCGAGCCAATATGCGTCACCTGGCCCAAGATCAATGCGCCTGGTGAGAGCCTCTTAAACTTCAATCCTTCCACCTTCAGGCGCTTCTCAACTTCTTCTGATGACGTGCTCTTAGCACTCTTGTTCTTCTTGCGCTTCTTGGTCGCCTTCTTGTCCTCTTCCGGCGCAGCATCACCAAAGTCCTCGCCATCCTCTGCCCCATCTTCCGTAGATCGCTTCTGTCCTGATTCTTCGAACAAAACATCCCTCGTCGCCTGAATCTGGATCTGCTTGTGTTCGAGTGGTGTCAACACGCCACCTCCACCTCTTGGGAAGGCTTTCTCTTCCTGCTGCAAGATCGAGACCTTAGCCAAAGGCTTCTGCGTGGAAGATTCTTTTGCAGCGCTTTTGGCAGGCTTTGACTCTTCCTTTGCCTCTTCTTTCCGAGGCCTTTTGGCAGCTCGATCTCCACCATCAACCTGTGGCTTCTTCACCGCAGCCTTCTCTTCTGCCTTTCGTTTTATCGCCGCCATTGTATGGGATGTGATGCGGTTAAAGTTCATCATGCCTCGAGAAAATTGTTGGAGACTTCGGATCTTGCGGACTTAACAAATCCGGGGAGAAATACCTTGGAGCGAATTGTGTAACGAACAGTCACATCAAAGGGCGCATCTCAGGTCAACTTCTACGCAAAGAGTACCGACTGAAAGCGATAGTCCAGTCCACCCATCACACCCTTCTCATGTCAAGAGGATACTGTCTATGAGCAGACTTGCAGACCAACCGATACAACACTCTCCAGACTCCTCCTTTTCCAGAACATCGCAATATGGCAGACGCGAATCCAGCAAAGGCGCAAGTCTCACAATCAGCACCACCAGCCAACGGGCAGACACCCGACGCGACCACAGAACTCACTCCCGTCCAGAAAAAGGCATTGGCAAAAGCAGAAAAGGCCGCACGACGAGCAGGCAAAGTAAACGCAAAAGACTCGGGCACTAGCACTCCACCCTTGTCGAATGGTGATGCAGCCTCGAATACGAACGGCACGAAACCAACACAAAAGGGAAAGACCTCAGCACAGCCGCAGAAGCCAGCCCAAGATGGTGCATCAGTACCCAGGCAAAGACGACCGAGCGTGGCTGTATCGGGGGTACAAGTCCGGGACTTGCCAGAACGACTACGGCGCGACTCTAGGGGAAACAAACCTGCCGTGGAAGCAAAGAAGACGGCAGTGAAGGAGGTCGCCATCTTCTCGCATCTCTACGGACAATCGCGGAAACAGACACTCGAGGGCAGCTCCCGAGAAGTACACACAGCAGTGCTAGAGCTAGGTTTACAATTAAGCAGCTATGTCATCTGCGGCAGCCAAGCCCGCTGTGTCGCCATGCTCCTCGCCCTCAAAGCTGTCAGTCCCTCCTCTCTTCCTCGTTTGCCATCTCCCCAAGCCTACCCCAATCGACTAATCCCCTCCGCAGTTCATATCCTCCTACACCACTCCCCCCTCGACCTCACTCCCACGCCACCTCTCCTCCTCCGCCCTCTCCCCCCAACTAACCCACCTCCGCCTCTCCCGCCCTTTCTCCATCACCCAAGCCAACAGCATCCGCTGGCTCAAAAACCTCATCGCAACAATCGACCCCTCCGTCCCCGAGCCCGCCGCAAAGACGCACATCACCACCTCCATCGACACATTCATCCGCGAGCGCTTCGTCTACGCCGATCGCGTCATTGCCAGCACGACTGGCGAGCGCATCCCGGAGTCGGGGGCGGTTATACTGACATATGCGAAGAGTGCGGTGGTGAGCCAGACGCTGCTAGCTGCACATGCGGCGGGGAAGCGCTTCCGTGTCATCGTGGCGGATAGCAGACCCCTTCACGAAGGTCGTGCGCTCGTGCGCGTGCTCGTAGCAGCAGGGATATCAGTCACATACACTGCCACCTCCGCCCTGCCGCACGTGCTCGCCGACGTGACGTTATGCCTGCTGGGCGCACACGCCGTCCTTGGCGAAGGATCGGTGTATTCGCGCGTCGGCACCGCGCTCGTTGGGATGGCGGCGCGGGATGCCGGCGTCCCTGTGGTGGTGTGTGCTGAGAGCGTCAAGTTCACGGAACGAGTTGCGTTGGATAGCGTTGTGATGAACGAGCTTGGCGGGGAGGAGGAGCTGTTTTTCGGCTCGTTGGCACCGACGCCCCTCCCCGCAGCAACAGCTGCAGGCGCGGATAGCAAGAGTGAAAGCGGCGGGAAGAGCTCGGGCGGGAAGGGCGACAGCGGTGGTGGTGGGAAGGGCAGTAAACTCAATCCCGGGCCTGGCGCCACAGCCTCATCAGACTCTACAACAGCAGGACCAGGAGGAGACGAGAGCAGCATCCCCGCGCTGATGAAGGATTGGCGGGAGAAAGAGGGATTGCAGGTGTTGAATGTCATGTACGACGTGTTTCCGGCAGAGTACATCGATATGATCGTCACGGAGCATGGGTGTGTGCCGCCGGGATGTGCGCCGATGGTGGGGAGGATGAACGTTGGTGGGTAAGTAAGTCAGTCTACAGTATTGCAGGCTCAAAAAGCGAGTATAGGGACTTTGCCGCTTGAGTACGAGCGACTTATCGATGCGTTGGCGTGAGCACGAGATTGTGCCCCCTGTGATACCTGTCAACATGATCATCGTTACGGCTCGATAGGCAAAGGTGCTTGTTCGAGCCTCGCTTGTTGTCTTCCGAAGAGCCAACGCAGCACGCGCTTCCAAGGTAATGCTGCTCTTTGAACAGAGGTTTTCACAAAACGCAGCTGGATATTGATGGCACGAACTTCTGTGTTGAATATTTTGATCTCATTAGTATATTCAATATGTCATGCTACTGGAGCTCTACTGCATCTTAGATAATCCTGTTCACCTAAGCCCCCATCACTCTCACCACCAATCACCTCCGCCCATCCATCAATTCACCTCCACTTCCTCATATCAACGGCGCGTTCGTAATCTCCTCAACCCTCTTCGTAACCCATACACACCACGTCTCGACATGTCGATTCCACAACTGCGCGAGGAACAGTACTCCCATCATCCACATTGGAACCACAACAACATATACCCACACGTTCGTCGGCGCAACTGCCACATTCCTCATCACACCTGCCGATCCATCCATAACTGCCTCGGTCTCCTGTCTCACAGTCCCAAATACATAAACCATCCAGGCAAGTGCCCAGCGTAGCAGACTGCCATGGATGAGATAGATTGGAAAGCTGAGTTTGCCGAGCTCGAGGAATGCGGGCTGGGTAAGGAAGTGTTGCATGGCAGGCGAGAGGATGATGGCAATGATGAGGACTTGAGCGCCGAGAGAAGGGTAGAGCCGCCATAGTTCGGTGTTTCCAGGAGTAATGGCCCTACCGAGACGAGCAAGAAGTGAGGACCAGGCAGTCCAATCCTGGTTGTTGTCGGGATAGCCACAGAGGAAGAGCGCGAGGGGGAGGAGAAGATAAGGTAGAGAAGCGTGCGAGAAGGCTTGGAGGTGGCGATATATATGGTTGGTGGAGAAGGCATTGATGGGATGAGTTCGCTTTTCGGAGCTCATGGGCGAAGGTGGCTGTGAGTCAGGCAGACGGATGGGTGACATGGTCAGAGTCCATTCGGCGAAAAGAGCCCCAGAGCAGATGTTGATTCCAGTCGTCACTATTAAATCTGTCAGCAGGCTACCACAACTCGAGCAGGCCACCGAACACGCACCATCAGCAATCCCCCAACAATACGCGTATAGCACCACAAAGACCAGCATCCTCCACTTCGACGTCGCCCGTAACGTCACCAGCAGTACCATGTACAGAAAGAACGAGCTCTTGAGTAGGTAAAACATCGTCCAGTGATTCGGATCATACACATTCGCGCCCTGCGTCCACATTGTCCACAAATTCCAGACTAGCATCTTGACCGCTTGTGTCATACTCGTCGTACGCCCTGGACTCGAGTACTCCAACCAGAACGAGTCCGATTGCTTCGCCAGCGCGTACCCGCCGCATTGGCAGATGATGAAACTCCCAAGTGTGGCGACGATCGTGGGAAGGACAAGGCGAATCAGCCGGCGAGTTGCACTGCTGGCTAGAGCTGTGAGGGCTCCGGGGATATCACCGTGTCGTGCTCGTTTTATGGGACTGATGACGTTGACGTATCCGAGGAGGACGAAGAAGATGGCGATCCAGTGGGCACCGAAGAGGCGGAGAAAGGGGACTTGCCAGAGTATGGGGCCGGAAGTGGCGGACATTGCGGGTTCATTCATGATCGGGAAGAAGGCTCGGATGACGTGGGATAGCATGACGAGAATTGAGGCGATGCCGCGGAGGCCCTAGCAGTGTTATTAGTGTCGTAGAAAAAGTGGTGGGTGTGGAGGCAGCGAACGTACGTCTGTCCATCGTCCATCTTGTCCCTGGGTCAGTCGAGGATCTGGAGACGGGACCATCTGGAGTTGTAGCTTTCTGGAAGTTGGAGGATGGACGTGAGAGCAGAGATATGAAATTCGAAGATGCAATGCAGTACAATGCAATATAGGAAGGAACGAATGGTCGAAAAATTGAAAGTGAACAAATAATCCACTTTTCACAAACTCATCAGCTATAGCGAGCAGTAGCCGATAGGATACTTATAAAGCGTGAGCCATCCTCGCGTTGACCAGATGCCGATATGGTAAGATTGCTGCCAGGCTCAATATACCATACCGTACCGCGCGGCTATGCCAGAGCCTTGCATCGGTGAAACAGCTCCGCACGAAGATGACGTGTCATGCAGGCATACTGGGCAATAGCAAGCTTGTCCATCATGCGGCTATGGCATATCATACCCAGGAATGCAATGCGTTGCGACGGGAAAGCTTCATTCCAATGGCTACTCGGCCTCCGAGTGTGGCCTATGCGTCGCAAGTGCGAAGGGTGACAGTGTCACTGGCAGAGAGATACATGGGCCAGCATGTAAGAGCACGATCTTGAATTGAAGCAGGCTAGAGATGAACAATACTTGGTGTATGCCGAGTTGCAGATGAAGTGGGTTGTTGGTGAGGTTGCGTGCAGGCATGTTGTTGCGTGCAGATGGACGTTTCGAGACATCAAGAAAGGGGGTGGAAATGTGCCAATATCACGTCCTTGCTGGGCATATAAGGCATCTAATGTAGAAGATTTGGTAGATGGCGTACAGGCGGTGCTCGGGGAGAACGAAAATCTGGGGAACCAGGTACATCACGTGACTCCACTACAATCCATGGACGTCGTCGACGGCAGCGCGATGCGTCTAGTTGAAAATCGGCATGCTTTAGGACTCTGTAATGAATACACTTCCACTATTGCTTTGCTGTCTCACAGATTGGGCCAATTTTCAGCGCGGTGCTTCGCCTCTTTACCGCCTAATTTGCCCCACGATTGTACATATCAGATCTACATATAAGAAAACTCAGGCTAAGGATACCGCACAACGTCGTCGGCAGAAGCCCAATTGCTTACAGGAAAGCCATGACGTGGTGGTCCATAGGTGTAGATGCAAAAGTGGCAGGCAGGTTGCCGAATAGACAGCTTGCATCGTTTCACATTAGCAAAAGCAAGGAAGAGAACAAATAGAACGCAAAAGAGGGAAAGAAATTGTGACGAAGAAGGAAGGGTAGCGCGTAACTCATCGACAATTTGCAAAGCGCATGCCATTCGAGGAGTGCGGTTAATCCTTATTGCGATTTCAGGTCTGCGGAACGTTGTTAGCCGTCGTCCTCTCTGCTGTCAACGTAAACAATCGTAGATAAGATAGTGCCTCAGTGATCTTGGTAGTTAAGAAATCAACATCTCCCCGAAGGAATCAGTCAAATGTGCATCTATGTTTTTAATCCTTGGTTTGGTGTGCGTACACTGCACGGTGAGAGTAGGAGAAGAGCTTACCATGAGCAATGTGCACCAGTTGCTTGCAATGGGGAATATCAAAGTGCGAGGAGGACAATCATGCTGCAGAGATGATATTGTGCTATTCTAGAAGGTCTTGAATGTATCAGCAGTGCTCTTAGCGAACGTGGCGAAAAGAGTATGATATGCTGTTTTGTGTCTCAGAATATGTAAGAATGAAATATCACCTCGCCAGGCCCGTATGAGAATCAGGCGTGATCTCCGGAACGCCAGCGTCAATCGCAAATTAATTCATCAGAGGAGTGTGTTGAAATGTTCTTGTGCTTGTGCTTGTGCAGAATGAATGAGTAGCATACCTTTTCATACTCAAGGGATGAGCAACTGGCTCTGCGCGCACGAACAAATGCAGACCCATAGTAAGACTGCGACACGGACACAGCCATCAACTCCTCGCCTGATTCTGCCCCAAGCACGAACCTTGTCCGTATGTGATTCAAGAGGAGGTATTGACAATGAAGAAGGAAAGAAGTCCTTGTTCTGTTCAGGGTCCAGCCCGGATCAAGGTTTCGCCGCACTCAAGTTGACTTGCACCTGGCAATTTCAGAGACTCGCTCGAGTGCAGCGACGATAATAATCCCAACGACAACCACACCTCTAATCTGTACGTCTCCTGCGCCAGGCTATCAACCAATCCAATCACAAAAGAGAAAGAAACTCATACTTTTCCTGCTATAGTCACACATCAGCATAATGGGTGAAGCTCACGTTACCGCATCGCAATGGCGCCTCGTTGAGGTCGGCCGTGTCGTTCTCTTCACATCTGGCAAATACGAAGGACGTCTCGCTGCTATTGCCGAGATCATTGACCACAAGCGTGTAAGTATGCCTTGGATATCCGTCGGGTGGGGAGAAATATGAAGAAGCATGGAACAGTGGGACATCCTGGATGAGGACTGGAAGGAGAAGGACCACTGCAATGGAAACTGTGCGAGAGTTGTACAGCGCAATGCTGGAGATTAGCAACCCACCTCGACAACCCACCTCGACATCAAGACACAAGCGCACGAAAGAAGAATCCAAGAATCACCACTAATCCTCCATCTCTCAGATCCTCGTCGACGGTCCCTCCACAGACAAGACCCGCTTCGTCCCCCGTCACGCCGCCCCCCTCGCTCACGTCGCCCTCACTCACATCGTCATCGCCAAGATCCCGCTCGCAGCTGGCACCGGCGCCATCAAGAAGCAGTGGGAGGCCACCGACATCGACAAGAAGTGGGCCGAGAGCGCATGGGCCAAGGGCCGGGCTCGCAGCTCCAGGAGACGGGAACTCACAGACTTTGAGAGGTTCAAGGTCTTGAGGTTGAGGAAGCAGCAGAGATTCGAGGTCAGGAAGAGCGTGGCGAAGGTTCGGCCTGCGGCGTAAAGCGCGCAATGCTGAACAGGGGTTGTGATGTGGATGAATGGAGGGGGCCGGACCGAAGAGACGCTGTATGATGAGACATGATGCCAGTGGGGGAAAAAGAGGACACTGGGCGGAGTTGACTCTATCAGACATCGGTTGTCCCGAAATGACTTGTGCCACGGACATAACATTGGGAACTTGATAGTATCCTGCATCATAAGCTCAAGAAACCATTTCAATTTATGATTGCGTTTGTCTCAATTCATCAGAGCTTCCCATGCGAACTCTCCATGACTTGGCGCAAGTGCAGTCGAAGTTTGCGTCTGGCGCACCACTCCGACTCGAAGTTCGTCTAACCTAGTCTTCCTGCAGCAGTCCGGCCTCGGTTTCAACTGTAACGACGCCGAATGGCTAGATCCATCTAAACCTGATCAGTCCATGTTCCGTCGTCCCCATAACACGCTCATTCCAACCGATTCAACCGATACACCACTGTCCTCATATCTCCAGAAAATCAGTCGTGGACCCCGTCATGACATCTCAGCATAGTCGATCGCCCTATCATACCCTGGTCGTCACATTCCCATTTCACTCTCTCAAGACCCATCCCAGACCCTCCCCATTCACACTCCACTTCACCCTCGATCAGCGCTCTCCAGCCCCTCCCTCACAGCCCTATACAGTGCCCTCGCCAGTGGCGGCGGCACCGCATTCCCAATCTGCCTCCTAATCTGCGTCTTTGTCAAGCCGGCCGCAAACTCAAAGTCCCAGGGAAAACCCTGCAACATAGCCAGCTCCCTGAGCGTAAAGTCACGCCTACCGCTCGGATGGTACGTGCCTGGGCGGCCATTACTGCCACCGGTGGTGATGCACCACGCGGTACGGTTTGCGTCGTACGGTGGGAGAGACCGGGCGATTGGAGCGTACCCATCGGACGTGGAGTTGTGGGTTGCTGAGGGGTGGCGGGCGAGCTTGGCGAGGGTGTCGGCGATGGTGACGTAGGGGAGGAGACCGCTGCCTGGAGGGCCGTGAGTTGGAGGCGGGATGGCGGGGAGGCGGAGGCCGGGACAG
>Ga0058698_10000715_pt1 | contig 17080 bp, 10 predicted proteins | sample AgamicAsSfe_FD_67288 | JGI IMG/M metagenome (GOLD analysis project Ga0058698, IMG submission 67288) | Agave microbial communities from Guanajuato, Mexico - As.Sf.e | ecosystem: Host-associated > Plants > Phyllosphere > Phylloplane/Leaf | place: Guanajuato, Mexico | collected 2012-05-30
AATCCAAAGTCGAAGCTCTTCCTCATTCGAGAGGCACCGCAAACACTGTTACCTAAGTTGTTCAAGGCGTGGAAGATTACGCACCTGGTGTTTGAAAAGGACACCGATGCGTATGCAAGAGAGCGAGACGAGAAGGTGACAGAGCTTGCGAAAAAGGCCGGTGTCCAGGTTATCGTGAAGACTGGGAGAACGTTATACGATCCTGATGAGTTGGTCAAGCATAACCACGGAAAACCGACAATGAGTATAGCCCAGGTACAAGCTGCAGGAAAGAGAATTGGACTAATTCCAAGACCCATACCTGCGCCAAAATCACTGCCCGACCCAGGAAATACTGATCTGAAATTTGACCAAGAGAAGCCAGAAAGCGAGCCGGATATCAACGCAATTCAGAGAAACGGGGACGAGGCTTCGTACTGTGCTCTAGCAGGACCGAATGGAGACTTTGCAGTACCGACAATGGAAGAGCTGGGCCTAAAGCCTGCAACCACACCACACCGCGGCGGTGAAACAGAAGCACTACAGGCTCTGAATAAGATCATAGCAAACACCGACTATACAGCGACTTTTGAGAAGCCCAAAACCGCACCCACCGCTTTTGAACCCCAGTCAACCACCCTCCTTTCGCCACATATGTAAGCATTGTCTTTGTATGAATGACATACGATACAAGCACTGACTTTGTACACCAATTTTGCAGGCATTTCGGGTCTCTAAGCTGCCGACTCTTCTACTGGCGTTCTCAAGACGTCGTTGACAAGTACAAAGGAAAAGCCTCACAACCACCCACCAGCCTAACAGGCCAGCTACTGTTCCGTGATATGTACTTCGGCGCGCAAGCAGCCCTAGGCTATTCCTTCGGCCAAACCTACAACAACCCGCAATGTCGTTTCATCCCCTGGCATCTACCCTCTAAGATCGATACCAAGTCCAATCTCATCACCGGCAAGTATTTAGTAGACAACGCCGAGGCAGAAACTCATTTACATCGCTGGAAACACGGTCAAACAGGATTCCCCTGGATCGACGCTCTGATGCGTCAACTTGCTCAGGAAGGTTGGATCCACCACCTTGGCCGCCACGCCGTTGCTTGCTTTCTGACGAGAGGTGGATGTTATATTGATTGGGAGCGTGGAGCAGAGGTATTCGAAGAGTGGCTCATTGATCACGAAGCAGCATGTAATATCGGAAACTGGCAATGGCTGTCGTGCACGGCATTTTTCGCACAGTTCTACCGATGTTACTCACCCATCGCCTTCCCACAGAAATGGGTAAGAGATGTTCCTGCACGAGCTGCATGTGAGGCATGCACTGACTTCATACATGTACATTTTAGGACAAAGATGGAGATTTTGTGAGGAAGTACGTTCCAGAACTGGCAAACTTCGATAAGAAGTATATATACGAGCCATGGAAAGCGCCAATTGCAGACCAGAAGAAGTGGGGGTGTTTGGTAAAAGGGGGTGGGTCTGAAGAGGCCGGTGATGGCGCGATGAGAGTCTACCCAAAGCCTATGTTTGACTTTGGAAAGAGAAGGGATATTTGTATCCAGGGCATGAAGAACGCGTATCATGTCAACCTCTATGGGAATTCGCCCCAAGTTCTCGATGGCACATGGCGCAAGCTCTTTGACAATGAAGCAGAGGGACCTACTGAAGGAAGCAAAGGACCACCAGGTGCGATGATAAAGGAAGAAGATCATGAAGATGCAGATGGACATGAAGAGAACATGCATGTGGACGAGCCGCCCAGCCCTAAACAAGCGAAGAAGATGGCGATGCGGAGCGATCAGAAAGCAGGACATAAGAGAGAGGCAAGCCAAGGAACACTGGACGGAATGTTCACAAGAAAGAAGAAGAAAGACGGAGAGATCTTTCCTAACGAGACACACTTTGGGTAGCCGTCTTTTTGAGCAACAAGTCCATTCATAGAGGCTACCACGATACGACAAGCGAGCAGCAATGTATCTGAGCCCGACTCAAGTAAAAAAAAACAGGGGTATCACACACGCACATCATCATTGCCACAACTTAGGCACTTGCTATCCGTCCTGCACCAACGACTGTCCAGAATGCCTCCTCTCTCTTTTCCCTCTCTCCTTTGCTCCCCCTTGAATCGCCCAAACCCCTCTCTTCGGCGTTTACATCTGCTTCAAATTCCAGACGCACGAATATTGGTATCTCAAGCAGATCCTCGTCTTCGTCCAACTCGTCCTCGCCCCCAAGCTCACTAAGGAAGCCCGGAATGACTTCGATAGCCACACTTGTCCAGTTCCTCCCCTTGTCCCAAATTTTTCCTGCTTCGATCTGCCCTGTTTCTGCGTTGATGGTTGAGCGGCGGGGCATGGGTGCGGGAGATGAGGCGAGTGCGTCGTCCCAGACGTCGGTATTAGCGCCAACTTCGAACTGAGGGCATAATATTGTCACGCGGGACTGCACTTTGCCAGGAGTGGTGCTTGAAGTGGCTAATGTGACCTGAATAGGGTCGAAGAGCGGGTTGCTGACGTGTAAAAGGAAGTGTGTCGCGATCCCTGATCGGAGATTGTTGTAATTGAAAGGAGGTTGCGGGGTGGGCATAGAGCCTGGAGGAAGTGGTACGACTGGGTTGGTCGGTGGTAGTGCACGAATGCTGAGTCGGGGAATGTGGTTCAGTGCCAGCAGCTTGATTTTGTACCGAGTTGATGTTATCTTGGACTCGGGTTTGGATAGGATGTGCCGACATGACCGGCATCGTTTCGATCTCTTTGTGCAAAGAAGAGTTGGGACTGGTCGGAGCTCGTTACTGAATTGCACGTAAGGGTCGAGTTGTGCGAGCTTCTGGGCAGGCGACAAAGTACTACCCCACCCGTCCCGCTTGATGCGCTCGATCGCTGCGCTATCTGCTGCAGGGTCATGGGTGACGAGGCCCTCTAGTTCTGACGCAGCCTCTCGCATAGGCGTTGGCTTGTTACGTTTCTGCTTTTTCGCTGTATTCGTCGAGTATAGATTCATGATTCGGGAGTAAGCTGAGGGCGAGGAGAAATTCATTTCCAGAGGGTTCGCCGGCGTCTGGGATTCGAGCTGTGCTTTGTAAAAAGCACCGAGGTTCGAGAAGAGATCGTCGCGGGTCGGTGGTTGGTGGTTTTCTACATCCATGACTGTCGAGTCGCTGGAAGGGGATAACGGGTTTCTGGAATCTCGCTGCCGAGCCTCCAGCTCCTTGCGCCTCTCGCGCTCCTTGTCTCGCTCTTTGGACGTTGGTATTGGTTTTCCTCCATTTGCTATCCGCGCAATCTGCGAATATACGCCCGTGTGCTTCTCAAACTCTATACCCGTCTCTATAGTACTCCAATGGCAGTACGGACAGGCCAGTATGTGTCGATCGGGCACTCCTTGGTCGGCATCGGGATTGTCGAGGAGGTTGACTATGAGAGGCGAAACGCACACAGGGCAATTGAAGCAGTTACGGGTGCATCGATTGCCATCGCTCTTAACCACGGAACTTGGTACTTCGAACAGGCAGTTGGGGCAGTACCAATTCAGCGTCTCTTCTATCACGCACCGTGGACACCGTATTTGCAGGCAATCTTCACAGTAAAGAAGGTGCTCGAGTGGATACAGAGCGTAGTTGGAGCGAGGGTTCTTGGGATCCAAAGTTTCTTCGTCGTCGTCAAAGGCGGCGAGGACATGCGAGGTGCGTTTGGTAGAAGTCGTCGCGTTGCTGTCGAAGCAGTCGCAGGCGTAGTACGTGTAGGGAAAGGCTTGTGCCATGGCGAAGCAACCAGTTCGGATCGGCAGTCAGAACACGGTCACTGCTTCTCCTCTTGTCTAGCCGGCAACCTGTGGGTGTCACGATGTGGGAGTCGTGGTGGTGAACTTCTGGACATGGCGGGTCGATCGCGGTGGAGCCAAACGCCGATTGGTGCAGCAGCTCCAGGGTCTTGACGTATTGCTTTCTCCGTCTTCTCACTCTTGCGCGTCCCTCTTCCACTCCTGCAATATCCAACCCCGTTGCGCCGTCAATTCCTGACCCTGCTGGAACCATGGCGACCTTTTCTGTACGCGCTTTCATTCCACCACTAAGGCGGCGGTGTCTACCCCTCCAGGCGACGCGGCGATATGCCGTACAAGCTCCCGGCGCCCCCATGATGGAGATATTTAGCGGCCAGCAGAAATGGCTGCAGAAAGAGCGGGCAGCAGCAGACAGAGAAACAAGCAGAAGCGTGGACTATCTAAGAGACGAAGTAGCCTCGAGGTTGTGTGAGCGAGTCCTGGTACGACAATTGGTTATCAACAAAGAACAACAGCTAACACAGGCACAGGACATAAACCGCCACTTCCCTAAAGTCCTCGATCTCGGCGCCAACGCATGCAACCTATCCCGCGCACTCACCTTGCCCTCCGAAGACGCCCCGGATAAAGGCCCACGGTCAAAGCGAATTGGAACAATCACAGCGGCAGACTCCTCGGAAGCACTCTTGTATCGCGACGCCGATTTGCCCTTCAACAAAGAGATTGATATTGTACGACAAGTTCTATCGACATCCGAACTGCTGCCATACGAGGCCAACTCTTTCGACGCTGTCTTGAGCAGTCTGAGTCTGCACTGGATCAATGATTTGCCTTCGGTGTTGGCGCAAGTGAACAACATTTTAAAGCCGGATTGCCCTTTCATAGGGGTCATGATGGGAGGAGATAGCCTTTATGAGCTCCGTACATCGTTGCAATTAGCAGAGCTAGACCGAAGAGGCGGCGTCTCTACGCACACCTCGCCACTAGCCGATGTCAAGGATGTGGGCGGTCTACTACAGAAGGCTGGCTTCAACCTCCTCACTGTAGACGTCGACGACATTGTAGTCGACTACCCCGATACATTTTCCTTGATGAAGGATCTACAAGCCATGGGCGAGTCGAATGCTGTACTCGCACGGGAGAAGGGCCCTATACAGAGGGATGTCTTACTGGCCGCTGAAGGTATTTACAAGGAACTACATGGTAACGAAGATGGTACGCTTCCTGCGACCTTCAGGTTGATCTACATGATCGGTTGGAAACCTAGCCCTAACCAGGCTAAGCCACTTGAGAGGGGAACTGGCATGTTCAGTATCAAGGACCACCTAGAGAAGAACACCAAATCTGGTGAAGGGAAGGAGTAAGCAACATATGCGAATGAAAAGCAGAACCTTGAAAGCAACCTACTGTGTTTGTTCACTTTGTGGTCCATGAAACACCATCATTCAAGTCAAACTCAACGTCGACGAGCAACGCGACGATGAAGTCTAAGAAGACTCATGTACGAAGAAGCTCATTCTTTCCAAGTTCCACCTCTAAGCACTACAACCTACCCGTAAGGCATACACTATGTCTTTTTTATCAAAGTTGTGACCCAGATATTTACGTATACCTATCTCTAGGGAGGGTTTTGTAGTTTGGGGTAGAATTTAAGAAACTGAAGTCCTTTGTAAAGTACGTATCGGGATTTCGCATGTGAATCTAGTTGAGCGATATCGTGAATCCCAGTTTACGTTGTGGTACATCTAGTCTCACATAGCATCATCGATAGCTTGGAACTGGTGATTATATACCCTACTACGGAGCTCTTTGTGCAAATACATGGCATAGCGCTCAATGTGCCCTCTCTTGGAGATATCTTATTTGGTCTTGGTGCTAGAAATGGTAAAAGCCGTCCTCTCAGCTCCGCGGCTTGCTTCACATTTTTCAAGCGATTCCCATCATATTCTCGCTAGACGATGAGGCTGGTGCGCGTCATATCGCCCTTGCGCACCTCGCGATCGCAGGTAGCAAGGCCCTCACCGTTCTTGACGACTTCGATCTTGTGGTTGCGCTGAGTATTACAGAAACTCCTATTACGACCAGCCGTGGTGTGGACCGAACGAGTAGCGCCAACGAACTCTACGCCTGCGTTGGACTTTTCGTCAATACACTCACGCGCCATGTGTCCTTCCCCACCACAGTTGAAGCAGATACATGGCTCTTTGGACTTCGGCTTACGACGCGGATGAGCTGATGTCGAGTAATTGTTGCTGTCTCCAGTGACTAGCTTCTCTTGCATGCAATTGCGGGCAATATGACCTGTCTCGTTGCAGCTAAAACAGACTGGGGGCCGACGCTCGGTGGCATCTTTGACTGTGACCGTACAGTTCCGAGCTATATGACCCTCACTTCCACAGGTGTAGCAAGCGAACGCCTTACGAGCCTTGTGAACCTTGACAGGCTTTTCCGGTTTAGAAACAGTGTTTGGGACAAAGGAGCCTTGCAACTTGGCATTGCAATTGCGCGAGATATGGCCCTTATTGCCGCAACTGTAGCACTTGAATGGCGTTTTCGACTTGAGATTTCGCTGAGGAACCTGCCGTACCGAACTAGCCGAGATGTCCTTACAAGACAGGATGACATCAGCCATGGGAGTCGCATCAGGTCTATTTTTGCTGAAAAGACCCGGAGCTACGCTGCCCGCCTGCCTAGCTTTGTCCACGGGCTTTGGGACAGGCCTCTTTGGGCGGACTGTTCCAGCAACAACGGCTTCGATGTATTTGATAGCCCAGACGGTATACTGGTTGGTAGTATTCTGGTAGTACGCTTCACTAGTCTTGACACGAGAGATGAAGAACTTGTCCATGGCATCGCCGAGAGCCTTACCAAAGGCAGCGTTCGTCTCAGCAAGTCGTGAGTACGGCTCGTAGTTGCGGGTCCATGGGTTCACCATCTCCTCGAAGAGACAGTGTAGCAGATGCTCGTAAAGCTCTGGGATCGAAGTTTGGTAAAACTCGATCTCTTGAACAGTAGGGAGAACGTTGTAAAACTTTCCCTTGAGCCGACTATAGACGCGCCTCTTGAGTGACTCGTACTCGAGAAAGTCACAGTGCTGGTAAATGACAGTCAAGATGCTGGAGCTGAGCGTCTCGAAGGCGTCTAGTCCTACAATATCACGCTCGCCAGCTTGCATGTACTTGTAGATCCAAAGAATGGCTTTCTTAGAGCCGTTGGGAATCGTCAAGACCTTGTCTTGCCCATCGATGAGCTTCTTCTGTGCAGTCGGAGAGAAATGAGCCAGCAGCCTTACCGAAGCGCTCTCCAGACCAATGTATCGGTTGCCATCCGGGCCAACGACAATGTTGATCTTAAGGCCTCTCTTTAACCTGTATTGAGAGTTACTACATGTAAAGTCAATGCAAGCAATGACCCATCGAGGAGACTTACTCAGCGAGCTGGTTCAGCGTAAGGGATGCGTCATGTGTGGACCTTCTTACTATTGCCATGTCTACAGCTTCGCAAAGTAGATTGACTGTTGTCTCTTACTCAACGAATCTGCTATTGACTGTCAATAGAGGAACGAGTAAACTGATAGTATATATTCGATCCAAAGAGCTGCATAGTAGTTCAAGTTGTTGAGGGAGTTCGTGCATGGCAAGACAGTAACGTTGTGGTTACTTACTGTAGAGCTAGGTAAAAGTTGTGGTTGAACCGGTAAGAAGTGGAGGGACTAGATAGAAGAAAGATTACGAGTGTATGGTTATATAGTCAGAGGCGCTTTGGAGCCAATGTTGAAGCACTAATGGATCCGCCTAGCAGGTGAGAACGGACGGAGTGGCGGTAAACAGTAGTAAAGTGAAAGATTTGGTAAGGTCTCTCACCTGCTTGGTGACATTTCTGCTCAAAAAAGTCACAGAATGTACAGCAGTCCCAACGGCAAAAGGTTCAGTGTGGATGTGAGCGCGTGAAGTCGGTACATTCTCCGCATGTAATTCATATACAGACACTTGTTGACGCTAGCAAGGTCAATATGATGCTCTTCAAGAGGCTCTTTAGTGTTACCATTCGCAAAATGTAAACCAATACTGAAATCTTACCTACTACTGGAACGTAAGAAGAGGGGCAATAACAGAAGCATTCAAACGCTCGTTTGCTCAATGATGACTTGGGACGGAGCGATTGCGCTAGTCATTCAACCAATGTAGGCGTGTACTTGAGTTCACCTTGGGAAGGCAGCAGCACCTGTTTACTCACATCCAACCCACTGCCACCACGATGCACTACCGAAGTATAACTGTGGGACTGCACTCGCAATTCGATATCGAAACGCTGCCTGAATACCGCCCCGACCACCATAGCATTTTTGACTCTACCCTGCAATACATCGAGGACAAGACGTCAACATGCAGCGTCTACGTTCCAGCCTTACCCGGCAGCACGTTTTGGATCGGATACTCAGTGTCGCCGCCAGTGCCCGAAGGACACTACTTCCTCTTTAAGCTGTACATCAATGGCGCACACATGGTAAGCTGGTCGACAGGCAAAGAAGAGGAGTGGCAGGGCAAGACTATGTTTGGTCTATTTGAAAGCCCTGAGGACGAACATGGCAAGAGAAGGGTCGAGAAACGAGTGCTGTGCTTTGCAGCAAAAGACGCTGTGGACGTGTTCGACGACACCGCGCGCATCGAGATACGAGTACATCGTGCAGACGAAAGGAAGCGAGTCGAACGACAGGCAGAGGAATACAATAACACAGAGCATGCGAAGAATGGCAAGGGAATAAGGTACGCGCCAACCTAGCGCCACCACCATGTACTGCTAACTTTGGCAGCCTCGTTAACGCTGGGCGCGCAGGACCGGAGCAACCAAAGCGCTTTTACAAATTTGCCCTAATCGATCCGATCGACCAGCCCTTCGCGACGTTCAGGTACTATTACCGTAGCTGGGACCAGTTGCGAGGATTGGGATTACTTGACCAACACGTCAGTGGCGCCGGCGAGGATAACGACCTTCCTGTGATAGAGCCTCGAGAAGATGATATTGACGAAGCCAAGGAGGGTACCAGAGCCTGTAGCGTTGTCAGCAAAGATTTGGGGAGCGTATTCCAGGACTGCAGTGACAACTTGAATGGACGAGCCGCTAGTGCTGCAGATACACGAGCGCAGACCCAAAACCCCCATAGTCCTATGCGATCTACATCAGCGAGGGCGCGAAACCCCTTGACTCGAAAGGCGTCGATACGTCAAGTGAGCGATACAGAACAATCGCGCGCCTATGTTCCACGCGGCGCACCCGGATTGAATAAGGAAGCATCTGTTGAGCATGTAAGCAGGCAAATGCAACAGCGCGATAGCTTCATTCGTACACCAAGCCACTTTTATCGGCTCTCGATACCACCATCCATCAAAGTCAGACGTCCAGAACCAGCTTCGCGACCTCTACCTACACTTCCCACCAAGCACGATTTCGAGGCTTCCACATCATACTGCCCTCACCCAGCGTACCCTGTAGATGACTGGACTGTACGTACTCCCAGTCCGGTCAAGTCAGTTCGAGACGGCATATCCACTCCTCCACCGGGTAGACGCAAGGAACCGGGCCGCTCGACTTCTGCATTGATGAGTGCAATCACATCTGCATGGAAACGTAGAGGTACACAGACACCGGGTGGAACGATAGCGACAGAAGGTACAGAAAATGCGCGAAGCTTGCCGTGATGCTGTTAGCTTGATAGAGCTGCAGTAGGCGTCGTGATTGTGATTGCTTCAAACTGTCCGCACCGAGAACGTTACATTGGAAGTTGGATGACAGTTTCGAAAAGACGATGCTGCTGTACATTACTAAATAAACATTCGAGGTGTCATGAGGTCAGGCCGCGTAAGATGAAACGTGAGACGATTGCCGATCTGCATTATGATGCAAGGCACCACACGCTGATTCGGTCCAAGGTTCCTCCACAACCCCGCAGAATGCAGCTACCCCAAGCTCTCATCCCAGCTGATAGCTTCAATGCTGCTGCGTTCCTGCTTCCTCTGTATATACCACAACCTGTAGCTCATAGTCCCATCATCGTAGTATCGAGCGCATCCTCTTATTCTTCATTTTGTTCCGTCTGTTGTACTTAATCGGCACCATGCGGCCTTTTGTTGCCGCGGCTGCGGCGCTCTTGGCAAGCGTTGTAGATGCTTCGAATCTCCAACCGCCCGTCCTTCCGTTGATTGTCAGGAATCCATATCTGAGCACATGGCTGCAAAGTGCACGAGAGGAGCCATGGAATAAATGGCCCATGTTTTGGACTGGATCTGAGGTTTGCTGGACAGAGCCACCTTAGGCGTGCAATGCTAACAGTAACGCGGACAGGTCGGATTCAGTGTCCTGGCGTCTGTTCCAGACTCCAAGGAGGTATACCCACTGCTTGGTCGACCTCATGACTCTCTGGAGCACAAGGACAAAGAGTACGGGTGATCCGATGGCTTGAGGCGGATTTGTTGCTGACCTTAGTCTGTCCTAGTTACACGGTCGCGTACCCTACATACAACGGTGCTACATATGACGCGTCAACGACCAATCTTACATACTCAATACGAGCGCCTGATGCAATCCGTTCAACAAAAGACCTCGAAATCACCTTATCCTTCCTCTCACCCATTACACCGACCTCTACTCTGCGACAAACCATACCAGCGGCTTATCTATCTATACATGTCCAAGGGTCTTTCGATGTCAACATATACGTCGACGTGAATGGACAATGGGTCAGCGGCAAGAGGGAGAGTCTAATAGAATGGGGCTTGTTCCAGCACGTGGCGCCTGGCTTGAACGACAGATTAAAGACATGGCAAGTCAAGCGACAGGTTGAGCAGCTCTTCACAGAGACGAATGATCAGCCTGAGTGGGGTCAGCTGCATTTCACCGGGCCTGTCGATGCGCGCCACGAATCAGGCACGTCCGCGCTGTTGCGCCAGCGCTTCGCTCGAACTGGGACCCTGCAGAACGAGGTTGATGGAAATTTCCGTGGCGTCATGGATGAAGAGCCTGTGTTTGCATTTTCGAAAGCTTTCAAGCTTGCAAACTCGTCTACGGCTGCGTCAAGTTCCGGCAGCAACAGCGATAGCATCTTGTTTACTATCGCTCACATCCAGGACCCAGTGACGCAATATGCGTCTGCTCGAGGTCTCACGTTCATGCGACCATTATGGAAATCTTGGTTCCCCCAGGATGACAAGCTCATCCAGTTCCATTACGGAGACTTCGCCATGGCAAGCAGTCTTGCGAGCAATTACTCTGAACAGTTGCGCATCGATGCTTATCAATCTGGTTCGACAAACTATGTCGACATTGTTGCCTTGTCCGCACGACAAGTCATGGGCGCCACTAGCTTCTCCGGAACCAAAGAGAATCCTTTACTCTTCCTCAAGGAGATTTCTTCCAATGGTAATAGTCAGACCGTCGATGTGATCTTCCCTGCTTTCCCATTCTTCCTCTACACACAGCCTAGGTGGTTGGCGTACCTCCTAGAGCCACTTCTTGAGCACCAGCTGAGCGGTCAGTACCCTAACAAGTATTCTATGCATGACCTTGGCGCGCACTTCCCCAATCTGACAGGGCATGCTGATGGACGTGATGAGTATATGCCCGTCGAAGAATGCGGAGATATGCTCATCATGGGTCTGGCACTTGTGAACTCCCTTAGTTATAACTCCGATGCGGAGGCTCAGTCTATCTGGTCGGCTATCGGTAATGATGCAGACCATGACGTTGATGCCGGCAACGTGTTCTCTTTGAGCAGTATCGGCTTACATAATGGAGTTGAGTACATTGACGAGACGTGGGGTGGAAGTGCCAAGGGTATCGATCAAGCAAAGAGGTGGTTAGAAGGCAGCTACGATCTGTGGAAGCAGTGGACTGGATATCTTGTTGAAGACGCTCTTGAGCCCCACAACCAGCGTGAGTGTCAATGAGAAGGGACATGAAACCTGAGCTAACAAAACCTACAGTCTGCACTGATGATTTTGCTGGTTGGCTACCACTTCAAACTAATCTTGCCTTGAAAGGCATTGTTGGTATCAAGGCCTTCAGTGAAATTGCGGACCTCATGGACCGACCCGGTGATGCAAAGCATTATCGAAACATCTCAGAGACATATATTAAGAAGTGGCAGGAGTATGGAATGTCGCGCGATGGCACTCATGCTAAGCTTGCTTACGACTGGTACGGCAGCTGGACGACTTTATACTCGCTCTACGCCGATGCCGTACTCTGTTTCCACCCTACAATCACGAACACATCCAAATCAGAACATTCGGAGTACGCATCTGGCAATGATAAAGCTCAGCGGCCCTTGTCACCTTCAAAGCATTCTTCTGGGCGTACACCCATAATTGATGACTTCATCCCGGATGAAATCTACAACCTCCAAAGCGATTGGTACTCTACAGTCATGCAAAAGTACGGGCTTCCTCTCGATTCCCGCCACCTATACACAAAGTCCGACTGGGAGTTTGAAGCCGCTGCCGTCGCAAATAAGACGGTGCGCTCGGAGATCCTTGATCGCGTAGCGCTTTGGTTGAATGAGACAGTCACTGACCGTCCTTTCACGGATCTGTATGTCACTGAAGGTGATGGCGGCTTTCCTGGACCGTGGTTCTTCGCGAGACCTGTCGTTGGCGGTCACTTTGCGTTCTTGACTTTGGAGAGGGCTTGCGGCGGTAGTGGTGGAAAGTAAGGCAGGATGTATCCGAACGACACCCTGCAGAAGCGTGATACGTATGGGCTCTTGCCACGGCGCTTGCCAATCTACGGTAGCTTACTTGACATTGCGTAGCTACGTTCTTTTACCAATATCAATACGGCTTAGATTAGTGCGGATCTCCATACTATAGTGCCAGACCACAGTTTCAACGCTGATCTTGTGTACAACGTGTGTGAGATTTTCTTTGAGTCCGAGAGCGATGCCGTGCAGGGGCTGGCCTGGCTGTTTCCATATCCGGCGTAACGAAGAAACACAATCTTAGGGATTGCACCTATTTTGGTCAATAAATCTCCACGGCTGCGTACATTTGCATCGATATTCTCGAAACCTCAGTACAATATGAGGTTGTATCATACCGAACTTGGGACTGTATGGCGATTGAACATTCCACTTTCAACCCAACATGCATAGCTGTATTAGCAGATCAATGAGCAGAGACCCACTTTGTGCCAAATCCGGAGTACTCACAGAGAGACTTAGCGTTGACGTTTTCAACAACTTTCTATTATTGTCAAAGGGTGTCGGACGGACAAAGAGCGCGCGGTCTCGAGAAGACACCTTTTAGCAACCGGCTCTTAAGTCCCTGAGGAATCGCGATACCGATTCCCCAACCAACAGCCTGATCATCATTTGCTTCAAGTCATATTAAAACAACAAGATGGTACTCTATCACGCAAACGGGAGAGTTGTTCAGGCACACGAAGACTATCTGGAACAACAAGCACAGTCAATCGCGAAAGAATGTGATTATGTTGATCAGATCAACGTTTACAAGCAGAGAAATGCTGTCAAGTCTACTAATGAAGTTCAAATTATCATCAAAAAGCAAGTGTATAGGACGCTCTATTGTGAGAGAGCAGGCGATTCAGAGATACTAGAAAAGTTCGGACAGACCAATCAGTACAAAATCCCCACGACTGTTGATCGCAGAATTCTAGTGGCCTGCTCAACCTTCGCTCAGGACTACTTCACACACAATCCAGAGAAAAACGACCTGCATTTACCAGTCTGCTACCCCGAAGCGCATAAGCGTGGTAGTCACAGCCGAAATTCTGAGTCCGAGAATTCCGACCAGGAGGACGATAAAGTGGGCCGTCAAATGGCTTTCATAAGGCCAGAAGAAATCAAGAACTATGTTATTCCATGGCTGAAGAGGATGCAGGAAAAATTTGACAAGGCTGGGGCAGCACACAGCGAACCGCCCAGGGGATCGACAACGCCGCTCAAAAGGACGAGGCTCGCACAGTCTCTAGTATCGTGGTCAGATCAGTCTGTTGTTATGGGTATACCCGAACGACTTGTGGACAAGATCCATCTCTACAATGCTATGCTCCAATTAGGTCTGCCCAAGTTCGTACAATTGCCGCTCATCGATGTACTGGTTCTTCAAATGTACCGCACAAAGCTTGAAGCGTGTGAACTCGACGCACTGGAGCACACAATTGGTCGCTTTTACTCAAGAGGCGTCGCGGTACTCGATCCAGTACTCAATCATTTCATTGGTACATACTCTTTCAGAAGCCTGGGAGATCGCACGAAGCCAGAGCCCTCAGGCCACAGTGCCAGACTGGCAGACGATACGGATGCTGCTGGCAAGGAATTGGCGAAAGGAACAACAGAAGAAAACTCAACAGAATCAGGGGCGATAGATGCAATAAATGAAGAGCAAGCAAACAGCACTACCACGAAGGCTGATAACAACAAATCAGATCTTGGACCTGAGAAATGGAAGAAGAAAAGACGATACCTTCAATATTGCGATTTAGACGCGAACCGCAAAGACTATAGTCGCGATACATATATCCTACCACCCGAACTACCAGTCATTGGTCATAGTATAAGGCATTGGTCTGGCGTCCGTCAGAACCAGAGCACAGCTGCAGCGCATACCGGCTTTCCACTCAACATAGGAAAGTACAAAAAGTTCATCCGTCGTAATTCAACAGATGCGATCGATGAGAGAGATTGGTTTGAAGAGGAGACCAACCGCTTGATCGGTCAGACAGAGTATCAAGAAAACGGCCCGGGGAAAGAAAAAAAATTGACTCTGATCAACAAAGAAGACTGACGGCTACTTCAAACATATGCTGCACCTCGATCTGGAAATTCAGGATATTCTACAGGTAAAGATGCAGCGCTGGGTATTCTTATCCTATGCATTCACTTTGGGCAGGATACACAATCGGTACTGCTGCGGGCGGGGCCGTGGGCGGATTGCTTACCATCTCAATGCTTACCTTTTGGTAAATTCCCAATCACTACATTGCATTTCTGTATGTTGACTTCCTAGGTTTCGTGCTCACAAGAAGAAGGAACAGCGATTATCCGTTGGCATCGGGTCTGCATCATCAAACAAGTCGGTAGAGGAGGAGAAGTCCAAATACGATGAGAATAGTGACGTCATTTCGAAGGAGATGCCACAGGAAGGCAAGCTTGAAGGTTCTGCAGTGGGTACCGGAACTCACATGAAAAAGCTGGATGCTGTGAGAGTGCTGAAATCTACCAACACAATGTGAAACTCATAATGATTGCTTGACAATATCTTTCCACATGGTTCACGGGTGTTCTGATCAATCGAGACCGTCATAATTCACGATTTGTTTCATATTGTTGAAGTATTAATCTTGAAGTTGTGATGATAGGTGAACAATGGCTGCAGCTTATAATTTAGCAGATGTGAAGCCTGAACTTTACCGAGATGAAATTCGTGCACATGCATCTTCTTGCCTTTGTTAAAGAAACCCTCCAAGAATTAGGTCGAAAGGCTGCAAGTGAATACTGTGAGTGCTTTGATCGAATGAGACACTGCCATGTCGATCGGAGGGGACACTGTGTGCCGTTAAGGGCATAGAATGAAACGTAAAATACTGAATACGTCGCATACCTGTCTGTCTCTCGTAGTAAGCTAGTATTGTTGTACGTGTATCGAAATATCTTTTCATTGACTGAGAAAGGTGGTTGCCATGCTGGAGTACCAAGTATGCACGGATATAGCCCTTCATTCCGTTCTTTTTAGTTGATTTGCAGCATCCTTACGTAGTTTTTACGTTTGGAAGACCAGTGCTTAGCAATATCGTGCTCCGGTCGCGTACGATGATATCTGTGCGCTCATGGTTTTGATGCCTATGTGGCAGTGGTTTGCAAGGCGTCGCCTAGCGGAGGTTCAGCTTTGGACTTGTCATTCATGGGTAATGCTGCACTTCTGAACAAATCTTCCATCGCATACAGAAAAGGAAGGTGAGGCCGGTTCAGCGTGAAGTCAGAGTAAATTAGGCGTTATAACACTAAAGGTCCCATGCTCTTGGTCAAATAAACTGACGTTCTAGGCTTCGAAATTCTTTCAGAGGTCGAAGTCATCCCAGTCTAGTACATCTTCTTCTTGCCTAGACAATTTTGACTGAGGCCCGTTCGGTCGAAATGCTGGAGTACCCAGAACTATAGGTGTATCTTGCGCAATGGCAGGTCTATTGTCGGTAGCTTGTCTAGGTAGCGTGATAGTAGTCGAATATTGAGAATCACGAGTCTTTTCAATTACGTCGTTGTCTCTTTCGGATGCACTCTCGTCCGACTGAGAATTAGGACTATCATGCCGTAGAAAGAGTCCGCCCGCGACGCTAAGCGGCGAAAATGCCTCCCTCTCTCGCAATATACTGGACTGCGTAGACTCGGCATCCAATTCAAGTTCTTGCTTGTTGGCCGCTGTTATTGCTGGATCCGCGGGTGATGCTACAACCGGTTCATCACGTGTGGAAAGGACTGATGCTTTTGATATCGGTAGATGGAATGCGCTGTATTCATTGTTGTTTGACGTGTCCTCGGCGGCAGCAGCCGGCGTTGGTAGCGCCGCTCGTTGCGCTGCAGCTCTAGCTGCGAGAGGACTGAAGTCGAATTTCGCCCAGTCAACTATGGCAGGAGCAGGAGTAGCCCGGGAAACCTCCTTTGGATCTTCAAGCCAGTCCACACGACACGTGTTTGCATACACGAACCAACCGGCGACACCGTCGTCCATTCGCGCACCATAGGCCATCTGGGACTCTTCACCAGTCGTGGTATCAGTGTCAAAGATGCCATGCTCATACGCCACGACTATGGAACCGCTCGTGATTGAGATACAACCTCCATCTCTCAAACTGGAAGTGGGTTCCCAGGTTTTCAGGACTCGTCGACGCTCAGGCCTTGTTGTGATGAGGCCCATCCAAGTCGGTTTGTGCCCTTCGAAGCGAACTGGCTGCGTGTCTGGTACTCCTATGAGCTTCAGATACACTGCTACTGGAAGCAAGCCTTGCTCAGTAGCCACGTGAACCTTATCATCGTATAGGTAGAGATCGCAGTCGTCAATGATCCTAGCAGACTCCCTCTTCGAAGCCTTCTTGCGACCCAAATCTTCAGCCGTCCAAAATCTCTTCCTAGACAGACGGAGCGCCTCTTGCCGCAGAACAAGCATCTTGCGACCAAAGACTTCGGCTTCGCTCTCGTTGTCGAAAGATCTTTTTAACTTATCAGATGGCTTGTTCACGATCTCGAATGGGTACCCATGATTGATAGAGCGCGAACAAAGGAGGGGTATGCTGTAGGC
>Ga0058698_10000719_pt1 | contig 17000 bp, 20 predicted proteins | sample AgamicAsSfe_FD_67288 | JGI IMG/M metagenome (GOLD analysis project Ga0058698, IMG submission 67288) | Agave microbial communities from Guanajuato, Mexico - As.Sf.e | ecosystem: Host-associated > Plants > Phyllosphere > Phylloplane/Leaf | place: Guanajuato, Mexico | collected 2012-05-30
CACAGGCGAGTGAAAACAGGCCATCCCGTCCGCTCTGGCGTACTTAAGCACTCGACCGGCTGCGTAGTAGTTGGGTGGGTGACCACCAGCGAATTTCAGCTGTTGTATGTTGATTTGTATTTTGCTTTGTTTTTGTTTTGCTCCCACTTTTTAGCTTCTCTTCATCTACTGAAGCCGTATTCGTCATTGGACTTGCCTCATCTCGTCGAGACTCGCAAAGCAGGAGTGCATAGTATCTCCTACGTTGTGTCCTCTTACGGAGGCGGTACTTTGTGGTCATGTGAACCGGAGTGTCAGTATATAGGTGTCTCAGATGAAAGGACATCAATCACGAGACAGCATGAACCGTATTCCCGGTGTCACACGCGCTTTCTAGCTTATCCCATGGCTATATGAAACATACAGCATACAGGACGACGTCTGCGGCGTTTCACCGTCAAAGCTAAGCTGCCGCCATCCCATATGGCTTTGGCGCCCGCCAACTCCACCGAGGAGATTCACACCCCGCTAATGGCCGCTGCGTGCGTCATCATTCTTGGTCACCTGAAACCTGCCAGCACAGCTCAGGTGAAACATCTTGTTGTCATTCCGTTATGCTCCTGTGATGTCAACGTGCTGTGATTCTATCTTGTTCTGCTGGTGACGTACTCAGATATCTTTCTCCATTGTGAGCGCAAAATAGACAAGAGAGTATATAGCTCACCATCAATCTCTCAAGATATTGCATCTAAACCTTGGATATACAACAACAACAAACATAGACATTCACCACCCATTCACAACTCATAGTCACCACCACCACCACCATCATGACCACTCTGACAATCAACCTCGTCAACGCCTGGCCCGATCCAAACATCCAAGTCTACGCCTTCATAACCGGCTTAGCCCTCGACTCCTCCAACGCCCTCTTCCTCCTCTCCTCCGACGGCCACACACCCTACTTCCCCACCTCCCCCTCCTCCATCGGTTCTCCCCTCCAACAGAACTGCGCAATTCAACTCGGTGGTCCTCAGTCAACCACCTCAGTAACAATCCCCCACCTCGCTGGCGCCCGCCTCTGGTTCAGCATCGGCGCCCCCATCACCTTCGCCTTGAACCCGGGTCCTGCGCTCGTGGAGCCCAGTGTCACGAATCCGAGCGACCCGAATATCGGACTGGAGTGGGACTTTGCAGAGTTTACGTTCAATGAGGCGCAGCTGTTTGCGAATATCAGCTATGTGGATTTTGTGTGCTTGCCGATCAGTTTGACGTTGAACACGAGTGATGGAGGGAGTCAGCATGTTAGTGGGATGCCGCATGGGAGTAGGGGGACGGTTTGTACGCAGGTGAGTTGAGGAATGGGGAGTTCGTGAATGGGTGAGTGGATGAGTGAGTGAGGCGCTGACCACTGGAATGGGTATTGTAGCTGCAAGCTCAATCCCAAGCGGATGGCCAACCGGGCTGGGCGAATCTCGTGGTGCCCGCTGTCATTCCCGAACAAGGTCTCTTTCTGCGTGCTTTGAGCCCGAACAACGGTATCAGTAAGTCATTGGCCTCAAACGCCGCCCTATTCTGCCATCTTTAATACTAACCACCCACCTCCCACTAGTAACACACCCCGGCTCCTTCTCCAACTACTACGAGCCCTACATCGCCTCCGCCTGGTCCCGCTACGCCTCTCCCGCTCCTCCCCTGACCGTCGCCACACAAGCGCAATGGGGCAATGTCTCCGGCAACGTCACCTCTTCCTCTTCCACCTCCGACGGCATCCTCACCTTTCCCAACAACATAACCTACTCTGCCCCCAGCACCGCAGACGTTTTCAGCTGTTCTTCCGGTCCTTTTGCCCCGAACAGCAACATCGAGCAAGGTGCTATTACAGCAAGGTTAGCTGCGGCGTGCAATCGGAGCACGTTGTTGGAGAATGCGACGACGCCATTTACTGGCGAGGATCCGGGGGCGTATTATAAGAATGGAGTCACGAATCATTATGCGAGGATTGTGCATCAGAACAATTTGGACGGGAGGGGTTATGCATTTGTGAGTCTTTCTGATGTCTTGCTATGTCACGTAGCGTGAAGTGGACTTGGTTGCAGTTGCTGACATAGACACAGCCTTTTGACGATGTAGCGCCAGATGGCGGACCGGATCAGAGCGGTGCTGTGATGGGGAGTCCGGCGATCGGAGGATTCACGGTTGCGGTTGGGGGGATCGGCGCGTATGCTTGATACAGTCTGCATGAGAATGTGGTGTAGGAATACAAGGTCGTTCTACCACTCGATGTCGAGATCTGATTAAGTTGCTACTTTGTGGGAGCTGGCAAGCGACGGTGCGGCACTTCCCTAATTACACATCGCTGACATACGCACCCGCATACACACGCATCCTCTCTCACTCTCAATCACGCACCCGCAAACACACACACTCGTACCCGCAAACACACACACACTCGCACCCGCATATCCCGCCCGCCCCCTCCCCAACGATCGCTCTCTCCGTGATTGGGCTCTGAAACCCACGATAGCACCTCCCACGAACGTTGTACCGGATCTTGATGCCATGACACCACTGTTCTCTCTACCGTAGCCGATAGTCAGCTCAACCAAACAACCCTCCATGAAGCACGCCTCCTAGCATATACCACACAGCTAAGACCACAGCAGCACCAGCGTCAGGTACGACCATTTCAAGCCAATCCTCTTCCTGTCACACTAGAGCCATTGCTCCAGTCTGTAACTTATACGGTTATGGATTCCGCATCACTCGGCGAGGTTGATATTACTCTACTACGGTTTAGGAAAACCCTAATCCCGCGAGAACATTACCTTCGCCTTGCCGGCTTACAAGACAATTTCCCGCTTTATGACGATGACCTGTACGCGGAGCCACTGAACGGTGTTTCCCTTCTGGATGCAGAGCTACGCTGGTACGGTTCGTGTCCTGTTCTGCATGTCCTTGCATGCCATGCATTCAATCGGCGGACCGTCAATCCACCAGTTGTCGCCATCAAGCGCTGGTACTTCAATGTCGGGGTGCAATGTCGTTCGGCTTCCATGCGTGGCGAGGAGTCTTTCTACCGCATGTTCAGCGTTACTCTGCCGTCGAATATCCCTGGACGTCCATCGCCCTCTTCGTTGCTGGATCCTGAGCCTAGCGAGGTACAGGATCTGTCTTCTTCTGCACCGGATATGAACGACATCCTTACACGCACTCCTACAAAGGATACTGGTCTTCCGCTGCCTGATGAAAGCGACGGCAAAGAACCCCACGATGGCGGTCTGTGCTGAGAACGAAACACCTATCGACACCGAGCGTATCACGAACATGCCTCCTCCTCATACGCCTCATACCCCGCCGAGCAGTCCTGGATGCTGCTCTGAGCATCACAAGCATTCGTATCACACTCCATTGTCGAATCGTGCGCAGGTCCCGCCACACCGTCCTCGCAGTGCTGAAGGGTTGAGCTCCCCTACCACTAGGTGTGGCGGCGTCAATGTTAAAGCCGTCGGCATCTATAGCTTATCCAAGTATTGATTCCTGGATAGTACGATCAGAGTGCCCGCGCGCATCCAAGCTGACACGTTCAAACCAACATCTGTCCGCCAATACGATGATTACACGGATCTCACGTCCCAACAGCAGGCTAGGGCACTGTCTCGCAATATTGGATTCCGAATGGCTGTGAAAGAGGCCACTTTCCAATACGTGCAGCACTTCGACTCGCGATTTATGCATTGGGCCGGGCGGACTCGTGTCGATCCTCGCGCCGCCAATGTGTTGTCTCAGGAAGTGTGTATGTAGCCGTGGCTCTTGCGACAGGGTGGCAAAGTCGCCCATGGTGAAATGCCTCATAAGAGTAAGTATGCCATGATAATGTTTCCATGTCACTGCTGTTCTGGAGAACATACGGTGTCGATGTCACGCGGTATATTACTGAAATTAGGTCTGCGTATGATGACAGAAAAGGACTTTGCTCGTACTCGGGACGGTAATTTCAGTGGCCTCACCTATGCTAATATGCATTCTGTTGCAATCCTTTTCATGGAACTATCGAGAGGGGACAAACCAACCTATAGAGGATTTCCGTGTGTGTCTCTCAAAAGCAAGGAAGTTTACTCTGTCCGGCCTGCGTATCAATGAGCTGGAGGAAATCTGTAATGTCAAAAGCCATTCACAACCGTGCAAGTTACGTCTTGCTAGCATATCTTGGGAAGATGCAGATCGACATTTCGAGAGCATTCCATTATCACGCTTCCAACGCTCTGCTCTTTCGAGGAATGAGAACTCAGATACATCTTCACATGCGACGACAAAAGAAGACTCGACTGCGTGTGGCCATGCCTCGTGAAGGGACGCACTATAGTAGCCAGGTTATATTTCACATCATGTCACCCTGATTCTTCCCCGCCCTGGCAGCGCAATCAAGTACTCCGACACGCATGAAGTATATGGATTTGAAATGGAAAGGCCTTACAGTATAATTCCAGTGGACATCCTCAATTTATCGACAGTGTACGAGATGTCGCCAGTGTCGCCACACTCAGCTCTTTCAAGCGAAGCAAAGAATGCAGGCCATAGATTCATATCAAGTTCAGAGCGGAGAGGTGTGGTCGAATAAAGGGAACCCAGTCTGGCCGAACACTGTACTACGCTTCCGGTCTGCCGCTGCTGCTGAGAAGCCTGACATCCCGCCCGCGTTATAGGCACGCTACGTCCTCTACTGGACTTAGCACCTACCTACCCCTCCTTGGTTGTCTTTGTAGCACCATCTACACATGCAGATGCACGTACGAGGAAGGATGATCCAAGCCCTTTCCTAGGCGCAGCAACCGAGAGCGAGTATAACATCGGCTCAATCGCCTCCAGGCTCGGTGTCGCTACTTGCGCCGCAGGCAGATGGAGTGCCGCAGCAGTCGCCACAGTAGACGCTATGGGCAAAACCAGTACACGTCCTTGATTCGGAACGGGCTCTGGGATCGTGGATGATATGGTATTAGTATACTCCCATCGATCATGCTACTGTCCGTCAGCAGTTTGATCCCGAGTTCATATGAGATCGCATGCTAGCTAATGGTTTAGTATATCGTATGTCCTTTCCCGATAACGCAACGGGACATCTCGCTCGGCACATCCACACAGTCCATGCACCCACAGTCCCTCCTATCATTTGCGGCATGTCGCCTAAGGATGGAAGCGTCTATCGTGTCAGTCGCACACAGGTTGCCTTAATGCACCGCCATCGCCGCAAGCAATATTCGACATCCAACAGTTTCTTGTACCGCACCACCGGCTCCTCGCAATCTCATACATCTCGAGACAACGATGGCATAACTGCTCAACACTCCCGTTCATCCACTGCAGGCAGGCAGTCCAGCTACTGTTTGTGTCTCAGCCAGAACTGAGCGAGGATGTCGACATGGCGCCTATAAGGTTTTACATGGTAGAGCCGGAGCGTCCGAGATGAGGGGATGAGGACGTCGCTGGGCGGGAAGTGGACGCTCGAGATCATGTATGACATATAGACATGATAGTAGAGTTGTTTGTGGTGACATGATGTTGTTATGAGATGTTTTTGTGATGAGATGATGGTTTTGAAAGTACCAGATCTTGGCCTGATAGCCCTTGGAAGCTTGGGGGACATGATAGGGGAGTGTATGCAACGACATCACTTTATACGGACATCAGACAGACAGAGCACTCATTCCCCTTCCAATTCCAAACACCAGCAGTGATCTGAAATGAACGGCAATGAACAGCAAGGAGGAGGATATCCCGGCTGGCTGCAGAAGTTCCCATACGCTTGACGATGAGCTTCAGGATGAGCTTCGAGTCGAGCTTCAGGATGAGGGATGACGCTGGTGTAGTTTAGTGTAGGTATTTGCCGCACTCGCCCCGACTCACGAGCTGCTGGGAATGGGACATGCGATAGGATAGGCAGGACGCTAGGAGAGTTGCGAGATGAGGGGTGGATTGGGGTGCTCGTCTAGGGGAGGGGGTTGTGGGGTTGAGAGCGAGAGCGAGAGAGAGGGAGAGAGAGGGAGAGGGAGAGGGAGAGCAATAGAGTGTGTGTGTGATTGTCCAGCAAAGTCACCACTACCACTATATCACAAAGCGCAGTCGTATCCATCATCCTTATCATCCTCATCATCATCGTCATCATCTTTCCCTTTCCACCAAATTCATGTCCGACTCCCTTACCTTCACCTCTTTCCCCCTCACCTCATCCGTCCCCTCCCCCACCACCATCTATTGTTGCGTCCCACTGTACAGCGAACAACTGACCTGCGTCGCCGTCCCCAACGCCAATCCAACCCCACTACTTCCAAACAACGCCGCCGCCGCCCCATCATCCTCACAAAGGTCAAAATTGACATTGGCGCCATACTGGTTCGTGCCAGACAGGCCGTTCTGGGCACAAAGCGGGTTTCCGCTCGCCGGGCACAGATTGTTGACTTTGACGATGATGGTGTGCGCGCCGGAGAGGGCGTTGCCGCTGCTGTCGGTCTGCGGGGTTAGCTGGTAGCAGAGACCGCAGGCGGGACCGGCGCCGGCGCCCGGGCCAACACCGAAGAGGTTCTGCGAGAGGGCGGCGTTGTAGCCGGGGTTGTCGTAGAAGCCGCAGGCGGCGGTATCGGTGTTGCAGTTGGGGCCTGGGAGGGGAGGGAGAGGTTAGCTTGGGCTTTGTGCTGTATGCTTGATGCTGCTGATGCCGTTGCGCTGATCAAGGGTGTATGTGTGACATGGCCGGCATAAAGAGTGGTATGGCTGGCATCAAGAGTACCAAAGGGCATTGGCAAAAGAACATACTTCCGAATGAATCTCCTGCTCCATATTCTGTAAAAGAAGCTTTGTAGGTAGTGCCCCCAGAAACAGGAGCCGCGCTGGAGGAGGCCTTGGCGGTGGAAGAGGAAGCCTTGACGGTCGAAGTGGCGGGTTTGGGGGTCGTGGTTGTGGTGCCAGCTGCGGCAGAGGTGGCGCCGCCGGTACCGGGTGTGCTAGCTGGGGTATTAGTTGTGCGGTCTTGAGAAGGTACGAGGAAAGGAGGGAGACGGGGGATGGTAGGTAGAGGGGTGAGAGAGAGATGGTGCTATCGAGTCTTGCATCGACTAGAGGTTGGTGAGGACTGTTGCCAGAGACATACCACTGGGCGTAGTAAGCGTTCTGCGTGGAGCAGTAAGAGCCCGCAGTGCAGGTGCTTGGACCGGTGTAGCCCGATCCTCCGCATTGTCCGTAGAGAGACTGGGTAGCGGCGTTGGCACTGCCAAAGATGGCGGCCGTGGCGAGGATGCTGATGTGAACCATGTTGGATTTTATGTGTGTTATTTGTAAGTGATGCTGTGCTAGCGAGTTGTGGAGAAGATGGGAGGTGGAATAGAAGAGATGAGGAGAGAGCACAGTCTTATATCTTCAGCACAGTCCACCACAGAAGATTTGACGTAGTCCAGGTCCAGGTCCCAGATCCAGTGTCGCCTCAACTGCCCACATCCAACATCCAACATCCACATCCACATCCACATCCACATCCACATCCACCATTCACATCTCACCTCACCTCAACTCAACCCGTCAGCGCAGGCGAGAGAAAAAGAGGAGATGTCCCCAGGATCCTGAAACCGACCCAACCCCGCCCGCCTTCACGCTTAGGGTACCTGGAGCGTGCCAAACCCCACACCTAGGCCCACGTTGTCGCGGCCTAGGCTGAAACATGCGCGGCTCATGCAAGATTCCAGGAGATTCCAAGATCTGCTGCGGGGAAAGTGGATGAAATCGCAGAGGGTGCAGGGGTAGGGGTGGTGTCACACCAGTGATTTCAGGCAATGCGGCGGGCTCGCTTAGCGTCGTTTCGTGTCTGTCTGCGGACATGGTTGCTTGGCGTGCACGCGGAGGTGGGAGAGGCTGTTGTGCGTTCTGTGATCATGACTTGAAACAAGGTATGCTTGTGCCTTGTCTTGCGTTTTGCGTTCGCTATCCCGGGGCCATGTGTGCCAGCTGATTCAACAGGTCGTGATCAAGTCAGGGCCGTCGCACAGATGACTACGAGGACACATCACATGACTACAGTGCGACATCCCAGCATGAAAGACTTGTACCGACCAGTACTACGTACTAGGACTAGGACTAGTGTAGTACCTCATAAATTTGTACAAATTCAAAGATCCCACCCGATGGCGGCTAAATTGACTTTGAGCCCGCATATCCTCTACCACGGTACATGTCTGAAACAAATGCACGAGCACAAGCGCCGTCAGGGGTTCGGGGCATCGAGTCCACTCTCACGTCCACCCACAGTGACATGGAGAGAATAGGATTTCACGGCAATGAAGGGCATAGTGATGACGCGAGTAGCGCTCAGTAGTCGAGATTTGTGAAGTGACTTTTGAAACTCGAGGAAGAAGTTTATCTCTGAGATTGTTGAGATTTAGTTGGTCATATCGAGCTGATTTGTGATGGAGGGCGGGAGAGTGTGTCAGATGTGATATCGACTTCAGACGGTATCCAAGTATCTCCGCACAATATCCCAGTAGTAGCGGCGATGTGTCCCCGCTGGTCTTCCAAAGTACTCTCACACGTCTCCTTTGTGGTAACAATGTGTCTGCATGAGATTTCATTATAATTAGCTGGTCTCGATCATCATTGTCACAATATTGGACAGGTGAGGAAGAAACCTGGCCGCTGCACGTCTGCACATGTGCACGTAACCGGAATAGCACGTCCCCTCACGTTAAGCCTGTTTCAGCTGGGGATCACTGCGCTCCGTTCAGGTACTATTAGTGTACCTGCCCTGGTAGATAGTAGATGCGATAGCTGCGGCATCACCCGTGGAGCAATGCAAACGAACGATATGCTGCACGGCAGAGCATGGGGTGTTGCGGGGCATCGCAGGTTTGAAGCAGTCCGCCAGCACGCTGTCTTGGTGTAGTGTAAGAGACTGTACATCGAAGTGCACGTCCTGGCAGTGTATGGAAGTTCAGCCATAAAAGCATTAGCCATGGAATCATGCGCAGCGAAACCGAACGAATGGATTGCAGTAGGACAGATCGTGGGCAGCTGCGTGGCGATGAAACAAGCCCCCAGCACATCGCCTGAGACAGAGTGACGGGACGTCCACAAAGCCCGCGTCGTTGTACAGTGAGATTCGAGGCAGCTCGTCTATGAACGCAGACGTATCTTATACTAAGACTTAGAAGCGAGGTTTCATCCTCGCCTGACCTGCCGTGCCTGCAACGCAAGCAGGATCCTGGTCCATCAAGCACCAGACGAATCTGCCTAGATCGGGCCCCTCTCACACTTTCGGCGTGTTTGAGTGCGTGCTCAGTTGTACATGCTGGGACTTCTTGCTGACGTCTCTCGTAGCGTAGCGTCATAGGCCAGCCAAGACCTCGAAGACCTCAGAGCAGGGAATGTGCTCCTGTCGTCCGGAAGTCTTCAAAGCGGACTATCACAGAGCAGAAGTCTGAGCAGAAACCTCACGACACTCTCCCCAAGTTTCTTTCAGACTTCTGATCTGATACAGTACCAAGCATGGGCGAATCCACCGTGCGGAGTATGAGCCTCTGTTCTATCCTCGCTGGCTAGCTGTAGGCGGCCACGGGACCTTGCACAGACAAACTTCCAGGCGCCGAGACTGGTGATGGCAGCTTTAAGACTGCTCTGTCAGTGCGGGCAACGACCATCTGGGCTTTTTCGTTTGCCTGCTCACAGCAGGGCATCAATCTCTGCCAGCACAGTCTCTTGCGTGCTGAGATTGTAATCTGTAGACAAGACATCATCATCATCACATCAACCCTTCTGCATCACCTGATGACCACCGTCTCGCCCACATCACACAGTCCAGCCTCCCAATCTCCATCCTCCTGCCCCTCACCCCTCCACTTCCATCCCCTCTCCTCACACGCCTCCCTCCACCTCCTTGGCGGCACCCTCACATCCTCATACTGTCCACTGATACCTCCGCGCACCGTCCCATAATGCATACCCAAAGACCGCTTCGCCTTGATATCCACATGCACGCACGCCGAGTCCTCAGGAGAGCAGTGTACAGACGACATGATATTCCGCGGCATGAACAGCCCGATAGGCAGGAGCGCGAGATCGAAAGGTCCAAAGACATTGCCGATTTCCGAAAAGGCTGGACAGTGCGGTGCAGAAGCTTCTTCGGCTGGTGTCGGTGAGGCGGAGGTCACGCTGCGGTAGGCAGTGTCGCCTGCAAAGTATAGCGATCTTGGTGACGATGTTTGTGCTGTGTGTGATGTTGGGACCGCTGTTGGAACTGAATCACTGATAACTTGTCCACCTTCATCACCGCACTCCTTGATCACCCACGAGCACCATAATGTCCTATTCTGATCCCACCCACTCCTCGCACTGTTATGCTGACACGGCACGCTCCACAGCTCAACCTTGCCCACGTCTGCGACTTCCAACAGCCCACCTTCCCACCAATCCAGCTCCGTGACATCCTCCTTCGTAATCCCGACACCCGCATCGAGAAACCACTGCTTATTCCCCAGCGCACAGAAAACATGCGGTACCCTCCCCTGCTGCTTTGTATACAGTTCTTTAATCGTGCCGAAATCCAGGTGGTCGTAGTGGTTATGGCTGATCACCACAGCATCGACTTCAGGTAGTTCGGCCACCGTGCACGGCGTCGGTGTGTATCGTTTGGGTCCCGTCCATTGGACAGGCGACGTGCGCTCGGAGAAGACGGGATCACAGAGGATTCTGACACCGCGCGAGGCTGAGCCGGTCGTGCCTGTCTCGAGCAGCCAGCTGGCGTGGCCGATCCAGGTGGCTTTTAGTCCTGTACCTGTTGGGTCGAGGGAGGCACCCCAGTCTGGTTCGCGTACTTTGACGAGCTCATCGCGGGTGGAGGGGACGGGGACGAAGTTGCGGTTGGAGCTGAAGCGGGTGCTGAAGAAGTCGAGGAGACTCTTTTTGGAGAACGAGGGCCAGGGGTTTTGGAAGTGTGTTGGGGGCGTACCAATGTGGTGGGAGGGTGGAGTGCTGGAGCTGGGAGAGGGGTTGCGAGAGGTGAGAAGGGTGACGGTGTTGTGGGAGCTCATAGCTTTGATGGTGTTTTCTAAAGGATCAACAATGACGACGATGTGGCAACAATCGTTTGGACTACCCCGCACAGAGCTGAGCTATCAATTGTGCATATAACCTCAGCTCAGCTCAATGTCATACATGTCATCTTGTCTTCTGTTCACCTATTGAGGCGGTACATGGCATAGCATCGTTACCACAATCGTGCTGGTGCCCGAGCCCATGCCGTCTTGTGGTCAAGGTGCTATGGATGCTTTCTCGCTTATCTCCACATGAACCATGGCGTGCTGCAGACACTAGCTGAAGACACTAGCTAAATGCCAACTATGTTGAGGTTCTAGCGGACATACAAGCCCATCAGTCGCCCTCTCTCCTGTGGACTAAGCTGATTTCGAAGTGTTACTGTGCTGAATCAAAAACTGCTGGTGTCTATACTAGCTGAATCAAAAACTGCTGGTGTCTATACTACTTAAAAGAAACCTTGCCGTGGACTATACTACATCTCTACATCTCTAGTTCTACATCCCATCTTACCAAATCCCACAACCTCATAACACACCATGGCACCTCCCAACCCCCTCTCCTTCCTCTACAACTCCATCCGCACACAAGTCTTCGCCGCGCCTCCACCACCAACCCACTCCTTCACCAACCAAACTTTCATCGTAACAGGCGCAAACACCGGCCTTGGCGCCGCTGCAGTCGAGCACTTTGTCCGCCTCGACGCCGCCCGCGTCATCCTGACCTCTCGGGACCTGCGCAAAGGCGAGGACGCCCTGACCCGTATCGAAAAGGCCACAGGCAAAACTGGTGTCATTGAGGTATGGCAGCTCGATCTTAGTAGTGCGAAGAGCGTCCAGGCGTTTGCGCAGCGGGCAGAAAGGGAATTGGAGAGGCTAGATGTCTTGGTGGAGAATGCGGGTGTCGACACGGGGAGGTTTGAGAGGGTTGGTGATGAGGTGACGGAGGGAACGGGACAGGGCGCGGAGACAGTATTGGCGGTTAATGTTGTTGGCACGTTTCACTTGGCAGTGCTGTTGTTGCCGTTGTTGATGAGGAGTGCGAGAGGGGCGACTGGACCGGCGAGACTCTGTGTGGTATCGAGCGACTTGCACTTTTTGGCAGATGAGTTCCCGCAACGGAAGAGCGCTGACATACTTGCGGAGCTTGACAAGGAAGATAGCGTGGGCAGTGGATTCGAAAGGTATGGCCAACAGCCAGCTATACTACTGTTTAGATTTCGAGGATGTACTGACACTACTGACAGGTACTACCTTTCGAAGATGGTGGAGATTCTTGTAGCCAAGCACATGGCACGTCTCGTCTCGAAGAAGTCTTCAAACTCATCAAACCCCTCTGTCATCATCAACACAGTCAACCCCGGATTGGTCGATACCGAGCTAGCACGAGAGCAAGGCGTCTTTGCTCGCGTGTTCAAGTTCGTCTTTCGTGCATGGACTCCTGAAGTTGGAGCACGCTGCTTGGTGAATGCTGCTGGCATGGGCGTTGAGAGTCATGGCATGCATACTAGTAATGGTTTTATCGCACCGTAAGTTCTGGGTCATTAGTAGTGTGTGGCAAAGACTTACGATGGCGTGAATAGATCGTCAGACTTGACTACGAGTGAAGAGGGTGAGCATGTTGGTGCTCAGATCTGGGACGAGCTGCTCAATAGATTCGGCATGGTGGAAGGAGATATATTCAGTCAGCAAACTTGAGACAGCACAGAAGTAAAGGCTTGGGTGATGTGTGATTGTCTGTTGCAATGGGGTTTAGCACCATCGTTTCTCTGCTGTCTGTAAACATCCCTGTAGCATAGACATTGATGCTCTACTTCACTTGACCGCATAGCGGCACAGCGACTGTGATCTGTCTAGAGAGACTAGAGTGACGAGTAAAGATACGCCAAGCCAAAGGCAGGACACCGAGCTTCCTCTTCGGGCCTATCTGTTCATTTGGCGTCGCCACCAGATATCAACCACGCCCGGAGCTCATATACTCCATGTACTCGACCTCTGTACACTCCTTGCTACATACTCATCCCTCCACAACATCTCACATCATGGAGAAAGACGAGCTGCCCAGGTACGGTGACATTACGCCACCAGCATGGCAGCAAGGTCCGCCCCGTCCGAAGCGCATCTTCAGACTGATGGCGCTCGGCTTTGTGTCCTACATGGCCTACTCGGCCTACGTGCTGTGCTCCAACACTGCAAAGACGCCGTCCACTCTGTCGATAGACCGCCTGCAGGAAGAATGGGCTGTTTGTGCCAAGCTGCGTCACGTCCCTGAAGACAAAAGTAGCCTCCGCGACATTAATGCGCGATTCGTAAACGGTACCAGTCCATACCTCATCCGCAACGCCACTGTCTGGGCTCCTACTGGCGGGGCTACCTTTATGTGGCAAGCTGCAGACGTGTTTGTCGAGTACGGCCTCATTCAACGCGTCGAGGCCGGCATCTCAATACAGGACCTCCCTGTTGGATGTGAAATCTTCGATGCACATGGCCGACCCTTGACGACCGGTATCATCGACATGCACAGCCATGCCGGTGAAGGAGCTATTGCTAGCCTTGCCATGGACGGCAACGAGCTGTCCTCGGACATTACACCATATGTCAAATCAATCGACGCCATCGATCCGCTACAGCCGGAATTCGACTGGATCAAAAGTGGTGGTGTCACGACTACGCTGATTCTGCCCGGCTCGGGCAACAACATGGGTGGTGAGGCTTTCGTCATGAAAACCGCTGTTGGTACAAAGAGTGGCCGCGCAGAGTTGAGCCAGCAGGACATGCTGGCTGATCCCGATCAAACATGGAGGTACATGAAGATGGCTTGTGGCGAGAATGCAAAGAGAGTGTATGGCAGAGTCGGAGAGAGAGGACCTTTCAGCCGCATGGGAGAGGCTTGGGAGTTCCGCCATGCGTTTGAGGAGGCCAGCGCAATGGTCAGAGCTCAGGACGATTGGTGTGCTGCTGCTGACGTGAATGGCGTCGAGAGTATGCAATCGTATCTGCCTCAGGACTTGCACTGGGAGTCTCTGGGCGCGGTGCTTCGTGGTCAGATCAGGGTCAACACACATTGCTACACGATTCCGGATCTGGAGATGTATGTCCGTTTGACGAACGAGTTCAAGTTCCAAGTTCGGGCTTTTCACCATGCTCATCAGACATATCTTCTTCCAGAAGTACTGAAGAGGGCTTGGGGTGAAGCACCAGCTTCTGCATTGTTCGCGGTCAGTCTAGGTGAATATATATTGGACGTGACCGTACTGACACATCTCCAGGACAACATGTACTACAAGGTCGAGGCATACACTGCATCTGAACAGGCAGGAAAGATTCTCAATGATAACGGTCTTGTTGTAAGTTCTGGTTTCACATCTACATATACTTCACCGCTAAGTCCTATAAGCCTGTTTACGTCTCCGACAATCCCGTCCTCAATTCCCAGCACGTCGTCATGGAAGCAGCAAAGGCTTTCAGGAACGGTCTTCCATACAGTATCGCACTCCAAGGTGTCACAAGCCAACCTGCCCGTCTTCTCGGTCTTGGTCACAGAATTGGCAAGATTGCCCCTGGCTTTGACGCTGATTGCATAGTCTGGGATAGTGACCCACTCTCAGTTGGAGCTGCGCCTGTGCAAGTATGTGTCAGCAATCCGTCAATGAACTCAACTAATGTGCAACCATAGGTATGGATCGATGGCGCGCCGCAATTCGCGAATCCCGTCGTCCTAGACAAGCCATACGCCAAGCTCTTTATCGAAGAGTCACCAGTCCTCGAATACTACACAAAGCAGGAGACTGCTTCCACAGACGACATCACCGTCTTCACCGGCATCACGCACGTCAACCTCCCCAACCACACCCTGTCCCTCTCCTCCACCTCGCCCGCCACCGTAGTCGTCCAAGCCGGCGCCATCACCTGCCTCGGCGCCTGCGCCATCCCCGCCTCCGCCCAACCCATCCACATCAACGACGGCCACATCACCCCATCCTTTACCGCCTTCGGCTCGTCGCTTGGCCTCAGCGAGATCGACGGCGAAGTCAAGACCCAAGACGGCTTCAGTCCCGACTCCTGGTCCCGCACCATCGACGGCCTCCAACTCGGCGGCAAGCAACTCGCCGCCGCCTACGCAAAGGGCGTCACCCGCGCCATCACGCCCCCAATGTCGGGACGCGGGACGTACAAGGGCATTTCTGCTGGGTTCTCGACTGGTGCGACGAACGCGCTGGAACGTGGCGCCGTGTTTGCGAACGAGGTCGCGGCACATGTGAGCCTGACGCAGGCAAAGTACAGACCCAAGACGGAATCCCACTCCGCCGCCATTGGCGAGCTGCGCGCCTCCCTGCTCGCTGCCACGCATGCGAATGGCACGGGTGCGCACCCAGAGGACAAGTACACGCAAGCGACCTCCTTCGCCCACATCGTCAACGGCACCCTCCCGCTCGTCATCCAAGTGCACTCCGCCGACGCCATCGCCGCTCTGCTGCGAGTGAAGGCCGAAGTCGAATCTCTCTCTCCAACCGGTAGCAAGCTCCGGCTGATCATCCACGGCGGCGCAGAGACCCATCTCGTCGCCCCCGCGCTCGCAGCAGCAAAAGTACCCGTCGTGTTGGCGCCGCTGCTGGCGTATCAGCAATCCTGGGATCAGCGGAGGGCGTTGACGGGGGCGCCGTTGACGAATGGCACGGCTGTTGATGCGCTACTGGCGGCGGGGGTGTTGGTGGGCATTGGGCCGAATGAGGCGTGGGAGGCACGAGACTTGCCGCTGATGGCTGGGGTGGCGTTGGCGAATGGACAGGGTGCGCTTAATTACAGCGAGGCGCTGAAGTTGGTTGGAGAGAACTTTTACAAAATGCTGGGAATTGAGGCAGCGAGCGATGAGGGCGAATTCGTCGTCTATGAAGGAAGCCCGCTCGAAATCGACGGCAGGCTTAGAGCGGTGAGGAATGCGGCTGGGAAGGTGGACATCTGGGCTTAAGAGGGGCGTAAAGTAAATCAATGTCAAGCTGTGTTCGCAGCGAGATCGAGTGTAGAGGTCGAAGTGTTGAAGGAGACTGCTGCCAATATTGTCGTAATGCAGTGGCCTGAATTTCATCTCACATCGTCCTTAGTGCTACGGCACTACCTCCAATCTTCTCTCTACGGTGTTACATTGCGAGATCACCTAGTGAGCCTGGCTCATCAGTGACGACTTGCTCTTTTTCTGTTGGTGCTGGTGTAAGTAGCGTGTACTGTAACTGGCGTGGATCGAAAAGATCTGTCGAGATCAGTGGTCACTGTTCAGTCTTCACGACCAGACAGAAAACTCCGGACGACGAATAGGTGAAGCGGCGGAAGGAGAGGAAGCAGAGTAAGTGCGTTACTCAGCAAGAGCAAGTATTGTGCAGCTCAAACATGCGAGGAATGCATGCAGGCAGGCAGCACCACGTCACGTCACGTCGGCGGTTCATCCTTCATCATCTGTACCATCCTCACCAAGCCACCGCGCCTAATCCACTACGCCTATTCCATCACAATGACATTCTGCCCAGTCCCCTTTCCCTCTACCTCTTCCCCTACCTCTCTCCCTTCCTCCTCCTCTCCATACCCCCTTCTTACTTTCCCCCCTGATCCCTCCCAGCTCCATCAAGTCCTACATCACCCTCCGCCAGTCCGCCCTACACGCCCGCCTGCTCAGCCGCACCCTCGTGGCTGGGGACCATCACTTGCTCCGCAGCCTCGACGCGGCGCAGATTCACTTCTCTACCTCGTCACGGACCGCGGCGGCACAGAGCGTTGCAGACGGGCTTATCCATGAAGCGTTTGCTGTGCTAGAACGAAGAGGGCTGCGGTGGTGCGTCGAGGGGTGGAGGGTGGGGAGTGTTTGGAATTGGATGCCTGTGTTGGTGAAGCCGGGGTTCCTGCAGAGGGCGTGTGTGAGACAGCCTGAGATTATGGAGGCGGTGGAGAGCAAGATAAGGG
>Ga0058698_10000721_pt1 | contig 16989 bp, 23 predicted proteins | sample AgamicAsSfe_FD_67288 | JGI IMG/M metagenome (GOLD analysis project Ga0058698, IMG submission 67288) | Agave microbial communities from Guanajuato, Mexico - As.Sf.e | ecosystem: Host-associated > Plants > Phyllosphere > Phylloplane/Leaf | place: Guanajuato, Mexico | collected 2012-05-30
GGGGTGGGTAGGGGCAGGGGCAGGCTGTGGGATGAGCAATGGGAAGGGCTGAGGTTGGTATCTTCTTGCGGGATGGGTAGCACTTATTGATATCAGCTGCTATCATCCATTCCTGAGGTTGGCTTCAGAATCTGCCATTACATTTGGTGGGTATCAATGTAGCAAGGCAAGTATCTCATCCTTGGAGGTCGTCTTTGCATGTGAGGTCGTGGCTGAGGGATGTAGTCCCATGGTCAAGCTGTGTCCCATACGTGAAGCATGCCTGAAACACCACCTGAACATTTTATAGTTGAGCAGACTCTTTTCGCAGCACCTCACCACATGAGTAATTGAATAGGTTAAAGCATTCTAGGCAGCTCACAACTGACTAAAGTATGAGGAATCGCAACGAAATGAATACTTCGTTTGTGGACCTTCCAGGTTGACTACATCACTGTCGCGACTTCCCCCTTTACAACGACATGCTGTTCTTCCTGCCCCACCCCACATGCTTTGAAACTAACTTTCAGCGTCCACCCGTCACCCAGGGCTATCACAACAACCACTACTTCTCCAATTGCCAAACAACTCGCTGCGAGTTGCTTTTTCCCCTCTGCAGCAAGACCGGCATCACACTCCTTTATTCGTTCAGGACACTGGCATATTGTGTAGCTTTTCTCCTGGCCAGCTATAGTCGAGCCGCTGCACACGCAGGCAATACCACACATCATGGATGTCAACCAAGTTCTGAAGAATACGCTCTCGTCCGGTATGTGCTGAAATTTCAAGGTACAGATGGCGTTGGACAAATCTAACCATATCAGATGCGTCGACACGTTCCAATGCTGAGCAGCAGCTCAGTCAGGCTGCTGAAGGGGATTTTGTAAGGACTCACTCTATATACCCCTCTTTGTGCCCCGCTATCACTTCTGACATGCTATACAGTCCGGCTACCTGCGAACACTTGCCCAAGAGCTAGCTAACGAGCAAGCGGATCGTGATGTGCGAATGGCTGCTGGTCTTGCCCTGAAAAACTCATTCTCCTCACGCGAATATGTCCGTTTGAAGGAGGTCCAGATCAGATGGTTGACGCAGATAGATGGCGAAGTTAAGAACTTGGTGAAAAGTCTGGCTCTGAAGGCTCTGGCTGCACAAGATGTCATGACGGGGACACAAGCTGCACAGTTTATTGCATCCATCGCCGCAATCGAGCTTCCCAAGGGCCAATGGCCAGAGTTGATGACAACACTTGTGGCCAATGTCGGAAATGGTCACGACCGACAGAAACAAGCCTCGCTCGCTACCATCGGTTTCATCTGCGAACAGCAAGACCTAGAACTGCAGACCAGCCTTTCACAGCACTCAAATGCCATTCTTACAGCGGTTGTTCAGGGTGCCAGGAGGGAAGAGCCAAATGCGGAGGTGCGCAACGCTGCCATGTCGGCCTTGGGTGACTGTCTGGAGTTTGTCCGCGCCAACTTTGAGAACGAAGGAGAACGCAACTACATCATGCAAGTCGTCTGCGAAGCTACGCAAGCACCGGACAACCGTATTCAGCAAGGAGCATATGGTTGTTTGAACAGGATCATGGCACTTTACTACGACAAGATGTTCTTCTATATGGAAAAGGCACTCTTTGGCTTGACTATCCAAGGCATGAAGAACGAGGACGAAGATGTCGCAAAGCTGGCTATTGAATTTTGGTGCACAGTGTGCGAAGAGGAAATCTCGATAGAAGATGACAACATCCAAGCACAAGCAGACGGTACCGAGGCGCGACCGCATTACAACTTCGCCAGAATCGCCACGCAAGAGATCATTCCCGTCCTACTCAGTCTTCTTACGCAGCAGGAGGAAGATGATGTCGAGGAAGAATACAACAAGCACAGAGCAGCATACCAATGTCTGCAGCTATACTCACAGGCTGTTGGCAACACTGTTGTTGGTCCTGTCGTACCATTCGTCGAATCAAACATCAGGAATGAAGACTGGCGATTCCGTGATGCTGCTGTTTCCGCGTTTGGTGCGATCATGGAAGGACCTGATGACGCTACTCTGACCAAGCTTGTCGAGACTGCCATGGGTGTCCTGATTGGCATGATGGAGGACCCAGTACTACAAGTCCGTGACTCGACCGCCTTCACCTTGGGCAGGGTCAGCGAATGTGTTCCGAGTGCCATCAATCCAGAGCTCCATATGCAAGCACTTGTCGGCGCTTTGTTCAATGGTCTCGGCAGCAGTCCAAAGATGGCGTCTTCATGCTGCTGGGCATTGATGAATCTGGCCGAACGATTCGCTGGTGATCCTGGTTGTGAAGAGAATGCTTTGACACCTCATTTCAACGACAGTGTTTCTGCTCTGTTGCACGCTACAGAGAGGTAGGTCGAATACTGCCAGCAAGTATCCTAATGTCCCTTGCTAATCATCAAACAGACCGGAGCAGGATAATGGTGTCCGGACCGCTGCATACGAGGTACTCAATGCATTCGTCACCAACTCAGCCAACACAAGCACGCCAATAGTTGCACAACTTTCCAACGCCATTCTGGATCGTCTTGAGGGCACTATTCCTCTGCGGTCCCAGGTCGTCAGTGTTGAGGACAAGCTCACATTAGACGACATGCAAACCAGCTTATGCACAGTCATACTTGTGAGTAGATGCTATGGGTTCGTGATCCAACCAGCTGACATAAATAGGCCATCGTCCAACGGCTCGAATTGGAAATCAAGCCACAATCTGACCGTATCATGCACGCACTGTTACAGATTCTCAACACGCTCAACAACAAGTCCAGTGTGGCCGACTCCGTCTTTGCTGCGGTCGGTGGCCTTGCCAATGCACTTGGAGAGGACTTTGAGAACTACATGAACGCTTTCGCTCCCTACCTATACAAGGCTTTGGGCAACAAGGAAGAGCCAGGTCTCTGTGCCATGGCGATTGGTCTTGTCAGCGACATCACTCGTGCTTTGGAAGAAAAGGCACTGCCGTACTGCAACGACTTCATGAACTATCTTCTCGAGAATCTCAGAGTCAGTATATCATGTTCACACCTCGAAAGATGACGTGCTGACATACTACACAGAGTACCGCGCTCAGTAACCAGTTCAAGCCTGCTATTCTTCAGTGCTTCGGAGACATTGCACAAGCTATCGGTGGAAACTTCGAGCAGTATCTTTCCGTTGTGGCTCAAGTTTTGGACCAAGCTGCCAGCATCAACATTGATACAACTGTATCATATGAGATGCTTGACTACGTTGTCTCTCTTCGTGAGGGTATCATGGACGCTTGGGCCGGTGCCATTGGTGCGATGAAGTCTGCGGGAAACAGTAAGTATCAGCTTCGACTGAAGTATTCGAGTTTGACTAACAGCACATAGTCAATATCATCAAGCAGTACATCGAGTCCATTTTCAGACTTCTGCGAGCAATTGCAAGCGACAACAACCGCAGCGAAGGTCTACTGAGGTCATCCATGGGTGTCATCGGGTGAGTGAGCTAATCAAGCTGTCCCACATATCAATCTGACCTGTCTAGTGACATTGCCGATGCCTTCCCACAAGGAGACTTCGGTGAGGTCTTCCGCCAGAGTTGGCTCATGGACATGATCAAGGAGACACGCACGAATCGTGATTACTCCTCTCGGACCACAGAGGTTGCCAAATGGGCTCGTGAACAAGTGAAGCGACAAATTGGTATGTGTAATTACAGTGACGAGATGTTTGCATGCATGCTCGAACTGAGCCCACCACCAATTCGCTATATATTCCCGACTGACTTCCCGTTCCAAGGTGGTTCTGCCTGAACTGCACCATCACCTTCACAGATTCATTTCCCTTCATCGCTCCGAAGCATCTATCCGCATATGCCTCTTTGCCCAACTACACTCCCTTCACATACTCAACACCGGACTCCATCTCCTACTTAGGTCAAGACTTTGATCTCAATTCCGGCTCACCATATTCTCCTACTCTTCACCATGGATCACTCGATGCACGCGCATCTAAGAAAGACTTCGGACTTGTTCAGCACATTTGTTCTAGTCAACAGCTTGTTGACGATGAGGTTTCTTAGTTCTCTCTCAGCCACGCGGTATCTGCGATCAAGGATGGACAGTTCCAACCTACGAAGAGATACAATTACCACCTCATCGCGCCCGAGAAAGGAAGTGTGCTCCCCGTGGCGCGGCCAGGCTCGAGAATCTCGAACGCGAGCGAAGGTTCGGAGACGTTCTGATATTCGAGACCTTTCCGACTGTGTCGCCGTCGCGAAGACAAGTTCCTTCCAGTACTTCTCCATTGGCGAAGCGTGTTGCCTTTCAACTTGACGACCTTCCGATGATAGTAGCTACGGCAGCTGAGTTCGACATGGACTATGACTCGGCGGATCAAGAGAATATTGCACCCGTTCAGAGGCCGACGACGAGGGGAAGGTGATGAGAATGTTGATGATCAGCAGTAAAATGCTCCCGCTACCATGTCTCTTTCGTTGAACATTTCGCACATGGCCAGACGATGGCCTCCGGCGAACGCATAACAGCACCAACATATTGACACGTCACCGCCAGATCATGACGACACTCCAACACTGCCACCACGAACCCTCCCAACCCAACACCACCAACACAACAATCCCTAACGAGTACGACTACTTACTCGTCCCCAAAAGCACAATCATGTACGGCTCACGCATCACCATCACTGGCCCAATATCGAATGGATTGGATCTGGGTGTAACGAACCACTTTCACAATACCCCAACTTATGTTTCACGAAGTCATCGAACCCCGTCATCACCGTCGACAGCACGACATCAGCATCATTTCGTATCTTTCCACTTCTCAGCATTCCCTGGCGCGCTTGAAATTTCACACAGGTGAGAAGGGTATGGGTCGCGGACGGAGAGGGAACAGGCAGGCAGGTAGGCAACCTTTTTTGTAGAAAAGAGCAGACTTGATAGAATGAATTCAGTTTCATCCTTTGCCCATCGTTGAACGAAAAGTAATGTGATGTCATGTGACCACGTTCGTGATGGAACTTGCTATTGTAATTTCTGAAATATGCACGACTTGCTTGACCTTCGGTGGGTGGCGTGGCGCATGGAACTGAACCCTTCCTCCCTCTCCTCATATCTTTCTTGTCTCTCAAAGACCTTGCCCATTTCTCCTTCCTTCTCCCTTCTCCAGTTCCCTTCCTTTTCCAACCGGCCTCCCAGTCCAATCTCTTCACTCACATATCTACACCCACAACCCAGACACACACTCGATTGCCCTCTCAACCACTTTGCCCACCCGATCCCTGAGTACAGCATGACCACACTCGACGCTCAAATCCTCCAACCACACCGTCGCGGATAGCTTGTCCACGCGGATCGAGATACCAGGGACTGGAATTCCTAGGGAGTGAAGACGGGAGAGTTCGGCGAGTTCGTCGGGCGTCAGACTCGGACTTGAAGGTGGAGATGTGGTGGGATCTGTGGTGGATGGGTCTGCGGGCTGGGGGGTGGAGGTTGAGGCGGGGGAGTCCGAAGACGGGATTGCAGCAACGGTGCTTGTGAGCATCTTCGGTCTCTCTATGGGAGCGACGGCGTCGGCGCCGAATTGCGCTTCGAGGAACATGAGGAGGCGGGATAATTTTTCGGGGGCCGGGAGGGATGTGTTGGCGTGGGGGTTGTGGTTTTGTTGATCTTGTGGTGCTTGCTGTTTTGTTGGAGGATCTGCGGCGTCGGATTGGGTGGAGCCGGAATGTGAGTGCGTGTGAGAGTGCGTGTGGAGCTTGCTGGATTCTGTTTTGTTCGTTCGTGTTAGCTTAATCAGAACCAGAGCTTGTAGTGGCAAGTAAGGACGGATGAAGTGTGAGGGGTGGAGGAAGAGGGAGTTGTGAAGGAAGAAGAAGAATGAAAGTTGCACGCACGCTTCACAGCCGCAGGACTACTCTCGACCGTCAACAGCACGCTCATAACCGCGTCCGCAATCCCATCATTGATCATATTGCCTTCCCACTCCACCTCGATCTCGCCCTGGTTCCTGTAGATGACCGTCACGGTGTCCATGACCAGGAATCTGTACACCACTCTATCCACATCTCCATCAGATGCTTCCTCTTCCTCGTCTTCTTTCTTAATATGTCCATTTCCGTTCATGCCATTCTTGCCGTTGATACCGTTGCTAGCTGCCTTCGGCGTCAAGTCGACAATCCCACCAAATGTGCCCTCGAGCGCCCAGCGGATCAGCTCGATTCCCGCGGCGGCCAGCGTCACTTTCTGACGACACATGATTGTCGTAGTGGTGAGTCCTGCGTATTCGCGCAGATCTTCGGGGTCCATCAAGGACAGCTTGAGGTCGTTCTGCACCAGCACGCCGCTGATGATCTGGTCTTCTGGGTCGTACTCTTCGTCGTCATCGTCGTCCGCGCCATGTCCCGCGTTGGTGGTGGTGGCAGTCGTGGGACCACGAGGCATGCGGATGCGATCGGCAAGCTTGCCAACTACTTTGGCGGTCTTGTCCATCCGGATGGGGATGCGCAGCTCTTCGCAATTTGCCGGGGAGAAGACTTTTGTTTTGAGGTGGGCGGGTTTGGGGGTGTTGAGGGAGAGGAGTTTGGATTTTAGACGGAGCATGTTGTGTTTTTCGCCGTGGACGAGGATCTGGGACGGTCAGTATCGGAGTAAGGCTGCGTGCACGATTGGAGGTTGAGCTAGACTTACTACTACAGGAGCATCAATTTCTTCGATGAATTCTCGGTTCTCTTGGCCGTCGACATGGGCGGCGAAACTGAATTCCTGGACACTGCATCGGCGATGAATCATGACTGCCTCGCCCTCTCGACCGGGTGCTTTGATGCGGGATGCAGCTCCTGCACTTCTGGAAATGGCGTGGATTTGTTCAGGCTCCGTCATGATCTGCCTTGCCATGGTGCCTTCGACAGAGTAACCAGTGATGATGACTCCATTCTTCTGATCTGGCGCCCATCGTTCGAGCAATTCTCGACTCACACCATTTTGCATCATACCAGGACTTGCTAGCATGACACATCCTCCGACGTCATCGAATCGATCAAGGTTTTTCAAGCTGCGAATGTACTTGAAATCCCAGGGACCTCCTTTGTTGATGGCGTCCATGCCAGAGGAACCAGCTTCGTCCATTCTTTCTCGGAACAGGCGCTTGATGTTGTCGTTCATGGCACTGATGTAAGTCTGGTAGACGACCATACATTTTCTTGCCAGGTTAGAGGCGTAGTAGATGGGTATTTTCTGATATTCTGGATGTCGTCCCCAGTATTCGTCAAGAATGAGCAGAAGCTCTTGTGCTCGCCCGAGTGCAAAGACAGGCAGTAATGCTCTGCCTCCACGATTAAGGATTCCAGTTATTGACTTCATCAGCGCTGCCTCTCGTTCGAGTCGTGGTATGTGTGAAGATATTCCGAACGTAGACTCTGTGATAAGAACATCAATCTTGACATCTTTCGGAACTTCAGCAGGAATCAAATGTCGGTCATTCTCGCGGGAATAGTCTCCCGTGAATAATAGCTTAAGGCCAGCGATCTCGATGAGGAACATGGCAGCACCTAAGACATGTCCTGCAGGATATGGTGTTATCCGTACCGAATTGACTGTTCTTGTGGTATGATAGTCGATTGACTCGATTGAGGGAAAGGTAGCAAGATGATCTGCTTCCGTGTATAGTTGTGTCTTCTGCTCCGAGGATGTTGACGCATTGCTAGCTTATTGTAAGTAATCCTGCCGCTCGATGATGCAATCCAGCTCTTACCCAACACGAACACTGTCCTGAATGAGCCATTTGTAGATAGCTTTTGTAGCATGCGTCATGAATATCCGGCCGCGGAAATTGGTCTTAGAAAGCACATATGGCAGGCCAGCAGCGTGGTCAATGTGGAAACTAAAATGGATACAATGTTAGCCGGTGAGCATTGGAGACCGCGTTGGAGACTCTGGCTGCGAGGACATGGCTTTAGGAGAGCAGGGGCAAAAACGAGCACGATGAGAAGTGGTGAAAAGTGGTGGAAGCTTTTTTGATTCATTTCTCATTACAAAGATCGTTCTAATGCTCCAATGCCATGTCCTCGCTATCTTCAGAGGGCCAACCCACGACAGGAACCATGTTTTCTGCGCATGCAATAGAGGATGTAGACGAATGACAGACTGGACAAGGCTTACTGAGAGATCAGGAGAATATCTACAGTGGACAGGTCGAACTCATCGAAGAACGGAAGAGCAGCGAGACCATCATATGCGGGGTGCATGCCTGCATCGAGCTGACAGAAGTGAGTCCACTTGTGATCCTTTGTCTTTTTCCCAGCATATCATACCATTATCGTCTTGCCCTTGTATTGTATAATGTGACATGACCTGCCAACCTCGTTACCGCCGCCGAGGCATAGAAACATCAGCTCATCAGACGGGTCGATAGGGTCTTCATCTCCAGGCGCCAGATCCGCCAACTTGCGCTTGGTAGCCATCGTGACTGCGGTTGTTGTATCGGGTGAGGCAGGCCAGCTGCGGAGACTAGCTCTCCCTACTATTGCTCGAGCAGACTTCGCATCAGCGAGCGGGAGGGATCCAACACGGATCAGCAGAGGAAGGCAAGCTACACGATCGCTTCTATATACGTGTGAATCAGACGGTATCAGATTGAAGTTTAGAGTCAGAGTATGTTCAAGAGTCGAGGACAACGCGCTGGACTGAAGATCTGTAGTCGAGCGGAAGCTTCCGCATTCATCCTGACACGCGCGCTCTGTACTTTCACTTTCTCATCTGAGCCTACCTTCACTGCCTCTGTTCCTTCTTCGCGCGTTCTCTCGTCAACTGGTCGCGCCCGAGTGCATCTCGTCCTCTTCAGTCTGACGAGACTCACCTGCTAATCCAGCATGTGGACGTAAAACACATCTGAAAAGGTCGCAGCAAAGGCCGGCGCAACAGATCTCATCTCTCTTCATCGCAGGGGATTCACTCTTCGCAAAGTCCCTCTCTCCTGCGCATGTGCATTACTCGGCCATTATGTCTCAGCAAATACCACAGCAGCATCCGCAGCAGCATGCTCCTTGGCCTTCATCATCAACCTCTGACAGCGCAATGATGCCACCGGCTAAACGACAAAGACTTTCACCTAGTCCTTCTTCTCCAGCGGCACCAGCAGCTCTCTCGCCTTACGCCAACTCACCTTATGCCACCTCTACACCCTCAAATCCGTATCAGAATATCTCACTTCCGAATACCTTTCAAAGACCTCCGCAAGTGAATGGGGCATCTGCCATGAGTCTCACAATGCCACCGCCGAGTGCGCCGATCAGAATGCAACAAGCTCCAGGCATTATGGGACCACCACAAAGACCTGTCGAGCGAGCTTTGGAGCGGCCACAAGATGCAAAGATTGAAAAGGACAAGGCTTTCGATGTCGCGAACCTCAACGATACAGTAACAGCGTCTGGTGGATTCGTGGATCTGAGGGAGGAAGAGATGCTGTTGGCTGGATCATGGCGTAATCAGAATAGCTACGACATGCTATCGCAAACTGGCTTTGGCGCTATTGGAGCGAACCGAGCGTCTTTGGCATCACAGCAAGGGCTTCTGAGGACTGAGGAGGATCAAGAATTTGAGCGACATCGACGTGCGGCGCGGCAAGTCGCCGAATCATCGCAGCACCATCTTGATAACCCTTTCTTATTGGGCAATGGTGTTCGGCGGCGGATGGAAACCGTGGCAGGAGAGCAAAACATCCGCGTACCACTGAACGATCTGTATGACCGAGTTCAGAGTGGTACAAACGCGGCCATAGCTAATGCGCCAAGTGTGCTGCATAGAGGTGCTCCGCTGGAGGCAATTCTGAGTCTCTTGTCTTTAGCGAGTAATGAGCGCGTTCGAGGACTGCTGGAAGATGCCTACGGTATGGCCCGTGGTCGACAGTTGGGATCAGATGGGGTTGTTCCTCCAGAGTGGGCAACGTTGGCAACAGGAGATGGGGCGAAAGCAACAACTACTGCGGCTGTATCCCTGACACACACTTCTTGGGACGACCCCAGTCTATCGGTTGAGGAGACTGGCAGCTTAAAGGCAGCGCCCCAGCCCACAGTCGCATTTCCCAAGCTGAACTCCATTACATCCGCACTCACTGCACTTTCACGGCAAGATCGCTCAGCAGAGGAGGCTAGGCTCAAACTACGCAATGCCAGGAAACTCAAGAAGGAATCACAAGCTGCAACCTCCTCTGTCGCTCCCGGGACACCTGTTGAAGGATCTGGGCCGATAGATGGCGCAGCGCCAAGTGGACCTATGGGGGAGAAAGCCCCAGAGGTGAAAATGTCCAAGAAGCAGCGGGAAGCCTTGGAAAAATCTGCCAGAGCGGATATGTCCGAGGAAATACAAACCAGAAGTGCTAATGCAACAGCGACTATGCAATTGGGAGGAGGAAAGCAATACGCCTGGATGAAGGGAGGAGCCTCGACGCCAGCGGGTCGGCAAGTGCCAGGTTTCAGGGGAGCGCCTAAGAGTGTGACTGTTGCAAAACAGGCACCAGGTCCTCTCGACGAGTTTGGAGGTGTGCGCGATCGCAAGTTTGGTCAGTGGCGAGAAGATGGAGTCGGTGGACGAGGAGTGCAATTGCGAGATTGGATTGGCGTGCTAGAAATGGACGGGCGTGAAAAGAGAACGCTAGGATGGGCATATGCACGACAGGGCACCGAGAATGTTGACGGCGTGGTGTCGACGATTCTGACGGCAGAAGCAGCATCTAGCAACATGCAAGCTGATCTTGCAGGCGTCGCACAGACTTTTAGCCCGCAAACCGCAAATGGATATATCGCTGGACCGCAACAAGCAGGGGCAAACTTCTCTCCACGGCCTACTACGCAGGGTTCTGTCAGTGGCTATAGCGCGCCACAGTCAGGTCAAACAAGCCAGGTCAGCAGTCCGTATGTGCAGAATCTGCCAAATCCTCTACAGCACCAGCAACATGCTCAGCCTCCAGTGCAGGCACAGCAGCAGTTCAACCCGCAGCTGCCTCAACAAACGACGGCACTAGGTGGTGGAAATGCTCAGACAGTGGCGCAGCCTATGTCAAGGACTTCTTCTCAAGGCGTGTCGAGTTCGCAAGGGAAGCCTCAACAGCAACAGCAGCAGGAGCAGCGCATTGGAGGGGTGCCACAACCTCAACAGTCACATCCGCAGGCCCCTCAAGCGTCTGCGCAAGCAACGTCCGCTCCAGCACAAAATGGGGTGACTGTCTCGTAAGTGGTAAGGTGGTCAGCATTCGAGCAGATGTCTCTGTTCTTTCTTTTCACAACATAGATTATATCAAAAAGCATCAATACAGTCTTCTTACTGAACGTTGAAACATATCTTATGTGTTGTTATTGTGATCCAAGAATTAGCAAATCCCCTTACTCACTTCCCTCTACCCTGATACCCGATCGAGAGTCATCGACCCAGCAATGACGAGACAGTTTGGTCGACGACGACATTGACTTCTCCATTTCCAACGAGAAACCGCCATGACTTCATCCGCATCATCGACCCGGACGACTCGGTGCAGGTCGAGCTTCAGCATGGGTCTTCCGAATACTCTACATAACACTCGCATGCCCCCGCATAGCCGATCGCACCGACCCATCTCATCCGTCTTCGTCTTTGATATATGTCCATAGACGCAACCTCAGATACTCATCTTAATCTTTCTCTTCCGAATATACCAAAGATATCAAGGCAGCTACCTAGCCTATCATCCTTCACCTCGAGCAAAATAATCACATCGTTTACACCCACATCTCAACAAGCAGACATGTCAAACAACCACTCCGGCTATCAACAACACGCCATGGATGGCGATGCCTCCGCAAAGACAATGGATAAGGGTGCTAGTGCCACGCTGCCCAATACCGACTTTGGTGACTCTATATTCGAGGCTAGTAAGCCGAGGGTGGAGCCTGTGGGTGACAAGGCCACGGGGGCTGGTACGGTATGTTGCTTCACCCTCACACCACACCTTCACACACACTTCTCATTCGTGATATTTCCATGGTGTAGTATCATATTTGGACATTAGCTGACACATCCTCCTCACAGTCTGTATTCTCAGCCGACGGCGCCATTGGCAAACACTTCATGTCTGGCGGTGCGATCGGAGGCACAGCACAGCAGGTCGGAGGGCCGTTCCACGAGCAAGGCAGTATTGGAAAGCAGTTCACAACGGACGGAGCCGTGGGCGGGAGTGTGCAGAAGGAGCTGGGGAAGGGTGAGGAGAATGGAGCGACGACGAAGTAGAGGTGGAAAGGACAGGAGGAGAAGGAGGGAAGAGAAGATGTATGATACAACGATAATAACACGTCGGAAGGTAAAGGTGGCGAAAGCTGAGAAGGTATAATATATCAGACACATAAGGTTGTACAGTGGGGTGCATCTTCATGTACATGGTCGATGACATAGCGCTCGCGTAGAGATGCAGAATGGTTCGGGCTGAGACACTCCGAATGCGTCTTCACCAAACTCACACTCACCCCTCAGCCACGAGTCCTCCGCTTTCGTATTGTACCTCCGAATGTGACGCCAATCATGCAGCTAGAAGCAACCCCTCTCCGGATAATCTCGTCGTGTGCTACCCCTCCCTGCGGAGGTCGAGCGATGTCTATATAGGGAAGAGCAGAGACGACATGCGTCGAGGGTGGAGTGCTATTCATAGCGTTCTCGTCTCGTCTACAGCATGAAGGTCTCACTTGTGCTGCCCCTATTGGCGAGCCTTTGCAGTGCTGTCGAAATCACAGTATCTGGCGCCAATGGCAACGCGACGAGTCCATATCAGGTATTCACCCTTCAATATATCCTTTAGCAGAAGTAGATCACTGACAGCTTCAACCAGTATGGCATCATGTTCGAGTAAGTAACCTTTCCCAGCATCCCCATCCCCATCCCCATCACCCACTGACCGATACAAAGGGACATCAACCGCAGCATCGACGGTGGTATCTATGCCGAACTTATCATGAACCGTGCCTTCTACCACAGCTCCATCTACCCTGCGACTCTAGACCCTTGGCAATCGGTTGGTGGTGCTGCACTGTCTTTACGCAATGACAGCACACCTCTGTCTGATGCTCTGCCGACGGACATGCGTGTCGCCTCCACGAAGCGCTCGGCTGGTCAAATTGGCTTTGCGAATCCGGGGTGGTGGGGCATTGATGTTGCCGTGCAGACTTATAAGGGCTCGTTCTGGGTCAAAGGTAGGACAGATGGGAGTGGTGAGGAGAAGTGGTTAGCTGACGTAACGCCAGGTGTATACAATGGCTCGTTCACAGCGTCTCTTGTCTCGAGTGTGAACAACCAGACGTTCGCAGCTACTCAGATACAGTCTGTAGCACAGGCTGGCGAATGGTAGGCTTTCACTTCTTTTCTCGAACACTTCAACGCAGAGTCTAATATATGACATGCAGGATCCAGCACAACTTTACTTTGAATCCTACTGTAGCAGCACCGAACGTCAACAACACCTTGACAATCACGTTCAATGCTGCTGTGAGCGACTATTATGTCTTTCTCTCCTCTCACATACTAATTACCACAGGCCGCCACGAAAGGCTACCTCGACTTCAACCTCATCAGTCTCTTCCCACCAACCTACAAGAACAGGCCGAACGGAAACCGTATCGACCTCATGCGAGCTCTTGCCGATATCAAGCCGGTATGTAAAATTCTCCTACAGGTTTGTACCTGCGTTTGAGCAGAGTCTATGCGGCAATTTCCAAGACTATCTCTCGACTTCTACTGCATGGCTTTGTACTTGCTTACAGGGTCTAACATGAACGTAGAAATTCTTCCGCTTTCCTGGAGGCTCCGATCTGGAGGGTACTCTCAACGGCACATACTGGAACTGGAGGCAGGCTATTGGTCCTCTTAAGGACCGTCCAGGTCGTCCAGACATTTGGGGCTACCAGATTAGCAATGGCTTAGGACTGGTTTGTCCTTCTCGTCCACTTCCTGTTCCAACTGGCTGACTTTACCGCAGGTGGAATACTTCCAGTGGTGTGATGACCTTGATATGGCACCTAGTAAGTCCAGGACCGTTCCATTGAATGAAGCACTTGACTAATCGTCCCGAACAGTCCTCGCAGTCTTCGATGGCCTTTACCTGAGCGGCGTCGTCCTCACTGAGGAGGAACTGGTACCTATCGTCGCCGACACGATGGATGAGCTTGAGTACATACTGGGAGATGCTAGCACAACATATGGAGCTCTTCGAATCAGTCACGGATATACCGCCCCTCTGAGAACACCGAAGTATATCGAGGTCGGTAATGAAGAGTATGTGTAGCCTTGTCCACTCGTCCATTTCGGCTGCTGACCATCTGATCAGTTCTCTTGACCCCAACGGACTCAGGACCTACCCCGAATACCGCTTCCGGATGTTTCAGCAGGCCATAAATGCCAAGTATCCCGACATTGTCGTCATGACGTCCTACAGTAATAACACGGTCAGCAACCATATGGAAGTGCCACAAGCAGCTGCAGGAGACTACCACCAGTACTCTACGCCAGACGCGTTCGTTCTTACGCAGTCCAACTTCTTCGACCAGAATCCTGTCGACTCGCGGACATTGATAGGTTTGTTGTTGACTTTGGAAGGTCCTGAGCGTAATAGCTGACTTCTTCTAGGCGAGGTTGCCACTGTATACCCAAATACAGGTTCTCTTGGATATGTGAACTGGACTGATCGCGGGAATACTTCGTTCCCCGTTCATCCATGGTGGATTGGCAGTGTTGCAGAAGCAGTGTTTCTCCTCGGCGCAGAACGTAATTCTGAGAAGATCATTGGCGCCGCATATGTAAGTTTCGGCACTTTCTAAAGCACTCAGTGGACTTTGTAGCTAATGGACTGTCCTCACTCATCAGGCACCGACCGCGCAAAACATGAACAACTATCAATGGTCACCCACGCTCATTTCCTTCAACGCCGACCCAGCCGATACCTCGCGCTCCACCAGCCACCACGTCATCCGGGTTCGTTGTCTCTTCCCCTGAACTACTCCAGAAACATCCACTAACCTAAATTTCAGCTCTTCTCCAACCACAAACTCTCGTCCACCCTTCCCACCACCTCCACCTCCAATGCCATTACCTACGGTACCTTCAACAGCACCTTCAACCCGCTCTTCCACGTCGCCGGCACCATGGGCTCGGGTTCCTCCCAATCCTACGTCTGGAAAGCCGCCGTCTACAACACCACCGCTTCCGCTCGCGTGCCTATCACCCTCAGCTTTCCCGGCACAAAGGCTGGTGATAGTGCTCAGCTCACAGTACTGACAAGCCCGAGTGGGCCGTATGCGATGAATAAGGTGGGTGGCCCGAATGTCGTTAAGAAGACGGAGAAGATGGTTCAGGCGAGCGCGGGAGGGGCGTTTGTGTTTGAGATGGAGCAGTGGAGTATTGCTGTGTTGAAGACCGTTAACGGGACTATCAAGCGATAGGGGAGAAGGATGGTTTAGTGGTGGCTTGGACTTGTTGTGGAGAAGAATGAGGAAGTGAGATTGCGACGATGTGAGGAGAGGAGAGAGAGGACATATTACATAATCTAATGAAGCGTCTGAGCCTACCATTTGATCGTAGTAAGACGGCAGGATGGTAGCCCCGCAGCACATCAACCATGACATGCTCAAATAAGCAAACTGTAATAAGGGCTTCCTAAGTGAGGACATAGATGTCACGTGACCTCTTGTTCTCTGCACCTCGGTCACCAATCTGCCTGCCACTCTTATCACAGCTGGCGTGTCAAATCCTGCTGCAATACCATGACATCCTCCTTGCCAGGCCGTCGTGACCTGCCCCAGTCACAGTATGATCTCGCCACATATTGGGGCCGTGTGCGCCACTCCATGGATCTTGCCGACCCCAGGTCAGTTTCTCACAAGGGGTCCTCAATCATGACAATGCGTCCATATTGACAAGCTCTTACTAGCACGCTCTTCGTCTCTTCATCCGGGCTCGAGCAGGCAAAGCAGCTCGTCACGCGGTACAAGCAGGGTGATGTCAAAGAAATGAACCCGGATCTTTGGAGGGCGAAGAAAGTGATTGATAGCACGCTTCATCCTGGTAAGCTTGAGGAGACCGGGAGACGGGAGGGTTAAGCTAATGGTGCACAGACAATGGCGAACCAGTCTTTCTCCCCTTTCGCATGTCCTGCTTCGTCTTCTCCAACCTCATCGTCACCGCAGGCATGCTGACGCCGAATCTTAGCGTAAGTCTCTCTCAGCACTATCTCTCTTTCTTCAATCCCACCCAGCGCCACCCTCCCCACCCGCTTCACTGCACTGACCTCCCTCTCCCCCAGACCACAGGCACAGTCGCCTGGCAAATCGCCAACCAATCCCTCAACGTCGGGATCAACTACTCCAACGCAAATAAATCCACGCCCCTCTCCACCTCCACACTGATCAAATCGTACGTGCTCGCCGTCTCCGCCTCCTGCGGTGTCGCTCTGGGCCTGAACGCCGCTGTTCCCCGCCTGAAGCGCCTGAGTCCGGCTGTTCGCGGGACGTTGGGACGACTGATCCCGTTTGCGGCGGTGGCGACGGCGGGTGTGTTGAATGTGTTTTTGATGAGGGGGGAGGAGTTGAGGAGGGGTATCGATGTGTATGCTGCGAAGCCGGCGGCGAAGTCTGGCAGTGACACTTCTGCTTCCTCCATCTCCTCCTCCTCCGACGAAGAGACCGACACCGACCCCGCCCACACCTCCCTAGGCAAATCCCGCATCGCCGCTCGCACCGCCGTCACCCAAACAGCCCTCTCCCGTGTCTTCAACAGCACACCTATCATGGTCCTCCCGCCCCTGATCCTCGCCCGCTTGCAACAGCAGGAATGGCTGAAGACCCGGCCGAAGCTGGTGCTGCCAGTGAATTTGGGATTGATATTGACAGCGAGTGCGTTTGCGCTGCCGTTGGCGTTGGCGGTGTTTCCGCAGAGGACGAGCGTGGAAGTGGGGACGTTGGAGGAGGAATTTAGGGAGAAGGTGAAGGG
>Ga0058698_10000722_pt1 | contig 16953 bp, 14 predicted proteins | sample AgamicAsSfe_FD_67288 | JGI IMG/M metagenome (GOLD analysis project Ga0058698, IMG submission 67288) | Agave microbial communities from Guanajuato, Mexico - As.Sf.e | ecosystem: Host-associated > Plants > Phyllosphere > Phylloplane/Leaf | place: Guanajuato, Mexico | collected 2012-05-30
TTGCCGTCGAGGCAGTGGTTGTGCTAGCTAAACAATGCACAGCATTCTAGGTAAACTCTCAATCCAACTCCAGCTTCGCGTAAATGTGATATCATATGGAGAAGCAAATCATCCACCCAACGCGCCTATGCTGGGAATGAAAGAACAAATGAAACTCCAGTCAAATCAGGACCTTTAAGCACCCCTTTCCCTGTCTCTTCTCTCACCCTCCTCCTCGCCGTCAGCATCCTCGACAACCATCCTAAATCCCTCCTCTTGCTCCAACTTCTTCATCCCCTCAGCCACTACGGCTTGCCCCTTCGCCCTCGCCTCCAGCAGAATCCCCAAATCCCTTCCAGGAACTGCCCTCAATTCATCACTGCAGCTGCGGCAGATACGCAACTGACACCAAGTACACGCCCACTTCCTGTCTTTGTCGTTTTCATGGCATACCATGCAGCCCATGGGCTGAAAGATGTTGTTGGACCAGATGTTGTGGCGATGTCCAGTGTAGCAGGAGAGTTGCGAGGGCGTTATACGTGGGATGTAAGAGACGGGTAAGGAGATCGGGTGGCGGGTCAAAGGTGTGAAGGGAGGGGGTGATGCTGGTGTCGTGGTTTCGGTGGGGGCGTTGTCGACGGGAGATGTTGGGACGGAAGGACCAGGGAAGGGAGAGAGGTTTAGATCTTGTAGGTCGGAGGATGTTGGGCGGGATGGAGCGCTCGTGGGTCGGACGCCTGGGGATGGCTCGGGAAGGTCGAGAGATATTGTTCGGACGGGTATTTGGGTCTCGGCTGGAATTGTGGTGGTTTGGGGTGCTGATGGTTGTTCTTGTTCCACTGGCTTTTGCTGGGGCTCAACAGCGGTAACAGCAGCAGCAGGCTCGTAACTGAATGGTCTCCTCTCACTTGGAGGTGGTAATGGTGAGACCGGAGAGATCTCACCATCCTTCTTGGCTAAGACTGGCTTCAGCGTCGGAGAAGGTGTCATCTCGGGCGTAATCGTATGTACATCTTTCGTGGGAATTGGAGGAGCCGGCCTCATTGCCTACACAGTCTCGGTCAGCGATCAACGTGCTATGATTGGAAATGGATCCAAGTACCCTTGATTTTGCGACATTGTCACACAGTACGACTATCGTACAAGTACTGGAGAAGGAAAAGGGAGGCGAATATATACCTTCAAAACGTTGAAACCTGTGCTGCTTTTACCGCGGGCGTGGAGAGGCGAGGCCGGGGCTTTGACACGAGGGTTCGACGGGAGGCCTGTGAAAACTTTCTTGGGAGGCGCGGGGACTTTGGCATCTTCTTGTTCCTCATCTGGCGTTGGCGGAAGTTGCGTTTCCATGTTACGCGGCTGCTCCTCTACCATGCTTGCTTGACTATCGACACTGGCCTTCCGGGGCATAGCATCTGATCGTTGACTGTCTACGCTAAGGTCTCTGGGTGCAGATGTAGGAGGCATCGGAGCGCCCTTCCTTCCTCGTGGTCCGTTAGTCAATTCAGCCAAGCTCTTGAACTTCTTGAGTCCTTGGTCTGGAACTGCTTTGCGCTTGATGATCGGGGAGATAGTTTCGTTAGACACTTCTGTCGGGTCTCTGTTCCCGTCTTGGGAAAGAAGTGAGTCGTTCCTCGAAAGATCTGTTGCTGGCAGTGAAGAGCCGTTTCTTGTATCAAACTGCTTGATTGACTTCCGCCTTTCCGACTTGGCTGGTGGTGGAGGTGGAAGATCCTTCTCCTCTGCCCCTGAGGAAGGGAGAGACTCAGATCGTGCCGGAAATACTGGGGTAGGGGGGACTGTTGCTGTTGATCCGTTGCTGATGGTGAGCTTCAGAGATGCTGGTTTAGATTCACGAGACAGGCTACGTGATTGAATTCTTCTTCTTGGTGGAGATCCTGGAACTGGACTTGCTGGAAAGACAGGAGCGTCTTGATCATCTGTGGTCTGTTAGCAAATTTCGCTCAAAAACCGATGAAATTAAGTCAAGTCGTGGTAAGTGGCACGCCGGATACTCGTAACCACTCATTCAATGTACACAAACAGGGGCCATCTTTTACATTCAAATCCAAGAAGTTCTTGCTTACCTCTCAGTTGAAATTTTGCTTGCATCCTCAGCGCAGCTGGTAGCGGTTTGCGCGCAATGCTATCTGATCGCGGCGGGGGTGGAGGAAGTTCCTTATCCGCAGGCACAGGTGAATACGCTGATGGAGATGCGTCGCCTCGGCCAAAGGAGTTGCCATAATCGTTGAGTAGCGCGCTGACAATGTCTTGTCTGGAGGCAGGAGCAGATAACAGGCCCCGTTGAGCCATGACGTCGGTCATCGTGAAGTTCAAATATGAAATGTCGTTTTTCAATGTGAGCGTGGACTGCGATCAAAGGATGGCACCAAAGGAGTGGATAGTGCTCGAAAAGTTGCTTTGGTAGTGAGTGTGTGTAAAGAGCGTGGTGGCAATGAAGAGAGTGACTATGCCGTGAAGCAAGACGAAAAGACAGGTCCCAGCCCGATTATAGACTCTCTTAACGAGCACAAGTCATGAAGGAATGAGAGGAGTGGAAGGGACGCGCATAGCAAACCCTCGCGGCGAAGCTGGACGTCTCAGGTACAAGAATGAGCATGGGACACGGCTGACAGAAGAGTGGTCGGGCCTTTCAAACGCATGAAGTGTTTGACATATGGGCCAGGAAGAGGCTGGCCTGTCACAGCTGACGACCAACGACTGCGCGGATTATCCATGCAAGGGTTAAGGCGTTGGAGATGACAGGATGGTCCCGAGCTCCACCGGGGAGCGGGATTCTTTCGATTGTTCTGCGGAATTGGTCCACGGCCATATTGAACGACCCGGCAATTTCTCCATCAGCCGGTCTTGAGACGATCACGATAAAGTTCAGAATACAAAGCGAGCCCACGTTCTTGACGTCGCACAAACGGCCCGACCACGGGAAGCTGAAGCACAACGTTGATGCGTGACGTGCCAGGCGACCGCTTTCTGCCAAATCACGGCACCCCACAAGTGTGACCCGCACGTGATCAGCTTCCGCGTTTCAGGCTACCGGAATAGCTCTTTCGGAGGAGATCGAGAAGATATGCCGAGGAGCTGGTCAGACCCACAGTTGCACATGCGCTGACGTGTGACGTTCGCAGATCCACATATCATCGTCGTCCGCCTTTACATGGAGCTTCCATGTGCATCGCATACCTAGGTACTGTGGTGCAATCTCGTTTTCGGAAACAAATGCTTCGGTCAGAAACGAAATGACGATGATGTAGACAGGGTGTCTGCAAATCATTGGCGGGAGCGGACCTAAGTGCGCGATCGTGACGGATAGATTGTGTAGCATTGGCGTCGAAGTTTCCCGGGTCCGTGGGCTGTGCCATGGCCCTTCATATTGTACAAACGGACGGATGGCCAATCACTAAGCAAGCCCTGAATACTGGTGTTCGTGAAACAATGTTCAAGATTGCTTTTCGTGTAGCTGACTTTTGATCTTTCGATCATAGCCTGTTATTGATCTGAATAAGACGCCTCACTCGAGACAAACTTTGTACATCTACACATCGCCTTGTATTTCGACAAAGGCCTATCGCGATGACGGCCAATTCTGTGGGTCAGAAGATCCATGGGTATCCCCTCCAGCTCTGCAACAGTCAATCATGACAAAAAGTGAATCCTCCCATGCGCCGTCGCTAATGAACAGTCGATCCTAAGCATCGACAGGGACTAAGGTAAAGTATTTACAAGAATAGTAGGTATAGGGTATCGCTCCATCACTGGAAGAAATAAAGTACAAACATTAGGATCAAGGTTATCGTAGGTGTAATTGTGACGCTCGTAGTCGGTGCAGCAGCTTTGAGAGGGGCGGCTGTGACATTAACGAAGGTCGAGCCGCATGCTATCGAGATCTGCTGAGCGGCTGAGGTGTAGGTTTTCGAAAGAGGTTGCGTAGCGTTGTTGCCGTAATAAGAAAAGACGCTCATTGCTTGTTGTAGGCACGAGTTGCAAGTTGGCCGTGATCCACCGGGAAGTTCTTGTCCAATGGGTAGGTAATATGGGTATGAGTCTCCTGGTGACGACGTGTTGCTGACGGCATTTGCGAAACAATAGTTTCCCTGGTCATCGTGCAAACAACTTGCCTGATACGATGGCTGGTATGCGACGAGGCCGTTGTAAGCCTGCAGTACCAAGGGATTGTCGCTTTCATAGTCAGATTTGCATGCCGTCTCTGACAGTAGTTCTATCGCAAAATTGTCCAGGATCGGTTTGCATTGCGCTGCGTCTACTTCGCAGGTCGCATCGAGGGTTTGTGTAATACGGAGCGTAGATTTCGAGGCATCGAAAAAGCCGCTTGATGTCTGCAGCCTGTCAGTCGAGACTTTCTTTGAGTCTCTCGTTGAACATACCTGTATCAGTAAGGAAAATGGGTGGCAGTTGTTGAATTCCGTACTTGAACGCAGGCGATTGAGGAAGTTTGCGCATGAGTTGGTAAAATTATTTGAGAATCCTGTATCGAATGCCTTGGGAACTTCGAATTTGGAGCTATCGGCGGTATTAGAGTCGGTATTGATGGCTCGTTCCGATAGTGGAGCAGAGGGTGTTTGCGTGACATCGTCGTCGCGTTTTAGAGGAGGCATCAACAGCGAGGCGGATGGCGGCGGGCTGAGGTCCAGGTACAATGCCGATCCTGTCCAAGCAAGGTCGTCTTCCACGAGCAGGGCCGGTCGATCACCATGTGTTTCCGTTGCGGATACGGGGGCAGCCTGGGAACTGCAAGATAGAAATACGACGAGCAGCAGAAGCAACGCGCGAAATTGGAAGCCGATGCGTGGTGACACTCGCAGATATAAGGGGACTCCGCAGCAGCCGTTTTCGTGTTGCCTCTTCCGCGTTGGCAGGGGATTATGGTGCGACAGGATCGCTACCGACTCGCGTACGAAACATTGTGAACCCATATCCAATAAAGGATGCTATAGCCGTTGATGATGCTATTATTAAACGCAGAATCTCCTCAGAATCCTGAGGCCCATGACCGAACTTTGGTGATGGCCAGGTGGTTTACGGTCGTTGTCGATGACCACTTTGTCCAACTCTCAGGTACGGATGGTACCTTGCAGCGGTTCAGCAAGTGTCCGAGGGCTTTTTGCGGGCCGCCAGGGGTAGGGGAACGGTCGTAACTGTGAAAAGGCAAAGAGTGACAACCAGTTGGAGGGACTTGCTTATCAATGTCGATCGCAACCCGAAAGATGGTTTGAACAGCCTTTCGTCGATTTATTTAGCAGCCTCCAGAACATGTCAATGCATGGGAACGGCCGGCCCTTATGATGATTGCCATGGAAGCTGCGAATCCTTCAAGCCACCAGCTCATTCCTGGCCTGCTAATAAAGCCACGACGGGCCCCCCGTGCAAGCAAGACTCGTTTCTTCGGCTGACGACTTACAAGCGATTCGGGTAATAGAAGCTTTCGACCAAATCACGGTCTGTAGGTCTAACGGTTCTGATAGGTCAGTTATGCGTTGGTCTGTTCAATGCAATAAAAGTTAACCAGATCGAGCGACGTTCTGGCCAGAAAAACGGGGCACCATTCTGTCTAGGCGGCGCGGTCCCTGACGCCTTCGCCAAAGATTGCCCCTTGCGCGGCAATAAGGCTCGTTCTGTGCAGCTGCTGTGCCGGCAGGTAGCCGCTACAAGGCGTTGCGAGGGGCAGCGCTACAATGGTAACTTTGCAACGATCACTAGAAGTTGCGCTGCTTCCCAAACGCCTGGGAGATGATGTAGATATCGCTTTTGTCTCGCTGAACATCGACGTTGGATGAAAGACGTGTTGTGGTGTTGGGGATGTAGCCCCCAAGCCCCGGGAACAATCCCGCCATCGCGGCGGTCACCCAACACTCTACACAGTATCGCCAAGCCAATAAGCCACTGCGAGCCACGCCCCTATCGGCTCCGTTCTTCTAGGTCTCTCGTGTCCTTGTCAGCTATAGACCGTGAATCGACGCTCACATTGGATTACACACCTCTTCGACGGTCTCATCGCGAACGTTGGCGCGCGCGTGACTTATATTCTGCTCGACCAACTCAGCTCCAGCCAACACGTCAAGCCAGACATACTTCCTGTTCTGCGACTTGAAAGGCAGCTGTGGATATCAAGAAAAGGACGTGCGCCTTCTTCTCTCTCAACATCTTCCCGCTGTCGCCTCTTGTGGTGTTGCCAAAATTGCTCAATACCATCTTGTCAGCATACCAACACTAATGGCGATGTTGGCCATCCGCTGCGCGCGTATATGCTATCGAAAACAATCTGTATGCGCCCTCTGGGCGACTCTGCGCCCCTTTCTACCTACCTGATGCGGAGATTTTCTCCGCATGAAGCTACTTTGGAAGCTCCATCTTCCACAAAGGTCAACGGTGACTGCCCAACTGCAGCATTAGTGCTCACGTTCCGGCTCTCCACACCATCAAGGCGTGTGCATCCATCAACGCGCCGTTCATCAACACGAAGACATCTCGGCCAATGCGCATCTAGACTTGACTTTCCGGTCTACTACATGCGTGGCCATCGCAGTCGTTATTAGAGATCTTGCCAAAATCCTGGAATTCACATCGACAGGCTGCACTCTCAGATGACCCCATGTTCATGTCATTGAGCCTAAATTACCTCGTTCATAACAAGCCTGGCATATACTGATCTCCCGGCATCCGCAGGCTACGGGCGGGATAGAGGATTGTAAGGGCAGGGTCTGGGCTTATAGAGATGAGGAGAATGATGCTTCAGCTTGGAAGAGCTTCCAAGAATTGCTAGTATTACTACGTAGAATTGTCAGCAGGGAGGCTCTACTAAGCTAAACTAGGGTACAGTACTGCCAGCAATGCGTTTTGTATATAGGAAGCTGCCCTTGGGTACACTTTTCGCTCGGACCGAAACTTGTAGCGATCTCTAAAACTTTTAACAGGAGTAATGTGTTAGCGTGATATTTGGGCTTTACGATAAGCACATATCTCGAGAGGTAGGCTCTAGGCAATCACTGCTCTCTCAGACGCTTGGCACCTGTATAACTTGGCGGTTGAAAAAAGAAGTTGCTTGTCAGACGTGTACTTCAGAACTCCACCATACAGTGACTTAATTTAGGAACGTTTTAAATCTCGGCCACGGCTATCCCCACATAGTTTAAATTGTGGCGCGCCAGACATCGGTATGTGACTCTGACAAGTTTGTTTGTATATGCGAACCTTGATAGCACACAGTGTAAGATAGACAGATCAGAAAATGTATCATGAGAAGCGATGTAGATGTGTTCTCGATCGGGACCAAAAGAGGTTCGAGCGCCATGGAGCAGATATCTTACGTAGCAAATAGAAAAATCTGTTTGCACCAAAGAACTCAATATGCTAATATCGATGCCTGTAAAGGTGGAGAAGTACCATCTTCGCAACTACCACACTGACCACATTAAGTATCCAGTTTCACGAGAGCATCAATATTAGCTGGAAAATTCCAGACTTTGGCTCCGATAGATAACGGTTTGACTATTAAGGAGATGCACCCCAAGCTCGATTCTACACTCCATACCTGGGGCCTGCGTAGGTTTCAGATCTATTCATCCGAGTATGTGCGCCACCTTAACACCGGGCACTTTACGAGATTGGCAATCTCGAATTCGATAGAATTTGACTTACAAGAGCTAGAAATGAGTCTGCAAGTATGGTGAAGACATGAGAAGGGAAAGCGGGATCAGCATCTTGTTCAGGGTAAAAGTTGACGGAGCTGGACTTGGAAAAACAAAGACTGGGAAAGATTTAGCATTGTACCTCAATACCTGTCATAAATAAAAGCCTAGTTCTGGTTGATGGTTCTCCGTATAGGTCTCAAATCAATGCAATAGGATTGGTTCGTACATCAAGTATACAGGTTGTAGTTGCAGCTGAGATCGTTGACCTACGACATCAGTAGGAACATTACTTAGACGGTCAGACTGAAGACGCCAAGTGTACACCCAGACCGATAGTTTTGGAACTCGAGAACTAATCGCCAGTATTTACGTGAGGCATTGCAGCGAAGAACATTATCAACTGCCATAGGTTGTCCGAGATGATCGCGAGGAATATCGATGAGCCGAGGTACTGAGAAGAAGGCGCGCTAATTGGCCTGACGAGCACGTACCGCAGGATTACTGTCTTCGAGCGGTTGAAATCGTCGTCTTTGGCTATCTTAGCGCGGCGTACGGATGTGATCTGTTGGGTGTGTTGAAGATGGACAAACTGGGGTGGTTCATGTAGATGGTAGGTACTGCCACAGGAAAAGACTTTCGCTGGCACGGACACCACTCTCGCTCCGCATCCGCATCCGCATCCTTGTGGTCGCGACGTCGAACAACCAGCACCCATGTTGCCAGCGGCCCGATAAACCAACGGGAAGCACCGATTCGCTTGCTACTAAGGCCGTAGATAGAGATACGCTGACGAGTCTCATGCAACGATGATGATTGTCCCCTCTTTTGGTGGGGTTTAGGCGGTCCGTCAGCACAGTGAACTTCATCTTCGACCGTGCCACTACTTGTGATACATCATCCATATTCTCTCTGCTAAGACACGCTACCACGAACATGGCGAGTCGATCGATCGTATGTGAATACTCGAACTCAGACCTGCGTAGCCCTGGGGCAGTCAACAGCTGATGACTGACGCGTAACACAGTTGCTTATAGCGCTTGCTATCCTCGCGCCATACGTATACGACCGCTACCTTGCGTTGTCGACGATATTTGGAAACAGACCTGGGAAATTCGAGGACGTCAACAACTTCAAGAGCCATGAGGTCAAGTTCCGCGATCAGCTCCGCAACTGTGAGGATGTGCTCTTCGAAGAGGGCATGGGCATTGCGTTCCTGAGTTGCAACCCTGGAAGAGATCAGTGGAATACCGTGATGGTGCGAAGCTTCCAATAAAATTTGCTCACAGAAGCGAAGTTATGTTTGTATTTCACAACCTAACATCTACAGGGCACATTCGCTCCAGCTCTAAGCAAACGAGGCGATGAAGACAACCCACATATCTGGATCTACGATTATTCAACGCCAAACACTCCTGAATCTGAAGTTCTCAAGCCGCTGGTTCTGACTGATTACAATAATGCAGCAGACTTCCAACCCTTGGGCATCGAGTTCGACGCCGCGACATCAACACTTTACGTCATTAACCATTCCCGGAATTCCGGAAACATCATCGAAGTATTTCAGGTCTCTGTCCAAGACGCAGTAGCGAAATATGTGCAAACATTGAAGCATCCACTGATCTATACACCCAACTCCATCCATTCTTTGGGAGACGGAAAACTACTAGTAACCAACGACCACTACATCGGGTCCCTCATCTCTCCGCTCATTTCGCAGGTCGAGACGTTTGCTGGAATTCCTGGGGGTAGTGTCGTATATACCGACATCCACAACCCCTCGCACACAAAGACGTTGGTCCGTGTACCTTTCGCCAACGGTATTGCTATGCTCAACTCGACGACCGTAGCTGTTGCCTCATCAGCGAAAATGGGAGTGAACTTCTACACTTTCAGTCCTGACACGATCAAGTTACATTTCCGAAAGTTCATTCGCGCTCCATCGAGCGTCGATAACCTTTCTGTCGACGCTTCTGGCAAGCTTCTTATGGCCGGCCATCCCTTTGCGCCAGGACTTATGAAAGTAAGCAAAGCTAGGGCGAAGTGCAATATTCAGGGATCAGAAGATGAGAAGCAGGCTTGCGAATGTACGGCGGCTAGCTTTGTGGCTGAGTGGAGCGAAACTGGAGGACTGAAAACGTTGTATAAGAACAACGGACAGGAGTTCTGCAGCAGTAGTACTTTTGCTCGGGATGTGGGAAGAGGTGTGGGTATCATCACAGGGTTGTACGATAGAGGCATCTTGGTGTCAAAGGACGATCCAACCACTGTGCAGTGAGGCTCAGAGATGGCTACATGTAGTAGATCTGTTGATGCGACGTGAAAATCTATCTAAGAAGTTACTGTATAGGCAACGAATAAACAAACCGACGTTGAAAGCTCTGATATAATGCTCATCCAACCCAGTGTGCTTTTGTCGCTCACTGCAGCTCCCTGAGCATTCTGTTCACATTCTTCTTCTTGTTTGGCTTCTTGTCCTCTGTCCTGTGCGCTATCCCAGTAGTTTCATCCTCTCTAGTAGTCTCATATTTCCTCTTGTGGTTGACTTTCAGCTTTACCACTAAACTCAGCCGCTTGCAGCTCTCGTCTTGCTCGCTAGTCCATGGAACATACGTCCATCGCCTCGCCGGACCCTGCTGATTTAGGGAATTACTAACAGCGTCATACCCCGAATCACCCCCATTCTCCGTTTTGCCGTCGGAAAGCGTCCACTTGATATGATGCTTGGGCATCTCATCTTTGCGCTCTATTGTTAGCGCACCATCAGAATGCACAACGACAACTTGGACATCCTCTGGAAATTCCGCGTCATGATTGGTAGAACGGAACTTGGACGGTAGATGGGTTGTGTGTGTTGAAGGGTCAAGGATGTAGTGCCCACAACCTCTAGGTTGTGGTTCCGGATAAAGTGGATACGACGGCGGAGCTACACTCTGTCAGTGTTGTGCTTTCGTACCGCCTGATCGCGATCATATTACCACAAAGCGCTCCCTTTTCAGTACGCGGTAGTCCCAGGCGCATGAGGCCAACCTGATCTTCTGACAAGAAGTCTAGTGGCACTCCATACAACTCGCAATATCGATCCCAATGGTCCCAGGTTTCGATGTAGATCGGTGGTCGATCACCTTGTTGCCTCATGCGTCGAGTGTAGTAATCTTTGCTTTGCGGTACACTACTCGGAAGCTTCTCGGTCACTACATCTGGCGGATTGTGAAGTGTCCAGAACGAGTCGTTGAAGGGAACTTGTTTGAACCACGACGGGCGCCAATGCAGTGTCGAGTTGTCGTTCAAGCTTGTAAGAACCAGTAGATCTTGCTGATGACGTTTGAGTAACAAATCGGCCTCTACTTCATCTTGTGTAGGATTCTTGGATGCCTGGCATCCCGATGTCTTAGGTGTTGGGGTCAGTGATACAGATGGTAAGCTAGTGGGAGTTGCGAGACCGTCTGTGGTAGTGGTAGGCGAGTATCTCAACGCTTGTGTTTCCGGGGTGTCGGGACCCGAATGTGGTGGTGTGTCGCGACTCTGCATGTTCGCAAAATTCCTACCCAACATCGAGATATGAGACTGTCGTAGCAAGACTGTCGGGTTCTTGACGCGAATTAATAGCCGGATTGTGAGTAGTGTCGGTGAGTGGTGAGTTCCCTAGTGCGCATACACCTCCATTGCTGTTTGTTTAGATCTAAGCGTCACAACCACGGGCACTCGCATGTTGTAATCACCCGACAAAGAATTGAACAGTCGACAAACATTTTTATACTGATTGGCTCTCATGCTATGGTTAAACTATCTATAGCTTCAAAGCACCATGAGTGGTAAGTCTCACCGACTCAAACCCTGCACAGCCTTCCATTTTGGGTTTGAACACCCTGCTCTCCATCTTTAACTACCCATCGCTCACTTCCAACAGCAGTGGTCGCGTAGAAAACATCAGTAGGGTCCCATTTCCTCTTTATCTGACTCAACTTCGGGTAGTAACCTCCATAGAACGACTCTTGCCAGTCGGGCTCTTCGACGCTGGCTTCGTTGAGATATGTGCCACCACCCTCGGACACTGGTGAGATATCGCGCCAGGGCTGGAGGATGTTTTCCTGTAGATCTTTGTTCGCGAGTTTGAGTGCCTCAGGTGTGGAGTGATCCATCGACTTGTTCGATGAGGTAACCATGAACATGCCGCATTCGCGCCATGCTGGGCTAATGGCGTTGTTGGTATTTGCGTACTTAACAGGAGTCTTGTGGTAGCCAAGGAGATGTTTACCAGCAGAGACATGTTCCTTGATCAGTGCATAAGTCTCATTGAACTTTTCCTGGAAGTTGCGTCGAGGGACGATGCGATTCGCCGGAAGCGAGTTATCCAGACCGATAGGGAAGCTGTTAGAGCCCCAAGCTGCCTGGTAAGCGGAGTAGAAGTTGGTGTGTGCTACGCTTGTATGAGGTTTCGTAAGCGTGATGTTGTTCGCGTCTAGGTAATCGAAAAATGGCTTTACAACCTTGTCGTATGATTCCGCAGTATGGTTTGCTGCGAAAAGGTACGCCATGCTGAGGAATGGTTGAGGTTGGTTGCCCATAATGAAGAAGCTGTATATGCCTGACTCTGCCCAGTCGAGGAAGACTTCATAGAACTTCTTAGTACCCTTCCAGAAGTCTTCAAGGCTATTGTTCGAAGCATCGAGATACCAGCCTGCAGTAACGACGTTTATCTTGGGGTGCACGCGAACGATGACCGATACGACGACGGCGAAAGTACCGCCACCGCCACCTCGAAGCGCCCAGAACAAGTCAGGGTTCGAAGCTTCGGATACAGTGATGAAGCGACCATTAGCTGTTACAACCTGAAATGCGACAACATGGTCGGCTGACATCCCGTAAACACCGGCAAGAGGATTTTGCCCACCACCAGTGATCATACCACCAGCCCACCCAACGCTCTGGTGTATGTCAGTCATCTTGATCAGGCATGATATCCTCAGCATTACTTACCCATGAAACGGCACCGAGAACAGTAACATCGTATTTGTCTGCAGCTTCATAGATTTGCCTAACGGTAACTCCAGCAGCAACCTTGAAAGCCGGTCCAGAATAGCCCGGACCTTTGTAGTTGGGGAGATAGTCGATTTGGTCCATGTTGTGCATCCATAAACTCAATGCTCCGGCACCAGTGGACTTTCCCAGATAGCAATGACCAGTGTTCTTGATGACTAGACGAAGGTTGGTCGCTCTTGCGAAATTGATGGCAAGCTGAATCTGCGCCACGTTGGTGACTTTGATTGCGTACTCAGGATATCCGCCCAGTGTGCACGATTTGCCGTCAGTGTCATTCTTAGGCATACATGTCCTACCCTGAAAGATGGGCCACATATCTAGACAGACAGTGTTACTAGACGGCTTATTTAAGCTTTGTAGAAGGGAATCACTCACTTGATGTAGGATCTGCATGATGGAATAGCGGATCCGTGAATTTGTTGGCAACTTCCGTACACTTTGCACCGTCTTTCTTTCCCCATTTCGAATCGTAGCATGAGGCAGCAATAGGCTTAGTTGGGATGAGTGCCCCGCCTAAAAGGACGTTGAAAATGTCCCAGACAATTTCCTTGGGCCACGCCAAGTCTCCAGGAAACGTCTTGCAAGATGCTGAAGCTGCGCGTCGTACACGCGCATCACTAGCAGCGGTGCTGTCGTCGAACGCGAAGTATTCCGCATACTCGGAAACACCCTGCTCGGTTACGAGCCGCTCAACGACGGCATCCGTCAACTGTAGGGTCTCTGCTTCTTGAAGAGGTGCGCCTGCTACTGGAGTGGCTGGGACGAAAGCAGCTGCAGGTTCGACATCAGGGATTGAGGAGGATTGGCCAAGGACAGCCCCCGGAGAAATAATCAAGAAGAAGCACGTGGCTAGCCGCTGCATGGGTGCCATAGTGAGGCCAAGACGTGGAGAAGAAGACGAGGCAGATAAAAAGCACCAACGGAGCTTCGTCTTTTTATCTCATCCCTTTAGCCGTCCGGTAAGCATACTTTTGAGGATCTCTCACACGCTTCATGTGCATGATTCATGTGCAAGCGTTCTAGATGTTGCCACGGACTGCGATTAGCCATTGAGTGTCGAGTGGGGGATTAGTAGCGAAGGGATGTAGATGGTCTTACGCAAGGGACTGCATACAGCAGCCGGGCCTGATGGATCCGTGAGCAGATCGTCTCCTTGCCTTCAAAATCTATCATGGCTCAGTTTTGTTCTATCCACGCCAGAAAATGCAAAGATACTGCGGATTCGCGGCAGTTGTAAGCCAATTGAAACTTTCTAAACCCTGTACCAGCAGGAAGCAGCTCAATCTCTGCATGTTCCTGTAGGATGCTAGTTATGCCAAATTTACGAGTCGGACATGTAGGCCAATGGGGCAAGTTCATCTGTTCAGAAGCATTAGTAGCTTGGCGTTTGAAGGATGGAAGAGTATCAGTCTTGTTCAGCTGTAGGATTGCGGCACAGTCCTCGTTTACGTTTCTCTTCCCGCCACTCAGATCCAAAACATCGATTTGCCAAGGACTACTTGAGAAACAAATTTCTTACTATCGTTATCTCACATCGGGATTATATGGAACGAGAAAGGTATTACATAGTCAGTCGTAGCTTGATGTTGAGAGTAGGCGACTGAAGACAGAGCCTACCTAGGTAGCGTGCGGCACGGTTCAGGCTCGGCCCACGAGCCGCCCGCACTTCCAAGCCGCGAACGCCAATAGCTTGGTAGTGGACCCTCTCTGCTCCACTGCACGAATCAACCAGCTCAAGTCTCGTCACATCCTACATGCAGAATCCTACTTGGCCCTTCCAATTAGTGAGAGATCATCAACAACACCTGCTGAAAAAACCATGCTTGAAACAAGCTCCGTCAACAACTTCCGTCTCGAGATCCGTCGCACAACCTTGAAAGTCCTGGGGAAATGGGCATATGAAAGTCCCATTCTAACGTTACGAACAATGAGAAGTACCTTGTTGACGCCAAAGTCTGTGCGATCTATGCCCGCATAAGTTATTCATCCTGCTGGCAGTGTTGATCAGATGAACGAATGCAAGGGTTGAGGATGGATTCTCTGAGCCGTCTGCGGCTCGGGGCATCCGGAACAATACCAAGACAGCTCATTCGATCAACAGCTTTGTTCGTGGTAGAGGCACCGATAAACGTGACGAGGTGTTTGGCGGGAGGCAGAACGAGAGCTGACGTGGAAGCCATCTCGAGGATCTTGATTACATTAGTATATAGATTCTAGTAGGTTTGGGGGGCGAATTTACATCGCACTTCACATCCTCTTCATCTTGACCAAAGATTAAAGCCAAAGTCTCGTCATTGAAGAGGATGTGTAGACTCTAGTGGTGGAATCGGAAGCGAAAGGGAAGATGGGTGGTATCGACGCTGAAGAATAGCGCCTAAACCCCAATCTGTTATTGTGCAGAGCCAAAAAAGAGAGTTCAAACAGTACTGACAAAGTCACAGAACAAGCTTGCAGTTTCTGGTAGTATTCTCTCTACCTACCTGATGCTATGTATGTACATGGAAACTACTATCCCAGATTTGTGGGATGTATTTCCCTTCGTTTAGTACGTCATGCTCGCATATCTTCGTTATACGGGTCAGTCCAAACCCTCTACAACTCCTCCTTGTCGACACCCTCAATAGAGACCAGCTCAGACTCAAAGACTGCTTTGGGTTAGCCCATCTGTCCGTCGTGTGTCCCAGAATTCCGACTTACTCAAAACGCTGTTGGCGGGGATAGGGCCAGCACCTCGCGAGCCATAGGCCCACTCGGGCTGGATTGTGAGCTTCCTCTTCTCGCCAGGGCACATGTCAAGCAGACCCTGGTCCCAGCCCTTGATGACCTGACCGGTACCGACAGCGAAGTTCAAGGGGGAACCGCGGTTGTATGAGGCGTCGAACTCGCTGCCGTCTAGGAGTGTGCCGCGGTAGTGGACGTTGACCTTGTCGCCGACCTTGGTCTTGCGCGTGCACTTGGCTTCGGTAAGGACCTCGGTCTTGAGGTGCTGTAGAACATGTCAGTAAGTTGCACATGCTGTACAGCTTCCTTGGGTTACTACTTGCCTCATTGTTGACGATGTCAGCGACGGCGGCCGTAGCCAGAGCAGCGAGGAGGACGGTAACCTTCATCTTGACTTGTGGGTAGGAGTATAGTCTGATTCTGAGTGTTTACAGGTGTCTACAGAGCAAGGCGACGTTGCAATGGCGGTAAGACGAAGCCGAGGGTCCTTGTGGGGATGAATGCCAAGCGGCGATGTGGCCCCAAGTTATGCAGGGACCTCGCGGACGTCATTGGACGCCGCGGAGGATAGTTTTCCAATCGCAGCTTTACCATGACCTACCAACCATTGTCATCTTCACCATGTCTATTTCACCTAGCTGGTTAGAGCCTTTCGTGTCCAACATGTTTCCATCTGTCATAACTTGCAAGTTAGCAGATCAGACGACGAGTTGCAGGCTATTACCACGACTCACGACGACACATTGGGAAGCGTGGTGAGTCTTCGAGGCAGTATTAGCGACATCTCGCAGTATCCAACGTACACAAAGCCAATTGTATCATTCATGTTGAGCTTCCAGTAATAAGAAAAAGATGTTGTGAGTACCTATACAACTGACTCGTCCTCCGTAGCTGCCTCATACAAGAGTAAGCCATGATGCCGGCAGCACTTCACTCACTTTACAACCAACTGCCAAAGCCACCGAAGAACCTTTTTCCTATTAAAGACAAATGGATATAAAGATAACCAACAAAGTTATCAGGAGTGGTCCCAGGGCAGTCTAACGCCGTCCCGTCTCCAAATGATACATGAATCGAAGAGTTTATAATCGTACACCCATCCCGTCGTATGTGGCCCCTCCTCTTTCGCCGTCTTGCTCCCATAAGCAAAAACCAATCAATAGTAAACGCCCTTCTTCAAACCGATCATGCCCTGCTCCCTCCCCTCCGTCTTCACCGTCTTTAACCCGAAGTCACCAATTTCTAAACCAGCAGCCTGGACGTCTGCATTTGTAAGCGTCCCAGCCTGACCTGCGGTCTTCCCACCCTTGCCATCATTACTCGTCTGCCTGGAGCACTGGAAGCTTCCAATTTCCGGCATATTAATGGCAATACCAGGAAAGGTTACCTGCTTGAGCGACTCTCCTGTGCACACAGCCGTCTTAAAGAGCGAGCATACAGTGCCTTGATCTGGACCGATTGATGCGATACCTCCGGGGCTACCTTGAATGTGGCATTCCGTATTGGGTTGCGTCCAGCTGCAGTCGCCAGCGAAATTGGGTTTTGTGCA
>Ga0058698_10000725_pt1 | contig 16922 bp, 13 predicted proteins | sample AgamicAsSfe_FD_67288 | JGI IMG/M metagenome (GOLD analysis project Ga0058698, IMG submission 67288) | Agave microbial communities from Guanajuato, Mexico - As.Sf.e | ecosystem: Host-associated > Plants > Phyllosphere > Phylloplane/Leaf | place: Guanajuato, Mexico | collected 2012-05-30
CTGCTGACATGCGTGCTACATCTTTGTCGTAGGGCCACTGGGTGTCAACGATGGCATCTACGTTCTTTTCGATCGCAGTCGGGGCTAAGGTTTCAAATACAACCTCGCCGCAAGCAAGGCAGCATCTTATCCCATCGAACTTTCGTATATCCGGATGTTTGCAGGCCGTTCCAGACATTATGATTTGCTCAAGATAGAGCGTGACCCGATAGAAGCAAAGCTTGAGTTCATCTTCTGTAATGTCTTCCACTGTCGTCCCGTTTATTTCGTGTCTGAACACCGCTGTACGTTGTCCAACATATTCTTCTGAACTGAGCTCAACGATCCGCTGATATGTCACTTGGCAAGTTCGACTAGACCTCTTTAGCAGTTGTCCGAACCTTATACAAAAAACTCACCAGATTGTATTTTGTCCCTCGAAAAGCTCGTTGTCAGTCCCACAATGCGGACATGCTGTTGTTGCGATCTCACGAAACTTGACACTCAGGTATCGGCGCTGTCCAGGCTTCATGATGCTTTTCCAAGGCGACCGTAGGCTGAGGATGTGATCGTTCTCATCTTGGAGTAAGAATTCCCCTTTGATGAACTTTGCTGAGCCCTTAGCTTTGAATCTATCTTCGAGCATGTCTCTCGCGGCATTCGCCATATACTGCTGGAATTCCTGATCAATGTCAGTCCTTCGAATAAGTCTGTTGGAATGTACAGTTGTATCGTACAACCAATGTGCCAATCCTGTCCAGACTGAAGCCGATGATCTGCTGTCCAAATCCAATGTGAAGGGTTACAGGGTTACTGAAAAAAACAGGCTGTGTGATGCTCTGCTGTGAGCGGACCTGCTGGAGCGCCTGTAACGGAATCTCATGCTGCACCATATGGTCAACAAGTGTACTTAGTGACGCTTCTTGTTGAACGAGTGTGACAAACTCTAGCACTGCCGATATTGAGGGCGATGACTGGATGACAGCTTGACTCTTTTGCACATCGAGATTTTCTCGTCTGTCGTGACCTTGATGGTCGGAAGTTTGTTGTGTATTTTCATGGGGTGAGATAGGTTCTGTGTCTAGTCATCTGTCAGCTATAGTACATGCCGAAACTGAAGTGTATCGTTGCATGGATTCACTCAGGTTCGACTATGAAGATTTCATTTCTAACCTTGTATTAGGATCCTCGCACAGCGTTTGATCTGCCTCTCAATGTTTACCTCCGCGAGATAATTCCTAGTATGTGCCGAGATAGTACTCGACTCTTTCCAGTCGGACAACGTTACATCATCCAGGCCTCTCGTTACATCAAAACGGAAGTAGGCGGCTTCCGACAGCCTATGCGAAAGGCGGCGATGCACAGATTGGGAATGGCTTGCCATACTCTTGAATGCTCTGATGATTGACCGCCGGCTATCTTTGATCGTTATCACGTCTCCCAGACCAGTTCCAATGCTTAGGATGCAGTCGTATGTGCCACCTGGGAACATATCTTCTGCTTCGCTCAATAACACTTCGCTGGGATTGTTGTGTCCAAAGCCTGCATCAATAAACTCGATATCTTGATGACCTATGGAAATCGATTCGAAGAAAGTAGTTGCTGCAGAGGTTGCGCGCGCGACCTCCCATATCTTGCAGTGCTTGAAGTCATCGCCGATGCTATATGTCTTGAACTTCGTAGGCAGTGCACCAACGTCTGCCTTGGTGACGGCGAGCACGACACTATTGATCTTTCAATTGGTTAAAGTTCGAGCGTGGGAGAGTGATACTTACGTCTTCACGCAGGTCTTGTCGGCAAATACGGCTTCTGCATCACCCGTGTATTCTTTCACGATCTTCTTGACGGCGTCTGCAAGATGTTTTCCCGAAAATCTACCCTGGGGCGATGCCGGAAGGCTGAAAGTCCGAGAGAACACATTTCCCTTGGGCGTAAAGGCTTGCTCTGCCATCCGCTTGTATGCTTCGAGGCACTGCTTGACGGTCATGCCCAGACGTCCAAGCATAATCGCGATGATCCTGTGGGATTCAGCCTCGACCTGTTTCGCCCTTTAGGTTGAACCTACCCTCCTGTACTTGTGCCTCCAATCAAGCTAAAGTACTTGCATGGTCTGGGAGTCTCTTCCAATCCACAATCGTCCCTGATCTGCTCCATGATCCGTTGCAAAATCAGTAGAGTGGAAATGCCGCGAATCCCGCCTCCGTCTTTCGAACTTTAGTCACTCAGTATTGTTGTCGATCTCGTTTCTTACTCACTCAGACATAATATTAGTTTCGGCTGCGAAGCCAACCGTCGCACAGGCTGATCGTTTCCTGCACCTTCATGCTGATTCGACGCATCGTTTGAGCCATTCAAAGGACCTCTTGGCATCTTGTTCCAGGATTGAGTAGGCTCACGGTTACAGAAGTTGAGCTCGTGTCTGTTGAATGCCGAGGGACAAACCTATGTATATATACTTGCTTGCCTCAAGCCTGCAAGACGGTAAGTGCGCTCGTCCTCGACAGATATGTAATCTCCGGTTTCCAAAGGTGGGGGGATGTTTCGAGCCTGCAGCCTTGTCGAGTGACGTTTCGAGTACCGTCTTTAAGCAGTGCTGGCCGTGTCGTGGTATAATTTGGTAGATAGAATTTCGCACGCATTCGTGTGCAAAATATCGATGTAGTACAATGGTGCCGCGGTCATGGGATCGTAACAGCAAAGGATTGGAGATCGTCAACTGGGTAGGAAAGGCTGCTGACAGCTGTCCAAGGATAGACAACACGTGATGCTGCATGGCAGGCTGAGCCCGAAGCAGCGCCACCTACGACATCTAGCATTAAAACAATCCTGGTTACCAATAGTAAGCGCAGTGACCGTTTGCACAGGTCTGCCACAAGTCAGTCTAGTTGGACTCAAATACTACTCAAGTACCACGCGTTACATGGCATTCGTATTAGAGACGAAACACACTCCACCGAAACAAAACCAAAGCCGCTCAACCTTACCTAGGTATTAGGGGCTCAGTGCCGTTTCCCAGCTCAACATCCTACCAGTCCAATATCTCCCAACCATCTTTGTCTCCTTGGAGTAGCAACGTGTATCGCTTGATATGCATCAAAGTACAGGAGCGGCATGCCACACGCTAGAACAGTCAACGAGCGACGAGAGTCGAGAGCTACTCCGAAGCGACGATGGCCAAAAGAAGTGATCAATGGAATCCATCTTCCATCTCCATAGATGTGTAAACGCAAAGTCGTATTCCCCCACGAGGCTCATCTAGAAAACAGACACGTTCAGTCCATCATGTCGATAGTTTCAGTGAATCAGGTGCTCTGACAGCCAACCCTTATCTGATGTTTGCCGTCCACTTGATCACATTAAACCTTCACCTGCATCCTATACTATCAACTGATGGGTTTGGAGCACGAGGTGTCGCAAGTCGTCGCTGCATGCCTTAGGCAACCTACGCTAAATCCCTCCCGTTCGAAGGATCATGAAGGCCTTGACAAGTTCATTTCCCAGACAAATGAATAGGCAGAAAAACGGTAGACTAATCCACAAATGACTCTGCATGGTCAGTCTTAGCCGTAGTTCATGGGCCTTATCCATGGGGTTGACGAGAATACAAGAGGGCTGGGCGGGAGCGCTCTCGAACTGTCTTCTTTTTCTCCTTTTTGGTTGTTCAACTTTTCGCATCTCCAGTCCATCTTTTTTTTTTCTTTTTTAGCGATTTTCCCAGTTCTGTTGATCAACTAATACCTTAAACTGGAAGAATCTCCGATATGCAGTCCCTACTATCCCTTACCTCACTCTCCCTCCTCGTCTTGCCAACAGTCGCGCAGACCGGCATGGTCGGAACGTGCTACTTCGCCAACGGAACAGCGCTCCCCACAGATCCCATCTACAACCAATACCAACCGTGTCAGTCCGGCGGCCCTTCAACGATATGCTGTGGCATCTTCCGTGACAATGTCGCCGGAGGCAACATTACGGCTGGCGACACAATGGACGAATGTTTGCCCAACGGCCTGTGCCAGAACCGAGCAACAACGACAGATGGGGTGGAAGAAACAAAGTAAGCAGAGTCGATGACATGAGTGCTATAGAATGACGGTCGACACTAACGCCTGTCCAGATTCTTTGTTGATTTCTGCGCGGACGACAACATAGACAGTCCCAACTGTCTCAACGTCTGCGACCAAGTGCGAGATTCCTTCGGCATTGCACGTATAACGCCCTGCGACAACGGACGAGCCGATAGCGATCGATGGTGTTGTGGCGATAGCACGGCTTGCTGTACGAGTAACGTTGGAGTGGTGAAGTTGCCACAAATAATGGGAGCTGCAGTATCGTCAAGTCGAGCGGGTCTGCCAACTACAGCACCGGTTTCCAAAGTATCGTCAGCATCGACAGCTTCAACTCCTACGACAGGGACGGAGGCACCAAACAAGACACCATCTGCTGCTGTGGGGAATACTGGAGAAGATCCTAGTGTCACTGGAGGCGTGATTGCGGGCATTGTCATCAGCGGTGTCATAGGGCTGGCTCTGCTGGCAGCCGCCGTCTTCTTCGCAAGGAGGGCGTCCAAGTATAAGAGAGAGGCAGCGGCATCGAAATACGCTCAAGACATAGCTGGATGCTTGCCTCAAAATCCGGATCAGGGACAAATGTCAGATTATCAAAAGTATATGCACGACAGCCAGCACACCTACAGTTCCGCTCAGCCGTCTGAACTACCACCGGCACCACCAAGCGAGCTTCCGTCATTTGCGTCGCCTCCTCCAGGAACTACACTGCCGCAACGATGAGGGGAGATGCACAATCCGTGGGGGTAGTGGTGTTGCTTGTGGGTCGATCTGGGTGTGGAAGAGGAGACATGTCGTCGAGGCACGTGAGGCATTAACGCAGGTGTCCGTTTTCCGCGGATTTCTGGGCTTGCACGCGAAGCCTACGCAAGATGACCGTCCTGTCGGAACTGTATATGCACTTGACTAACATTGATGCGGGGCTGTTGAGAGAGGTTGAATGTAGCCAGAAGCACACGGGACGGCCTTTCTTTTATCGGCCACGGGCATACACAAGTGCTAGCTTACCTTGTTTACTCACACAGTACATGGGACTGCGGCTCCGCTTCATCGAATTATAACCCCAAGGTCGATTCTCTTGTGTGTAGAATGTGAGGAAGTTTAGAACAGACAGCATTCTGACTCGTATAAACGGATTTTGACAATTCGCATGACGAAAGTGGATCCACCTAGACGTCTGCGCGGTGCGCTCCGCGATGCATGAACGTGTGGGATTCGTCGCGGCATTGGTTGAGGTGCATAAGCGAGTGGCAGCGAAAACGGTGATGTTCACATGTCAGAGCATGTTGACGCCATGTTGCGTTATGCGCGCAGGCGAAGACGAAATGCATTATCGATGAGGGCAGGCGGCAGGATGCGGGGATGGAGGGAAGTCCTAGAGGGAAACCTAATTGAGACATGGGAAGCACGGAAGAGGAAAGGATGAATCTTGTTGCGACGGGTTTAGCGGCCGGTGACGTACCGAGCTGGGTCTCGATTCACGGTTCTCAGCAGAAAATTTCCCAATTGCAGCGCCCCATGCTTTCCGACAAGCCGCGCAATCCTTGTAACTGACCGTCTTTGACTATCATGTCTGGTGTCCGAGGAAGCTTCTTTGATTGTCACCTCCGTCGCGTCGAGGCATTGTTATATCCGCCTCCAGCTGTGTTTAGCGGCCGGTAGTCCCTTACTGCCCACCTCTCCACTTATCTCTGCTTGGGCCTGGGGATGCTTCGCTGAGTTTTGATTGTTTCCTAGAATTGTTCTTAATCAGGCGCCATGCCGTCACGTCTGTTCTCTCGCGACTCGCCCGCCGCAGAGCAACAGCTTCCCTTCACCAGCGACAGCGTCAACGAAGCCGACTTCGCCCAGGATCCGTCGCAGGCTGAGCATGGCGGACACTCGCTCCCGCGCCGGATAAGAGGGGGTTCAATCGCCTCCGGGCCCCTCTCTGGATCGTATACGCGCAATCCTATCCGCTCGTTTGCGCATCAGACGTCGCATGGCTTCGCCGCCGATACCCCACAGTACTCGTCGCAAGGCGTGCGCGAGAGAAGCTCCCAGTTGGCCTCGTATGCCCTCGAAGCCGAAGACTACCAAGACAGACCGCCCTTGTCTGACAACGACGAGGGGCGCGGGTCGATAGACACGGGTCGATGGACCGACACCATCGAGGAGGATAGCGAGGCCGAAACGCCCGACACCGTCATCGGGCCCCAGCAGGACAAGAGCTTCTTCAGCCCCAAGCCGGCAAACTCACACGTGCCTGGCGTCGTCGTCGAGGATACTGAGCGGACCCCTCTGCTCCCCCAAACTAGGCTGTCGCGCGGGGGCCCCCAACAAAAGCAGAAGGCACAGGAGAGCCACTCGTGGACACCACAGTCAAAGTTGCGCTTGCCTCAACGCGTCAAGCACACGTTTGCTGCTGGCCGCCAACACATTCTGGGCGTGGGCCAGTCGCTCACAAACCCAAAGAACTACACCACGGATGCCCTCATTTCCAGCGCTCTCGGCACCGTCCAAATCACATCGGCCGTCTTCCTTGGACTCCTCCTGAACCTCTTGGACGCCTTGTCCTATGGCTATATTCTGTTTCCGCTGGGCGCGCCCATCTTCAGCAACACCGGCCCGGATGGCATCTCCATCTTCTTCGTCAGCTGCATCGTATCGCAGCTCTGCTACTCCTTGGGACTCTCCGTGTTCAAGGGCGGTGTTGGCTCTGAGATGATCGAGGTGGTGCCCTTCTTCCACAAGATGGCATACTCCATCATGGAGCAGATGGAAGGCAAGCCACCAGAGGCCATCATAGCCACCACCATTGTGTCCTACTGCTTGAGCTCCATTCTGACCGGTCTCATCTTCCTTGCCCTCGGCGCTTTCAAGCTAGGCAATCTCGTCAGCTTCTTTCCAAGGCACATTCTGATCGGCTGCATCGGAGGTGTTGGCTTCTTCCTCGTCGTTACTGGCATCGAGGTCTCCGCGCGTCTCGAGGGTAATCTCAACTACGATCTCCCTACCCTGCAGAAACTGTTCTCTGGGGACACCTGGTATCTGTGGACACTGCCTCTTGCTCTTGCCATCACCATCATGGTCCTACGGCGCCTGTCCAAGAGCCCATTCGTTCTACCCGCATTCTTCATCACTGTATTTGCTGTCTTTTACCTCATCGTCAAGGGCATCCTACACAAGGACCTCGAGCCTGTACGCAACGCAGGTTGGATCTTTGAGACACCCGAAGCGGGCGTCAAGTTTTACAGATTCTATTCTTACTTCAAGTTCGGCAGCATAGATGGAGCGGCACTTGCCAGCACTATCCCGACCATGTTCGCCCTCTCCTTCTTCGGTATCATCCATGTTCCTATCAACGTCCCCGCTCTAGGTGCTGCGGTGCGAGAGGACAACCTTGATGTCAACCGGGAACTGATCGCCCACGGCATCTCAAACACCCTCTCCGGTTGCCTCGGTAGTATTCAGGTAGGACTGTCTTGAAATGCTATACGACGATTGCTAACATGTTGTTAGAACTACCTAGTCTACGCCAACAGCGTCATGTTTGTTGACAACGGAGGGAACAGCCGACTCGCAGGTATCTTGCTTGCCTGTGCGACAACTGCAGTCTGGGTTGCGGGGCCAGCCATGGTCGGCTACATCCCCATCTGCCTGGTCGGCGCGCTAATCTTCCTCCTCGGTATCGATCTTATGAAAGAAGCTCTTTGGGATACTTTCGGAAAGTGTCACAAACTCGAGTACTTGACCATCGTGGCCATTGTACTCATCATGGGCGTGCACGATTTTGTTGTTGGCATCTTTGTGGGTATCGTCCTTGCATGCGTCAGCTACGTGGTGCAGAGCTCGCGCCACTCAGCTATTCGAGGAACATACAGCGGCATGATTGCAGAATCCACTGTTCGACGCCCTCGCTCAGATTCTCGCTATCTCAACAAGGTGCGAGGTCAAATCCGCGCCATCAAGCTAGGCGGTTTCCTGTTCTTTGGAACCATTGTCTCTGTGGAAGAGTACATGCGCTCATTGATTGACGACGACAACTTTGAAAAGAACCCCATCAGCTTCATCATTGTCGACTTTACAAACGTCATGGACGTCGACTTTTCCAGCTCGGAGGGATTCCAGCGAATCAATCGTATCCTAAACACCAAGAATGTCAAGATGATCATCTCCGGCGTCTCCTTTGCCGATCCCGTCGGTCGCGCCCTCCAAAACGTCGGTCTGCTCGACGAAGACGGCGATGAAGAGTGTCCTCCACCACAAGTCTTCGAGGACCTAAATACAGCGCTTGAGTCTTGCGAGAACGAGCTACTAGAAGTCTTCCACAAGCACTGGAACCGCCATTCGTCAAAATCCCAAACCACACCGCCGATGAGTATATCCGGTAATGGCAAATCAAGCAACGAACCCATCGCGACAGGCGGCTCCCCCACATCCTTTGGCGCCAGCTCCCTTAACCCTGTCTTCTCCTCCCCACGCCGCGGCGCCCGCCTCATCGCCGCCCGCTCCACCATGCGCGAGTCTGGCGAAGATTCTCTCTCCATAGTAGACAACTCGTCGCTCAACACCAACAGCAACAACAATCAACCCAGCCAAGCAGTAGCAGCCCCCTCGCGCTGGCGCAACTTTGCCCAGCCCCTCAAAATCATCCTCCAAACTTTCGAAGACGTGTCCACCAAGAACGAAGACTTTTGGCACGCCGTAGCCCCGTACTTTGAGCGCAAAGAATACCCCGCGGGCACCGTCTTGTACTCGCGCGGCGACGACCCAGACGGCTTCTACGTCCTCGAGCAAGGTCGTCTGCGCACAGAGTACGAGCTCGATCAGGGTAGCTTCTTTGAAGTCATCTTGCCGGGGACAACGTGTGGTGAATTGCCCTTTTTCAGCGAAACCGATCGCACGGGGACGGTGGCGGCGGAGAATGATAGTGTGGCGTGGCTCTTGACGAGGGACAGGTATAATGAGTTGGAGAGGAGGGAGAAGGAGGTTGCGACTGAGTTGTTGAAGGTGGGGCTCAAGTTGACTAAGGAGAGGATGGATGCTATTACTAGTTATGTGCTTGTTACTGCGTCTTGAGATGGGGAGTGGAGGGGGCCGGTGGTGTGGGACGATGGAGGATGAGATGAGGGAGGGAATATCTAGAGAAAGAGAGAGAGAGAGAGTACGTGTGGTAGATGTATTGGAGGAATTTTGTCTTGTTGCATAGCGTGTGGTTGTCTGTTTTTGTCGTTTGATATATACCACGGTGACGATTCGCTTTTTTATTTTCGTCCCTTTCCATCTTTTCTCGCTTTTACTATTGAACAACATGCAGCCTGTTTCCATTCTTGAGCGCTAGAATTGTTGGTCGTGTTGAATTCAAGAGTAACAATCTTGATGTGTAACTTGGAAACAAGCCATGTTGCCGTCACCAGAAGAGAAGGGGAAGAAAACACATGTAACAAAATATGAGGTTGGTGCCCTTACTAGCGTCACTAACAATCTGGCTAGACTTTCCTTCCCGCCGCCCAAAAATAGTCATCTAACCTAAATGTGCCCACTTCATTCATGGAAGGGTAAAAAAATTACAAAAAGAATAGACCCAATGTTCTAGCTGCTGCTCGTTTCGATCGAGCGTCCTCCGGGTTATGAGCCCGGCGCGCTTCCGCTGCGCCAAGCAGCTTTGATGAACAGTTGTTATTGGTGTTCGATGGAGTTTCGGGAAATAGAATTGTATAGATTGATGTGCCATGTTTCTCTTCTAAGCAATCATGGTACAGACAGACCCTACTCCTCGATGTGTCCATGAAATAGCGGTGTGGAAACTACGGTAAGTGGGTAAGCAAGAGGGGGAAAGATGTGGGCGTGGGCGAAAATAAAATTCGATAGTAGACGTGAGTCATGTTCCACAACAACCAGCTTCCCTAGCCCATGACAAGACGTGGTTAAGCTCGTGTAATGGAAAGCTGGGGGGGTACGAATTCAAGGTTAGACATATACACACAAAAACAAAAACAACAACGTTTGTTGTCTCATGTAGTTATGATGATGTTGGTAATGGAAGAATAACAGACTTGACCACTACTACTACTCTCAACATCTGCAAAACGCAGAAAACACATTGGTCTTAATTAACGAGAAATCTAAAAAAAATTGCCAATCTGACCACAAAGGAAAATGGTATCCCTAAGCTGAAAAGAAAAAAAAAAGATTGAAACGCCCTCTGCAAGTTCAACATGAGCAAAGAGGAGAAGTCGAAGAAGCGAAAGAGGAATCTCAATAGCCTTCTTCTTCTTCTTCTTCTTCTTCTTCCCTCAACCCAAACCAACATCACACCCCCCTCGCCTCACACAAATGCCCACTCTTACTCAACACCGTCCCCAACCCCCTATGCACCTCGACCTGAAACCCTTCAAACGGCACCCTCTCCCCATCAATACTAATATACCCATCCTTCTGATTCTTAGGAATAATCCTATACGCGCTCACTTTGGTATAATCCACATGTTCCAGATCAAAAAACGTGTGATTTTCAATCGCAAGCAGCGTCTTGATAGCGGTATGCCGCGCAATATCGCCACGGATACGAATCAGATCTAGACAGCCGTCTGACGGCAAGCTAGCCGGAAAAAAGTTCGCGTCGGCAGACATGTATGCAATGTTGCCCGCGTAAAAGTTTCCAAGCGTGTTGTGCGGGATGAGTTGCCAACCAGCGGGCAAAGGGTCGTTCGCGGTCCCATATTTCAGGGCTGGAAGACCGGTATCGGGCGTAGGCACAATGCGCTCATCATCGGAACTAGGCGGTGGTTTACTCGCCTCATTCTGATACGCTTCCCGCACGGCAGTCTTATTGTCGTATTCGACCTTGACCGCGATATCAGCCGGATAACACGTCTTGCTCACAAGACGGACCAAGAACCCCCAGGTAAACCTCGCTGCACCCATCCACCTCAGATGCTCCGTCGCCAGATCCGTCTCGGCCACGATACCCACCGCCTGCGAGAGAAACGACAGCGTGCGACGGTCTCCCTGCGTCACGCTTGACAGATCGAGTGGCGTGCGGATCCCCTTTACGACAGCCAGCGCCGCGAGACTGGGATCGTCGGTGCCGTTGAAATTGAGGCTCATGGCGTTGCCAGAGCCGCAGGGGAGCTGCGCGACGGCCATCTTGTGCAGCGCGCGTGCAGCGTCTGCGCGCTTGCCCAGCCCGTTCCACACTTCGTGCGGGATGCCGTCGCCCGAGCAGCACGCGACGACATCGTACGCTTCAATGTCGAGGCTCTGTGCAATCTCTACGCCGTGCCCGTTGTGTGTCGTCTTCTCGACGTCGAGATCGCACCGCGCGGCCGCCAGGATGGGCGCAATCTGCTTGTGGTAGGTTTTGACGGCGCCGCCTTGTCCGCCAAAAGGGTTCACGAGTACTTTGATTCGCTTGCGTCGCTGCGAGGGCCCGTAGGCGCGCGAGAGTAGCTTCTCTATCCAAGCTTCCGTCAAGCGACTGTCGGGTTTGTCCAGGGCGTAACTAACGATTGCGGGACGCACGGCTTTCTTGGACAGGGTCTGCGCATATTGTATCGTGACCTGGCCGTCCTCGGAGTGCTCAGCCCAGAGGATGTTGTAAAAGGGTATGGAACGAGTGGATTTGTTCTCTGCGGTTGCGTAAGCGGGGACTGGCCCGTCTGCATCTTGTTGTCCGCATGCTTACTTACTGCCAGCAAGAGACAGGCCGCAGCAGCCGGCGCTTTTACTCTCTAGAAGCGCTTCATCTGTACCCGCGTGAGTCGCGTATTCGCAGGCCGTGGTTGGCGCTGCGTACCTAGGACAATGAGGGAATCGGTTCCAAGAGTCAAGGAAGCATTTCTGCCAACAGCGAGTGTGTCAGGGACGTTGAGCGACGGATTCGCATTCATGGGCGGCGGCTGCGAAGGAGTGGAATCGAGCAGAGGGTCTCGAAAGGGATCGTCGGTACCAGCCATCGAGGCCATGATTATTGTAGAGTGTCAAGAGAAGACGACGCACAGCATGCTGTGCAAGGCAACAAGGACCAGGAAGCAAACGTCGAGATTAGTAGACAACGAGGTAAGCTGACCACCGTCACGCTTCATGCGTACGTGCCCTGCGCTGCAAGGGCGGATCCTTGCGGATCACTCGTGCTAAACAAAAAGGAAAAAGACCCGCTGGAACCTGCGCGCGGGACGCGAGCCGAGGCATCTCCAGCTCCACCACCCGCGCATGCAGCCTAGACAACAAGCCAATAAACCTGATTCACATGACAATCAGAATTGACATCTTGAATTCTTGTGTCTTCAATACATACAGCAATGCTATACTAGCATTCACCCTATCCATCATGTCTTTGCTTCAACGCGCCCAAATGCAACACTCCAGGACTAAAAGCCAAGCGAGAAGCCTTCCTTTTTGTTACCGTTTCTTTAGGAACAAAACGCCCATCTCCCGTTACCCCAGACGAGTAGTAAGTGCTTTTTAGCCGGGAACTCATGCCACACCAACCTTATTCAGACCCTTCAACGATCCCAAGCTCAATGCCAAGCCTTGGGAGCGACTTCTTATGCGGACGAACCCGGTGATAGGACCACTGTCGCCTTCCTTCTCAATGCTCAAGTTGGCCAGAGCGTCCTCACCTGGTTTCTGTTAGCGGCGCAAGTCTAGGGTCGGGCTGTGCAGGCTTACCGAAAACACTCCTGGCATACAAGTTGGCTGACAAGAACTGGCAGTCGCCCTTCATCGATGCTTCTGGAGTCAAGCAGCTCATATTGGTACATGCCATGAGCTGCTTCAAGAAATCACGTAGCGTCTTGGCCTTGGAGTTGATGTTGACCTTGTTCTCCCACTCAAACTCGGTCCACATGGTCCGGAACTGCGTTTCTGTGCATTGCGCGGGCTTGATGTAGTCCATGATGTCGACGTGGACGTCATTGAGAATAACGACGTTGGAGTCAACACCCTTCTCACTGCGACATGTTAGCAATTATTGTGGACTGTCGAGGTGAATGACTGACCCTTCGTAGATGATGTTTCCAAAGATGACACCAGTATCGGTAGATGAGACTGCAAAAGTAAGCATATGAGTCGACACACACTCATGGAGAAAGACTTACCCTTAATCGTCGCTTGAATGTTGATGAAGTCGTGGGGTCCAACGTTCTGCGTTGAAGGGCGCTCGACTACCTTGAGATCACCGAGTGTTGCGAATTCGATAGTGAGGTTTTGTAATGTCTCAGTTGTCTGGTTCACGAGAAGAACATCGAGAACGATATCGAATTGGTGAACCTGGTAAAGTCAGCTAACAGTCTCGGTAAGTATAGATGGACGCACCTTGACATAGGCTTCTGCGTAGACTGAGTCTGAGAAACCAGTCAGCTGTACGACGCGACTGAGTTTGGATGTGAGATCCTCAGTCGCAGTGTCGCCTCCAGTAGCTAGTTCTAGATCTTGCTCGACACCGTCACTGCCATCCGCGTCCTTCTTCTTTAATTGGCGGATGTTGAAAGAGTCATCGACGTTGACAGCCGACTTTGCACGCTCGGAAGCCTCCTTGGCTGCTCGCTTCTTCTCTTCCGTCTGAACCATTGTTCGGAATGATCTCCGAGTGTCCTCCAAGAAGACAGTCTCAAGCTCCTTTCTTTGCGAGAACTCAGAGAGCGAACGAACACAGGACATGATACGGTCGATGGAGTCTTCGTCGATAAACGTCTTGACGAAATGCGACTGGCCAACACGGATGATTGAGATCATTATGAGCATGGCCTCGGCGCGGAGAGCGTTGGTGCGAGCGTCGTCCTTTGAGATTTCCTTGTGGCGCATGACAAGCTTGGTGAGAGTGCTGGACAAAACTGTGGCAAGATAGTAGTCGCCGTCGAGGAGAAGTTGTCGTAGTGGAGGCTTCTGTGAGTTCTTAACCGCCTCGAGCTTTGCCTTGGCAGCGGCGGAGGAAGTCAGAGCACTTTCAGTTGCATAGGTGCCGTCAGCGAGCACTTTCCTTGATCCGGTTGGAGCTGCCTTTGCGTGTCCGTTGACTTGTTCACTGCTCTCTTTGCCCTCTGATGCATCGTCCAACAGTCGTTGCTCAGAAGCAAGGATGGGAATCTCGCCAAGTGATGAACGGATACCCTTCCATGCGTCACGGATATCCTTGGCCTCGAGGGAGAACTCTCCGATGATCCAGAGCACACCACGGTAAACCTTGCCGGCGCGTACTTCACCAAGAGTCGAGACCAGTCGTTCGATGATGGAAGCTCTCAAATCTGGGAAGCGCTCAACAACCTCCTTGACAAACGAAATGACGTCGACTGCAGAAGCATTGCTGCTGACATCGGAGATGAAGTCCATGAGTGATCCGACGACGCTTGCTGCGACTTCGGGGAACTTGATGGCGGCGGAGTGTATCGACGAGATGAGGAGCGATCTGTATTCGGGGTTCTTCTCGTATTGTTCGTCCACCGTCTTCATTAGCTCCTTCTTCAGCAGCAGGACGACTTCCTCAACATTCCTGCTTGAGATCATCTCCATTGCGATGTTGAGCGATTTCTTCCGGACGTCCAGGTCGGTGCTGGACAGCACACGGAGAACCTCCATTGTCAGATCATCAAGGACTCCTTCATTCTTGTGTCGTAGTTGGTCAACCCTCTCCAAGACAATCAGCTTGACATTGTTGTCGGGCTCCTTGATAGCCAGCTCCACAAACTTTGCAGCAGCAGCCTTTACGGCGACTGGGTTGCTTGTGAGGGTTGTAAGGGCGTGGGCGGCCTCGTAGATGACGGTCGAGACTTGGGATTCGAGGAGGTCGAAGATCAAGCGGAGGTAGCGGGCCTTGTTGGATGGGTTCACAATGGCATCTTTGCGGATAAAGTCTAGTTCAGCGAGAAGAAGAAGCTCTTCGTGGTTGGGTATGGCGTCAAAGACGGTGCTGAGGTATTCGAGAGCCTTTTCATGGCTGACGGAGACGAGGGCGGCGAAGGCATTGCGCTTGCAGGTCGGGTCGTTCTCGTCGTCTAGGAATGTTACCAGAAGATCGGGCGCATCTGGCATGAGTTCGGGGAGATGTGTGAAGATGGACGCGATAGCGAAGGTTGCGTTCTTTCGTACGTATGCGTGTCGGTGTGCTAGGCACTGACGCACCGGTTCTACAGCTGTCAGCATGACGCTTGGGGGAGTGGAGGATATGGCTCTTACGTAGTAGGGGCTCGACAAGTTCAGCATCTCGTAGCTTGGTTCTGTTGCATGCATCAGCAATGTCCGGGGTGATGGCTTGGTGTATCCTACACGAAGCGCAATGTGTTTCCTCGTACGTATTCGTTGGGCGCCTGCAGGTCGAATCGAATCGCATTACTAGCACAGTCAGCAGCCGTTGCACTCGGCGTTGGCATCATGTCCTACCAGACGAGAATCCATTCCTGCCGTAGCTTGCCCTGAGCGTCGTGCTTGGGGCATACCTCGAAGAAGAAGTACATGAGCTTCTTGAGCGGCTTCGACTTGCTGGGCATGACGAATCGGATAATGTGCATGAGTAAACCGGCCTGGGGGTCGCCATTGAGCATAATCGAGAGGATCTTCTTCTGCAAAGCTGTCAGACGGTCGCATTCACTACCACCATCGCGGGGCACTGCAATTGCAAGAGCGCACCATAGTCTCGATCTTCTGCTCATCGCTGCCCTTTTCCAGAGCGTTCTTCAGCTCATTCTGTGATGGTACGTCGGCAGCATTGTCCTGATGCACCTGTTGTTCTCCGTCAGCTTCCCCATGTCCCCAGACCCACTGCCAGGTGTTCCTACCAGACTGTACGAGTTCTCGAGGAAGGCCGCCATGATGCCCGTCTGGCTCTGGTATATGCGATGGTCCCGAGGTATACAGAATCCAGCTGCGATAACGTGACTCTCAAAGGCCTTCAGCCCTCAGTGTCCCTTGGTGTCCAGAATAAGTGGGATGCTACGTGTATCGATCGACTTGGGCGGTGGAGAGGGTCGTGAGCTTTGGCGCAGCTGCAGGCAGGTGGCGGGGGTGAAGAGACGGAATTGCCCTGGCGCGAAGAGGTTGCTTCTTGGGTATCGGGGTGCAATGCTGGACTTGGCTGTTTACCTCCAGGTGTCTGCTCGAGAAATGGTCGCTCCAAGGCCGCCCTCGCTAGGCTTGCAGGGGTCCGGCCGCCAAGATCTCCAACTCACCTTGCTGCCGTCCAACATCAACACCACGACGCGCAGCTGAACACGGCGCATTTCTATACGCGCAATTTTACACATCAGCCATACCCATCCGCAAACATGACCACCAACGAGCCATTCTATCTTCGATACTAGTATGCAGCCTATCGGCCTCGAGAGCACGTGCAGTTATTAACATTTTCGCAGCTCTGGCCACCAGGGCCGATTTGGACACGAGTTCTTGGGTGCGTACTGTCTGCAAGAGAGTTGCGGATGAGAAAAGTTGATTGTTGATCAGAGTTCGACTTTCGGGTGCTTGGAGATGGCCGCAGCGCATCTGCCCGTTATGCAAACAACTCCAACTACCGCAACGATAGCCTCATCCGGAAAGAGAGTACGAAATGCCCTGCGTCCGACGTAGCCAGTTTCTAACGCATCGTCAGTGTGTGTCAGCGATGCGTTGGTAGCCGAGATCAAGCGCATCGTCAAGGACAGTGAAATTCTCAAGTATGTCTCGAGCAATGGAAGCGCACACAACCATCTGCTAATCAGTCCTCCAGAGAAGATGACACAAAGTGGCCTCAAAAGAACAAAGATGGTCGTCAAGAGCTGGAAATTCGGTTAGGCAGCGAACACATCTCCTTTGAGGTAGGCTTGACCATGCCCATGACTTGTATTGATATTGACGATTGCAGACTGCAAAGATCGGCTCCCTCCAGGACGTGCAGGACTCGTCGGATCCAGAAGGCCTCCGTGT
>Ga0058698_10000726_pt1 | contig 16914 bp, 13 predicted proteins | sample AgamicAsSfe_FD_67288 | JGI IMG/M metagenome (GOLD analysis project Ga0058698, IMG submission 67288) | Agave microbial communities from Guanajuato, Mexico - As.Sf.e | ecosystem: Host-associated > Plants > Phyllosphere > Phylloplane/Leaf | place: Guanajuato, Mexico | collected 2012-05-30
TGCGATGAGGCTGCTTTTCGGACATATCGAAGAGCCGCTTCCAACCTCAGACTCCGCACCTGTACATGTCGACATCAGGTCAGCAGAGATCAAGTTCATCATTGACCCTGGTCCAAGACAGAGCGAAATATCTCTAGGTCTCCTAGTCTTGAACATCGTCTTGCTACCCCCAGCGCAACCTGATGGACTGATGGTGGTAGATGCCGGCGCTCTGAAGAAGTCTACAGTCGTTCAGATCAGCTCCGGAGATACGTCACTACATGTCCAGTGGGAGATCTGCGAGCTTGCAGAATCATTACTAGAACTGTTCCAGAAAGAGAACTTGAGAGCAGCGAAGAAGACGAAGGCCGCAACCCCACCATCAAGACAAATCTCGAAACCTACATATGACCATGATCTTCAGGTGGTATTCGCAACAGATAAGGTCCAGATAACGCTGGACACTATCAACCTCCGGAGCATCAACACGGGCAGAAGCATGCGATTCTCTTTCCTTGATGCAGATAGTAGAGCATCGGAACTCGGAGAGATCATGTCCGCTCATCTTCACGTCGACGTTGCTGTGAGTGAGCTGTCATCTCGATCCCGGATTTTGGCCAAAACGCAGTTCGAACAGCCGAGTATCTACTTTGCCATGATAGAGCACGAGGGCGAGAACAAAACACCCAATGAGATCAAGGTAGCAGCCGCAAGCCACAAGATTATTGTGAAGGTGCAAGAGGACATCTTAGGCCTCATTGAAGTCGCGGACAACGTGCTGAAGGACGAGGCCGCGTATTTCCATCGACAATCAGCGAACATGAAGCGATTTACGAGCACGACCCCGAAGGATGACAAGCCCGACAAGGTTTCCACTCAGCTTCCCAACATCTCACTCGCACTTTTCATGGACGCATATCAAATCGAAATTGCTGTTCTTCAACCTCTTGGATGGTCGATCACAGGCTCGTCCGGACGTATCGCTGTCATTCCAGCCTTGGGCAAGCATGTCACCTTGCAAGTAGACTACGACCTCGAAGCGAACTTCCATCGGCTATACAGTACGTCGAAAGAAGGTTCACACGTTATCAGCTCGCTTGAGCTACCTCCACTCAATGGAAGACTGTCAATTACCCAGACCGAGAAAGAGACCAAGGTTCTGGCGTCCGGAATCGTCGACAAGGTACATGTCCAGGCTTCAGAGATCCAGTCTTTCGTCGCGACCCTCAACAAACCAGAAATGTCCCACATGTTCCAGGCGGTTCAAGATGATGTCGGGGTTTTGAAGACGCATATTGAGGAGTTGTTTCCACCTTCAGCAAGCTCTCCAGTAGTCAAAGCTCCTACGTCTTCACCGGATATCTTGTTCGATGTGCGGATGACGCTGCACGGAATGCATGTTTCAGCTAGCGCCCCTGGCCAGCATCCAGACTCGCCAACGGCAAATCTCGCGTTCAGGGTATCCACAGTTCAGCTTAAAGCCACAAACATCGATTCAGATCAGAGCATCATGATGTATCCCGAAGCCGTGGTGCGGATCCACGAAGTTACCATCGATATGAACCTCAAGGATCAAGACTCGGTTCGTCGATGTGGTAATCTCACGTTCGGAGCCGTTTTCCAGGCAACTACCGAGAAAGACTCTGAACCTACCCGCAGGGTCTATAGCCTCCGAAGCTCGGGTCTGGAAGTGAATGTCTTCGCAGACACTGCATCAGCGGTGGTAGACGTGGTGAATCATCTCCAAGACAAGATTAAGGATTTGGACCTCTCCAAAGAGAAAAAGTATCTACGTCGTCTCCGGCACACGAAGAGTAGAATCTCTCACCGACGTGACCGGAGTCTCAAAAGCGATGCTCATCAAGACTCCGACAGCATCAGCTCAGGAGCCCTCTTTACATCGACGTACTCTTTGGAACTCCTTGACCTACAAGTCAGCTGGATCGTTGGAAACTCTGTCGCTCCTTTCCCGCAAAACGAGATTCACGATCTTGTGCTTTCTTTCGGAAAGATCGACCTGTCAACACAGAAAGACGATGCCGCGCGCTTGATGGTTGAAGATATGCGGTTACAGATGGTACCGGTGTCGGCGAGTAAGAAGGTGCGATCGCTCAACTCAGCGTTATTGCCCAAGATGGTGTTCAACGTAGCGTATGCGTCCACAAAAGATACGCGTAAGCTAGCATTCTATGCTGCCGGCAAATCACTCGATCTCCAGCTAGACTCACACTTCGTCTTACCCGGAAACGTCATTGAGCGCTCTATTGCCCTTGCTGGTAAGAAGTTCCGCAAAGCTTCTGCTAATTGGAACATGACACCCACGACGACTGGTGCACAACGAAAGAATCCTTTCGGAAACAAACGTCTTGCATCGCTGACCGCTGATGTCAATTTTGCCGGAGCTGTTGTACATATCCACGGTAGTGATAAAGCGCCAGTACAAGGCGCTTCCGGTCGGGCTCAGCAGAAGGGACGCTATAGCCAGTTCGTAGGAGACGAGTCAAAGAGCAGTATGGCGTTACGAGCTCCAGGTGTGGCAGTACGCGTCGAGTATACAGATGACGGGAACGATCCTTCTCTGAACGCCGAGCTTCGTGTTGATGGATCAACCAACACGTTACTGCCGACTGTCGTGCCTATCATCATCGACATATCGGATAGCATCAAAGCTGTAGTCCGCGAAAAGGATGACGATGATGAGGCTGCATCACCTGAACAGTCTCAAGACCAGTCAAAGCCGACTGCCAAATTACTCGAAGAAGACAACATCATCACAGCAGACCCTACCACCATCTTAGGCAGGACAAGACTCAACTTGGGACTTCGGATTTGCAAGCAAGAGTTCAGTCTCAGTTGCCAACCCATTGCTCGTGTCACAGCGATCGCCAAGGTCGAGGATATATACATCACGGTCAACAGCGTCAAATCTCAAGAGCATGGTCACTTCTTTGCTGCGTCAGCCACGTTTGAGAAACTGGTGACTACTGTTCGGCACGTATACTCTCGTGAGTCTACGTTTAGTTTGGACATGGAGTCTATCGTGATTTCCTTGATGAACAGCAAACATCTCAGCGGCACCAGTGGTATTTCGGCGATCCTCAAGATCAACCCGACCGCTCTCCAGATCAACGCGCGCCAACTGCAGGATTTCCTATTATTCCGAGAAATCTGGGTGCCGCCAGAGATCCGTCGGGCTTCGAAACCTTCGTCACCAAGCGCCAACTCAGAACCACAAGAGTTTCTCATACAACGCTATCAGCAAATCGCTGCCGGTACCGCTTTTCCTTGGAATGCGAATGTGGCTATCGCAGACGTCAAGGTTGATTTAGATTTGGGTCAATCGATCGGAAAGTCATGGCTACACATTCACAACTTGTGGGCGTCGTCCAAGAAGACCACTACCTCGGAACAGAACCTGTGTGTTGGTGTTGAGAAGATTGGTATCGAAAGTACGGGTCGCACGAGTGGCTTCATTGAGCTGCATGAGACTAGAGTACGCACGTCGATTGGATGGCCATTACAAGAACCAGGCACTCGTCAAGCACCACTCATTCAGGCATCAGTTGCTTTCCGTCAGTTACGTGTAAGGACTGGGTTCGACTTCCAAGCTTTCGTGATGGCAGATATCGCAGATTTCGGCTTCCTGATGTACAACGTCCGCCCTGAGGGTGACGATACACAAGATCGGCTGGTTGCTATACTTGACGGTGGCAAGGTGCACGTATTTTGCCATGCTACGAGTGCTGCACAGGGTCTTGCACTATGGCAAGCGATTGAACGGCTGATCCAAGAGAACCAACAAGCGTACAAGCAATCTCTCCGAGATATTGAGAAGTTCCTGCGTCGCAAATCATCGTTGCCTGAGCCATTCACACCCCCAGGATCGAACAGTCAGCTTCTTACAAAGCCGGACAAGGACAACTTCAAAGCACCCATCTCACTGCATACCGATGTTGTCGTCACACTACGGTCAATCAGATTTGGTGTCTTCCCATCAACATTCATAGACAACCAAGTCCTGATGCTGGAAGCCGGCGATATGCAAGCACGCTTTGCTGTTGCACTCGAGAAGAAGACCAAGATTCACTCCAGCCTCGGCATGACGCTTGGTCAACTTTCCGTCGCACTGGCTTCCGTACCAACACCAAAAAAGAGCAAACCCGTGACCGAGCTCACAGTTGAAGATGTGTCGGCAAGCGTCAGCTCCGCACGTGGCGGCACAATTCTACGTGTACCCAAGGTCATCGCTACAATGCACACCTGGCAGGTACCCAAGGGAACACACATCGACTACCTGTTCCGTAGCTCGCTCGAGGGCAAAGTTGACGTTGGCTGGAACTACTCACGTATCTCTTACATACGCACCATGTGGTCCAACCACTCCCGCACCCTCGCCTCCCGCCTTGGCAAGCCACTTCCAGAATCCAACATCAAGATTAGCACATCCCAAACCCTCCAAGACGATCCGGATGCCTCCGCTCCCGACCCCAACGCCGCCGGTAAGACGGCGATACCGTCCAACCGCCCCCGCGCTCCCTCCGTTTCGCCAGACGGCCAGGAGAAAATTACTGCTGTAGTCAATGTTCCACAGTCGCGCTACGAGTATACGCCATTAGAACCGCCGCTGATTGAGACGCCGCAATTAAGGGATATGGGCGAGGCGACGCCACCTTTGGAGTGGATTGGGCTGCATAGGGATCGCCTGCCGAATGTTACGCATCAAATTGTTATTGTTACGTTGTTGGAAGTTGCCAGGGAGGTGGAGGAGGCTTATGAGAGGATTCTGGGGAGCAGCTAAGTGGAGCATCAAAGGCGTTTATGCCTTCTGAGTTTAATTATGTAGAATTATTGGCAAGGCGTTTAGAGTGAAGGGACTGGTACATTGGGTGAAATGGCGTTTCGGAAAAATCGTCAGAGTTTGTGAAAATATCTAAATTAGCATGTACATACTTATTGGCGCTATTGAAAGTTCAAATAGTGCCGTTTTTCCTGAACAACCAAACCGTTCTGTGTGCTCAACTAGGTTTGCTATGAAAGGAAGGAGACGCGTCGCGTGATGACGTCACGCGCTGATGGCTCGCCAACCGAACGACGAACCCTCGATCTGCCATATTCCTTTCTTCACACTTTGATCCCAGTATTTGAGCTTCCGTCTCAACGATAACCAGATGGATGCAATTTCTAGGTCAAGGTCACCTTCGTAGCCAACATATATGCTACGCCAATTTACGCGGATCACCTGCCTACCTTCGCGTATGGAATCACCAAATCTTGTACCACATACCAGCGGATCTCAAGGCGCAAGATGCTCTCCAAGGCAAAACTTCGGGTTTACCAATCGCCAATCAAACTTCGTTGCCTCTCTCGTATCGAGAACAGTCTGTTGGACCGGCCCTTAACAGCGAGACCACATGAACTTTTCTAGTATATCTCGACTCCATCGGAGCAACACACCGAAACCATTTCGTCGCGTCGTTGGAGATTCTATTGGCATTGCCACTCTGCCAAGGAGCCCTCGAAAGTAGCTATAACGAGGTGGCGCATATATCCATGGACTTTACGCTGCAATCGCAGACCAACGACAAACACGTCCGGTGAACATCGGCAGGCTGTCGGATAGGATCCCGCCAATAATTGTGTCTTCAGCACTCATGGTACAGGACGGAGCCTATGACACTCACAAGGCGCTGTACCGGATATGTGGGCCATGGGCTGATACGAGTTATGCGGCGTACGATCTTGCTGGTGTCAGGAGCATGTCCCAGTTCTACAGATTGCGCAATTGTCCTCAACATCCATCCTGCTGTCACAGCGGGCACTTAGCAACCGGAAGATCTCCAAACGCAGTCCATCACCTGGAGAACATTGACTCTTCTTTTCACCGGTAACCTGGAGTGGGATACTATTTCTTTCTGGAATCGGCTAGGTGCAGACTTAGGTAGGGCTTAGACAGATGAAGCTCGTGTCAGCGCTATTCGGTATCCTTGAATCTTCGTACTACAACCTGCGCCTTGCCTTATATCCGGTCTTACACGAAGACCAATCACGATGCCTCTAGCTTGTCACGATGTCCTTATCTGGTTCGCGCATTGTGTACAGCCAAGCTGATCTAAAAATCATCGCTTACAAGTGCAGCCCCGCGGATGTAGAGTAAGCAACTGAGCCTCAGACTTCGATAATATAAGACCACGCTTCGCTCACGTTCGCAGGTCTCGATCCGCATGGAAACCGCTACTGAGTTCGAGATCGCGGCTCAGTCAGTGGTGTTACTATAGGGTCTTCCTGCGTTACCACTGCTAATGCTCTTAGCTGCAAACTTGGCTCAAATCGTGGTTGTGCAGGTGTGCTGACTGGTAGTGAACGGCCGCGAGACCTCAACCTTTGGCTCTTTCCAACTACCAAGCTCACCACATCTTTGACGCGACATTAAACGAGACCGATCACGCAGCATCCGATTGCAAGATCCGAACATAGCGGGCTTCTCCTTTGTGAACAGAACGCATGGCCCAGACCACGCCTGGCTTCAATATCACCCACACACCAGAAGCCTTCCAATGGCTAGAATGCTATAAAACTTTGCAATGTACTTCCATAGTCTTTCCTATAGCACCTCATAGACGACCCTCAGCGAAACGCGTTGTTTACCTGGCACTTGATAACAGATGGACGACACAACGACCCAGAATCCATCATCCCCCTCTGATATACTGCCCTTCGATAACCTCCACAACGACAAGATCGATACAAGCTCTGAGTCTTTGAAGTTCAGCCAAGGTCTTGCGGGCGTCGATCAGACCACGAACTACATGTTCGTTAATATCCTCATTATAACTGCCCTGTTCCCGATCCTGATCGCTCTGTGCTTTCGTGTTTTTGTTGCAGCGAGAAACGATCGCCGACGAATCTCAGCGATCGCTTCATGTAGGGGTCAAGAACTTTGGGCAAGGGATCGTTATGTGTACTGGGGAGCACTCAAGCGGCACTTTCTTTATGCGCCAGTCGGGCCTACGAAATGTCGACAACCAGCGAAAGGCTCTACAGCTGGTACGACATCAGCCCCCTTACCCACTCGCGTCCATTCTTTGGTAATTGTCGTCTATATCCTCAGCAACATGGCGTATTGCCTGGTCGTCTCCGTACGTTCACGTCCCCAGATGGTGGCCGAATTTCGCGGCCGGTGTGGAACTCTTGCGACATTCAATCTTATATTCGCTGTTCTCTTTGCTCTTCGGAACAACCCTTTGATAAACCTCCTCCATGTCAGCTACGATACTTTCAACCTTTTCCATCGATGGACGGCGCGACTTGTTGTGGTAGAGGCTACTGCTCATGCCGCTGCTTTCCTGTACAACACATATCGGGCAACCCATGATGGGAAGAGTGGCTGGCATAGCGTGGGTTGGCTTCTAAAACAATCGTTGTCGTATCAGTGCGGTCTTGCAGCTTTTGTTGCATTTTTGTTTCTCATTATTCATTCCATCGGCCCTATTAGACGCTCTTTTTACGAGACATTCCTCTCTTTACACCGCATCGGCCTCGCAGTCGCGGTATCCGGTGTTTACTTCCATTTGGCGAAGCATGCTTTGCCACAACTGCCCTGGGTGTATCTGGTTATCATTTTCCTATCACTAGAGCCCTCGATCCGCATCGTTCGCATACTACGTTACAACTTTTCATGGAAAGAGAAGAAGTGGACCCTTGTGGGCCTGGAAAGATTACCTGGTGAGGCAACGCGTGTCACCTTTACACTTCCCCACTCGTGGAACGCCAACCCTGGATCACACGTTCAGATCTACATGCCGAGAATAGCACTAATGGGGTCACACCCGTTCTCAGTGGCTTGGTCCCAATCGTCCGGAGACGCGAATGCTTTGGCGGAAAAGGCACCCTTCAGCATCGACGACCTTGACTCGGAAAGCGGGCCTAGCACCATTTCGTGTGTTATTCGCTCACGCCAAGGAATGACAAGTTCCCTTTACAAGCTGGCGGCGAGATACCAAGACGCTCAGGTGCACCTGTGGGGAGCGATCGAGGGGCCATATGGTGGCTATCATTCTCTCGACTCGTATGGCACTGTTGTCCTCTTTGCTGGAGGAGTAGGAATCACACACCAGCTGTCTTTCGTCCGACATTTACTGAACGCGCACAACAGCAACATTGCCGCTACACAGAAGATTTCCTTAGTCTGGTGCATAGCCAGCCTCGATGCGCTGGAATGGGTGCGGTCGTGGCTTGATGAAATCGCGGCTATACAGCACTTTCGCGAAGTTGTGAGCATACGGCTCTACATTTCCAGGATGGTCTCCTTCGAGTTTGAAGGTCGGTCTATACCGGCGTACCTCGAAGTGAGACTGCAACGGTGCGAGGTACAGAGTGTACTGGATGGCGAGGTACTTGCACAGATTGGTGCTATGGCGGTTTCAGTGTGTGGGCCAAGAGGCTTCAGTGACAGCGTTAGGGCAGCTGTCAGACGTAGGGTGAGCGTACGGAGCATTGACCTTTTTGAGGAGGCGTTCTCGTACTGACCGACACCTTCGGTGGGATGGTAATCTATCGCCATGGCAAATTCAACAAGGCACGTGTACTCGTAGACTATACTCGGCTCGTTTGCCCGAGTTGATCTAAACAAGGCACTACTACAGTACGACATCATTGCGACGCTTGTTGGTCCAAGTGCTCGTAGTAACGCCAGAGTGGCACCATACCCGGCCGGGCCTAAGGTAAGTGTGTACCGTCGGAATATGACGCCACATAAGGTGACAACCCCAAGCTGGTACGCCCGTAGTGTCTTTCCGAGAGTTCACCCATGGCTGACATGTCTCAGCTCGTCTTTCGGTTGGAAACTTGGCCACTAAAATCAGGAGTCTCTTCTAATACCGTACGTGAATGTTAAAGTGTACTCGCTCTCGTTTGACCAAACAAACTACACTATGACAGAATTTTTTAGAACGAACTTTCACTGCATTTCGTTTTGTCGCAAATCACTGAGAGACCCTAGCACAAAGCATGTGGTTTGATAAGCAGAAACGAAGTATATATCAACAACTCTGAACCTAACTGGCATCTGATTCGGAGCCTACTTAAAACCACAAAAAGAGGACTCTGTATGTATCGCACTCCTCTGAGTCGTTATAAACGCCTCTATTTCGGTGGAAATGTACTACGGAGCCTTTTTTCTAATGTTACGCAGCAAACGCTCTCGCCTCTCCAAACCGAAGACATTATAATGTAGTACATATATCCATCAACTTGGTGCTATTTTATATAGAGAACTGGAAGATCCGGTAGCGTACGTCATCTGCATGTCTACCCTGTCGTGCAGGGTGTGATCCAGTCACGTATTGTATCGGGTCGATAAAGGCGATCTATTTTTGCTCTAAGTTCGAATTGAGTCGCAGTCTTCTTTTTGAATCGCATAATTTTCTTTTTTGTTTGTCGGTCATTCACTCTTCTGTCTTTCGTTTTGATTGTATGTCACTAATCTCGCTCAGTGGTGATGGCCTATCACGGTTCAGGTTGCCATGAACTTCTATTCTTGTCTCGAACCCGTCTACGAAGCAATAACCCCCTCCGATTAGTGTTGAAGCGGTATGAGGATGCGAAGCGCTCTGCAACATGGTGAGAGTGCACGTCACTGCCCCAACTTTCCAGTGCTCCTTCCTCACCGTCATCAGTGCAACGTCATCTATAATCTCACCACTGACTCACTTGCCAACTCTCGCAAAAGTGCCAACTCTCCATGACCGGGCATTCCAATGCTGAAGGGACTGCTAGACTATCTTTTCCTATTACCAGTAGTAGAGTGGATTCTCTCTCACTTGCGCTTTACTACCAGCAACCACCTGAACTCCTCCCACAAATCTACGCCGAAACCAACGTCAATCCCGATTCTTACTTCAGCAAACAAACCGACCAATTTACTCATTCTCTCCTCTTCAAACCATTCAACCAATCTCCATACGATGTCGGACCCCAACGCGACCAGCAATGGCCACGGCACTACCCAAGAAGCGTCCTTCTACCACAATTCTGTTGAGCTCGCTGATCTTGGTATCAAGCGCTTCGACCAAGATACCGCCGCAATTGGCGACCGCGACTTTGCCCTGCACGCCAACCAACCAGTCATCACCCGCGCCGGCCGTGCGCCCCGTGGTCTCGAAAGCCAAGTTCATGCTTGGAACACGTTTCAGTACACCACTGATGAGGTAGACAGCCGCGAGGAGCTCAAGGGTGATTTACACGGCGGACAGCTGCATCGCGAGAATAGAGCTGCGGCAAATCCGCAGGGTATGGCGCCGATGGATTTTAGTGGTGGTAGGGGTAGAGGTTTTGAGAGGGGAGGTCGAGCTGGTGCTAGAGGTGGACGAGCGGGAGGCGCCGGACGAGGTGGCGTCAGGGATGTCGGGCAGATGGAGGGACTATGTGCGGGTAGGAAGCCGGATTTCGATGCGCCGCCAATGGCCAAGGGTATGGCGGAGGAGATGGACAAGAGTATGTTTTGGGATGAACCTATCGTTTGAGTGATGGCGGCAATGCATCGTGTCAAGCTCATTGAAGGGTATTAGCTACGTCCAGTAATCGTTCATGCTGTTCGCCGCTGAAAGCACACCTTTCAGGTCGACACTGGGGAGACGGGAAATTATTACAGGGAATGTAGGAGGTTCTCCGTAGTTCACTGTAGTCGAACAGAAGCAGACGCACGTTCTCAAACGTTCCCTTGGCTCGAACCAAATCACTGAAAGTTAGGCCATGATCTCTTCTTTTGTTATTAATACTTTCTCATCATACTGTCCGTCTATCATACGCTCTTCCTTAATCAGTCTCGCTCGAAAAGCTGCGAGAAACCACCTGCCTCATCTCTCTCCATCCCCTTCTTTCAACTCATATACGTGATAACTTAGCTAACTGTTGAGACATTAACGAGTAAACATATAGATCTAGTTAGTCAACTTACGTCTAGTTCTTCCCGATAATCGCTGGCGGCTTATCGACAAACACAAATTGATCCAGGCTGCAAGTTGGTACTAGAAGCAATGCAGCGGCCAGGGCAATTTGCTACACAATAGCTGGTGGCATGAACTGTGCCGCAAGCGACACCTGACAGAACCCCACCACCAGGTAGAGCAGTAGTAAGGGCGATGAGCAGGAGGAAAGGCACGAGGATGAGGGCCTGTGAATGCATCGTTGGTTGAGACGTATGTTCTTGTAAGCTATTGTTCGGCGAGACAGATGAAAGAGCAGAGAAAGACCGAACAAGATTGAGGATATGAATTCTACCACAATGCAGGCGCGTTCAAAAGTTGATCTAGGCAAGCAGTATTTGAGCTGATGATTCCAACCAGTACCGTGCAATGGGAGACGCATGCCATACTCAGACCATCCTATATTGCATTCCCAATCCAGAAACTTTCCGTTCACACTCAACATCAACACGTTCTCCTCCACCTCCCTTGTGATATTCTTCTGATTGGCCTGCACAGATTTAAGATGAGTGAGACTTTGCAATTTGAGTGGCAATTGACTCACCGCTTATGCGCCTCCCCCTCCTCCTCCTTGCTGCCAGGGACAGTCGCACCACACATAGCCAGTTGCCTGCTTGCAGGTTCCAGGGCAGCCTTGTACACAAGTGTTCCACGGGGCGACAGCACCGCATTCCACAACGACAGAAGGAGTGGCAGCAGCGAACGCGGTCGTGATGAGGCCTAGGGTGGCGAGCATCATGGTTGCAAAACGGGCGTGCATGTTGGGCTAGAATGAGGTAAAGCTGAATGAGGCTTGCAGATATGTAGGATACCTCGGAGGATAATACAAGAAGAGTTGGGACGAAGAGGTAGTTACAGGGAAGGAAATTGGTTCTTTATGTTTGAGAAGTCGGACAATACGAAGCAAGGAGTCCATCCCTTGCGACGGCAGAAACGGGCTGATATTGAGGCACAGTCACTTGGGCGGCGTAGTACGTCCATTGGAGATGAGATCTACAAAGGGCAGAACATTGACATACGTAACTTGAATGCTTTTGGATTATTTGAATGTAACAGTGGCATGAAAGTCCTGACCTGGGTGGTTGGAATCACCAGCGCCAAGGATAAGCTGACACATGCTGATGTGACAATACCACAATTTTCGCATGTACCACTCAGACGGGAGATTTCCAAACTCGGTGAAAAAGATTCGCTCCCTTGCTGAACCTGGAGTGAAGTGATGGCAGCGGGTATGTAAAACGTGACGGCTGACGCATGGCGCTACTGTATACCAGTAAGAAATTCAGGAAATGCGGAGACGACATGCCCGCCCCCTGAGGCTAGAACAACATCGATGACGCTCAAGTCTTCTTGAAATGTCGGTGTATGAGCCCACACAAGCTCTCCCACAACACCTGATCCGTGCCTCTTAACCACTCAACGACGACCTCACGTGCCAAGTCCACGACCCGAATACGAAATGCTAGCTCAATCTTTCGATCTTGCTTCATGTCAACGAGACCTTCTCTTTGATTACGTTCGTATGCGCGGCGATATGAGCGACTCCACACGTTTTGACTAGCTTCGCCGATGCCAGTCGAAGTAACAGCGTCCCACGTCCAGGTTAGATCGAGCGATGAAAGCTGGGTGTTGATAGCGTCTTTGGCTGTCTGCGGCTCGACTGAAGGTGGTAGTGCGATGGGATAAGATGTTGGGAACGGTAGGAACTCATTGGCCATCTTTTCGATTCGTGCGTGGCTCTGAATGCGGTTAGCATATTCCACTGGTAGCTCAAACGTGTTAGATAGCACCTACATTTCGTGGCCTGAGGTCTCCGAAGCTCCACGCGACAATCCATCGCTTGGTGCTGGACCCAACATCGATATCACCAACCGCCCAATTTGTGATGCCGTGCTTCTTCAAGAGGTTGATGATGGCCTTTGCGCTTTCCATTTTGCCGAACATACTAGTATACCACTGCACCTTTTCCCTGAGGACAAGACTCTCGTTGACAATCTTCGTCACGAAGCCAAGATCACCACCGAGACATACCATTTCGTTCTCTGAGCCTGTACATACGGCGTTGGGCTTCCAGCTCTTTCCCTCACCCTTCAAGCTGGACTGCATATCGGACACATCGTTAAAGAAGGGTGGGTTGCAGATGGTAAAATCGAGACGATCAACCCCGAGGGCTGCGAGAGGGACAAGAGGGTTTAGCTCCGTGGTTTGGAGCAACTTGGTACGCGTCATAAGATTGTTGAGAGCAAGGTTGCGGGCTGCGGAGTCAAAGCTCTTCTTGTCGATATCTGTAGCGCACATTGACCAGTTTGGACGCGATCTTAGGCACAGCAAGGTATATATGGCGGATGCTCCAGTACCGATATCCAAGCCCTGAACCTGGCGATTTGGATCATATCTGCTGGAGTAGTCTGGCGATGTGGAGTCGATTAGACCTTGCAGCCAGGCCACATAGTTCCAGCGATTGGGGATTGGTGGACACAGGCGATCATCTGGCACGTCAAGTTCAAGACCGAAGTCTACTCTTAGAATCGCTTTGGAGAGGGCCTGGGTAGTACTGGGATCTTGGAAATCTAGTTTACCCGACGTGCGCTGCCATAGTTGTTTGAAGTCTTTATCGCTCTTCGCGAGGGCCTTGAAGTCGACGGTGACGTATGGCGGGCGCTGTGCGAGGTTCATGCCGTCTTCTGACATGACTACTAAATTGACTGGGGTGTCATGAATTGTCGTGCCGTGTTCTGGTGATGGAAACAGTGGACCCGCAAATAAGTGCAAAGCTGACGCTCGGGCCAGTCTACCTAATTGGCCGACAGGGTTGAGATGAGATGGGAATAGGTAGGAGCGTAGGAAAGTGTACAATTGATATACAAAAAGTCGGAGATATAGCGTCGCCGCAGCTCCCGGTTACACCTACATTATGCTGTCTACCCAACGCCGAACCCATGCATGCGATCAGATTAAGAAAGGCCCATCGTACGCTCCATCCTCTTCCTGCAGTCGTACTTGTTCGAGCGACGGGACCGTGTTGGGCTTGTAGAAGCCCAGGAGCATCTCCATATCTTCTTCGGTCATGGCGCAAAGGTCGTCGAGCGAATACTGTTCGCAAACTTTTGACATCCTACAGATTCTGAGTCAGCTTGTGTCTTCAGGATGCGATGGAGATGACGCACCACTGCATCCGCTTTGGACCCTCCTCGATGTTGGGAGCGACCTTTCGCAGCTTCCTTCGCAGCATGCCGACTCTTTGCACGGCGTTGCCGATGTTGTATGGGAGTCCGGCTGCTATCTGCCTCCTTACGATGTTGGCTAGCTTGGGACCGTTGCCGTTTGTGCTGACCATGATCTGCAATGGCCCGTCGCGGTGGACGCTGCCAAAGTAGAAGTCGCACTCGGGTGGCACGTCGGCAATGTTGGCTGCTATCCGCCTCTCCTTGCACAGCTTGTATATCTGCGACGAGGCTTCCGGGTCGTCGACGGCCGTCAGGACCATGTCGACGCCATCGAGATCCTGGGGCTCGAACTTGCGGTCCACATAGTCAACCTGGCCCTGTTCGATTCGGTAGGCGACTTCTTCGTTGAGGCCGTCGCGCGGAGAGACGACGGTGATTTTGGCGTCGGCATTGAGCACGTTGACGATGCGACCAGCGGCGACCTAGACTTTTGTCAACCGTCAATACTTTGTAGGGACCCATGAGGCCTGTGACATACCTCGCCGCCGCCGACTACCAGGACGCGTTTATTGCGGATCTGCCATGCCAAAATCAACGAGCCGCCGCCTTGGATCTCTGGGTAGGGTCCTTTCATGGTGCGGAGAGTGTTGCGGAGAAGGAGGAGGCAGGCCGGAGATAGCCATGTCGACTGTTCCGCGTCATTGCCAAGGCCGTGCAGAAGAGGACGCGCCGGGCTGGCCTGTATATAGAGTTTTTCTCATCGCATGTGATTACTCGTCAGAGTCAAATCACGCAATGCTTCCTACCCTGCCGGCCACTAGCAATGTCTCCATTGTGCGACTGCGACGACGGAACGGACATGCATCCTTAGCGTGCCCTGTAACGGCGCGCCCAAGACCCACGCCTCTAGCCTACCCATCCTGGCCCATGTACTTTCACGACTCCACAAGACACTCCCGAATATGACCTCCCGCAGGTCTCTGGGCGGCGGTCGCGTACTGGGGAGCGGGAGGAACCTGTCGCCCGCTGCGCCACCTCCGCAGCCAGCAGCAACTGCACCTGCCCATCGCCGCAATGCGAGCCTGCTATCGCCCTCGGAGAGCTCGGTGTCGCTGAGCTCGCAGACGTCCATCAGCCCAGCCAGCACCCATGAGACCCGGGAGGACATCAGCAGCAAGGTGCTGATTGGGCCGACTGAAAATGCGGCGGCGAGCGCGTCCAGTAGACTCGTGTGCCCGATATGTAATGAGGAAATGGTGGGTTCATGGCACCTGCCGAGTATGTACAGTGATTCTGACGTAGCAGGTAACATTACTCCAACTCAACCGGTACTACTCCCTCATACCAGCTCACCATGCTATTCCTGACTAGTGTTATTAGACATCTCGACGACAACCACCAGAACCTGGTAGTCGAGGAGCAGGATGAGGTCAAGAACTGGTTCGAGGCGCAGATGCACAAGGCGAAGAAGTTCCAGCCCCTCGCCGTCCTGAACCAGAAGCTCAAAGGACTCGACGTCTTCGAATCCAACGATGCCCCTACGCCCCCTCAAATCTCCCACTCCGCCAGCAGCTCGACCGCCCACGCTGCCTACGAACCCGCACCCGTGCGCCGAGACCCGGAGGAGGAAGTCACGCGAGCACATTGGCAGAGGCCGGGATACCGCGATGTGTGTTCAGATCCCGTCTGCGCAAGACCCATCACCGCATCACAAATGGCACTGGGTGGGAATCAGCCAGCAGTGAACTGCAGGCAGTGTGGAAGGCTGTTCTGCGAGGAACACACCATGTACCAGATGAAGCTGTCGCGGCAGGCTAAGCACGACCCCGTCAGAGGCATCTGGTGTCGAGTGTGTGAGACATGCTACAAGTCAAGAGACGGCTACAACGACCACCACGGTGTCGAGCGCGACCACTTCGACGACTTCGCCAAGATCAGACGGAAACGGGTGGACAGGGAGCGCATGGAGGTTAGCAGGCTTGAGAAGCGCCTTACAAAGTTGACGCAGCTCCTCGCAGACCCACCACCGATAGAGGAGACACCGACTACCGGGGGCTGGTTCTCCTCACTGGCGGGCGTCAAGAACCAACGGAAGGCTCTGGAGCAATCCATCATCACTTGGCAGGAAGATGCTAAAGTATCCAACTGCCCCTTCTGTCAACAGGAATTTTCGACATATACCTTCAGGAGATCCCATTGTCGCTTGTGTGGACGCGTAGTATGCAGCGACCCGAAGACTAGCTGCTCCTCGGAGGTAGGCCTTAATGTCGACGCCAGCGCGCAAAAGACCGAGAAGGATGCTGCTCAAATGAGTATCGACGTGCGAATGTGCAAAGATTGCCAGCACACGTTGTTCGCTAGAGGCGACTTTGAACGCGAACTAGCCGACAAGCCCAAGGACCAGCGCGCATATGAGAACCTTGCTCAGTTCGAAAGAGGCATTCGACTACTTCTTCCACGCTTCCACAAGCTTTTGCAAGCGTTGCAGGATCCAGACAAGTCGCCTACGCCGCAGCAGTTGACCGACGCAACCAAGGTACGGAAGCGTTTGATGGATGGCTTCGCACAATTCGATGTGGCTGCGAAACGAATACGAGACCTACCTACAGATTCGCCGACACAACAGAAGCTACAGCGAGCAGTATACCAACAAGCTTACAGCTTCCTAAGCTTGCACATGTTGCCCTTACGGTCGTTACCGAAGATCCTAAAGCATGCTGCCCCGCAAGGCCGATCGAACGGAGGCAGTGCTCTCGCCTCTATCAAGTACAACGACCGCTCTGCCG
>Ga0058698_10000729_pt1 | contig 16843 bp, 14 predicted proteins | sample AgamicAsSfe_FD_67288 | JGI IMG/M metagenome (GOLD analysis project Ga0058698, IMG submission 67288) | Agave microbial communities from Guanajuato, Mexico - As.Sf.e | ecosystem: Host-associated > Plants > Phyllosphere > Phylloplane/Leaf | place: Guanajuato, Mexico | collected 2012-05-30
GATGCAGTAGAGTCTCGGTGCATCCGCTGGTGGTGGGTCCCGCGGAGGACCTTCCCAGGTTTCTTCTTCAGAGTCGGCGTCCGAGTCTGCGCCGTGCGTGGCATGATTGAGCTGGCGGCGGACGACTCGCTTTGCTTTATCTTCGCGATCGGTGGCAGCCCAGCAAAGTGCTGCGTCTGCCCACATTTCCAGCCTTTCGTAGATTTCCAAGGCAGACCGAAGGCCGCCTAGGCTGATCCATCGGGCTGCTAGCTCCGCTTCGAGCTCCCAGCGTGTGGGTGAGCATAGCGGGTAGATGTACTGCAGACGCTCGCTGACTGAGGCTGACTCAGCTTCTTTAGCACGAGGCAGGAACGTACTTGCGGAGTCGCCGTGAGCTGTGGAGGTTGTCTCGGCAATGACTTGGTCGACTACTGCTTGGAGTTGTAGTAGACCTCTCTCGACAGTCCTTGATTTGTAGCCTTCGATTCGGGATCGTACCAGTAAGGCTTGCGTGTAAACCTGCCAGTTGGAACTGCCGCCATCCAATACGCGCACAGCATATGGCAGTGTCTCTTCTCTTGTCAGACCATCAGCTGGCAATGTATTCGTGATGGAAGAAGCCAGTGATAGCAAAATCGTCGAGTCTAGGGGATGCAGAAGTGGTTGACTTCCAGGATCCAGCGCGGCCAGTGCAGCCGACAAAGCAGAAGCATCGGTAACTTCAGTACCTTTCTCGTGGGGCTTGTCAGCGAAAGAGATTGCTTCTAACAACGTGTCATCATTAAGGTCGAGGTTCTCCGGTCGCTTCGCCCCATTAGCCTCAACTGACCGATCAGCATCATTCCCGTCCTTCTTGAACTCCTCCCTACTCTTCGCAAGCACAACAAGCTGACTGATATCATGCTGCTGGAACTTGGTCCTCTTTCCCAAAAGTCCAGTGATCGCAAATTCAAAATGACGCTCTTTTGCAGCCCATTGCAGCACTTCCCGTGCTTGTTTATCCATCAGATGATGCGTGTAGATGGAGGCTTGCTCTAGCAGAAACATGGGGTGTAATTGAGTGTACAGCTCTGTATGTCCAATATCATCTAGTTCTTCATCGATTTTGTCCATGGCCTCATAAATAGCCGTCTGCAGTGTCGGCGCCCGCTCAGAAAGCAGGCGCTGATGCACGAAATCGGTTCTCAGTTTCGCCCAGACAGCACCCTTGACGCCGGTCGTAATAGCAACTGAAGAAAGTATGGCATCAGCCAGGCAGACTAGCTCGACATTGGGAGTCAGGCGATAAGCAGCCTCTCCATCTACACCCAGTGACAACACCAGATTCTGCTGAAGTGTCTTCACGTGCTGCTTATTCGATGCAACAGATGCTGGGAACAACAGCTCTGCAGGCACAAACGCAAGAGGTGGTCCTGTGACATTACTCTGCAGAAAAGCTTGTAATGCTGTGATTGCCAGCAGCACGAAAAAGTGCTGCTTGAAAGCTGGACTTTGCTCTTCTTTGCCACCGTTCTGGCTCAAACTTTCGAGACGATGCCGAATCACTGCTGGCCAGTCTCGCAGGAGGTCTTCCGGTTGGAGCGAAGGATCATCATGACCGAATAGCTGCCTGGCTAATGGAAAAGAGAGGAGTTTTCGGAATTCACATTGCTCGAGTTCGACGAGTCTTTCACTCAGTGATTCACGGAGCTCGTCAGGCAGCGAGGCACGCAAGTATGTTTGAAGAGCGTCTGACATCTCGCTGTCAAGAGACAATATCTAACAGCGTTGGTGGTAAGTATTTTCTTTTCACCAAGTCAAAGTCTTCGGCTGAGACTCCGCGTGTGAAAAATGATTATCTAATCGCTGTACTAACATTGCCTCCCGTGCCTCCCCGTCTGTTTGGATATACCTGTGTGCAAACACTCCTGTTCCACCAAAGCTCCTATTCCATTAACACTCACTTAGCCATGCCGTCCGAGCCCCTTGTATACCTTCCCATCCCACTATACTGGCCCCCAATACTCCATATCCCTCCTCCATATATGCAACGAATTGTAGTCCAGTCACCTATGTATAGATCACTTCTGTGATAGCATTCAGCTGCAAGCCCTTCTGTGCCATATTCTCGTCTTCCAAGAAGTGCAGCGGCATCCACACGAGATGTCCCTTGATCCGATCGAGCTGTTGCTTGACGTGCGTTATGGAGACGTTAGGGTCGTGCAGATGTCCTGTGTTGTGTACATTAGCAAAACTGCGGTCATCACGACATCTTCCTCCAAACTCACCTTGCTTCTTCCACCACACCTCACTCTCATCCCCACTCTTACTCTGATCCTCAATCGGCAGAAACTCATCATACTCCTTGAACGTCCTGATACAATCATCCGGGTCCGCGTGGAACAACTCCCTGAAGACCTCCGTATTGACCGTCGCCCGCTGCGTCCACTCCTCCCAGAGTCTATCGTCCAGCGGATCCCGCACAAAGTCATCAAACTGTTTCTCTTCGCCCGTAGCGTGCGTATCGTTGTCGCAGTCGCCGGGTGGTTGTGCGTTACGGTCCTGCGTGGCATCGAGTTGTTGGGGTGGCAGCAGGCCGAGATGTTCGCGCCAGAGCATGCGGCGCAGAGTTGTGGCGTGGTGGGCGGCTTTGTAGGGCTGGCCGTTCATGACACTATCGATAGTGTGCGTATCTTGCATCACGATACTCAGTTCGGAGTCGTGGTTTCCGAGCTGTGAGCGGTCATTGATGTTACTACTGCCACATATGACAGCGCGGTCGTCGACGATGAGCAGTTTGTCGTGGATGTAAAGTTCTTCTTGGATGAAGTTTTCCAGTTCCTGGTCCGGGTACTCTTTGTTCCAGAGTTCTTCGGAAACTGGCGGCATGCCGAGCATGGCGTTTTCGGCAATACTGTCTTTGCTGTCTGCGATGCGGTCGCCATCTATATCGTTGAACTTTGACAGTCCGACGTGCTTGGCCGCATCCTCGAATCGACGACGTTGTTCCATGAGGTCTTTCTTTTCCGCCTCTGCCTTTGCTTTCTCTTTGGGGTTATCTATTTCGCCTTCATCGTCGGAATTGTGTTTGTGATCGGATTGCGGTGCCTCAGCTCCATGGATTCCACCACCCATGATCTCCTCGGCGAGAGCTCGCTGGACGTTCTGGTATGTCACTTTCGAGATACGTTCTTGTTCGGTCATGGCAGGGGTCTTGTTGATTCGGTCGTAAGAACGAAGATTGAATATGAAGATGTGTTCTAATACCGTCAGTGTCATATCAGAATGCCAAACGGGAACACTGACTTTCTGGATCGAATCCAGCAGCACGGATGCGTCCAAATATAGAGTGCTCTCCACGATGAATGGATTTGTATTGGTAGTCCATGATTGCTCTGGTTCGTGTCAATCTCAAGTAGCATGACGAAACAGTCAAGGAGACTCACCTTGTCCCGGTTGCAGCACTCGACCTCAGATCGCCGGCAAATCCAGGAACTATGTTTGTGTCAGCCAAGATTCGAGTTAGACGAAAATACTCGAGAACGTACTGGCAGGTATCAGAATTATGACTCGGAACTTGCGATTCTCCTGTGCCGCTCGTACTACAGCCTCTACAATAGCTGCGCCGATGGTGTTTTCGACCGGTTTCTGCTCCGTCCCGGTTGCCGTTACTATTGATAGTTAGCCATTTCGATCTGGAGGAACTCATAGTGCTCTACATACTGAAGAACTGATTCTCAATATAGACGAAATGTTGCGCGTTTCGTATAAGCTCCTTGTACGCAACTTGTATACTGTCTTCCTTCAAAATACCACTGCTCCAATCTGCACTACTTCGCACAAGCTGCGCATGCACTGTTCCCTGATCTGCCCGTAATGGTTTCGTCGCCAATGGTGTCAGTGGATGTTTCAGATACTTTCCGACGGGGAATCTCGGCCTTTGGACACCAACAAGATCTTCGTGCTCGCCCTCTCGCCCTTCCATCGTGATCCAATCGAACCGAGGATCTCGCTTGTACTTGTCCCGCTTGACAAAGTTCCAGCGGAGGACAAAATGCTCGGCGATGTCGTATACACAAGGTCCGATCACACCCATGCTGACATCGTGCCATGGCATACGTCCGTACTCGGCTTTGGAAAGTTCGTTGTTCTTCCAGTCAGAAACAGACTTGAAGTCCATTATGCGGTTGTTGTTGTAATCCTGGCCTGGGAAGATCTGTAATGGACTCATGTTAGCTAGAAGATATGTACCGTGCTGCAAACACCTACAGTATTTTCCACGCCAGCTGGTGAGACGTCTGCCAGAGGATGTTGATGCGTGTCCCATCTGCCAAAGCACAAATCCAGTCCTCCGATGAATGCCAGCGCATAGTCGATGACGATGAACTTTTCGTGATGCGCGAAGTAGAAAGTCATGTCTCCCAAATTCTCAAAGACATTGTGATCCGGATGTCTCATGACGACGATATTCCCATGCCCTTTCGTGCCCGGCGGACACAATGCTCGCAGCGCTTTCTTCGTATGCACACTGTTACAGCTGATCGCCGCCTCCACCTCTTTATACACCACGATATAGATTTTGACACCACGCTCCGCAGCCCGCTTCAAACACTGATCCAGCCTCCACTTCTGATTCTCCACCGGCGAGCGACGCAGGAACAGCTCGGGACTCAGCCACCAATCTTCAATGTATATGGTCTCAACCGCCCGTTCCAGCGCAACACTGACAGCATGGTAGTAGTCTCGTCCATCAATGTACCACTTGACCCTGTTCCCCTCACGCTCGGGAGCGTACGAGCCGAAGCGATGCGCCTTTGCGATTTCTGAGCGCTTTGCGTCGCAGATTTGCTCTTTCTCTTCGTCGTGACGGTGGTTGGCTAGGGAATCGTTAGATTTGCTTCCGGCGATGAAGCCGGGGAGTACTTGCGATTCACTATGTTGCGAAGTCGTCCTGTATCGCGCGAGTGTCAGCTGTTGTATTGCATTGCCGGCGCTCTTAATAACGCTGACCCAACTTGTGCTTCATATGATCCGCCTTCTCGAAGAAGGCGGTCTCGGAGAACTTCTGTAGCAAGCCCTGGGACTTCTCATGAAGATGAGCCCTCTTCGAGCCGGAGGCATCCTCGTCCATGCTTGCTGTCGATTACGGGATCGCGTAACTTGGTGCAACTGATGGCAAGCAGCAGACGAAGCTTGCTGTTGAGCAAGCAGAAATTGATAGCCAAGCACAGGCAGCAGGCAGCAGAAAGCGCGATGATGTTATGTCAAGCCAAGCACAAGCCAACCTTGGAAGCACAGGCCAAGCGTTTCAGAGAGCAAGGAATAAACATCAGCGGCACACCCTGCCGTTGTCGATCATGTATGTGCCGAGGCCGGAAATACAACCATTGTCATCACAAACACCTCACCTTGCTACAGTAGATGAGTTGTTGATATGATAGTGACGATACAAGCACGATAGAAGAACGCGGCGTGCAGTGAAGAGCTTCAGAAAGCCAAGTGCGAGACGCCACAAAAAGGCAGATTGCTAGTAGTAGAAGCCGACGTGACCATCGAAACATGCACGAATGATGTAGAAAGAGCATAGCATGAAGCAGAGGTCTCACAGGGACCGACGTAGCAATGATTACACCAACCGCTTCTCTCCATTTCTCCCCTTCGAAGGCTAGGGATCAAGCATCGCACACCTCTCATCCTAGGCTATCAGCAACTTCCACTTCTCACTTGTCACGGCATGCTCATCCACCTTCGCGTTCACCCGCCACCGTGTCCTGATCGTGACACCAACCGTCTCGAAAGGCTCCATCTACACATCTCCCTTCCTCTCCTTGTCAGAGATGACACGCTCTTCCAGGACGCCGAACTCTGTCATGCTGTTTTCAATGTTAGCACATCTCCTACCATCACAAATCGCAGCTTAACATACCCCATATCCGCAGCAAACGTAGAATGAGGCCTCCACTTCGCACTCGTCCTCGGCGTGCTCTCCTCAATACACCTATCAATCTGCTCCAAGCTCAACCCCTTCAGCTCATAGACACAGAAGTACGCAAAGACCCCACTGCAGGCGCACAAGCTGCCAAAGACGTAGAAGATCTTCGAGCCCAGATTGGCGTAGTGCACGCCGACAAGGTACGGGTTGATGACGGCGATGATGGTGTTCCAAAGCCAGTTCGATGCAGTAGAGAGACCAACGCCACGAGAGCGGATCGGAAGGGGGAAGATCTCGCCGACCACGACCCAGGCTGCAGGGCCCCAGGTGGTGGCGAAGAAAGTGATAAAGATGCAGAGGAAGGCGACTTCGGCGGAGGTGCTGGGGGCGGCCTCGTCTTTGTTTGTGACTCCGACTGAAGCGGCGATGAATTGGCAGACCACCATGCCGACGGCGCCCCAGATGAGAAGAGCCCGCCGACCGAACCGCTCGATTGTATAGAAAGCTATTGGAGTCACGATGCAGTTGACCAGGTTGCAGATGATTTGAGTGACGAAAGGGTTCTTGATGGATTTGAGGTTGCCGAAGAAGACGGTGCCGTAGTAGAAGATGAAGTTTACGCCGGTCCATTGTTGGAACATCTGGAGTGCGGTGCTAAAGTGGTGATTAATGAGGAGGTAATGCAGTTGAGATATATCGAGACAGCATACCCGAGAATGGTACGTCTGACGTTGGACTTGGCAGAGAAGACAGATCCGGAGAAGCAGTGTGTCCAGGAAGCGAGCCAGTTGCCGGCCGGAATGACGCTGAGCTCGTAGTCGTGGTTTGCAATGATTTCAGCCAGCTCGGCTTGGATGTACTCGGACTGTAGTCTTGTCAGCATAGTCTACCTTGATCGACCAGGAGCACGTACATCAGCGGGTTGGCCTCGAAGTTTGACCAGAGAAGCAGTCGCCGCCTCAATTTTGCCCCTCTTCACAAAGTATCTGGGACTCTCCGGCAGGAAGAACAATCCAGTTCCCAAAATGAGCCCCCAAAGCATCTGAATAGCCATAGGAATGCGGTAAGATCCGGAGTCTTTACGATTTTCAGTAGCGTAGGTGACGCAAGCTGCTAGCACAATGCCGAGGGTGATGCAGAACTGGTATCCCGAGATGATGCTTCCACGGACCTTCTTGGGTGCAATTTCGCCCATGTAGAGGATGATGATGGCGGTGACGAAACCGACGCCGAAGCCAGCGACGAGACGGCCGACAACTAGGAGGGCGACGGTGGAACTGGCTACTTGGAGGATGACGCCGACGATGAAGATGCCACAGCCAGTGATGACGGTGCCTCTGCGACCGATCCAGCTTGGTGTTGCGTTAGCCGCCGAATATTCGATGGCACGACAATGGGTATTGAACTCACTCTGCAACATCACCAGCGATGATTGCGCCAAAGAACGTACCCGCGGAGAGGATGGAGACGATCAGAGAAGTGGTGGAGGAGCTGAAACCGAATCCAGCCTCGGCATTGGTCTGACCAGGCGCAGGGTATGGCTGATGGGTGTAGGTGTGGATGGCGAAGTTCGTGTCCTGCATTCGACTTTAGCTGTGTTGTACAATGTCAGGTACGGTGCTCACCAAAACACCATTAATGTAACCAGAGTCGAACCCGAAGAAGATACCGCCAAAAGCAGCAAAGGCACACTGTGAAGTTGTCAGATCATCGCTTCTCATTCCGAGCAGAACACAGCAGGAATACTCACCATGAGATACGCTTTGAGAGTGATTGGCGCCTCGATCCTATTGGTATCGGCAGTGGCTGTGTTATTATCAGTGACCAGTTCCTGTGAGCTTCGTGTGACTGCTGAACTCACCACCCATGACGGCGCCACCTGGCATGTTTGCTGTTGGAGGCTGTAAGTGTCTGAGGTCGGAGTGTACTTTATGGTATCAAATCCGAGCAGGTACCGAGCTCCAGGAGCGCGAGGAAGAGGAAGAGAACTAAGTCGAGTCGTCCCGTAGGCCAGAGTTGTTGACTAAGGAGTGAGCATAGCGGCGTGAGGGTCCAGGGTGTCGCCAGCATATCAATAATACAGAACACAGACCACAGCCCGAGGTCACGCTGCCAGCAGCATCAAAGCCGCGCGACAAGGCACGGTAGGCAGGAAGGCTGTGCCGCGTGCGGGGTCATGCTTACGCTGACCGCCGAGCTGGGTCACAGCAAGCCCCATTCATTGTTGTCACTGTGTCACACGAAAAGTCACCAGGTCACCATGGTCACGGGTACATCACGGAATGCAGATGGCGTGCACGCGAAGCGCGACAAGGCTTGGTCCCACGTTGTGATTGGTGAGTGAAGTAAGCAAGAACTGAAGGCAACGGAGCGGGAGCTGAGTCGAAGTGTAGTAATAGTAGTGAGTGAAGCTTGCCTCGGCGATGCACACGGTAGTGCTAGTAGTGTTGATGCCAACCAATCCAGTCGTTAAACAAAGGTGATACAGAAGAACAAGGCCAGGTTCCCCGCATGTGCTGCTGAACGACATTCTCGCAGTCTAACCCTGTTGGTAAAGCGGACTGTGCAGGCCCTCGAAACAATGAAGTACAGCATGACAAGCTCGGAATAGGGCGACGAGGACTTAGATGACCACACTTGTGTTGAGCGTGGAAGGCGATGAATGTTCGATGATTTTCTTGCTGACAGAAAGGCTACAGCGCCAGTACAGACGAGCACATCACACTCTTCCCTGTCAACACAGCCTCGCGCTTCTTTCCATGCTATAGCCCTGCCTTCTGGTGGTAAGATCTGTGGCGTGACACCCATGCATCATGGTCTCAAATAAATAGTACCTGAGTACACGTCCTTGCGATGCCAAAGCCACGCCACGCTAGCGTAGCTCTAAATGTTGGCTTCTACATGTACTTCCTTCTGGAACTTAGCATAAGGCACCGTGAGCCCTAGTATCGGATACTGATTCGGCTACCCCAAGTGTGATACTGCATGTACGTTAGCAGTAATCGTGCGGGGTGGCCTGTCAGCTGACTAACCTGTCTCACATCGTACTTGGCTTGGCCCCCAATACCTCGTCCAAATTTGGATCGGGTCGTCTTCGTTGCTTTGTATTGCAGAAATGCGCTTCATGTCCATGTTTCTGGAATGCAGTGATGGAGTGATGGCCAGATCACTTCTTCTGCACCACGGCCAACAACGACTTCACAGGGATGTTCTTCTGCTTGGGATTATCCTTGAGGAAAGGCTCTTCCTGCGTGAACCACTCCTCATTCCAGAGCAGCTTCACTCCCGGTCTGAAGATCAAACAGTGCGTGCTTCCCTGTCAATACGTTAGCATCATCCCACGCCATCCAGCACAAGCGCTACTAACACCAAAGTGAAACATGCCCATCTGATCGCCCTTCTTTACGTGCTGGCCTTCCTTGACCGTCACATCACAAGTCGATACCTCGGCCATTCCAATCGCAATCATGCACATAAGTCCAATGTCAGGGTCGTCCGCCTCAATGAACATGACCGCTCTCGTCGCAACGGCGGAGATGTAGCTTTGACTCAGTGTAGGTGCACTCGGATCAGGACCATCTGCGTTCGAGAAGCCACGCGATAACGGCTCGCTGAAGTATGTTCCGGGCACGAGATAGCTCTTCTTAATTGTCCCACTGACAGGAGAGTGCCAGCGGTGGTATGAAAGTGCAGACAGAAAAGCTTGATATATTGTCCCGCCAACGAATTGTGAGTAGAGCTCATCGCCGTTGACCATGTCGATAAGAGAGTATGGCTGGCCTTTTGCCCAGAACTTGTCTCGTTCTTTGATGTCCGTGGTGATTCGGTAGGGGCAGCTCTCGCAAGCAGAGACAATGACAGCTTGCGGATTGGGTATACTCAGATCGTGGCCATCATCTGGTGCAGTGACTGGACGCACTCCATCACGGAACTCTCTTGTGAAGAAGTCATCCCAGCTCTTGTATCCATGGTATTCGGCATCAGGTTGACAGACGTAATTCTCGACAAAGGTCTTCGGAGAGCTCGAGCTGTGCGTAGCTGCCTGGACGACTGCAGTCTTGCATTCATCAGAAAACCATCCTTCTGGATCAGTCCCAAGACATGATAATGACTCCTTCGAAGAGAGGAAGACACCCCACTGATCAAGGACCTTCTTCATTTGTGCATTGACCTTGTCGTCGATGAAAAAGGCGAATCCACTGGGCGTGTTCATTGACCAGTCCAGCACTGCATTGAATGGACAGCCGATCAATCCGATATCTTCTGCTCTTTGTGACCACTTCGGCGCGACCGTGAGAAGGCTATTCATGAGTTGTAGACAATGCTCAAAGTCGCGAACTTGCTGTTGTCCTTCAGGATCTTCATTGTATGGCGGCATGTCGGGAATCTCGTCGAACATGGCTGTCGCCAACATGTATAGCTTGCTGTCATCGTCGACAAGATCTTGTAGTTCTTCCAGCACTGGGTGGAGAGATTGCGGATGCTTGTCTGTGCTTTTGACGAGACGTTTAAGCCAGTGGTGGGTATGCTGAGAGTCTTGAGGAAGCCAGTCGCCGCCTTGCTGCTCGATAATGCTGTTGTCTGACATGGTTGCAGAGAATAACTCCAATAATGAGAAGCTGGAACAATAAGTTGTAAATATGGATGACGTCGACCGGAGACCTTCCCCTCACGTGGAGTTTCGAAGAAACATCCAAGCATCCTCCAGCCGCCAGTCAAAAGATATACGACAGACCCCTTGACCTCTGTGCGGGTGCAGAATGAGATCATGAATTCTGTTGTACATTGTTGACGTGAGTAAAGCTATGACGATGCTCCACATGAAGTAGTCTGCTGTCTGCCGGAGTATGAATGCCACCCAAACATCATAGCTGTACTCTGCATGTTCTTCGAGAAGACGGAACCAGATAGTGTTCCAGAGGACGACGACGAGCCCGGCAAGCAGACTGTACTCCCAGCCACGAAGAGTGTTCAGCGCAATCTCGACCATACGATCTTGCGGATCGGCAATGTCGCACTTGGCGAAGACGACGCGGAAACTGGCGGGGAGACCGCCAAAGATGGCAATGCAGAAGATTGCCCAGCCGAAGAGAATGCGGTGGTTGCGGAGGGCGAGGCGGAGAGACCACAGACGCCCTACTGCTTTGTGCTCAGAGAGGACGATCCGCTGGTGCCGTATGATTTTGTCGAGGAGCTCGCGGACGGCATCGAAAAAGGTCATAGTCGTGGCAGTGGCGGTGCTGGGTGGTGTATGTGGAGATGGAGGTGTAGCCAAACCGCGTGTAAAAAATGTCGTAGTCTTTGGGATCGCCTACCATGTCTACTAAAGTATGCGATCATCGTGAAGAAGGAGGCAAGAGGAGGGAGGAGCGATGGTAGCATTCTTTCTAGACTAGGGACGGCACTCTCCACGGACCGATGTAAGTGTGTTAATTATCCGCATATTGCTCACGGCGCGCAAGGAGACAAGAAAGAAGTAGGGAAAGAGTGGGCTTCTATATCTAATATGTACGGCACTCTTCACCATTTGATAGAGTGCTAATAGAGTTTCTTGGACTAGTACTACACTCGACTACGTTCTTTTTAGTTATTCTACTTATATCCTTCCTAGGCTTCAACCAAAACTACTTGCTGAGGCGTACCGTCGGAGGTTCAGCACTATCCTGCTTCGCTTTATACTTGTGTTAGAATACCTCTGCCCACTTCTAGGATAAACCTAGACTACTACTAGATAGTACCGTCGGAACTCTAGTACTATCCTTGTTCATCTCACACTATTATAAGAATACCTATACCTGCTTATAGGATTAACCTAGACTATCGCTGGAGAATGCCGTCGCAGGTCCAACACTATCCTCGTCTATTTCATATTAGATTCCAAAGGCATACACTTTCGCCGCGGTCTAGTCAAGACTATCCGGGGAGCGTGCCGTCGAGCTCCTGGTACACTCTTCGCTATACCCGTACTATTCTACACCTCTATTTAGCTTCAGTCTAGAAACTCGGAGGAGAGTGCCGTCTAGGACTATCCACGATCGTTCCAATTGGACAGGATACCAGCAGAACCTTCTTCCAGCTTCAGCCTAGCAGGCCTGAGGAAGGTACCGTCGCACGCTCTGGATCTATCCTTGACTATGCTATACCAAGTTTGAAATGCCTACGTCTCTCCCCAGGTCTGGCCCAGACTGTCAGGGTTGAGTGCCGTCGTGTGTCAGTCATCTACCTACACTCTTCATCTTTCCGTTTCAGCATTCTGCGTAGCAATATCTTCGTTTGAGTTCCGCCCGAAGTACGCGAGGAGAGTGCTGTTTCAAAATCAGACCATCACCTGACTATGTTTTGTTTATCTCATCCATACCGATGCCACTCATCTGAAGGCAAGTCAGAACTACCTGGAAGAGTGAGTGCCGTGATTAGCCCGAATGTATAGCTGCTCTCCATCACCACAAAGATTCAACCCAGCTCCATACTCCTCCTTCCCATCGATCTCAGACTATCCATCCAGCCTCACGCCGCGCCACGAAAGCAGTATTCTCGAGCGTCTTGGTAGCTCCGTCCTATCTCAGTGTCTCTATTTCTGTTTCTGTTGGAGTGGCAGGAAACAGTAATCGACCACATGTTGTGCAAGATCCCGCGCCGAATCCAATGTCGTAAGGAGTTACGAAATGAATCACCTGCAGCAGACGGTATCTCGTTGCAAGCACGCTGAAGGCGAGGTGTCTGGTCTGCTCATGAAGGACAGGAGCAACCTCAGTTGAGGCTCGATTCTTGCGGGTGGTGGTCCGGTGCTTGGGCCTGCCTGAGCTGGTCCTGCCTGAGCTGGTCCCGCCTGAGCTGATCCTGCCTGAGCTACCGCTGGGTCTGTTGGGATCGAGATGTGATAGGGGGTAGGAGGTATGTATGATGAAGATATGTGTGATGGGTATTGTACTGTCGAAAAGCAAAAGCACATCGGGAGGTCTTGGAGGTGGGAAATGCCGGGATCATTGCGGAAACAGGTGAGGTGAGGGGGAACGCCGGGGAGACTGCAGGAATGGGGAGAGAAGGTGAAGCGAGCAGGGGAAGTGGAGGGGAGGAAGTGGAGGGGAGGAAGTGGAGGAGGGGAAGTGTGGGAGGATGAAGGAGAGGATAATGGAGAGGATGAGGGAGAGGACAAGCCATGCTCATGCTCCGCTCGCGAGCGTTTCCGCTTTCTGGTCCCATTTACAACCTCGTCCTCCCCTCTCCCCTCTCTCTATGGCTAGACATGCCTTTCTCATACCTCATCGCAGTACTTTCGAGCCTGTATCCCTACACTCAGCCGCTCCTCCTCATGCTCGTTCCTGAGGACTCCTATCCGTCCTCCGTCCTCCATCTACGTCGCCTTTCCCGCATCCTCCTTCAAACTCACAATCTTATTCAGAATGACCTTCTTACCCTCCCCAACCTCTCCACTCTCCGTATCCAGCGCGAAATACGCCACCCTCATCCCCTGAAACCTGACATCCCAATTCCCCGGATGCAGGCCCGCACTCGGCATGTCCTTGCTATCTCTCGGCCACGGTGCCCTCTTCCTAATCTCCTCAAACCCGCACTCAATTACCGCATCCCTATGTACCTCTTCACTTTCAGGATTAATGTCGTTCAAAAAATCGCCACTCGGATGCGCATCCGGATTATCGCTCTGGAACAGCCGGTTGAAGATGCGGACTTCAGCCGGGATGGGCGAATTGTGCTTCGGTGAGACGGCGACCCATTGGATAAATGCCTTTGGTTTCGGTGCCGGTGCGTCGGACTCGTTGCAGTAGTGTGCCTTGATAGCCGTGACTTTGCCTGTGGCGGCGTCGGTCTCGAAGCTGGTGCAGCGGATGGGGTGCGGGACGCTCAGCAGCCCGACCGTCTTTCCCGGTGCAAGACGGAAGAAATTCAAATCGTCGACTTCGCGGAAGTCGGAGCGGTCAATGTACAGTTTCGGCGTGAATGGGACAACGTGCGACCCCATCGCCGCATCGCGGGGCATAAAGTCGAGAGATATCTCTTCGCAGTGGTCAACGGGCAGGTTTTCGATCGTGACGAGGATAGGATCCGGGATGAGCATGAGGCGGGGGACAGTTTTCTCAAGGTATTTGCGGACGACTGTTTCGAAGCGCACGGTTTGAATGATGGTGAGGGAGTCTGAGACGCCGAGTTCGGCGACGAAAGCACGGATGGCGCCGGGAGGGACGCCGCGCCGGCGAATGGCTATCAGGGTGTAAAGGCGGGGGTCGTCCCAGCCGCGAACGTGGTTGTCTTGGACGAGTTTTTGGATCTTGCGCTTGGAAAGGACGGTGCCGGTGACGTTAAGGCGGCCGTATTCTCTTTGTTGGGGGCGGGCGGAGAGTTTGTCTTCGAGTTGGGAGAGGAGCCAGTCGTATGATTCTCGGGCTGTGCGGAATTCGACTGTGCAGAGGGAGTGGGTGATTTCTTCAAAAGCGTCGCATAGGCAGTGTGTGAAGTCATAGGTTGGGTAGATGCGCCATTTGTCGCCTGTTCGGTGGTGATGACTGCTTTCTGTGATTCTGTATGCGGCCATGTCCCACATGTATGGGTTGCCACTGTCGAGTAGGTTCATCTTCATCCTTAGGAAGACTTCCTTCGGCTTGAATTTGCCATCACGCATGCCACGGAACTCTTCTAACGATTCTTCTGATGGTCGTTCTCTGTGTTTACATGCAAAGCGAGCTCCACGGTTGTCTGGTCCACCCTTTTGTTGCTGAATCTCCTCCTCTGCAGAATCGTTAGTTGTTGACCAAGTGTAGCGCTGGCACCACGAAACATACGGCTGCAATGACAGACATATGCTTTGCCTCTCTTAATCAACTCTTCCGCGAGCTCATATAACCTATCGAAGTGATCGCTCGAATAGGTGACCTTATACGGCTTGTACCCCAACCATTCCACAACTTCCTTGATCGAGTCAAAGTACTCGCCCTCCTCTTTCGCCGGATTCGTGTCGTCATATCTCAGATAGCACCGTCCTCCATGGTATTTCGCAAAACCAAAGTTGACCGCAATCGCCTTCGCATGCCCAATATGTAGGTATCCGTTTGGCTCTGGCGGAAACCGTGTTGTGACGCCAGATTCCACAGGCTTGATGCTGTACACATCTTTGAGCCAGCCAACCTGAATCACAGAGTCCATTGGATCTTCATCGAGATTTGGTCCTGCATCTTTCGAGGTCTCCTTCGGTCGTGTAGGTAATGCTGTGTCCTTGGTGGGTGCGTTTGCTTTGATTGCTTCTTTCGTCGCTGCCTTTTGGGCTTTCTTGGCTGCCTTTTCCGCGGCGCGCTTGGAGATCTTGGGCTCGCCGTCCGGTGTGTCTATTGGTGGCGCGTCTGCCATGGTGATGTGAGATTTTGGGTGAAGCTGCTTCTGCTGTGCTTGATCTCAGATATCTGTTGTTGTTTTCGAGATCTTCAGATTATCAAGCTCGTTGTGGTCTGAGTGTTACCATGGATGACTCACAAGCTATCAGGGAAGCGACCCTGATGATCACTAGCGAAGCGGGGTCAATCCCGGTGGCTTGGTGGGGGGTTTCTTAAGATGAAACAGAAAATGGTCAACTGTCAAAGTCTTGAATAAGGCAGTAGCACTTCATGGGCTGCTGGAATGTAGAGAACATGAAGGTAGCAGTGGATGGATAGATCAGCGCGGGAAAGTCGCCCCGCCCAAATTAAAGCTCATCATTGACCATCACCGGCCTCACATACTTCCTTCCCGCATTCACACCAATCTTCCAGTCCCATCGTATCCGTCACAATCAAGCTCAACCACGCGGCCAACCTAACTCCCACTTATGCAATCTGCGCCTCAAACACCGTCACCGCCGCCTCATAGTACGCCGTGCTCAGATCCTTCCGCTGCACCGCCCCCACCGCCCCCTCCAGCACTTCACTATACACAAACGCATTGGCATCCCTACTCATGACGACCGTGCTAACCTCCGGATCCTCCAACTTCATGGCCGAGAGCGCCCCAGGCGTGTGTGAATGTGGTGCAGAGGAGGAGGAGGACGACGACACTCAGAGGCAGAAGAGGCAGAGAGATGGTGTGGCAGTGAATGTCATGATGTTCGAAGCGATAGGAGGCACTCCAGAGAGATGAAAGGTAATGTCTTCCTGTCCTGTACGTATGCTTTGACGGCGCGAGATGATATGAATGACGTATGGGAATCTATGTAGTCTTGGAGGTTCTGCGGTGCATTCCCTGGCGTGGGTGGTGAGCCAGTGAATCGAAATGAGCCGAAGAATAGGGGGTTCCTTGGAGTGAGATATGATAGCACCGTTGAGACCGCCTAGTGCTCTGCTGTGCTTGACGTTCCATCTTGAGGTCACAGCAAGATTGGCAGTAGCGAGAGACGGCAGGAATCGCTGACCATGCGTCGGCGCTGGCTGGAGAAGAAGACATCAACGTCTTCAAGTTCCACCAATTCACGTCGCTTCTTCAGCAACAGCTATGCTGCTCCTGCGTCTGCTCTTGAACCAATCTGCCAGGCTGCTCCGCCGCCGCGCACTCGCACCTCCATTCGCCGCACTCGCATTCGCTCCATTCGTCTGTGCCTGCACCTGCCCCTCCGCGCCCTCCTCCCGCACACTCGCATCCTCCAATGCCCCAGCCGTGCTTTTCTTCCTCCGCCAACTCATCCCCGACCCTTCCCTTGCGCCCGAACTTCTCCTCCTCGCATTCGCCTCCTCGATATAATCCTGGCTCGTCTTCGTCCCGTAAAAGCCCGTCAGCGTGGTGACCTGGCCCTTGCCATTAACTGGCGTCATGAACTCTTTCTCGTGTGCCCACGCTCGTAGAGCAGTGAGGTATTCTTCTTCGGTGCGATAGCGGCCGCGGTAGTTGGTGCGTGTGTAATTAGGGAGGAGGGTTGAGGCCATGGAAGGGGCGATGCTTTGGGCGCGGGCGGTGTATTCGGAGTTGGTGGAT
>Ga0058698_10000730_pt1 | contig 16839 bp, 20 predicted proteins | sample AgamicAsSfe_FD_67288 | JGI IMG/M metagenome (GOLD analysis project Ga0058698, IMG submission 67288) | Agave microbial communities from Guanajuato, Mexico - As.Sf.e | ecosystem: Host-associated > Plants > Phyllosphere > Phylloplane/Leaf | place: Guanajuato, Mexico | collected 2012-05-30
GGGGAAGTGGGTTGGAGGCTGGACGAAAGGACATGACGAGACGGCCAAGACATTGATATCGAGTCGCACGGCTTGGCGAAGTGTAGGCTACATGAAGGTCTAGCTGGTTTGAGATGTGGCATCCCGTAGTATAGAATCATTATTGGTCAGCGGGTCCTGGGAGGAATAACGGCATAATCATCCCCGCAGACGCGCTGATTCGGAGCAAAGGCCTGAAAGGGACTCGCGATAAGACATGTCGCATCCCGGCTCAAAGCTGATAAGGAAGCCTGAAGAGGAGCTTCATCGCATGCATTATTGCCACTTTTGGCAAAGACGTCCTATCAATGTTTACCTTCCTTTCCGACCAGGGTGGTGTGCTGGCTTTCTCCAAGCCATCGAAATCCTTATCTTGTCAGACTTGCACTTAGCAGAACATCTCCCGCTTGTATTTCCTCAGCCTGATTTCATGTGCCTAGTACAAGACTACTTTACAAAATGGTCACTGAACTGTCAAAGCCGTGGATCAGGACGCCTCTGGCAGAAAGCCGCGCTTTGTCGGAAGCAGCAAAGTGGTAAGTTGACATGCTTATTGTCCCGGTATACATATTGATTCTTCCACTGCTGCGTTCTTTCCCCTGCTTTCCCTCTTCCCTCCCACCTCATAACACCCTCATTCTAAATCGTAGAAGCAGAGTCTTCCTCAAACTCGACAATCTCCAACCTTCCGTCTCCTTCAAATCCCGAGGTATTGGCAACTTCATCCTCCGCAGCCTCGCCCGTCGGTCCAGCTTCCCAAACACCCACTTCTACGCAGCATCCGGCGGCAATGCAGGCATCGCATGTGTGCACGCCGCCAAAAGCTATGGCTTTCCCGCGACCGTCGTCGTCCCCTTCTCAGCCAAGCCCAGGATGATCGCTGCTCTGTGGGCCATGGGTGCAGCTGCGGTGATTCAGCACGGGACCAACATTGCAGAATCACAAACTTACATCGAGAATGTGCTGCTGCCTGCTGATCCTGACGGCGTGTTTGTGCCGCCATTCGACCACCCTGATGTCTGGGATGGTAATGCCACAGTCATGCAGGAGATCCTCGAGCAATTGGACGGCGACCCTGATGTCGTGATTTGCAGTGTGGGAGGAGGTGGTCTGCTGAATGGGATTATGCAAGCACTTGACGAGGCACACCTGGATGACAAGGTGCAAGTCATTGCAATGGAGACGGACGGGGCAGACTCACTAAACCAAGCACTCCGTGCAGGTGAGCTGATCACTCTTCCGAGCATCACCTCTGCAGCCAAGAGTCTCGGCTGTGTTCGAGTCTCCCAGAAGACGTTCGAATACGCACAGCGATCCAATGTAAGTAGTGTGGTTCTAAGCGATGCAGAGGCCGCCAATGGCTGCTGTATCTTGGCCGAACAGGAAGGGCTGATGGTTGAGCTGACTGTCGGGGTCAATGTGCCGATATGCTTCGATGGCCGCTTGCAGAAGATTCTCGGGACCAGGAAGATGCTGGACAGTTCGAGCAAGGTGGTCATCATTGTTTGTGGTGGGAATGATATATCGGTCGAGATGCTCACGGGATGGCGTGCTGCGATGATGGAGGCTGAGTCGGTGCGGGAACCTGTGATTGAGATGGTGGCTCAATCGACGCCGGTCGCGGCCTGAGACTGGTCTTTGGAAGAGCATTATACACATACGTCTTGCGGTTGCGGATTTGGTCGTCCTCATTTCTTCTTATATATACTAGAACTGTTCTTGTTCAATTACTGTGACTCAATAGTCCGGCGGTGTGAGATCCAGATGTACCAATGCTCGTGCTCTCCAGCATTTGCAGGGCAGCGGGGCAGGTGCATGAGTTGAGGGAAAGCGTGAGGAGAAGAAATCAGAGGAGAACCAGGGCTCCCGCACTCGAATAAAGGAACAGAAGTCGATACAAAGAGAGATGTAAGGTTAATTAAGCTAAGAAGAGTGCTCTTTGACTGCTTACAGTATCAACGCTTATGAGATATGAGAATAGAGAACAAGAAAGACCGAAAATTCTTCTACATTGATTCGTCAGAGTCGTGCGAACGTCATGAATCTTGTCGTCGTAGCCGTCAGTGACCAGCATAGTAGCGTAGCTGCCACAGAGCTTAGAGCCCAGAGCCCAGAGCCAACACATATAGTCGGAATATTTACAGCTTGGTGTTCAGAGAAACACCTCCCAAGTCCAATCCGCCATGACATTCAGCCAATGCAGTGAACCTCGTACAGTGAAATCATATTGGATTTGGCTGGACGATGACGCATCGCTCAGGGGACGTCGAGTTTGCCGTGGTACCATGCTGGCAGGTGACAAGGTAGCATCGCTTTGACTTCTGCTACTAAGGTTTGTGGGCAGTGACATGGGCAGGAAGCCACCTCTCGCCCGCCCACCTTGCGATACAAAGTCTTCAGAATCTGTACCCCATGATCTGGGAAGCCTGGCGTTATCGGGTCGTCGCTGATGTCTTTCGATGTTGTAATCGGTCGCATTGTAGACGATATTTCTTGCATTGGCAGCATCAATAGAGCTGACCTTTCTTTTGAGGCTGAATGGAATATCAACACCTGGCGATGAAGAGCTCTCTGCACGAGAGCCTCGTGCTGCGATCCGTCTCTGAACGCGAGCTGCCTTTTCAGTCTCGGCAGCATCTCGTCGGCTCCACAACTCCTGCACGACGCCCCAGCAGGACTTGATGTTCCCGATCTTTAGGCGTGCCGTCATTGCTGTCCATCGTTGCACAACCCAGGTTCGATCTTCCGGATCTGTGACCTCGCAGCTCGCAACGAACAGTGGGAAGATCTGCACAAGGATAGCGCCAGAAGATATGGGGACCGAGGCTAATTTGAAGAGCACCTTCTTTGCCAGCTTCTCCGCTGACTCGCTCGGGTTTTCCGGTACAGCTTGGTGAAGATAGAGTAATGCGGCGTAGCGGTAAGCTTCTGCTGTTTGGATCAAGTGCTGAACTTCGCAGCTCGTGTCTTCAGGTCGTTCGAAAGCAGACACGGTTGGAACTTGCCATTTCGCAATCTCTTCTCTCAATTCCATTGCTCTCGAAACCAGGGTCAGTGAGTTCGACTCCGTTTTGTACACACATTTGACCAGATCCGCCACTCGAACAAGCAAGGGAAAGAGACTCATGGCGCAACCCATCAGAGGGTCGACCTCAACCTGATCCTCTATCGGGCCGTTGATCGTGACGAGGATTTCCTCGAGGTCATTCTCAGGTGCTTCTTGGAAGCATGTGAGCCGTGAGATGACGGAGAAATATACGAATGTATTACACAGAAACCTGATCCTGTCGGCTTCCTGGTTTGTCATTTGGCTCGAATCGATGTCCTGCCGGTATTTTATCAGAATGTTCTTCACCATTACGCCGGCCGCGCGCAGATGCTGCACGCCTGTGCTGACATGGCTGTCCCACCCCTCGCTGAAAGATAGCGCCAAGGATGTTGCAAAAGCGTGGTCTAATGGCATATCCTGAAGCTCGGAGGCGAGACACCTGATCCCTTCAGTCACATGAGCCACGCCGGAGTTATGCAGTGATGGGTCATCATGCGCTCCGTGAAAAGCCGCCATGGACAAAACGGCATGATACAAAGCTGGGCAATCCCCTACCATTGGCTCAATCAGTGAGCGCCAGGGGTTCTCATTAGGACCATCTATGACCGACAAGATGCTGCATGTTTCCTGGTAGAATCTTTGCATGAGTTCCTCTGGGGATGCAGCCTGTGATGATGACTCGGTATGGTTCAGAATGCCGTCAGAGTCGGAAGGCTGACTTGACGCAATGCTAAACGTCGGTGAAGATATGCGCATAGTGGAGCGGGAGGCTGGCGCGCGTCTATATGGCAGAGAAGTGAACGTCTGCTGCATGTTGCCTAATTGATCGCCTCTACCCATTTCGTCGTCCAGTGAAAGGTCAAGTTGCTGATTTTGTGCATTGTCGTCGGCAGGTGGTGATACCGTGGTGCTCGCCACAAACCCATACTCATCAGTGTTGAAGAAGGAATCCTCATGAGGTGTGATGGGAGGTTCTGTCCGAAGACTCGACAGCCACGTATAAGGGCGGCGGTGATCGTTGAACACTTCCCCACGACATTCTTGTGAACCCTCCACGGTTGAAGCCTTTCCAAGAGCATCGAGTGAGTGCTTCGGATTTTGCTGACGCTGCTGCTGCGACGGCGCAAATGATATATTTGAAGCAGGACTCCTTCTCGGTGCACTTCGCACGACTTTGGTTTTCGTCTCTCCGAATGATTTCCACTTGTAGTCTTTCTGATATCCTTCACACTCCACGCCTCGCCGTTGGCATTGAAGACAGCCCGGTTTAGTCTCATCACATTTAAGCCGTTTCTTCTTGCATGTTGCACAGCCTGATGAGCGCGAAACATAATGTCAGCGCGGTCTCGCTCAAGTTCTTTAGGTCACCGAGGGCCCTCCTCGTGACGTGTACGTACCACTCCGGCTCTTGATCTGCTTCGGTTTTGCTGTAGCATCTTCAGTGGCATGATCAAATGGTCTAGCCCCCAGGGAAGTTGACGTCGAAGGAATCTGGACATCCATCCCATACACTTTTCGGACGAGACATGAATGAAACGCAAGGTCAAGGTCGACGTCTTCTAGGTGGGACAGTTGACCACCGCGTGAAGGGTGCTGTCGGCGCCAGACCCTTCAGCTGTGTTGCGGGCATTCTTACTTCGGATGATAAGGTCGTAGTACAAGATACAAGATAAGACGCGGTGAGGACACGGTCAGGTAGGCCGAGAACATGTGATCAAAGAAGGCACTCTTCCAAATGGTAAGGTATATTTCGGGGTATGACAGCAGTACTCGCCTCGCCATCATACATCACAGATAACACGATGGAACGAATGAATATCGGGCTTCGTCATAACTCAGTGGAGTGCATAACTATTTAGCGACTCGACAGATGGCCAAACTGCTTATCTATAACATGCAAAGATGTTAGCTAAAGATCTATCTTATACACCCATGTTGAGCTGGACTGTTCGACAAACAGGTACTTCTTCACTTTGCGGCCTTACATCCAGCTTCACTCTATGACACCGAAGCTCCGTCTTACACTGTACGGTACGACCCAATCACATCTCCAGTTGCCTGTCCGATCGATCATGATACCTCGCTGTGAATGAGGCTGCCATCCTACAGCCGTGAAGCTGCGGTGTGGCGACCGGTCAGGGGGACTGCCAAGTGTCAAGGGATTCGATCGTGATTACGAGAGAGGGAACGGAGGCGAGAAAAGAGAGGCCTTCAATGAAGTCGCAGGTCGAAGCGGCACCTTCAGTCACACAGTTCTGGTCAGTGTACACGTTCTGCCCAGTACAGAAGCATTCGGGAATAGCAACACCGAAGAAATTTCAAATGACAGTCACAGATTCACGCAGCAAGAGATGGTGTATACGAGAAGATGCATCAGCTCCAGCATAACTCAGAGATGTCCGGGTATGCGCATGTGTCACGGGGTGTCATCCAGCATTTTTCCATCAAATGAGTAGATACTCTGCATAGTTTTCTTCAAGGTCAATGTCTTCCCGTGGGATTTGGAGCAGCCTGAGGCGAGCCCAGTGACATGCCAGCTTGACATTTGTGGCAGTAAGCATACGTACGAAATGGAAGATTGCCTCTTCTGCAAAGTATCGTTGGATAAGATAGTCTGCCACAGCTCGTGACAAGGCGGCTTCTGTCGAGGGCGGAACCATCACAAAGATGATAGCTTCAAGCATGACACTGTCAATCTCAGGTCGTGCAGCTTATAGCCCTGATCGAGAAGCACGTCCAGATGATCTCTCGGCTTCTCATCCTCGTCTGCTCATCGTCCTTCACCAAGAAGTGGTTTCGCCAAGCAAGTCTGTCAGCTTCATTATGGCGCTCGTTGGTGTCGCGCCATCGGTCGACATCACAGAGAGCAAAGAGTATGTCTTAGCATGTCTGTTCGATTGAATCTCCACTTGTTATTCGCCTGCCCTGATATCCGAAATTGCAGGCGCATGGTGAAGACTCTCATTGTAAGTGACAGTGCCATTCTCTTGCTGCAAACTTGAACCTTGACATTGTCGACATGTGCGATTGCCTAGCCGACAACGTCGACCATCTCATCTAGGGAAAGCCCGCTCAGTGGTTCGACAAACCGACCTAATCCCATATCGTGGTCGATGGTCTTTTTGCTGTGCGCCCAGTGTGGTGCTCAGGGGAAAAGTACGTACTGTAATTCTGCGCGGTTGTCTCGAAGGTTGAAGACATGTGTCAGACAGAGTTGTTGATTCGACTTCGGGATCCAGACGAGCAGGATCTTGCGCCGTTGTGCCCAGCCGAAGACAACCGGGTTGTCGCGTGCTTTGCCGTAGAGCCATAAGACTAGGTCCGATGAATGCTTAAGGTCTTCTGAAGTTGGTCCAGCATCCTGGAACATACTCGAAAGCTTTATAGGCGGGATAGGCTTACTTGTATCCATTAGACCACGAATCTAGTGATGAGTGCTGTAGCTTCTTTGTCGGGCCATTCTGCCAGAGCTTCTTTCGCTTGAAGAGGGTAGGCGAAGTCGAGTCGCACATTATGAAGGTCGGGCAAAGGCTCTCTTTCGAGGACTGGTGGCTTTTCTGCTCCGCAATCCTTAACGGCGAATGGAAGATTAGCAATAGCGGTGGCGGGTCTCGCTGATGATTTGAACGCTGGTAAAGTTGTCAGTCCTTTGTAACATGCTGTGATGAACACCCCGTTTTGCTGCTATATGAGACCGTACGATGTGCTCAAGCACGTCGGCTTCACTGGATGGTCCTATTGTCTCTCTCATTGCATCTGCTTCCAGCGACAACGATGAACCTCGACTTTTCAGGTTGGTCTTTACAAAATCCTCGGTATGATCAAGCGAGGTGTTTCAGCCACCATCCTTCGTCTGCCCTTCCTCGACCAGTTCCAGTTCCTCGTACTGATACAAACAGGTATTTAAACTGATGCTTGTGGCGTAAAATGAAGAACGGATGGGCCGCCTGTCGCTGGCTTGATCCGCATCTTGTTTTCCTCCATGTCTGATCTGAAGAGCCTCACCGCGTCGAGATGGTCGGTCAAAATGACAAGATCTGGTCCGGTCGAGAATGGTGTGCAGATTGATCGTCGAAATACTTTTGGAACACTGCCAGCAGGTTCATTGGTCTGTGGAGCGTAATCATCCATTGAAGAGGAAGAAGGGGAAGAAGACTGATGCTAAGTGTCTAGGCCCTGCCGAGCTGCGCGCTCTTGATGCTCCTCGGTTTCTCCGACCGGAGTCAAGGCCGCCAAGCTTTGATTTACCCCGCAAATTTGTGACATGCTCATTCTCCAGGATCTGTCTCGCGGGGATAATGTCCTAGAAATACCCGTTTACAACCCTCAGCTATTCCCACCGGGCTACTATATACTCTATCGTATGTTGCGCGCCTCGTATTGTTGTATATCATGCTGAAGAGCAAAAAGAGCTGGGTTTGAAAAAGACGCTCCAGGAGCACCGGCATTTCGACGACAGCTTCAGATGCATCTCTTGTACAAGAATTTCGAGGCACCTCCGATTACTCCGATTGTCACCAGTGAAAGAAGAAACTTTGGGTCAGAGTGGCACATGCTGTGCTTGACGCCGAGTACGACCAGGACCAACTTGCCCATCATTACCGCATGATCAGACGCACAATAGCTAGACGGACACCGCAGCTTGATCTTGTGGACGCGAGAAGAATGGAGACTGTGCTGTATCGAAGTACACGTCCTCAAGATATGCCTGCCATCACACCTGGAGAAGCTGCACGCAAGGCCGTCTGCAATTACGTTGCAACACGATAGGTCACACTCGAGGAGATTGAGGAGTTGCATCCAGAGGGTTGTAGACAGACGGGGCTCGACAGGCGGCTTGCAAATCTCGCATCGAAGATAGACTTTGTCAGTTTCAATGGCAAGCGCCATCGCATCATAACACCCCTTCTGCGCAGGATAAACGACCAGCGAGGATAGTTGTCTCCTGGGACTCGGCGATGGTGGCACAGAAGATCGACTTGCGCATGAAGGTGCAGGGTCACTCGCGAATTTGATGCGTGCAAACGATTACTATGTCCAACACGGCAGGGCGGTAGAGGACGACCCATACTTGCTTGTGTTACGCGAGCCAGCAACGAACAAGAGCATTCATGGCGTGCGTCAAGCAGGCTTCGTTCCGCCACTCTACCAAGACTATTCAAACGCCTCTTTGGTTGAGCATATCTTCATTGATGAAGTGGACCGTATATACGGCTTGATTCCATACCTCGATTTATGCTTCTGATCCGTGGCGTTGAGGAACCCTCGACAAATGAGGACTTCTTCGTACAGATGGCTTTCAGGTGGCCTCGACTTGTTGTTAGCCTGATCTTTGCTGCCAAGCCTCACTACCTCACATTTCAGCCAATTGATCCACTCGATCACGACAACCCGCTCCGTGGACGTGGTCTGGAAAAGGGCAATCTACCTCAAACATGCGACTTGTGGACTAAAGAGTCTGATCTTGGTCTGTGCTACTCTCAACCTCACGATCTACACACTTTGGTGCGAGCTATCGAGGGCGAAAATGTTAGCCCGATCTATAACCAGCTTCGGTCATGGTGGCGTCAGGCGAATGACTACCTGAATGGTATCCTACAAGAGGCTCAGGCAGAGATGGTTCGTGAGAGAGGCCTCCAGCGAAATCATATGCAAGTCCATGGTACGGAAGAAGACGACGAAGATTCGGAGGACGGGGCGGCTGGTAGAGGCGAAGAGGATGAAGAGGAGGATGAAGAAGAGGAGGAGGAGGAGGACGGGCCAATGGTAGGAGGGAAAAATCGCATTATCACGCGCAGGAGAACAGCGAACAATCAAGGAGTGCAACGCTGGCGCTGGACTGGTTAGAATCAGACCCACTAATTACTTCTTAGAATTGCACCGCGAAACCGTCCCTCCCAAATTACACAAAAGAAGAGAGACGCCTCCCTGCCAGGCTCAAGAATATCATGACTTCGTGACATGGCGGCGTGTTTCCAGCTGAAGACTCACCGAGCTATCCTTTAGAAGAGCCAATTTCGCAAACACTCCGGCACACTTACCAAGCCAGACTCTCCTTGTCAGTGCAAGCAAGGCTTGAGCAAAACTCAATGTCCTGAGCACTTTCGGACGCACTCCCCGGCAACCTCTGCCTCGCCGGCCAGATCTCCTGCTTCGCGCTCTGCTCACGCTTGTGGAAGTCTGTTACGGTCTCACGGACCAGCTTCTGAAAGTACAGCGGGCCTTTCTCCATCTTAGGGTGCATCTCACCATTGACGAAGACGCCGTTGTCGAGATTCTTCTGCGCGGCAGTGCAGAGCGCCTTGTCTTCCGTCATAACGCGTTTGTACATGTTGCTGACGAACTGGAAGGCTTCCTCCGTGACCTGCTTGTTGCGGTAGACTTCGTAGCGGACGGCTGTCTTACCCGGTGAGATGGGAACGAAGCGTTGCATAAAGAAGAATTGAGGCCTGGGCTGGATTAGCTCAGCCAACCAAAGTGTTTGCTTCCCTTTAACTCACATGACGTTCATGGACGCGTTCGGAAAGTAGTAAGTGCTCGCGACAACCATCCCCGAGGCCCTCTGTGCTTCTGTGGTGGCGGCGTCATGAAGGATGGCCATACCCTTAGGCTTCACGTCGTAAGACTCGAGATTGGCAAGAGCAGGGATATCCGGATGTGTGGTCTTGCAATGATAACACTCGTTGTAGTTGTCCGCAGCGACCTTCCAGTTATACGGCGCCTCGATCTCCCAGCTGTGGTCATATGCATAGTCGTTAAAATCATATGCTTCGAACCTCTTCTGTTTGTCGACACCATCAAAGTCATCCTGCCACGGGATCTCGGGTTCTGCGCCGCCGTCAAGGTTCAACCACACAAAGCCATTATGGTCAATGTGTGTGTGAACACGCAGAAGCCCGTTCGTGTTCTTGTCAAACCCTTCCATGTCCTGGTACCCCGGAGCTTTTGCCAGTCTGCCATCGAGCCCATAAGACCAGCCGTGGTATCTACAGGACAGTATCTTTGCGGAACCTTCCTTCCCATCCACCACAGGATAGGCACGATGTCTGCAGATGTTGTGAAAGGCGTTGATGTTGTGGTTACGATCCATGTCTATGACGATGTTGAAACCAGCAATCTCATACCGGATCCAGTCGCCAGGCTGCTTGAGCCTCAGTTTGTGTGTTGTCAGAAGCCATTTGCGGGAGAAGATGGCTCGTCGTTCCAGGCTGTACATCTCCTGTGAGGTGTACCATGCTGCTGGTAAGGCTCGCACGGTGCTCTGCGTCTGTGGTGCAATGCCATTGATTGTGGTGATTGTGGTTGGTGGACTTGTTCCAAGGACGGAGCCAAGGTAGCTCATTACCTTGGTTGCCATCGTTGTGCGAAGGTATGGATTGAAAGAGAGGGCTTGTGTAAGTATCGGGTGCGATCAATGCTGGGAATGTGAGAATCCGTTTGCAAGACAATCAACTTTTTGAGGTTCATACACGAGACTTAGCACGCTTTCAAGTAGGTAGCTGCAGGGCCCTCCAACACGGCTATGCTTCATCTCGACCAGCGAAAAGCAGTGTTATCACGTTCCGAGTTCCTCTCAGCTGATAGATAAGGCTTGCGACGCAGGTATGCTGTTTTTTGCGAACGCAACTTATCACCATATGCGGACTGCTATCGTTGCATCCAGCCAGCAGAGCATGCGTAAGCGTGATATTGATAGTCGTGCTGAGTAAAACGAGCGCCGAGCAGCTAACAGCCCTAGGAAGTCTTTGCCAAATAGGGATATTTGCAGACTGGCTACCTTATCTGTTCCTGAATGCTCCGAATGTGGTCGCTAACTGCGGGGTCGTGCGAGCAGTAACTATCTGCCAAGGCTAGGGACGTATCAAGGCGTATCGAGAACATTCTGCCTAGGTGCAATGTGGCGACTTCTAGATCTTCTCACCATTCTCAACGTGCACTGTGGTGATTACTCTGTCTCTAGTGACGAGCATTCCGCCACCTGATAAGTGAATACATCAATACTCTTCGAGGATGTTCCTGCATTGGCTTCCCGTGACGACTGACATGGATTGCTATATTTGCCAGATTCGAAGCGCCATCGAGCTGCCGTCTCTATGTAGGCATTGACCCGTTGGGCCATTGAGTTCCTCGACATGGAGCGCAGTGTTCGCGGGCTCTTGAAGTGTTACAGATAACGCTGCTTAAACAACAACAAATCGTAATATGCTGCGTCGCACTGAAAGAGCCTCGTTCGCTCGCTCTGTCTACAATACATTGAAGCCTCTCTCACCCCACCGCATCAAAGCCTCGCCCTTTCGTCTGCCAGATCACTCATCTCATGTCTCGGGAAATCAGCAAAGAGTGATGCGTCAGGTCGTTCCCTATCCCACGCCCACTTGGTGACCAGCTCAGGTTCGAGCTCGTCTTCCAGCATCTGCACGACGTACTTGCCAAGCACGGGGAAGAACTTCCAGCCATGGAAATTACCGCATGTGGCCACGTACAGACCTTTCGCGGCAGAGTGTGGCGAAATGATGAAGTCGCCGCTGGTGGTGAAGGCGTCCCTGAGCATCCAGTCAGCACTAACCCGCACGAGAGGAGTGTCTTACGATGAATTTACCAGCATATGCGATGCTTCTCCATATTCCAGTGTGCACCGTTCTTGCCGTAGAAGACGTGGTTGGCATGTTGGATGTCTTCCTTCAACTTGCCCGACACCTTCCATTGAGCGTAGTCACGATCAGCAGGCGGAGCGGACAAAAAGCGACCTGGTAACACTTCCGAGGTGTTTCTGAAAATCTTCTGTCCCCACCACTTGAGCTCTTTGTCTGGTGTTGGTGGCAAAGAACCGATGAATGGTCCTGTCGTTGTGTTAGGCATGGGAAGTCGTTCGGCTAGAGCGGCAGCAGTAGGCTTACCTTGTTTCGCAGTATACCCCTGCACTCCCACAGGCATGTTCGCGAATTTTGCATAGGAGTCTTCCGTCAGCTTGGTCATGCCTGTTGTGATGCCGCCAGCCACGATTCGGTCTCCAGCGGAAAGATTGGCTCGATTGCTGCTCGTGGCGCTCATCTCCAGCAGCTTCGGTGTGTATGCTCCAGTCGACAGAATGATATGAGAAGCCTCCATGACATGTCCACTCGATGTATTGAGCCCAGTGCAACGATTGCCTCCATCAAGATGCAGCGATGTCACCTCAGTAGTCACATACTTCACACCCAACTCCAGACACCGTCGAGTCACAGCACGTAAGCAATCTCCAGCAGCAGCCCAGCCACTAGTCTTGTTAACGAGAACTTCCGTGACATCGGTGTAATCAGCGTCCTCGAAAAGACCATCGTGCAATCTTCGTGCCTCTGCAACTGGCACAGCTGCGAGATCAGCCTTGCGGCCAAGCTTTTTGTAGTTGTCGATCACGTCTTGTGCATATGCGCTCCGGCACATCCAGAAGATGCCAGTTTTGTGAAAGTATGGTTGCCAAAGGGGATCGGATTCGAAGATATCTTGTGCTTCGAGGGCCATCTGGCAGTATACTATGTCATCGTAGTCTGCTCTTACGACTTTGTTCCAGTCCCAACTGGCGGCGACACCTGGTCTAGTGAGTATGGAGATGGAGCTGGTGCATTAACTCACACGTACGAGTATCTGCGTCGAATGCATCACGGTCGACCAATGTTACCGATGCTTGAGGGTATTTCTGTATCAAAGCGTACGCTGTCGACACGCCAAAGACACCAGCACCGACGATAATGTATGATGGCTTGCTTGAGGACATTGCTGCAGCGTGCAAAGCGATGCTATGTCGTGAGGATATCAATCGGCAATATGGCCTGTGAGGGTAGTCACGATGTTATCACCTCGCTTTTTTGAGCCCAACAATTCAGCCAACCAAGACTTCGGCGGGACAGATTGTACGAAGCAGCATCGAGTCACCCTTCCTCACATGAGCACGCGTCAGCTTGAAATCGAAGCATCATTTGCCACGTCGAGAGATAACAAGTCTGAAGCGGTGAGACCAGCACAGGGCGGGAAGAAGTCTCCAGAAATGGGGAAATAAACCCGCAAAATGCCAAGACGCCAAGGCGGTAAGGCTGCCCCAAATAGGCTAGCTCCGTTCGAAACCAACTATGCTTCTTCTGACCGATCATGCATGCTCCACTATCTCACTATCAATGGCAACCATGATCCTCTTGAACAGTTTAATCGAGGCTGGAGTCGAGTCCAGCTTGGTGCAAAATATCTCCAATACATGTCCGTCGTGTATGAAAGACTCTTCCCATTATCCCAGATCACTTCCATTCATCATAAAGAAGACGAAGTTCCCCTACAGATTGTAATCAGCCCCTTCTCCTGGTCAGCATTTGTCCACCAACGCTTCATCTTCAGAGCCGGCGTGCGGCCACCATCTTGCCACAATGATCTCCGCCGTCGAGCGTATAGTCATAATCGGCGCTGGTTGGTCTTTTGAACCATCGTGTTAAATCGAGCTGATCTGCCCCACAGGTATCGTGGGCACCAACATAGCAGATGAGCTGGTATCGAGAGGATGGCCGAACATCACCGTGGTCGACCAAGGGCCTCTACACATGCCAGGAGGCTCGACGTCGCACGCACCTGGTTTAGTCTTCCAGACCAACCCCTCCAGGTCCATGAGCCTGTATGCAAAGTATACAGTCGAGAAATTCCTAGGACTGGAAGAGGACGGCCAGAGCTGCTTTGACCAGGTCGGAGGAATCGAGATCGCCACTACTCCAGCGCGTCTCGAAGACATCAAGCGGAAGCACGGCTATGCTCAGTCGTGGGGAATTGAGGCACAGCTCATCGGTCCTGAGAAGTGTCTTGAGCTGTATCCATCGCTGAACAAAGAAAAGGTTCTTGGTGGCTTACACACCCCAACCGATGGTCTAGCATTGGCTGCGCGTGCTGTGCAACTCTTGATCAATCGTACGACAAAGGCAGGTGTACAATACCTGGGCTCGACCAAGGTTACTGGGATTGAACAGGCAAACGGTCGTGTTACTGGCGTCACAACCTCCATTGGCTCTATTCCGGCCGACATCGTCATCTCCTGTGCGGGCTTTTGGGGCGTGGAGATTGGCGCTATGGTTGATCTTGTAGTTTCTTTGGTCCCACTTGCACATCAATATGTCATGACCACATCCGTGCCTATTCTGGCTGGGCGCAACTTTTCACCAAACGAGGCCAGGGCACCTATTCTGCGACATCAAGACCAAGATCTCTATTACCGCGAACATGGCGACAAGATTGGCATTGGCTACTACGGCCACCGCCCCATGCCAATTGACACGACGACATTGAGTGTAGCAACAAAGAACGTGAACGAACATGACATGCCCTCCCGGCTTGAGTTCACCAGAGAAGATTTCGAACCAGCATGGGTAGAATCGCGAAATCTCCTCCCATGTTTACAAGACGTAGAGATCGAAGACGGCTTCAACGGCATCTTCTCTTTCACGCCGGACGGTGGTGCTCTCGTTGGCCAGCATCCTCGTCTCGACGGCTTCTACGTGGCTGAAGCAGTATGGGTGACACACTCTGCTGGGATTGCACGAGCTGTTGCCGAACTGCTGACAGATGGACGGTCCAAAATCGATCTCTCCTGCTGCGACCTGAGTCGTTTCGAGGAAGTCCAGCTTACACGAGCGTACGTGAATGAGACATCGCAGCAGAACTTTGTCGAGGTGTATGATATCCTGCATCCGCTTCAGCCAAAAGAGTCACCACGTCAACTACGCTGCAGTCCGTTCTTTCCACGACAACAGGAGCTCGGTGCATACTTCCTCGAGGCTGGCGCTTGGGAACGACCGTATTGGTACGAAGCGAATGCACATCTCGTCAAGGATCTGCCTGCAGAATGGCAGCCTATTGAGCGCGATGCGTGGTCTAATCGGTATCACTCGAACATTGCTGCGGCTGAGGCGTACAAAACACGTACTGCTGTCACGATGGTCGACATGACGCCACTTCGGCGGCTGGAGATTTCGGGGCCTGGCGCAGTGGATATGCTTCAACGAATGTGCACGGGTGATGTTTCCAAGAAGCCGGGCGCGGTCACATACACCTTGCTTCTAGACGATGCTGGCGGTGTTCGCAGTGATATCACAGTCGCTCGACTCGATGTCGACCTGTTCCAAGTCGGCTGCAACGGTCCGGTTGATACAGTCTACTTCCAGCAAGAAGCACGACGACAAATGAAGACCGACCCTGCGCGCTGGGTGTACATCAAAGACATCACAGGCGGCACTTGCTGCATCGGTCTCTGGGGCCCTCTTGCGCGGAAAGTCGTCACAGCAGTCAGTCCGGACGACTTCAGCAATAAGGGATTGCGCTACTTCCGCGTCAAGAAAGTCAGTATTGCTGGAATACCTGTGACGTGTATGCGGCTGAGTTATGTGGGTGAGCTTGGCTGGGAGCTCTATACCAGTGCTGAGTACGGCTTGTCGCTATGGGATGCGCTGTGGAAGGCTGGTCAAGATCATGGCATCATCGCTGCTGGTCGTGTCGCTTTCAACTCGCTGAGATTGGAAAAGGGCTTCCGGTCATGGGGCACCGACATGACGACCGAGCATGATCCGTATGAAGCGGGTCTCGGTTTCGCCGTCAAAGCAGACAAGAAGGACTATGTCGGCCAAGTCGCGCTCGAAGGTCGTGAGAAGGAGACACCTTCTCGCAGGCTATGCTGTCTCACCATTGACGACGGGCAGTCGATTGTTCTCGGCAAGGAGCCGGTATTCCAGGATGGCAAGGTTGTGGGCTACATCACCAGTGCTGCTTTTGGTTATACTGTCGGCAAGCCAGTCGCGTATGCTTACCTGCCTAGCTCGGTGGCCGAGGGACAGTCTGTTGAGCTGGAGTACTTCAGCAAGCGGATCAAGGCGACTGTGAGACCTGAGCCGCTGTATGATCCCAAGATGACAAGGTTACGGGACGTCAGAGCAGAGGTCGATCCGGTTGTTGCTGCTAGGTTGTGATGGGATAGCTTCGTATTTGATAGCTCGACAGGGCACGATGCCTTGATACACACTAGACGCACGCGGAGGGGATCTGGCTTTGTTTTTGATGGTAAAGGTGCATTAGGTCCGATGGAGGTGCTTCAAGAGATATCATAGTGTATTCGGATGAGGGTGCATGTAATGAATGAGACAACGTACATAATACATGGTGTGAGGAGCGGAAGTGAGTACACTCGAACATAAATCCGAAACGAATCTGATGGGCACTCTCCTGGTAATATTTCGAGGCTTTTGTTCCGTGATTGTTTCCGCGAGACATGCACGCAGATCTGAAACAGATGAGCACGCATGGCTTGTCTCCATCCCAACATACAAACCGTCGTAGACTTGACTCGAATTTGCGGAGCTTGTCGAGATCTAGATCCTGGTGGGCATGATAGCCTATGGAAACCCGAAGACAGATACACCGATCCTGGAGAAAGAAGCCCTCTGGTGAACGAGCTCTGCAGTCTAGAGCTGCACCAAAAGCCTGAATAGTAGTCTAGCTACCGCCGACAACAAAGCCGATGAGAAGTGCCTTCCACAATACAATGCTTGCTTCGAAGCCACGGAAGCAACCTGCATGCACGAAATGCACTAACAGAGAAATGGCATAGAAGTCGCACAGGAGCGATCGGAAGCGAGATGGAAGGGCTTCTAGAAGGCAGGGATCGAGATCATATGTGGGGCGGAGCGAGTTGGCCACGTGTTCTTGGTGTAATCTCGCGTGGGTGATTTCGATGCATGCGACACTTGCCGCTGGTGAATCCGTGGATTCGG
>Ga0058698_10000731_pt1 | contig 16824 bp, 24 predicted proteins | sample AgamicAsSfe_FD_67288 | JGI IMG/M metagenome (GOLD analysis project Ga0058698, IMG submission 67288) | Agave microbial communities from Guanajuato, Mexico - As.Sf.e | ecosystem: Host-associated > Plants > Phyllosphere > Phylloplane/Leaf | place: Guanajuato, Mexico | collected 2012-05-30
GGGCGGGGTACTGTACAGCTACATACAATAAAGAGCAATACTAATCACGCCGAGTTGAGAGTGATTTGCCCAATGTTGGTGGGTGGTGCTACCGGATCTCTCCGTCGTTTCAATTTCAGCAGCTTGGCAGGAGCGGAAGCAGACGCGGCAGTAGCAGCAATAGGAGCGGAAGCAGACGCGGCAGTAGCAGCAATAGCAGCAGCAGCATGGATTGGAAAGTGGATGGAAGGAACGGCAGCAGACTTCACAGCAAGTTTGATTCGATGGCATCGACACGATGACCAGACCACGACCACGACCACGACCACCTTCAAAAATGATCACCAGTATTGGCAGCAGCAGCAGCAACAGCGCCGTCCTAGCAGCAGCAGCATCGTCCATCATTAAAGCATCGTGATCGTGATCGTACAATCGCACTTCCACACAACGGCACCACGCCCGTTCCCAGTTCGGACCTAAGGACAACCATGTAGATTCTAGCCTGACGTGCCTTGATGTTGGAGTGAGTAGAGAGAAGGTAAGGACAAAAGCCAGTAGTGGCCTATCAGGAAGCATACACCCAGTCCCTACAGAGCAACAAACACAAACTCCAGCCGAGGCCCATGACGAACAGTCAGTGAAGATCAAGCCAAGTCTGCAAGTCCCGAAAGTCACGCGGTCGTGCTTTGCTTTGCTCCTCGTCACCTCGTGCTCGGTTCGAGATGCCATGCTTTTCATGCTTTCTGCTCGTTTGGGACAGCTGGGCAGCGTTGACCAGGCAGGCAGGTGGGAAGATGCATCGTGATCTTCTTCGTGCAGAGCAGAGGCGTGGAGGGTTGGAGGGGGTGATGATCATGATGAAACAATAACAAGTCACAAGTCACAAGTCACACAGGAGCCTCACCCCTCCATCCCCTCCTTTCATTTCCTCTGAAACAAAGCAGCGAGCGCCATTCCCGTGCGCCCTTGTCCACTGCGGCCCACTCGCGCTTGTGTAAGGAGAAGCCACCTAACACAGACCTACCCTACACTACCCTACCCTACCCACACATCAACAGCCGGGAAGAAATTGAGAACGAAAAAGCCATCGGCCTTACTTCCACGCCGCTCTCCCCGCCACTGCCTTGTTTCATAAGAACCAGTCTCAAGTTTAATGAACGATGTGCTCTCCCATGGCCAATGGGAACGTTGGGCATACCTATTGGCATAACTTTCACGGACTAGAACTTCAGGGGTCTTTTCAGACGGACGCGAGGTGTGTTGAGGCTCTTCTGGGTGAATGTGGGGAAGTCGGCGGTCGGGGAGTGTGATTTGCCGACTCCTTCGGTCCCTCCCGTCTTCTGCCGGCGCAGGTACGAGTATTGGAAGAAGGAGAAGGAAATTGCAGGGAACGAGGACGATAGCGAGGGTGATGCAAGAATTGTTTCTGTTGAGGTGATGAGGATAGGCTATACTGGTTTTCGCAAGTCGATAGGAAGGAGAGGTCTCTGCTTCACTGCCGACCCTGACAGCACAACCTCCACACAGTCATAACCTTTTAAGCCTCCCTCCACTCTCTTTGCGCCTCCAAGCCATCAGGCTATCTGTTCCCACCTTCCCTCACGCCTCCAAGCCTCGAAGCCACCAAATCCACCTCCCCCCAGACGCCTCCAAGCCTCCAAGCCATCAAGCCCTCAAGCCATGAAGCTATCAAACCGTCAAGCCATCAAGCCATGCCCACTTGAAGCCACATTCTTCATCTACCGCCCGGCAGACGCCACCCGACATAGTTTCTTTCTTCCTTCCGCCCGCACCGTTCGTCCCGCGCGGCCCTTGCAAATCTTGCAAATCTTGAGGCTGCACAATAAGGATGTGGTGGCGTCGCGGAAAGTCGGGAATTGGAGCTTGTTTGGAGGGGCGGGGCGTAGGATGAAACAATAAAACACGTAAGGTAAAGAGAGGGGAAGAGGAGGGATGATGAAATTGGAGGGTGTTGGTCTTTGCCCTTGCTTTGATTCGCGTGTTTGGATCTGCGTGTTTCATGATTTGTGTTGCTGTTGCTGTGGCCGTGAAGAGTGGGATGGTTTGGACAATCTGTTTCAGGTCGGTGTCTCGGTGAAAGGCTAACAGCGCTGCGAGTTCGTGGATTGTCACATCGTCGACTCGGGACAGACAACTGCCTCCTCTTACTGGCGTACGTGACTTTAGGGTAGGAGAAGCATCCATATGCAAAATCACGAGTGTTCTGCGGCTACCCTGTGTTTCGGCGCTCGTATAAACTTCTGCTTTGCGGAGAGGCAGTGCGAAGTCAGTAGGCATGCTCCTAGATGTCTTGACGGACCACTGTGCCGTCTGCGACTGTGCGATATGTATATCCACTTTATATAGTTTCGTCTCAGGTAGTGTGGGCATTTCGCGCTCTACTATTGTTATGTCCTGTAGACATCATGCCGTGCGATAAAGCACATTTTTTAGAAGCCTTGTGCTGGCCTCTTAGCAGAGACGACTTCAGCACGTTTTAGTAAACCCCCTATATAACCAGTCTTACTTACATACTGCATTGCAGGTTCTGCGTACAGCGAAGCATACGTGATTCGAACGATGGCGTATATGGATATATATAGACAGATGTGCAAAATCTGCTACTACCGAGCGCGCCGCCGCAGGCGGCGCTCGGGTCGTAGCAACAACATTACAGGCCAAAAAAAGGCCAAAAAGTAAGCTCTCTGGCGGGGGAAGAGAACCCCGGTCATGATATACAGCTGGTGTAAGTGCAGGGTTGACATATCAGTATGTCGATCACTACCCGATAGGGTGAGACAAATCTGAAACTTTATAAGGTTTGTTTAAATCTCGCTCTTCATCGATCTTTGGTGGTCTAGTGGTCATGATTTCCGCTTGTCATTTGGCTTCTAGAGCCTGGATAAGCGCGGGAGACCGGGGTTCGATTCCCCGCCAGAGAGCTTACTTTTTGGCCTTTTTTTGGCCTGTAATGTTGTTGCTACGACCTCTGGGTATCTTTTTATCTATATCCGAAGCGATACGGAGCAGGTTTGAAGGTGTAGTGATTGGGACAAGATTTGGGTGATATATTTGGTGAAGGCAAGTGAATATGCGGGGAAAAATATATGGCACGTGACTTCCCAGGACGTCTTTGAGCAGCAGCGTCAATTGGAAGCACATCTCAGCTGGAGGGGGTCCTCTGCATGTTCGTCAATACTCACGAATAAACCTAGTGCTCAGAAGGCTAATCGTTTGCTCTTTCCAAATCACACAGACACTTTGGCTGTCTTTGCTCACTCGTACCAAATTGAGGATAAGCATGCGATGTGTTCAAGGTAGCAAAGCGAGGCCAATGAAGTAAGATGGCTGGACATGGAATACATAGAATACTTGAGCCTGAAACAATGATATGAACGTTGTCAATGATCTATGCTCCACAAGACTCGCTCATATCTATCTTTGTATACACATTCATGCCTCACACGCTTCATACTTCACACACATTTTCACCCCTTCTCATCCTCACGCCGGAGCATCACCCTCCTCAATCATAGCCGGCAGCTTCTCGACGAGATACTCGACAACAGCGTCCGGGCCCCTCTCGACCTGCAGGCCCTGCGGTAATGCCATGATTTGGAGCTTCGGGCCCATGATCTCTCGGGCTGTGGCATGGATCTCCTTGGCTTGTTCGGGGGACCACATTGATGCCGTTAGCTGGAGGTGGAGGGATGTTAGCGGTGCTTTGTGCTTTAGTAAATGAACCAGTATCATACTGCATCGTTCCGAAGGAGGGGAGAGATCGAAGTGAGAAAGTGGAGGTGGACGTTCCATAGAAAAAGGACAAATTGGGGAGAACTGACCATAATATCAGGCTGCGCTTTCTCGACAGTCTCCCGCACAGACTCCATGTCCTTTGCATTTCCGGCGTGGATTATCGTGTAGCGCTCCTTGAGCTCTTCGATTACACGGCCGACCAGGCGCGTGGCTCGCTCGGGAGCGGTGTTGCATGTGCACTTTGCAAGGTCATTTACAGCATCCTATTTGAGGTTACGCGATATCTTACGAGCTTGTATGGACCTTTGGGAGACATTGTGAGAAGTGGGATTGTGCAATGTAATACTGATGGTGCTGTTGCGTCTCTTCCACGCCGAAATCGGTCTCGCAACTGCATTGAGATTCAGGGTTCAGGCGCAACTCCTCGCGCTGCATCAAGTGCGAGACTTGTCAGATTCACTGAATATCAGCAGCTCGCGCAGGCATAATGCTTCATCTGAACTTCCGCGGCTCGAGCAGGGCCTTCTCATTTACGCAGCGTATGTGGGAGATAGCTATGGCGTCGTTGAGCAATATTTCGAATGTTGTTCTGTAGTACCAATACAACACCACGTATCATCCTTGTCAGTATTAGCACAGCGGCTAATTATCCTAAGCTGGAAGTATCCTCGAATATTGCCAGACGCTGAGGTCTCGTCCTTTGACTTCGTCAGCATTGTGCGACCTCATGCCGTTTTATACTGTGATCGGTATCGCACAGAAATCCTATCATTGAACGGCCCATCCTGCGACATCAAGAGCATGTGCTTGCATTCGTGGGGAGCTGATGATTGCTTGCTTGTAAATCAACGGTGTATATATTGCATCACAAAGATCTTAGTATGGATAATAGCCCTGTTTCAAAACCGAAAGCTGCTTTCCGAGCCGGGCTCTTACCACGAGATGACGGAGACATGAAATGTCTCAACGACATTAGGAGTTGAAGACACGACGGCTTGACGGTACGCCAGGAAGCTTAAATCATGGTATGCGTTGCTAATATTGTGCATGAGGACCTTCCCTTGTATTATGTGCAATTCCTCCAGTATTACCAGGGACCTGATCTGATTCACAAAGTATCAATTTACCGAAGGTCCTGGTCGACCAGAGTCTGCGCACACGAGGACACTCGCGCGATTATAGCGAGGAGCTTATATATATATCAGCGTGAACTATAACGGTACCGGAAAGTCATCACGCTTGACGCTGAACAGACGATCATACCCGGTAAGCTCTGTCCAGGGATTCACCGCGTGGACTAAGCATTCTACGACCTCACCTCCAACTACCACAGTTATGGCAAGCCCTTTTGAAATGCTGTAGAGCGGTACATTGCGCTGCGGCTGGACCAGATTCTTATAGGACCGGGTGCCCATGCAATTAAGATGGATCAAATCTTCGCTGGTGGTTATACTGCCCTGCTACAACTTGCAGGCAGCTCCTCTCAGAGACATCAAACAAGAGCACAGGAGATGGTCAAGTCTCTTATGGAGTTCGGTGCCCCTGTGAATTATCAACAGAAAGATACACTCTACACGCCGCTGCATCGGGCAAGCGCCCAGAACAACGCCGCGATGTGCAGCCTTCTATTGGAAGGCGGGGCCAACCCTAAGCTGGTAGCTGACGGCATGACTGTCAAAATGCAGTCAAAAATTCTCAATTGTGCAAACGCCATCAAGGCGTCAGTAGCTTTAAAGTCCAGCATAAGGTCGTGACAGCCTATCTACATCGCAGGTGATGCCAGAAATATAGGCATGGTAGAAGAACAGCCTCTGGCCTAAAGACCATAGAGCATAAATCTGAATAAGAGCAATTAACCATATATCGATATAGAATTCTAAAGTATCGAAACTCCAACCTGGCTTGAAGTATCGAAGTCAGTGTAGCAGCCACTAGTGCTGTAGTGGGCTGATACGACCAAGAACGCAAGAACCCATATCTAATCGGGCAGGATTGTACAACACATTGTATGGCGCTGTTTTCCAGGAACAGTCCTGTGCTAGGTCGTACAACGTATACTTCCGGCGCTTAGCTATTGTGTTACTTGCTGCTGAGTATCTCTGATAGAAGCGTCACTACAGCTATCTATTGTCTCGCTACGAACGCAATCCGCATTGAAACCTCAGCCAGACTGCCTTACCGATGCCTTTGACTTCAAGCTGTTCCCAAAAGCTGAGTTAGGAAATATCTTGTCAGAATGGAAGAGGAAGACAAACACACCAGAAGTATGTTGACAGGTTCGCTCGTATCGTCGCTTGCTAACTTATGCAGATGGACACGAATACCTATCGACGAACGTCGCGTCTACACTTTCTCTTCCGACCTGCGATGGTATTGCACAGCCACCACAGACGCTACAGACGAGTGGTTTTCTACATACAAGCCCTAGACAGACAGTATTGCCAACCAGAAGATCGCTAAGCGACACTTGGGCTGTTGATCAGCATTGGAAAAAAGCACGACAGGCGAGTCTGGACTTCCAATATGTGGTCTCTGGATATAATGTAGCACGCATGCACGAGCTTTTGACTGGCCCACATCGTGCAACTATTGATGTCAATTGGGTAACTTTCGACTGTACTGCTCTACCGGGTCTTTCCAGCTGCTATTCGCACAAACATCGCGATAGAGCTACGCGTATAGCCGAGGAGCTTCTGGAGATACCCGAGGTCAACGTAAACTTCCAGCAGCCAGTGACCCTTTACACGCCCCTACACATGGCAGCAATGAGAAACAACGCTATCTTATGTCGTCTCCTATCGTCGCATGGAGCCGACCCTGACTTGAAGGAGGCGAAGCACGGTATGAGGGCGCTCGAGCTGGCTGAACGCTTTGGATGCAAGGATACTGTCGTGGCATTTCGCAAATTCCAAGAAGAGCGCGATGCGGCAGCTGGTCAATCATCCCGTCAGACTAGCTAGATGATTAAGCGTAAGAGTCACGAAACGTGGGGCACAACAACGACAGTTCCAGGTCATCTGTTCTGAAGAATCTAATAACCATTTCCTGTATAGAAGAGTATGTGCGCCTGAGCCTAACTCAGAATAGTGTCTTCTCCAAGAGTTCCGATTCAGTCAACCCATCCAGACCTTCCTCGTCCTCATCTATGTCTCCAAACAGTCTCTCGTACTCACTCGCCAGCCGTCGTATGTTCTCGATAATCTCGTCCTTCGCCTCTAGCAGCTCACTGAGCTTCGACTTGATGCCAGCGATATCCACTTCGGCTCCGGTCACAAACTCAGCTTTCACCTTCTTCGACACCGGAAGATCGTGCGACTCGGCGGCGGACTCGTTATACTCCTTGACCGTTGAGGTGAGAAGTGCGGATGTCTTCTCGTGCTCGGCGTGGATGACCCTCAATGTTTCCCAGTATCCTGGCGCTTGTGCCAAGACAGTGCTGACGAAGAGTGCCTTCTCTCCACTCCTGATCGGATTGAATGTCAGCGTTGAGTGATGGTGAGCTGATCACCACTAAGACACTGAGACACACCATTTCTTCCGTGCAGTATCTAAGATGAACTGTAGGCTTTCCCTCTCGCTGTTCAGTCGACGCTGAGCTGTAAGAAGCGAGACAGCTTCTTGAGGACGGCAGATCCATTAGTGTCTTTCATACCCGGCACAAGACAGGTCCGCGAATCTTTCCAATCTGTACATGTCGTCCGCACGTTGTCTGTTCCTTTGAGCAAGTTTGTCCCATAGCACAGAGCAACTGTTATCATTGACAATCCAGCCAAGTGATCGTCCGTTGGCTTGGCTGAAGTCTTGAAGCTGCTTCCATGTTGAGCGGAAGGACGCCAGATCAAATACGAATTGTAGAGCATTCAGCTCATTGAGCTCAAGGCTGATATACAGCTCCCAAAATGTGCGCGACAGGGCCAGTAGTGGTCGCGCGATCATGCGGCGGACGACGGTGCGATTTCTGACCATGATGCGTGATTCCTCGCAGATTGACTGAGGGCAATACCCTCGTGGACGTTTTGCTCCAGCTTTGTATTACACAGACGCACCTCCATGGTAACGCTGCTCTGGCGCTGCTCTGCTGCTTTGGTACTTGTGAGAGGTGAGTGCCACTGCTACATCGATTTGTCATTGTTCAACATCCTCTATAGCACTTAGAGTTGCCGTTTCATACACTTTCGATGCTTTCGATGCCTCCTTCTCGGGTGACTATTCATTGGCCCCGGGGCATCACAGCCGCAATCAGGCGCGTTGACCAGATCCGAGCTCGAAGCTTAGCGCTTTGCGCTGGCTTCAGTATCTCGCTATGCTTGACCTCGTACAAACATGTTAGCCGCTGTTTACCTCCTGCATGGCGGGCAGAGTACACCCAGCGCCTGGCAGCAGACTTGGTTTGACATGATGTTGGTGATTCAGCCCGAAGAGAGGCTACAAAACCACCACGAGAACCGACTGCTCTTGTGATTTTCGTTCTGATGATTACACGAATCTTTGTCCTTTGAGATTCGATACTCGCCAGCTGGGATTCTGATCACTCGGCCATGGCGATTAGTACCGCTTCGACAACATCAGCCTCCAGCATGAACCCCAAGCCCGCTCGAAGTGCACTCACAGCGCCTCCATCGCAATTTTTCCAAGCTCACGACCTCCAGAGCAAAGCATGCCCAACCGCATCCGCAAGACCACGCACACCCATTTACGCCCCTACCACCTTCACACTCAGCCAGGACAACGACGTCGAGATGTTCCAATCAACACCCTACCACCTCGCCCAACTTGGCTCCTCCGGCCTCTCCTCCGCCTTCCCCAACCTCAGCACCACACCCACCTGCACCCCTCCAGCCTCCGATCGCCGCATCGACCGCATGCACACCTACATCGCGCACAAACGCTCCATCAACTTCGCCTTCCGCGCTGCGATCCAGTACTACAACCACGTCCGGCTGCACCACTTGCTCTCTGGACCGTATCTAGCCGATATTGATGTAAATCGCGAATACGTCAACCGCGGAGATCGCCCGATCCCGAATGTTCCCACCGCACTCATATTCCTTGCAGGCGCGGAGCCGAGACATCATGATGTCGCGCTGGTCATGTCGTCGGACTTATTGACGGCGGGGGCGGAGGTTGAATATCGGTCGAAGGAAGGTGGACGGACGGCATTGCATGTCGCGGCGCGGATGGATAATGCGGCTATGTGCGGACTGCTGCTATTGGCCGGCGCGGAGAGGGAGACGAGGGATGGAGAGGGGAGGACGGCGTTGGAGGTGGCGGTGATGAATGGATGTGGGGAGGCTGCTAAAGAGTTGAGGGCGTGTGTTGGTTGAAGGGCTAATGGTGTTAGTGTCCCATCATCTTTCTATGGATGTGCGGCACAGCTTGACGACAGCCTGTCGATGATCAGAAGGCAATCATGAGGTGTAAGAGGCAGGCCGGTCCATCCTGAGATCGACAGAGAAGACCATGCCAGGGCGAGTGACGACCATTTGCCATTGTTCTGCAGCATACATGATTCTGTGGAAGAAGATAGTCAGATAGCCTTGATTTCAACAAATATCACTACTTTCTTCTCCTCAAGCACGACATGCTGGGAAGGTCGAACGCGAAGACATTAGTCTTAGATTGTGACGTGCGTGCATGATCCCCTCGTTTCGAGGCTTTTGGAGCAGCAATGGCATCAATGCCCGTCAGCGTCCGGTAGTCATTACATAGCGTACCTTCGTCGTGCCTTCTCCATCATCTTTCACATCATAAACTCATCATCACATGACGCTCGCCACCAACCCGGCAAGCCCTCATCCAATCCCACTTCCGCTTCCCGAACTTACTCTCCTCACACCACCGTCTCCACGATCGCTCCCTGCGCCCGCAAACACAAATCCAGCACCACCAACTGCTCATCCGCCCCATCAGACAGCCTCCTGTCCGCCTCGCTGAACACACCCAACACCTTATTTTTCGCCTTATCAGGCACATCATGTGTCTCGTCAAACACAAGCGCCGTGTATAGCTGTCCCAGCAGTTGTGTTGCACTCCAACCATCTGCGATCAAGTCTGTGACCGCCGATGCAATCAGGTCGTAAGGTGTTGAAGTTGTTTTTGTCGAGGGTGGCAGAATGCCGGTGAGGAGGCGGTCGATGACGGTGGTGGGAATCACGCCGGCGATTTCCTCAATGATGCGGATCGTTATCGGTGGTAGCTGCGTCGTGGGTTGTGCTGTGGTGTTGCTGTCCACGTCCATAGCATCCGCATCACCCTCATCATCTTCCGCCACTTTCCTCTTCTTTCCCCGTTTCGCAACAGGACCCGCACCCACTCCAGCGACTGCACCAACGAGTCGTGCCGCAGACTGCAGATATGTGATTGCCCTTCTCAAATCTCCCTCCGCACATTTGACCAACACCTCTGATGCGCCGTCTTCCATCCTCACACCCTCCTTTTCCGCAATCTCCTCAATCCTCCTCTTCGCATCCCCGCTCTCCAGCGACTTGAATCTGAACTTGCTGCACCGACTCGCCAGTGGATCTATTATCCTCGTGACGTAATTACAAATGAGGCAGAATCGCGTGATGCGACTATACGTTTCCATCGTCCTCCTCAACGCACTCTGCGCATCCTGCGTCATGCTATCGGCCTCGTCAAGTACGACAATCTTGAACGGCGGACATGGATACTTCTTCTTGTACTCCTCGCCCTCGGCGCCAGGAGGTAGACCTGAGAGCTGCTGCTTTGCGAAATCCTTGATCTTGGTACGTACGATGCTGATGCCGCGCTCGTCGGAGGCGTTGAGTTCGAGGACGCGAGTGCGGAAGAGGAGGGGGCCGAAGAGTTGCTTGCTTAGTGCGAGGACGGTGGAGGTTTTGCCGGTTCCTGGAGGGCCGTAGAAGAGGAGATGCGGCAGGTTGGGGGCGTGGAGGGTGCGTTGGAGGAGGAGCGTGGTGTGATCTTGGGATGTCACGTCTGCGAGGGTTTTGGGACGGCTGGTGGTTGTTAGGCATGTTTGATAGTGGGAGGAATCGATTAACATACTACTTCTCGACCCACGGCTGTAATCGTAGAGCGTCTTCATTCTTTGCAGATGTCTTTGAACTAGACGCGTTTGCAGCTGCAGCTTTTGCCGCTGCGGCGCGAGCTTTGTTGTCGAAGAAGCTGGCCATGTCGACTGAATATGTGTGAGATGATCTTGCGACCAGGAAGACGCGACTGAAGCTGAAACTCCGCGCCAAGACAAAAGTGACGACTTCTCCGCAGTCTTGCCTCTACGAATCATCGTGAGTACCACTCAACACATCTGCTACGACCACCCACCAGCGCAAATGAGCCCAGTATACCGCAATGAGCCATGGCGAGAACACAGAATTACCTGCCGAGCTGATTGAAGACGAAGATGATCGCACTGGACTAGACGCTTCACCCATCTCGCCTCTGTCACCACAAGCGACGTCCGCAAACAATGCGCCTACTGAAGAAGATGCTGGACTGGAGAACACTAGCGATCGAATATGGCGCAAGCGGAGTGCTCACCTTCGCGACCTCCTCACCACACTAGATGCTATTATATACATTGAGCTTGCGGCGTTGTACTACCTCGAGTAGGTTTCCGTTCCACTGCCATGAGTATGTCTACTGATGCGCTGGCTAGCACATTCACTATCCTCTTCGTACTCCGCAGCCTCATTCAACTGGCACAAATCACATCCATACTCAGTCTATCGCCTAATCAATTTTCCGTCGCCTTCAACATCCCAGTCCTATCATCCATAACCCGAGCTGCAACAGCGCGGACCACTACAGCCGGCACCACACTCGGAACCACACCCGCCCCAACCCCAGCCAGCACGGACGCATCCACAACGATGACCTCTACCGAACCCATCCTCGACACAACCGCCCAACCCACCAGCACCCCTGCCATCCCCATCCCCAAGCCCGCCATCACCGGCAAACCGCATGTCCTCCTCATCCTTTTTATCAACGCCCTCGCCCTCTTCATTCACTTCTTCAGCTCTCCTCCCTCCGCCAGCGAAGTGACCCGTTTCTACCTGCACGGATCCATACTCATCGACTTCATCGGTCAACACGCCGTCAGCGGCTGGCGCGCCACTCTCCGCCTCTGCCTGCTGGACATTCTAGTCGCAACACTGCAAGTCGTCGCCGTTGGCGTGGTCAGCTGCATGCAGCAACCCAAGGAGGAGTCTGAGAATGACAAAACATCCTCGCATCTTCTTGATCTGGCGAAGGCGAATCGGATGTTTGAGCAGGAACGGCGCGGAGCGCGTATACGTGCCACGAGTCCGAATAGCACGAGGAGGTTGGGGGAGTTTCGACGGCAGAAATGGCGACAGGCAAGGGAGAGGGGCGAGGATATCGAGATGCAGCCGTTGAGGAGAAGAGAGAGTGATGCGGCTGACTTAGATGATGTGGAGGAAGAGGAGCAGGAAGAGGAAGAGGAGGATTACTATCGCGAATCCAGCCCGCAGTCCGTGGTCGACCTATACTATGCGGGACAGGCCGTGGTGGCGGACCTGAATGTGGTTCAGGTCGTAGCACAACAATTTCGGGAGCTGCGGAATGCGCGATTAGCTGGTCGTGTTTGATAGTTGGTGTGCTACGTGTTGATGATGTGGCAAGGTACTTAACAGCCCCAACTCTACTGCTGGATTGACCTCCGAACTTCGGACGGCAGCCTTTACGCCAGAACAAGGCTGTGTTCGAAGCGGTCCTGCACTTATACGGGACAATTTTGAGACATTCCTTCCGAAACTTTATGTGATGCTTGTCTTTATGGTTGTGCTCAAGACTTGGCGATGTTGTTGTGGGGAAATGAGCCGGGAAGATCGTCGCCGGTAAATCATCAAAATATCTACAAGTAAGATACCACACAACAGCGACGATGAACAAGCTCCTTCCGGCCTCAGCTATTCCCAGCATCTGCGCAAGATGTAGTTGTCCCTGGACTTCGCTAGCATTCCGACGAGCGCCACGTTCCGCAGCTCCCTTACCATCTCTAACCGCAGCCTCCACCCACCGCCGCCCTTTCGCAACCACCGCATCCCTCTCCAAAAAGAACGCCAACAAAGCCACCAAGAACCGCGACGCCCCCGATTCCTTCGCCTCGACAAAGTCCTCCACCATCGCTTCCGAAGCCGCCAACTCTTCCCCGGACGACTTCTCCGACCTCGAAGCCAACATAGCAAAAGCACATGCACAGCTGAAAGATGACCTGTCGAAGCTGCGGGCAGGTGGACGGTTTAATCCGGAGGTTGTGGAAAATCTGAGGGTCGCGCTGAGTAAGGATGCGAAGGAGACAGTGAGGTTGGGCGACCTTTGCCAGGTTGTGCCCAGGGGCAGAGTGTTGCAGGTGCTTGTGGGGGAGAAGGATGTTCGTGCTTTCTTTGTTTCTGATACTGCGTGCGGTATAGTTGGACACCCCAGCTAACCCCTCCTCCGCTTCTAGCACATCAAACCCATTTCCTCCGCCATTCTCTCCTCCGACCTCTCTTTGACACCACAACCCGATGCCGCTAACGCTCTGCAACTCAATATCCCCCTCCCACCACCTACGAAAGACAGCAGACAGCAGGCCGTGACGGCAGCAAACAAGGCCGGCGACAAGGCTAGTGACAGCATACGGAATGCGCGACAGGCACAGCAGAAGCGGTTGAGGGCCATGGGGTTGGCGAAGAGTGCACGGCCAGATGATTTGAAGAAGGCCGGGGATAAGATGGAGAAGGTGGTGCAGAAGGGGGAAGGGGAGGTCAAGAAGGTGGTGGAGGGGGCGAGGAAGGTGTTGGAGAGTGGGTAGCGCGAAGGCGGGCTTATGACGTGCGCTAGCATAAGCTCTACTGACTTTCAAGAGGACAAGAAGAGCAAAGAAGCAGCAGAATTATATTGAAAGGGTTTGCACAGATTGATACCGCATATTCTACTCACTCCAATCTCTGCAGTCCAAGCTCCTGACCGGTGCATAAATCCAAACGATCCACCATTCCATGGAGAAGCATTGTGCTTGATAACTCCTGGAAAATCCAACCATTCATCGCGGTCACGGCCATAACTGTCCTTTTCATGATTCCGTTGACATATTCCGACCTGAAGAGGCTCCCGGCTCTTCTGCAAGCGCGATAAAAGGCAAGCATCTTCGTTTCATGGCACACAGATAGCGCGGGCTCCTCCGCAGGCACTACAATTTCACCCGAGCCTTCATCTCTGCTGACTCGTTCTCTCGTACTCTTTCTGGCACCACCTCGATCATCTTGACGGACCAGTCCTGTTCCTCCTCATCCCAATCATCGACCCGACCGAGGCAACAACTCATAGCCAAAGTTTTCCATATCCTGACTTTCGGGACGTGAAGTCGGATTGGCTGCGCTCCCCGCAGAGACAGCGTCGGAACGCAACCTTCGCATTTTCAAACTTCCCATAAGAGTCTTGGGGACAGCGGACACTGGCTGCTGGTTCTCCTTGAGTTTGCTGGTGTCGGCGGCGCTGTGAAAGGGTTTGTATGGCGCGCCACTTGATCTGGAATGGAACTGGCGGCCCACGACATCAGCGAAGTCTTGAACAGCTGGTACGAGACCATTCGAGACGGAGCGGGTAAACCTGTTCGCAAGCGTTCTGGAGTAGACAGGCTCAAAAGGTCCACTGTGCCAGATGATGGCATCATGCTCCTGGAGCTCGTGAAACACCCTGGCGTCCAAGCTGAACTCCACCCAGAAAGATCCTTCGAAGACATTGGTGATCTCACCCCATTTGACTTCCACCTTGGTGCCGATCACAGATTTCGATTCTGGGTACGCTTCCAGCATGGACACAAACTCAGCTGTTGCTTCGTCGGACCAAGTTTTGAGATGTGAGGTGATGATGACAGACGCTCCTGGCAATGTGTCTCTGTTCAGTGCTTCATTCTCTTTGTTCCGGTCATTCTGTCTGACTGCTTTCGCTCTTTTCGCTTTGGCCTTCTTCTGCAGTTTTAGATTTCTGTCGACTTTTTCCTTGATGCTCAGGGCTGCAATTTGTTTACTTGTCTCGACGCTTGCCTGAGCGGCATCTTCGTCCTCCTCTTCTAGTTGGGGAAGAAACCAGATGGACCCATCTTGCTCTGTCTTGTGCTCATTTGATTGCCATAGTGGCATTGTCGCTACCTTGTTCGGCCTGCGGGCCCGAGAGAGGATACAGCCATGTAGCCCACCAAAGGTGACATACTGTTGCTTTTCGTACGCTTCCGAAAGGACTGCGATGACGTTTTTGACTAGGCTCCGCTCTCCGTCCTTCGCTTTCTCTGATGCTGCGCACGCGGCCAACAAGCTGAAGTTGCCTTGCAGCGCTGACAAGCCAGCAAAGCAGCAATCCATGATGAGACCAACAGTAGCCTTCGTGCCCTTTAATCGCCACAACACATGTGTCTGGAAGGAAAATTCGGTCCTGAGTTTGCGCGGTTTGCCACCATCATCGACCCAAGTCGGATCAACCCAGTCGCCAGATCTAGTAAGTATCAGCTCTGTCAGTCCACACGATGCTGTTTCTGGGAGTAACTTACGCCAGGTACAATGACGTGCCGTCGGGATTGCCATATTCCAAGTACCACTTGTCGGTCAAGTTCGGATTCAGCTCGTTGTCCTTTTCATATTCCGTCCGAATGACCGCGCCATGGCCGCGGTAGACAATGATGAGACAAGATTCTGGATCATCGAACTTGCGCACGAAGTCACGACTTTCGCGGTAATATTGACCACCCGCATTGTCGTTGCGGTAACGCGTATCACTTTCCGACTGATCAGCTTTGAGGATGATGCGCAGTGTCTCGTAGCCGTATTGGTCACGTAAGAGCGCCTCCAGTTCTTCAGAAATCGTTTGAAAGTTGAGTTTTTTGTTGCCTTTTTTACTGTATCCATCGTAGTCCCATCCTAGAAACATGACTCCATACTTCTTGAATCTAGGTCCACCTTTGGAACGCTTGATGGCGCCCCTGAGTCTTCTTGAGAGGACGTCGACGTCAATAGTCGCAGGACGCTTGCCACTGATCACGCCGGGCCTGGTGCTCGACATATTGAGGCGGCAGAGGGTGTTGCGAGTAGGTAAAGATTTGTTTTAACAGATCGTGGAATTGACAGTCGTTGCGGGAAAGTTGTTTCGACGGGTTATGGTCTTGAAAGAAAGGAAGAAGGATTTGGTTTCGAAAGACTGTGGGCTTGGGAAAGGTATTTTGTAAACAGTTCGAAGTTTGACAAACAACCATAGGTTGCGTTTAGAGTTCACGCTCAGTCTTGCAGCCAGATTCACGCTTGACAAAGGGCTTCAAATGGAAGAAGATAGAACAAGATGGTCAACGAAAGAGCAGACAAAGAGATCTGGGAAGTGAGTCCCTCCACAGCTGAAGCGTTTGGTGGCCAAAACGTACCATGTTGTCGCCGAAATAACAACCAATTGAACACTCGGACTTTTGTCCTTTCACATCCTAGTAGTAACTTGGCAGACCAATGATATTCCATCTTCACTTCATCGCCTGCCTGCACTTGCATGTCTTGTAGTCAAGGCCACAGCGCCCTTTCCAACAGGAGAACCGCAGGAAGTCACGTGAACAAGCTTGTTTCTGAAACGACCCCACAATTAGTTTCGAAACATCCATCAAACACGCCCAGCCTATTGCGCACTCTGCAGCTCCTGACATTGCTACTTCACAAGCCTGGAACACATCCAGGACCTCCACAGCCGGCTGTTCCGGGTGTAAGGTACTTCTCTATCATGCCCTTGTAGATCTTACATTATAGTCAATCGCGACTTCTTCGGGCCATAGGTGCTGTCAAATTGGATCCTGTGAAATCATCGTTGTTCATTACTTCATAATCGCCACACTTAGCCCATCATCAATATACTCACATACTCAGTCCTCACTGCCCAGGCACCCAAGCCTTCTGAAACGTTTCTAGCCCGTTCGTCGCAGGCGCTCCACCGACTTTCTTCAAATCCCCTCCTGCTTCTCCTCCGCCTACACTCGCATTCAAGCTCTTCGACCTCGACTGTCCTCCAATCCAGCCTTTCCCGCCTATCCCACTCGCAATCGCGCCACCCCCTGCCCCATCCTCAGTCCCA
>Ga0058698_10000732_pt1 | contig 16822 bp, 21 predicted proteins | sample AgamicAsSfe_FD_67288 | JGI IMG/M metagenome (GOLD analysis project Ga0058698, IMG submission 67288) | Agave microbial communities from Guanajuato, Mexico - As.Sf.e | ecosystem: Host-associated > Plants > Phyllosphere > Phylloplane/Leaf | place: Guanajuato, Mexico | collected 2012-05-30
CCCGACCACCACCCTTGCCTGCCCACCTACCTCACCCTGTCAGTTGTATGCATTGAGATATGAGATATGGGATGTCTAGGTGGATAGACTATACCACGCACAGAGTATCAGACAATGATTCTCTCAACTCGACGTGCACGGGCACAAGAGACAACTAAAAGCACCGACTCAAGCTCCAGCTCAAGGTCAAGCTCAAGGTCCAGCCCTCCCGCGTGGCGTTGTCGATCGCGATGGACTTGCTCGCCAATATCGAGGGAAGCTCTTGAGTCCGTTACGATCGATCACCTCATATCGCACCTGTCGCCGATCAAATTTGTCTTTGCGGATTGAGCATACTCGAGCGAGGGATGCTACATAAGGCGTCGTTGAGGCGACGTTGAGGCAGCGGTGAGGGTCGAAGAAAGGACTGGAAGACTGGAAGACTGGAAGACTGGAAGACTGGAAGACTGGAAGACTGGAAGACTCAGGTAAAGACTCGAACCATGTGTGCCATTGTATGGGGTATCTATCGATCGTATCCTATCCTATCCTAACCATCATTGTACAGAGAAGAGAAAAGAAAAAGAAAAGCAGCCCAGCACTATGCTACTCTGCAGAGCTGACCACAAAGCCAACGAACATGCCTCGAACATGCACGGCTTCATCGACCCAACCAACATCCATCATCCCATCATTGCCAACATCGTACAAATTCCCCAACAATCCTGATCACATCCATCCCCTGATCTCCTAGGTCTGACATCCTCATATGCCAGGGGTCAGAACGTCTCGTCGTCGTAATTCGCCTCGGCTCTTGGCATCGGCGCCCTCATGCCCATGTGCACACCGCCGGCATACCCCTTCGCAGCACCCATGCCCAGACTCATACCCGTGCCAAGTCCCAGCGCGTGTCCGGATCGTGGCGTTCCATTACCTGCTCCTGCCTTGGCCTTTGCGTAGACCGCCTCACTGGCATCCCGTTCCGGCACCGCATCCTCCCCCTCCTCATACGTTTCCCAGTTCTCGCTCCCACCTCCACTCATCCCACTAATCTCAACACTTGCGCCCCTCGAGCTGGTCGTGGCAGCAGACGTGTCCCTTGTGCTGCGTCCTCCACTTCTATCAAGTCCATGCGCCGCAGAGCGAGAGCCGGAATGGATGACACTTCCACTGACACTCCCACCGTAAATGCTGCTGGTGGCAGAACTGGCTGTGGAGACTACGCTGTCGGCGCGGTAGTATGTTGGACGTGGTGGCGGTGCCATTGTGTGACTGTAGCTCGATGTCGGCATGGGTAAGGGGCGGGTGCGTGGGACGGAGGAGTACGGGTCTTCTGGCTGTATATTTCGTACGATACTGCCACTGCGTGAGAAGTCGTTGGTGGAGAACGCATGCGCTGGTGTGGACATTGCGGCGGGAGGCGGCTCGAAAAGCTGGCGCATCTTTGGCGGTGGTGCCATTTGTGGCGCATTTGTGGGTTTGCGGAGAGTGTTCGTGTTTGTGGCTGGATTTTCTTTGCCGGCGGTGGACTGAGGATGGTCACGAGACGGTGATAGGTTCGTAGTCGTCATGCTGCTGAGTGGAGCGCGTGAGGGAATCTTGGACGGACTGCGCGTGTGGTTGCTGGCTGCTGTTGCTGGGCGTGCTGTTGAAGGTTGAAGGTTTCTGCCGATGGTGCCGCCGCCTGCTGGTGTCTTCGGTCGCATTGTCGAAGGTCCGCGTGATATTTCTGGTGCAGGTTTCTGTGCTGATGCTGCTGGCTTGACGGCCGGTCGTGGAGGTAATCCGTTTGGTGTTTTGGCGCGTGGTGGAGGTGCTCGTGCTGCTGCTGCGGTCAACACATCGAGATATCTTTCGCCAAATACCAGGAAAGGTCGACCATATTCCTCTTCCCACTGCTCGAGTACTTGTTCCAGTTCTTGCTGCACTTTTGGCAAGTCTTTCGCGATGCGCTTCCTCATTTTTTCTTCGCGAAGCAATCGTGTCGGATCACGTCGTTCACCCTTTTGGCCTTTCCCTAGTAGTCGTGACGCGTCCTGACTGGCTGTTGCAAGGTCTTCACGATCTTTGATGAGCGAACGGTGTTTGTCTATGAGCTGTAATGTCGGCGCGCGTTGTTCCTTGAGGGATTCAAGGCGCTCAATCTCTGCTTCATGTGCAGATAAAAGAGCATCACTGTAGATATCTGGAAGAACGTTAGTGATTAGCTGATTTGAAGGCGCACCAGACTCACCACAAAACATCGGCGTAAACTCAACTGCCTCTTCTTCTGAAATGTACAGCTCATCCCACAGTCGCTGCAGTCGCCCACGAGCGTCCTCGACAAACAGATGCAGATTCTGCCTCTTTAGCTCATTCAGCCTCGACAGCTCATCTTCAAAGTCGTTGATTACCTTCATTCCACACCCTCTGCTTCGCGCAAGAAAGGCTCGTCGTTCTGATTCATCGATACTCAATCGCTCCCATAGTGCATCTACTTGCGCATTCAAGTTGTTCAACTTCTTCTCCCGATTGCGCTTCTCCTCTATTAGCTTGTCACGCCGTAAAGTCAACCGCTTCATGTCATCTTGATGCAGGCCGAGCTGCTCAGGAGCTTCACGATAGCAACGAATGACCCTGTCATCTGTCTGAGCTTGAGGTGTCCCGAGTTCAGCCCAAAGCATGACTATCTGTTCTGCTGTTTGCTTCACTGCGCTCACGCGGTTGTTGTACTCGTCGTAGACTCGCGTAAATTCGGTGTCGACAGAGTTGATGTAATTTGGAGAGAGCTTGAAGGTGGGAGTGATGCTGCCGTCATCTAAGATTGCGGGGAGCGTGATGCTGACGAAAGATGGCTCGAGGTGTGATGAATATGATCGGAGTGCTTCGATGAGTTCTGGCAGATGTCAGCTTGTCTCATGCGCTCCGGGTTCCCTTCTCAGCTCACTCTTGACCTCTTCAAACCGCTCAGCATGTATTCGCGCAATCGCCGCGTGCTTCTCCTCTAAAGTGCGCAAGCAGTCAAGAAGTGGTATAGTAATCTGCAAGTCATCATCATCTGCACTTCGTGGTGTATCATTCAGTGAAGCCTCGAGTTGTCTGATGATCGTGATGATCTGCTGTGCCCGTTCGATGAGCTCATTCTTTTCGCTGGGGTAGATGTTAGCCTGTAGTTGCAGCCGCGCTTCAGATGTCCTTCCTGCTCACCTGTCTACGAGCTGAACGTGGTTCTGTAGTGTCTTTGATAGTGATGCGAAGAGCTGTCCATGCGTCAGCTACATCTTGTCTTTGTCTGAAGATGACAAGACTCACCTCCGAGTCGCGCACATCTCTTTCGTGACTGGGCACCCCAATCTCATCGAAAAGTGTGTGTAGCTGTGAGATGATCGTCGCGACCTGCTGCGCTAGATATCCTGTGTCCATCGTGCCGTTGTGTTTGATGTTGTGTTTATGCAGTATTGTATGTGATGGATGGTAGGGCGCGCCTCAGAGAAGTACGCGCATCGAGCCGCGCTCCGTCGGAAAGCTTCAGTTCTTCTTCAACCTGTTGTCGCCCTTGTCGCGTCGAGCAAGTAGTGTCGCACTAGCCTCGTGAATGTGTACTGTATGAGCGAGTGATTGATAGTCCGAAGGAAGTGTAGCGAGTGTATGGCGACAAGTGCTTGTGTAGCTGAAACAGACGTGTGACCCAAAGGTAAAGATAGTGACGATGTGATGCCCTCGAACTTGTGTGTTTACGGTCAATATGCTGCCCAAAGTGGAAATGCCGTATGCAAATCTTCTTGAGCCGCTAAACGCACGCATAGAAATGGCCGACCCGCGCAGTGGGTCGTGTAGCTCGAGCTCGAATGCCACAGTTCCAACGACACTTCATGCTTGAGCTTTCACTGTCCTATATACTGCGTCTCACAATGTTCTATATGGCCTGCAGACTAATGGTGTTGCTGCTATATTCGCACGTGGCTTAAGTGTTCCGGACTACATCAAGCATCGCCCAGACTGGGAGATGACTTAAAAAAGACATGCACAAAGGAGAATAGAGTGCGTGCCATGTCATGCACAGCGCATCAAAAGGCAGTCAGGCAGACGTTCTCGGACAATTCGGATGAGCGATACAATGTCACGCCAAATCATATGGAGAGACTGATGTGACTCAAGTTGAATTGAATTGCTCAATCTAGGGATATGCCAGGTTGTGCTAGCTACTGGGAAGCCTCTTCCGATTTCCTCCCATCTCCTTCGCCTTCCGGCCCCAAGGGTACAAAATGCAAGGAAAAGAACGCCAAAGCCTGATGCTAATAGTTCTGGGTACATGATTGGGAATCTAGATGTGTTGTTTCGTGGTCGGTCGTGGCGGGAGTCCTCGTTCGTCTAGGCGTGGATGGTTGTGAGAGCGTGGATAGTTGTGAGGTCGTGTAATGGTGCTTGGTGGTCGGATAGTTGTGCAAGGGTGAGAGTGCGTGCAAATTTGTTTGCAGCAATGGGGGTCGACGGCGGGGTGATCGTGATGGTACATGGACGCTGTGCGCGAAAGCCTGTGCTACTTTGCGACGAGCTGTTGTTGTCGGTGAGATACGAGCCGTATCGACGAGCGATCAGCTGCAAGGGCTGAAGTCGAATGGTGCCACCGACGAAGTGCTGGGTGTGGTGCTGCGGAGACTGTGTCTAAATATCCGCAGAAAATCTTCAGAACATCAGTCGAAAGTCTCACATATCCATAGAGTCGCCACCACTGGCAAAGTCGAAGTTGTTCTGCTGGTTCTGAGCACCGAAACCGAAAGTACCACCTTCCCCAGCCTGAGGAGCGAGCTCATTGATCTCACCACCTTCCTCCTCATCTGAGAAGTACTTCTCAATAATGTTGTATGCCTTCATGTAAATCTCCTCGTTGGCGTTGTTTTGGCAATCGTGAATCTTCTCCATGCCGTTACACTCCTCAATAAATAAAGCATACGTGTTGACATTGGACCCTTGAGCAGCACCACGCGCCTCCTTGTCCATGTCGCCAACCTTGAGAACGTTCTCGAGACCGTCGAGAGCGACCTGGATGATCTTGTTATCAGGGCATGCAAGCAGATCACAGAGAGGCTTGATAGCTCCACACTCAACGAGATACCGGATCTGGTCAGGCTTTTGCAGGCCGCCACTTGTTGCATTGGAAATGGCCCAGCATGCCTCTTTCCTAGTCTTGAAGTCTCCACTGGACAGCAGATGGATGAGAGGTGGCATGATGGAAGCATCGATGACCGATTGAATCTGGGTAGAGTTTCCGGCAGTAATGTTTGAAATTGTCCAGCATGCCTCTTTGCGGATACCATCCTTGGTCGAGCTGAGAAGGGACAAAAGAGCTGGGAGAGCTCCAGAGTTGATGATGACCTGTGTTTGTACGTCATCACCAGTGACGATGTTTCCGACTGATCGCAATGCAGGTGTTTGTACTGAAGTCGACGAGTGCATGAGCAGCTCTACCAAACGACGGGGAATGGTGGCCTCAATCACAGCCTGAATCTTGTCATTGGAGCCGTCGGACAAATAAGAGATGGCCCAGCAAGCGTCGATCAGAACCTCGTCATCCAGGGAATAGACAAGCTTGGCCAGGACAGGTAGAGCGGGCTGAATCTGCTATTCTGTCAGCTTTGAGTTACACAATCTAGCAATACACAACATACAGTATCCCAATCAGGCTGGGGGGTCTTGCCACGACAGAAGTTACTCAATGTCCATGTAGCATTACGGAGCATACTGAGCTTGCGACTGTCTCCAAGCAGAGTGAGCAGAGGCTGGAGAGCACCTTGCTTGAGAACATAGTCTCGACAAACCGGGCTGTCTCCAGCAATGTTGCCGAGAGCCCAGACAGCCTGTTCCCGGACGTCTGGCTCAGGGCTGAGTAGGAGCTCGACAAAGATTGGCACAGCACCTGCTTCGATGACGACTTGTGTCTGCTCTGCTGAGCCAGAAGCGATATTCGTCAAAGCCCAGGCAGCCTCAAACTGAACAAGGGTGTGTGGAGAGCGGAGGAATTCGACGAATCTGCTGACAACGCCTGTGGCAATGACTTTCTCGATGGGTGGGTTTCGCTCCTTGGATAGCAGCTTCCTGAATCTTGTTGTTGCTTGAATCTGAGCTTCAATCTGATCTGAAAAGACACCCTGAACCATCAATGGCAGTTCCTCATCGAGCTGCAGACATATTAGCATGTCAACAGATTGCGAGCACAAGCGCCATAGAAAAATCTTGACGTGCCTGAGCTTCAATCGTTACACCCTCATCGTCACTGTCGGGTGCAGCGCCGAGAGAAGCGCCGGGAGCATCTGCGCCGACACGAAGACCTCTACGCTTCGCGAGGTTCTCTTCTCTCTTTGCTTTGCGAATCTCAACCTGTTGCTCTTCGCGACGACGACGGAGCTCATCCGGCTTGAATGTGTTCTTTGCCTTAAAGTTTGTGCGGCGATGCTCCGGGATATAGCGGTCAGTCATTCTGGGTGGTGTGCGGTGGAGGCAACGGTGATTGCTAGGTTGTAGCTAAAGGTATCGGCGGCAGGGATATCAGATCACAGTGAGTTAGGAGGATTGCGGTGGCAAGGTGAGTACAGCTCTTGTGGAATTCGAATGTTGATGTTTATGATGCAGTGCTGCGCTATGGAAAGGAGAAGGAGCCAAGTGGGGGTGAACTTGATTTCTGACATGTGCAAGATTTTTTTCCTCAGACCCCTTATTTCCCCACACTTGAAACATCCCTCAGTCTCTCTTAACGTGGCTCACATCAGCATGGCTCCTGTTGTAAATATAAAGGTGTAACACAGATAAGAAGAGAGAGAGATGCATTCTGAATTGACAGTCCTGCTCTAACCACTGCGTGACACCTCGTACTAAAGTTTGACACGTTCAAGTCGATGTTCGGCATGTTGTCGCGTGGTATTTGAGTCAAGAGTGAATGTCAAAGGCAGCATGCAGAAGAAGAAGCAGGCGCAACCTCACATAAGGTAGCAAGAGCTTGGACTTTGACTGTCAGTGGCTAGGCTAGGCTCCAACCTCCAGTTTAGCTCTCATCTCAGGTAGGTTCCTGCTTGCACACTTCCTCTTCATCACCTTGCTTTCAACCCAATCATCACCAATCTCATTACGACAATCGCAAACGACAACACACTACTTTCGCTGAGATGTCAGCTGATCCAGGATCCGTCCGCAGAGTCGCTGATGCCATGGTCGGCAAACGAGGACTCGAATTGCGCACGTCCATCGACGCTGCAAATGTCAAGCCTGGCGAACACGTCGACCTTTGCGGCATTGTTCAGAACCTTCAGCCCCGAACCAAGGTCGTCGCTGGCGACTTGTGGCAGGTCACCTTCAAACTCATTGATGACGACAAGAACTCTGTCATCTGCAAAATCTTCCGACCGCTTGATGAGCTTCTCGTGTTCAAGGAGGGGCAGATCGTTTTTCTAAAGAATATGCAAGTAAGTTCAATCTTCTGCGTGATAGTGAGTGACAGTTTCTCCTATGGCACTCTCCTGCTCCCGATCAGGGCGAGATATAAAGCTCCCTTGCCGCTTCTCATTCGCCACCGCACCGACCTGGATACTACGTGGTGATATGCTCTGAATGTCCCTGGATCCTGGCGGTACTCCTCCGTAATCAATCTAGATTTATAATGCCTCTTTTTCCTCTTCTCACACTCGCCACTATGCCGACCTGCTCTGGACCTCCCCAAAGGCTGGCGATACTCCTGCAATGAAGCTGGGCCTAGAATAGCTCTCTCGCTACTCTTTATATTCACCTCCACGTCGGCCCTAGCGATAGTATCTTGCTGTGCTTTGGGACTCCCTGATCGCCCGCGGTGCTCTCCTATAATCGACCAAGCCTAGACTACCGCTCTCTGCATGGCCTCACATCCGCCACCACGCGGTGTGAGGGACAGTGTCACGGTGCGCACTCGATACCTTTGGAGGCTGGTGGTACCCTCCTATAACGGATCCAGGCCTAGGGTATCACTCATCCACCCCCTCGCATATGCTACCATGCCGGCACGAGTCATAGCGTTCTCATGTGCTCTGGATAGCCCTAGACACTGGCGTTATCCTCCTGCAGTGGAGGCAGACTAAGGCAGACTACGCTGGTCACATCATACACGCTACCTTGTCGACCTGGATAATATCTAGATTCAGCCTGGGTTCTTCAGGATCCCCTTAAGCTGGAGCACTGGCGTCCCTCTCCCGGGACTTAGCCAAACAGCATATCATGACATGATTATGTACTATATTGGGGCTGAGAGCAGCCAAAGAAACTGTCACTCACTGTCAAAACCGTCTGCATTGGAACCACGTGAAGAGTGCTGTAGCTAATCAAGTCTCTAGATCGACCAAACCGACACAGGATCCCTCGTCGTCTCCAACCCCACCTCTACTTGGGAGGTCGAGGAAGCTGCGCCGGGAACAACCACCACAGCAACCCCGGCACCCAGGCCCAGCGTTAGCAAGAGGTTCTCCCTATTCAAGGACTTCAATGTCCAGGGCGCTGGAAGCTTCCACGACCTCCTGGGGGAGGTGGTCAAAACTTACTACGATCCTCGCCGCGACATCTTAGAACTCTATATCACGGACTATACAGAGCACACCAGTCTCCACGAGTACGTCGCGGAGCCGTCGTGGGTGGGCCCTGTCGGCCGCCGTACTCTCCGTGTGGACCTCTTCCCCCCACACAGCGCCTTCAGCAAGCTTAACGTTGGCGTCGGGACGTTCGTCTACCTTACGAACGTCCGTGTGAAGTATTCTCCAAATGGTGAGCTCGAGGGCTCGATCTTCAAGGATTCCAGGTATCCTGACAAGCTCTGTGTGTCGCTCTGCAAGTATGGTGCGCAGCTGGAAGAGCTCCAGGCTCGCAAATCTTCGCTGCACGATTCACTCCACAAGGAACAGCAGAAGAGTAAGGCGACTACAAGGAAAGCGCGACAACGGGCCAACAAGAAGGAACGTGAGAAGCAGGAGCAGCGGGGCGGCCCAGTCGAAGGCAGCAAGGAGACATCAGCATCCAACAAGACCGAGGAAGAGGCCATGGAGGGCAAGCTGGCGAACGAGCCAAAGCTGAACCCCAACGGTATGTTGCAACTGCTCCGATTCAGCCAAAGCATGCAGGCTAATCACAGTATCATAGTCGTCTACAAAGGCCCGCACGAGGGCTCAAATTACTCAAGCGTCAAAGACATTCTAGAGAACCCTGCGCGCTTCTACACCACAAAGGAGGGCACCACCGTCGAGATGCCGTTCGTCAACTGCAAGCACCGTTCTCTCGTTCGTGTTGTCGACTTCTTCCCGCACGATATCAAGCAGTTCTCGAAGCGCTCTCCCCTCTCCGCCAAGTGCTGGATCTGGGACTTCTGGCTCGTTGTTCGCGACATTACATACGATGCCAGCAACGTGGATGACGACGAACAAGGTCACGAGCTGAACCTGAGAGTTAGCGGCTCAGATGCGACGGCATTCCTGGGACTCATCGCACATGATCTCACGTCAAAAGCGAATACGAAATTGGCGAACAACCTGAAGGAGAAGCTGTTCTTGTTGTGGGGCGAACTGGCTGAGAAGAAGGAGAAGTTCTTCCAGGCCCATCCTCACATCAAGGCCGACCAGGCGTTCTCCGCAATCACGCACAACATCACCTCCGACCCTTTGCCCTGCGTGATCGGTATCAAGGAGCTTGGAGATGAACGCTTGGCGAAGACTCATGACTCGGCGGCGTACTACATGATCAATGAGACGAAGATTGTCTGAGGGAGCACACCACAAGGGGACCAGGATCATCGTCCCAAAGGAACTGCACAGCATGACAGCATGATATGGCACGAGGAAAGGCAGTGTAACAATAGAAGAACCTCATTGAAGACCCCAGGTACCCTTTATACCCAGATTGGGAAGCAGGAATGAAGAAGATAGAGTAATACCATGACCACAGATCTATCCCTTGTGACCTCTCATAGTGCTGAAGCGTGGTGTAACATAAGGCAGTAATGTGTCATGAGTCTGCCCAATTGAATGCCTCACGTCGAGAGTGTTCTTCAAGAACAACGTGGCGCATCGGCGGGGCAGTGCCAAGCGTGGCTGTGATATGTGCCAAGTCTCTTGTTTTGTTTCGCTTGCAACTCTCTTGATATACCTCACTTCATTTCACTGCAAGTTTCTTGCAATCAATTGACCCTTCAACCTTTGCAAATAACTCCCTGATCGAACTTCGTACCATGGGTGTAAGTACTAGCAATGACTGTCTTGTCAATGAGCGAGCAGCCCCGCCTTCGAATTGACTGACGCAATCCCAGCTCGCAAGCAAAATGGCCGCGGCCAACGCGTCTGGAGGCGGTGGTGGTGGCAGCTACTCTGGTGCACCTCCGCCTACGTCCTACTCTCAGTCACAGCAGGGCGGACAGACACAGCCTCCCCCACAAGGACAATACGTACGATCTTTTCCCTGCCCTTCGTTACCATCTCAGCTGACCCCGCCGCAGCAAGCATACAATCCGGTAAGGAACATGTGATGTGATTACGTCGTTGCGCGACTTGGCTTTCGGTCTTCATCTTCCACAACCTTGGGACATCTTTACTTGCACAATATCACCTTGAACACCATATCTCTCTACCTAGTCAATCAATCGCAATGAAGAAGTTCCAGCAATACGCGCAAAGCGGAGGACTGCCGCCGCCGCAAGGACAGTACGGACAACCTGCGTCATATCCTCCTCCACAGCAACAAGGTTACGGCGCACCACCGCCACCATCATACGGCCAACAACCTTCATCGCAGCAGTATGGCGCCTACCAGCAGCCAGCACCTCAACAGTCTTACGGCCAGTCACAGTACAACAGACCTGGTCAGCAACCGCCAGCACCGTACCCAGGACAACAGTCATATGCGCCCTCTCAACAAGGATATCAGTCACAACCGCTCTACCCGCAAGGAGGACAACCAGGATACTATGTGTGTCTTCTTGGACACGCAATGTGACAAGAAAAGAACAAAAGCTAACGCAAGCTCGCACGACAGGGTCAAGGTCAACAACAGCAGCAACAGCAATACGGGGCTCCTCCACCTCAGCAGCAATATGGTGCACCTCCTCAACAGCAGCAATACGGCAACCAACCTCCCTACCCAACTGGTGGACCTCCTCAGGGTGGACAGCAGTTCGGCCAGCCTCCATCAGGTGGTGGTGATGTAGCTTCGTATAAGCAGACTCTACAGAGGGCTGTGCAAGAGAAGGGTCTCGAAAGGTTCTACCCGCCGGGCTCGCCTGTGTTGGACCAGATTGCGCAACAAGCACCAGCAAAAGTCGACGCCTTGTGTCAGCAATGGAGAATCCCGAAAGAGGTTGGAGCTGATCTAGTCCGTCTTGGCTTGTACGATATCATCCTCTATATCGGTGAGCTTCCTTGACGCACCTCTTGGATGCATTACAGTCTAACGAGGTCATAGATGACAGCGGATCTATGCAGTTTGAGGAGAATGGCGAGCGCATTGACGATCTCAAGCTCGTGCTCAGCCGTGTGTCTCACGCTGCCACAATGTGGGATCCTGACGGGATTAGCGTGCGCTTCATGAACTCCAACCTCCCTGGATCTCTACTCGACAACGTGCGCGGCGAGCAACAGATTGACCAGGTAAGTCTGCTAAACATAAGTCAGCTCAAGGGTTATGCTTACGATGTCCTCAGATCATGCGCCAGGTCAAATTCTCAGGCCTCACACCTATGGGTCGTGAACTGAAACGCAAGGTCATTGACGGCATCGTTTTGCCAGCGGCCAGAGGTAATCAGCTCAGGAAGCCTGTGCTCGTGATCTGTATCAGTGATGGCCAGCCTGCTGGTGATGAACCAGGTCCTAATGCTGTCTTCGACACTGTTCGCTATGCTGTCAACGAAGTGTCCCGTGCAACCGGATCACGAGGCGGCATTGCATTCCAGTTTGCTCAAGTTGGCAATGACCAGAAGGCGAGAGAATTCTTGGGCAAGCTCGACAGTGATCCTTCAGTCGGTGATATGGTTGACTGCACTTCAAAGTGAGTATCAGGATCTCAGCTCCAAGTCATCCCTCTAACAGTCACACAGCTTCGAGAACGAACAAGCAGAGATGCGCAACCAGCAACCACCCGTCGACTTGACCCCCGACTTGTGGCTTGTCAAGCTGCTCCTCGGTTCCATCGACCCATCCTACGACAGCAAGGATGAAACACGCAGTTATCGTCCCGGCGGTGGTGCGCCTCCAGCAGGTGGCTTCGGTGGTCCTCAAGGTGGCCCTCCAGGTGGACAATATGGCGCGCCGGGTGGCTATGGTGCTCCGCCACCTCAACAATATGGTGGTCAACAGGGTGGATACCAGCAGCAAGGTGGACAAGGTGGCTACGGTCGTCCCCCACCACCGCAACCACAGTATGGCGGTCAGCAGCAGTACGGAGGTCAGCAGCAACAGTATGGAGGTGGAGGGTATGGTCAAGCTCCCCCACAGCCTCCTCGCTACTAGATGTGATCGAAAGGAAAGGGATCTGATATCATCGGGGCCATGACTTCGCGGGAGGAGCTGGAATTCTTCAAAATGGTACAGCAGGTGTCACTTTCGACACTGGATCCTAGCGCCCGAGGGAAGGAAGCTCACAAGCCTTTGTACATATGTAGTGCCTCAGTCAGTGAACACAATGTAACTCTCATTGGAGAGCTTTTAATAATTCAGGGTCCAATGCTGTAACCGGAGAAGTTCCGGCCAGCCTAGCGCGTCAGACCAACCTCTCGTCGAACTTAAAGGCAATCAACTCCAGCTTCTGCACGCCGTTCATTGTTTCTGTGTTTTGCTTTCTGTTTGCCATTCGCCTTACTATTGTATTGCCCACGGCCTCGCACAGATCCTATTTTCATGCAGTTAGAGCTTGCGCTTGCGGCTTGACTGCCCGCGGTAATAGCGATCATCCATCAGACGACAACGAGGACACCACAGACACCATGGGCAATATCTGCTCGTCTTGCTGCACGAGTTCGTGGAACCGTACATCATCAGCGTCGGCTGAAGCTAATTGGTCGCAGGCAAGCCGAAGGATGGACTCTATGATAATGCGCTTGCCGAAAGTGAGCGGGAAGCTGTGGCAGAGCTGCTTGGATACCTTGAAAACGTCCGTCAATGCGTCGAAGCATACTGCAATTCATCACTCACGCACATGTAGAGAGCAGAAGTCGACTTTTTTTCCGGCGCGCCACTACAAGCACTGAGCACGCTCGTCTACTCTGACAACCTCGACCTACAACGGAGCGCGAGCTTGACCTTTGCGGAAATTACGGAAAGAGGTACGATTGGCAGGACGTGTAGTAAGAGCCAGACTTGATACTGACACGATAGGGATTGTAGTAGATGTCCGGGAAGTCGACCGTGATACCCTCGAACCCATTCTTTTCCTCCTCAATAGTCCTGACACAGAAGTCCAACGGGCTGCAAGCGCTGCACTTGGCAACTTGGCCGTCCACAGTAAGAGCAGACATTCATGGGCAACGGCAGGGAACAATGCTGACAAGTTTCAGCGGAGAACAAGGTCATGATTGTCAAGCTCGGAGGACTGAACCCACTTATCCGCCAGATGATGTCACCTAATGTTGAGGTTCAGTGCAATGCGGTGGGATGTATAACAAATCTGGCTACGCATGAAGAGAATAAAGCCAAGATTGCTCGATCGGGAGCACTGAGTCCACTGACGAGGCTGGCGAAGTCAAAAGATATGAGAGTACAGCGAAATGCGACCGGTGCGTTGTTGAATATGACACATTCCGGTAAGGGACATCTCGGCGAGGCTACGCTCGGTAACATGCTGACACTGCGTAGATGAGAATCGGCAACAGCTCGTCAATGCTGGTGCTATACCAGTACTCGTTCAATTGCTCAATTCTACCGATGTCGACGTTCAGTACTACTGCACAACAGCATTAAGCAACATTGCGGTAGATTCCGGCAATCGCAAGAAACTATCTTCGAATGAGCCGCGTCTGGTACAGTCCCTGATCGCCTTGATGGACTCTACATCGCCAAAAGTACAGTGTCAAGCAGCATTGGCATTGCGAAATCTGGCCTCAGATGAGCAGTATCAGCTCGATATCGTCAAAACGAAAGGACTCTCACCACTTCTACGACTTCTTCAATCATCCTATATCCCACTAATTCTCTCCGCGGTTGCCTGTATAAGGAACATCTCGATACATCCTAAAAATGAGTCACCAATTATCGAGGCCGGTTTCCTGAAACCTCTCGTTGAGCTGCTCGGCACAGCCGATAATGAAGAGATTCAATGCCATGCCATCTCGACATTGCGCAACCTCGCTGCAAGCTCGGACAGGAACAAGCAGTTGGTACTTGATGCTGGAGCTGTACAGAAGTGTAAATCGCTTGTTCTCCAGGTGCCATTGAGTGTGCAATCGGAGATGACAGCTGCGATCGCTGTACTTGCTCTTAGCGATGATCTCAAGCCGGCGCTACTGAACATTGGTGTCTTTGATGTACTCATTCCATTGACGGACTCGGAAAGTATCGAGGTGCAAGGTAACAGTGCGGCTGCTTTGGGTAATCTCTCGTCGAAAGGTTTGTTCTCCCAAATGACGCTTATATATCAGCATTACTGACACTTCCCAGTCGGTGACTACGCCATCTTCATCGAGCACTGGCGTCAACCCGACGGCGGCATCCACGGCTATCTCAACCGCTTCGTCGCGAGCGGCGACCCTACCTTTCAACACATCGCGATCTGGACTCTCCTGCAGCTGCTCGAATCTGGCGACCAGAAGCTCGTCAACTGTATCGCTGATGCAGAGGACATTGTGGAGGCCATCAAGAGCATGGCGGATCGCGAAGTGCCTGGTGACAGCGATAAAGAGCCGACACCGGCCGGCGATGAAGAAGGTGAAGGCGAGGTTGTGGCGCTTGCTAGACGATGTCTGGACTGCTTGGGCATGGGACATAGGACGCTGGCTGAAGGTTGAGCTGGTCATCTCGGTTTTATGCTTGGGAAAAGGACTGCCGATCCCAGGCGGACATCAGCGGGATCAGCAATACCGCAACAACACGAAAGAGCTCGGCCAAGCTTCGACGAACACGAAAATCAAGATCGATACCCCAACGCATAAGCTTCAGCGCAAGGACATTATTGACCACGAAAAAGATACCCTTATTTGTCCACGCATACGCATCCTTTCATGTCAATCATTTCACGGCGCAAAAACGGCTGGCGTGCGCACAGGACGCAATAAGCCCTGGTTTGGGTTGGGTTATGGTTTGGCTTTTTGCAACGATAAGGCTGGATTGATGGATATGAAGATTGGCGTAACAATATGCGCTTGCTGCGAGCGTATGGCGGTGATGGTGGAAAGCTACTGATAGTGGAGAATGCTTGCAGTGAGGAAGAGGAGTGCAGAGGCTGAGGTGGTCATTGGGGAGGAGGGAGGAGAAAAGGCGAGAGCAGGTGGATGATGTTTTGATGGCGGTGAGCGACAGCATGTATATTTACACTACGAAACAAGCACTACTCCCGCCTCTTCGTTCTGTGAATCCGCTGCCTCGATCTCCCTATATGATCCTGTTCCATCGTAAAATCTATTCAGCTTGCAATGGTGAAGAGACCTCCCAGGTCGTCATTGTGATTGCAGTGTCCTTCCGTGCAGGCTGGGTAGATGACAGAGCTGAAACACACGTGACCTTGTCTAAAATCTAACCCCAGGATTGGCATTGCTGCTTCCGAAACGCAGCACCTCAGTCTGTCCACCATCCCGCATCATACTGAACTTTTTCAGGCTACATCACAGCTACAAGCGCCTTGCGGACACGGACCATATCTGCGCTGCTCTGAGTCTTCTCTCCACATAGATTGCGACCTCGATCGTCGAGTCACTCATCCCTCCACCACTCTTTCCTCCTCTGAGGCCTTTGCGTCTCATCTGAGTGCACATCTGAAGTGCAGTCTTCGCTTGGGAAGATGGACGATTCCTCTCGATCATCTCCGAAACAAGCAGCAACAAGTCATCCTCGATCGACATCGACATCGGTACCATCACATCCACAGTTTGAGGAGGAACCTCTTTCAGATGTCATTGGAGCGGTAGCGCCGGGGATTGCGTGGAGTAGTGCCAAGGTTGGGGCGGGCTGTGGTGAGTACTCTTTCTTTCTTCGATGTCTCATCTCTTTTGCTTCCGTGTGCATGCGGGCGAGATTGTCTGATGATTTGTGTGGGGTTGTGCTGTGTTGTGCTGTGGCTAGGACTTTTACTCAGTTCGTGAGCTTGAGGCGGTGAGAAGAAGAGGCGGATCATATAGCTGGGTGTCCGGGTCTGGGGAACTACGTTGGAAGGCGCTGGGAAGAGCAAGCGAGGGCTGTAGGAGGCTCTTTTTATCCTGCCTTGTTAGCCAACGTGATCAATATCACGAGCACACGCACCTCAACAGCGATAATCAACTCAGCCTGTGCCAGCCGAAATTTTCTGGGAGCATGAGCTCGCTACCCGCCTCAACTGCAAAACTCCTGTGACCACCTCCACATCTACACTCTATCCCACGACACACTTTTACTTCATCCGAGCACCGGTCTCCACCACCTCCTCAAATCCCACTACAACTGACATCCACACCCCAGGTACCCTCGGTCTCCTGACCGGTCCCCCACTCGCCCTCCTCACCCGCTCAGCAACACCCACCCTCTTCACCCTCGCCACCTCCCTCCAATGGTCCATTCTTGGGACATCCTACTATCTCTTCCGGCAATCCTCCCTTGTCTACTTCGCGCGCTCCTCCGGAGTCGACGCCTGGAGTCTCTCGGACCGTCAGAAGGAAAAGGCTAGTGGTATTGGCGGCATGGCTGCAGGGGCG
>Ga0058698_10000733_pt1 | contig 16807 bp, 11 predicted proteins | sample AgamicAsSfe_FD_67288 | JGI IMG/M metagenome (GOLD analysis project Ga0058698, IMG submission 67288) | Agave microbial communities from Guanajuato, Mexico - As.Sf.e | ecosystem: Host-associated > Plants > Phyllosphere > Phylloplane/Leaf | place: Guanajuato, Mexico | collected 2012-05-30
TGCTAAGGAAGGGAGCGTGGGCGGATTGGGTTGTGTTGGATGAGGGTGAGGGGTTGGAGAGTTGGGGGAGGGATGTTGAGAGGTTGAGGGCGATGAAGGTTAGGGAGACATGGGTTGCGGGGAGGAGGGTGTATAGTAGGGAGGAGGATGAGGAGAAGGGTGGGAAGGAAGGGGACAGGGAGAGGGAGATGGAGATGCCGGGGATGCCGCATGAGCATTAGAGGGTGTAATGTCTCGAAATATAGACCGGATATCGAAATACAGGTCTAATCGGAAATGCAACGACACCCTTTGCGAAACCTTCGTAGAGCTTCTATTCCATCAAGATGTGGTTCGTGGTTTCCATGGGCCACCCTGATCACAGTACTCAAATGAAACCAATAGGTCCGAGTCGAATGTCTGTAGCACTTTCCGCCGTAACTTTCTTCACTGTTGTCCCGCCACTACATGGCTCGTGAGGATCGTGAATCCCGTGGATCGTGGATTCGCTGACTATCGTACTCAACCCTGGATGATAAATTTCACCCAGATAGCTACGGCACTCTGTAAAGTAATTTTCAAAGCTCTTGTTCTGAATCTGACTTCGAGTGAAATGCTCGAACCAAATTCCAGGCCAGTGGTTCAGCAAGATCCACAAACTTGATACAGTATGAGTGGGACTTGCCTCGTGAGTCACTTGTGCTCAGACTCTCGCAACAAGCAGCATATGGAACTATGGCAGGCGCGATGGGTGTCGAGGAATATAAACAAAGCAGTCTTCCCGAGTTGTGTTCCTATTTCGTCAGAACAATATCACACCGCAGCATCCCACACAGGCCTACATTGCTATCACAGCCGACGGACAAGAAACCGCATTCACTTACCTACCATATCTCACCACGAGACCAACATGACTTTCAGTGCTGATTACGAAGCCGTCACCGAAGCCGTGGCACCCTCGACCACAAACGACTTACATCTCACCACCAGCACCATTACTACCACAAACGACACCAACACCACAATACCCACCTCCAACGCCCTCTACCCCAGCATAACCAACAAACTCGCCGAACTTCGCTACCACCTCTCACGTTCCACCCTCTCACTGCCCCCGCCCCTAACCTTCTCCGGCACCGTCAAGCTCCACGGCACACACGCCGATATCCTTATCGCACCGTCGCCCTCGCACGACATCGCCTTCCACTCCCGCAACCGTCTCCTGACTCCTGAGGATGACAATTACGGCTTCGTAGCCTGGGGCTCCCAACACACTGCGAGTATCTTAGCGCTCCGGCAAGCCTATGTTACACGCTTCTGTGCTTTGAATCCTGGCATCCCACGCGCGGAGGTCGAGGGCAAAGAAGTGCTCATTGCAGGCGAGTGGATCGGGCAGAAGGTGCAGAAGCATGCCGGGCTGGGGATTGCGAAGTTGCCGTTGAGTTTCGTCATCGTCTCGGCGCGTGTGAATGACAGCTGGGTGCGTGACGGCGACTACACTGGCCCCGAGTTCGAGAGGGAGGACGCGCGTATCTTCCATGTCATTCGGGGTGGGATGTGGAAGGAACATGTTGAGCTGGCTGACCTGGAAGCTGCGGAGGCGAAGCTATCCGAGATTTCCGAGCAGGTAGCGCAGATGTGTCCATTCGCAGCGAGCTTCGGAATAGAAGGTGTGGGTGAGGGTGTGGTATGGAAAATGGACCACGACCCTGCCAATCCGAACCTGTGGCTGAAGACGAAGGGTAAGGCATGGACTCCAAAATCCGTGGCGCCACGGCTCCGGCACAAAGAGACACAGGGAAAAGATGTGGTCGATGCGGAGGAAGTGGCGTTTGCGGAGAAAGTCTCGCACCCGAGGCGGATGGAGCAGGGGTTGGAGTGGATGGCGGAAATGAGGTTGGATACGAAGGAGAAGGGAAATGCGAAGGACTTCGCAGGATGGGTGGAGTGCGATGTGATTAAGGAAGAGAGGGGAGAGATGGAGAGGTTGGGGTTAAAGGAGAGGGTGGTGATGAAGAAGGTGAAATCGATTGCGTTTGTCTGGTACATGGCGGAGCTCACAAAGTAGAGGAGGTACTGAAGTTGAACTTAGCTCTAGCAGGAACACTACGGCACTCTTGACGGGATTTTGCTAGAACTTTTGGTCTGTGGTTGTAGAGAAGAATAGACATGGAAGATTAGAATGTCATGGACGAAACGAGAAACAAATCCTACGGAAAAGGAAAGCTTCAGAGAGTCCTTGTACTTTTTCATGTTGGAACGCTTTTGATTTTGTCTCTAGGCTTCGACCACCCGGTCCCAATAATGGGTCACAGGTGCCACCGACGGCTTCGAGACACCACCACAGCCTTAATGAAGTGACCATGGCGGTTTTGCGTTCCATTCGGGCTGCGGGTGCAGATCTTGCCCTTGATTGAGTATCAAGTTCACGGGTGCAGGTCAGTTGTCCAAGCTCGCGGGTCAACTTGTGAGGAGGAAACAGGTCTTGGCTGGTCACGTCAGCTCAAGCTCCTTATTCACAAATCAGCTTGGTCCTGCTCATGTCAGAGAACTTATAAAGCGCTAGAGAATGGTCGAGGAAGTGGTGTTAGATAGAGACCCAGCTCAAAAATTATGAACTTCGTGTCCTTATCAGTGGATGAGGGCGTGGAGAATGTGGCGAAATCAAAGCTAGCTGGACGGATGGTGGTAGAAGTAGAGCTAGTCCGAGTACTAAAGATCAGCATGAGCACCCCTGGGTGTCATATCTGGTACGGTGACGACTCATCACCCATACATCGCCAACCTGGCGACTATCGCATCCCACCCAGTCTTCACCACATAACTCAAGACCGGCTGCTGTGTCAGTTTCTCCAATGCTTCTGGTACAGTCATGAGATGACTCTCATATAATGCCTCTTCTGGGTCCATGCCTTTGTTCGGATGATGCACCGGCTCGTAGATGCCCTTGCCACCAGGACCTAAACCTCGCTCCATCTCCACTCGCTCCTGTAGCGTCATTGTTGTGGGAAAGGCAGGAGGATACTGGTACATTGCGCCGAAGATACTCTCGCCAGAAGCTTCAGCCTCTGCCTCAGCAGCGTTCAGTTGCTCCTCGATGGCTGGTGGCACAGTCTCGGCAATGTACCAGAAACATAGGTACTGCGACGTGTGCGATTGCGGGTATAGTTGCGAGAAGACAGGCTCGACTGAAAAGGCGGAAAAGCGTGGGTCTGCTGGAATTCGAGGTTGTGGCTGTAGGTGCTTCACGGGAAGAGGTAGAAGACGGTTCCGGTATCCAGTCTAGAATTGTAGAGTCGTTCAGTCATGCTATTTCCCCCATCATGGAAGTGATCGTTGACGTACTTCCTCGAAGCCTTCTCTCTCCGCCCCTTGCTCTATGCTCTCACCGACATCGCGTCGTCCTTTGGGCAGGAACCAATATTTGTCTCTGCTGTGATAGCATAACACAACGCGGGAACTCGCAACGTGGAAAATGGCTACACCACCACCGAGCACGAAGTGATTGCTCGCGAAATTGGCCGATATAGGTCGATCGGAGGCGAACTGAGGTGTCCGCGCTGCGGATGATGGTCCAATACGTGCGCTCGGGGCACCTGTGTTGCTAGCTGACCTTGACATTTGTTGTTGCACTGTTGAGGTGTAGAAGAAGGCTAGCTGGAGCTCTTCGAGGAGGCCGCGTCATATAACCTTCTGCCGTGACATCCGGCCATGTCGGGCATAATCACTACCCGAATATGTGACCTAGGCCCATTCATGGCGTGCAGTCTTATGAAAAGAGTGACATTATAGTGTTGTGTAGTGGCCTTAGAAAAGGCCGGTGAAGAAGATGCAAAGTGGGCAACATGCTCGACTCATGATCCACGGCGACGACGAAAGTTCAGCCCTGCCCTTCAATTACGCTAAAGTGGCAGCAACGTCCACAGATGGCCTTAACTTGGTTCTTATCCTCTTCCGATGCCTGACATTCTGGCAGTATGGTAATGCTTTTCATCTCTGTCCCTGCTTGAGTACAAGTAGTTTACATATCCTACCAATGCCTCGACAATCGTAATAATGTCCTTCTGTTACAGGTGCCCCTATCTTCCCAGTACGCCATACTCCTGTCCAATGCCATGCTATGCTTTGACCGCCCTAACCACTACAACGTATACCACCTCAATATCCAGGAGGATTCAATCTCTGGCTCACTCTGGTCCATTTCGGTAGCTCTGCAAGGAATTAGTCTTGTTTCCCGAAACCCGCAGCGCGAGCGCTACATATTGCCTCGCCACGTCGAAGCTCAGGTGAGGACATACTATGTATCCCCTTTCTGTACTTCTTCTCTTTGCGGTCAAAGATTGTGTATTTATCCTTTGCGAACATCTCCTCCTCAACAGGCATTGTCTGTTTCCACAGCTCGACTTGTTTCGTCTTCTGCCCTGTCTTCGCCAGCGCCTGGTCGATGATTGAGACTACATTATCGACTAGGCGGAGGCGCTTGCGCTGGCGTCGTTTTTGTGGTGTTGAGAGTCGCCATGGGATTTTCCTAGAAAGCAGAAGTCAGCGCAAAGGTCTGAAGAGAGGTCGAGGGCAAGAGAGACTACCATAGAAGGCCACTAGATAGCGGTGACGAAGCTCTGAATGCGCCAAACCCAAGCATGATGTTGTGATGTAGCAGACTATCCTATTTCCTCCATGTTTCAGACATTCGAGGTCACCGCACTATTTAATGTCCGAGTCCGACAACGTTATCTCCGCGTTACTAGCGACGACCCTCGGGTGAGGACTAACAACAACACCCTTCATTGGCAGGGACAATGTCCTACTATCTTGCCATAATTGGCACGAAAGACAATCCCATCTTCGAGTATGAGTTCGGCACCTCGAAACAAGGTGGCGATGGTGTTGCGCGCTTCCGCGATGAAGCCAGACATATGAACCAGTTCATTGTACACAGCAGTCTGGATATCGTGGAGGAGGTGCAGTGGACTACTGGTGCCATGTACGCCTTCGCACCGTCTACACTCTTCGACCGGTGGTGCTAACTCTGTTCCTCTCACTCCAGGTATCTCAAGTCCATCGATCGCTTCTACAACAACTTCATCTCCTGCTTTCTCACCGGCTCCGGCGCACGCTTCCTCCTTCTACACTGCCCAGACCCCTCGGCCACGCATAATGCGCATCTGACACCGATGCCGCCATCCTCCGCCACAGATAAGCGCACGTCTAGTGCCAGCAGTATCGCATACAATCCTACGAGTCCTGCTACTGAGGAGGCAGTCAAGAATTTCTTCGCCGATGTGTACGAGAACTGGGTGAAGACAACGATGAATCCATTTTATACAGTCAATGCACCGATACGCAGTCCAGTGTTCAAATCTAGAGTGGCTGCGGCAGGCAGGAAGTATTTGTGAAAGGGCAGACTGAAAATAAGAGTGTGAAGAGTCAAGCAGAAGGGCACTGAATCAATCCCCGCGTCATCATCATCATATTCGGACATCCGTCACTAGCTATACGTTCTTCACCGATGCATAAATCTCATGCTGGGCGCATCCTCGACTGGGGCAGCTCCATCACCTGGAACAGTGGGATCAATTAAGCCAGGGTCAGTTGCCGTTGGCGATTTGTTGACCGGACTCTTGTGACTGGCAGGCAAGTTAGCGATGTTAATATGTTACCAAGACAATCGTGACGTACGCGAAGAAGAGCACCTTGATGGCGATGGCGAGCCCGGCGTGGAGGACAAGTACAATGATGAAGATCAGCTTCGCTCGTTGATGCGGCGTAGTCATGATGATTGGGTATAGATTCCGGGCGAGGAAGAGCCCAGATACTGCAAGTCCAACCCCGACAAAGACATAGTTGAGGATGTCGAGAGGACTCCATGAGATGAGAGCGACAGGCACCCAGATGACGTTTGCATAGCCATAGAGCGCCCAGCATTCAAGAACATTTGCAGCCTCACTCCCGCTCCAGCGCAGGGCAGCCCATAATGCGAATGGGATGACAAGTGTGTACCCATAGATCAGACCTGCTGCTCCAGATAGTAACTTGAAGTCATATCCGTAGTAGCTATCTCCTCTTGCTGCCAACCATGCATTGATGCTGCCCGTCAAGAAGAGAATCACAACAACTGTAGTCGCGATCCAGAATGGCCCGTATAGATCAGGGTTGCCCTCAAGAACGTCAAGAAAGTTGTCCTTTGGGAAGATTGCCGAGAGACATCGTTGTAGAACGGCATTGGTGTCTACGTCGAAGAATTGTTGGTAGAAGGAAAGTGTCCATAGGAAGCGCTTGCCCTCGAATCCACCCTTCAAGCCATTGCTGCCAGATTGGCCAGAGGTGTTTTGAGGAGGGAAGGTATTCGTGGTGGTAGGTATAGCTTTGGAGCGAGGGTTCGGGTCGGCGAAAGCTGGTGGATCTTGCATTAGTTGATCTGATCGTGGACAGTGAAGAGCGCCTTCAGGTAGACGAACTAGACTGGTGAAACTGGAGGTTGTCCTCTTGGAGATCGGTATGGCCTAGGTCACCCTGCTTGGTGTTAGCTATTGTTATAGTGTCCATATATCAGGATCGCGCACCTCGGCATCGACGTCGACAACCACATCATATCCACGGTTTGCCATGTTGCGATGTCAAATCAATGCTTTATAAATCGAGACGTGACGGTTCTTGGGAGAGCTGTTTCCAATGCGAGGGCCGTCCCTTCGTGATCGACAGGCACGTGATGAGATGAAACGAGAGTGTCAAGGGCGTCATTTCAAATTATGTTGCGGTGCCACTTAGCATCGACAGAGCAATCCTCAGACGAAGTCCAACTTCTCGCCACTCTCACGCAGCGCACCTTGCCTGTTCCGCGCTCACAAGATATACTAACGCTATATCGCATAGCTACAGAGTATAGCAGGGGCTTCTCACTGCATCAAGCCAAGCCTCAACTCCTTCCTCGTATCATGCAACGAGCCTCACATCCTATACCACAATCCACGTAGAGTGCTCTTCGTGGCATGCTAGAGCGAGCAGCAAGATGTCTCAACTCCGGAGGACGACAGACCTCGGCATGCCTCAGGGACAGATCAAGAGCACGTACACAATGCCTACAAACTCGTCAACTTCATTCGACATTCTGGCGACATGGCGCTGGCGACCTCGATCTGCCGAGTTGGTGCTTCCACTTCACAAGGGCATTGTTCGAGCCGACCCGTACCATCGACCGCGATGACAGTAGACGACTAGACCCCAGTAAACCCAAGAACGAGAGCATGTTTCTCGATTTTCTTTACCCAACCAAAACCAAAGCTATGATCAGACGACTTTCATTATATGGATACAGAACGTGGAAGAAGCACATGCGACACATTGGAGCTGCTGGTATTCAGCGTGGGTTTGCATCTGACGCCTCTAACCGGCGCAAAACGAACGATGATCCTTCGGCAAGCGAAGTAGAGGACTTTCTTAGCACCGAATATACACCCTCAATCCCTGCCGACGAAGCATTGAGGAAACTTCAGATCCTGATAGGCATCAACGCAAAAGGGGAATATCAGGAATCGTGGGATCAGGCCTGGGACTACTACCAGAATTTAGACGAGGATTTCAGAACAGCCGAGATTAGGCTGGGCCTGATGAATATACTTTCCTCTTCGCCACGCTCGAGAGATTGGCACCGCCTGCTGTCGGTCTTCGAGCAGGTCGATATCCTGGAACGTACCTCATCTATGTATTTAGAGGCCATTCTCTTTTACCTCAAGGTGAAGATACCTGACAAAGCAGTCGCTTCACACAGCGAAGCCTTGGACGCTCTCGGCACGGGGCCAAACATCGGTTCAGACCTCTTGATTGCGCATTTGATAAGCGGTGGTGATTGGGATCTCATGTTACGGGCCTGGACTGACCGGGTGGACACTTATGACAATTCAGAGCGCCCTGGGCAACTTCCTCCTGAGGCACTTCGAAGCTGGCAGGATAGCCTTCAGCTCACACTTGGAAGCATGCCTGGTTTGAACAGTAAGGTCCTGGCGTTCATGAATGCTATAGATGCAGGAACTGTACTTGGGGCATACTCCGAAGAAGCGTTTTCCCTGTTCGTTTTTCTCGTCAACAGTGTGCTAAACAAAGGAGTCAGTTTTGGTACCACACGAAATAAGGATGTGCTTTCCTTCCTACATCGACACAATTCTGCCAATGCAAGTATGTACGAGATCTTGTGCATGAGGACGCTGGATCCTACTGGACCTTCTCCAGCAATCCGTATGAGCCATGCCCATCAAATCTATCATCAGTATCGTCGCAACTGTACTCCCTTTTGCCCCTCGCGGAGGCTGCTACACACGATGATCAAAGCCGCAGTTGGGGTGAACGATATCGAGTATGCACTGGTATTGCTTGCCGACTGGCGAACATATCACCAGGATCCTCCATCATCGTTGACTGGCCTTATGATCAAGGGCCTTGCAACAAGTGGTGACTTGGATCAGGCCCAGAAGCTCCTCGAACAATATATATCGCGACAGCATGGCGACATCCCAAGTATCAAGCTCTTCTATCCCTTATTACAGTTTCACGCTGAAAGAGGCGCTCCAGAGGTTGTCATGGCTGAATTGGACAAGATCCGATCCCAAAAGATGGAGCCGGATACTATATGCTGGAATATCCTGCTCAATGCCCACGAGAAAGCAGACGATCTCGAAGGAGTTCTCTCGGCACTATCTTCCATGCTCGAAGCCGGTATGCAGCCTGATGCCTACACTGTTGGCACTGTCATGGCTGCGAGTGCCAGTCGTGGTGACGTTGACCTGTGTGACCAGATGCTCAATATGGCAAACGATAACCATAACGGTATACCAAGGACTGCCACCATGAACGACTGTATGGTATTGGCTCTCCTAAATGATCGTCAAGTGGGAAAGGCCGAGCTCTTTGCACGACAAGTAACCACAAACACTGCCACAATAGCAAGCACGCGTATGTGGAATCAGATTCTATCTTATCACTCATTGAGCTCTCGAACCGAAGCTGTACGAAACACTACGAGGATTGCACAGGAAATGCAGCGACTGAAAGTTCGCTTCGATGGATTGACGTACAGCTGTCTTATGCGTGCATACGTGGTAGAGCGCAAGCCTGCCATTGCACGACGCATCTTGCAGAAGACGATGCAAACAAAGGTGCAAGCGACTGCATTGCACTACGCTATCGTCATGGATGGATATGCCGATATGCAAATGTTTGAGCAAGGCATCAGAATGCATGCCGATATGCTCGCGCGGGGCATCACACCGGATCGCAATTCTCACGTGGCTCTGCAGAGACTGCAGTTGTCAGCCGCAAGAGCTAGACTTGTACAAGAACGTGGCAAGCTTTCAGAAGTGCGAATCGATGTCCTAGACGAGCTGCTTGAGGAGATCATCCCCTCTACTGAGATCGCAAAGCCCGTTTCAGGCACGCCAGAGCTCTACTCGTCGAAATTTTCGGGTGCTGAAGGTGCAGCCGCAGCTCTGTTCAATCTGCCCATCTCATTCTATTCTGACGTTCGTGCCTACGATGTCGTCAAAACACTCATCGACCGCTATGAGGAACTATACCCGGCCCAATCCCAGGATGCTGCCCCTCTCCGCTTCATCGCCCACTTCATGAATCTACATTACCGTACTGGCGACTTCGCCTCCGTTTCCCGCTTCTGGGAGCTCGCAAAGGCCAAAGCGACCCGCACATCCCGCCTCGTCTCTCCATCCACCAGCAACTACATCGCCCCAACCCGCCGCTACATCCTCTCCCCGCATATCGACATCTACCTGCGCGCTCTAGCCGGTCAACCCGCCAGCACCAACCGCGCTAATGCCATGTACAACACGTTCCAGTCGCTCTTCGCTCTTGGCTTCGACCTCGACAATCGCAACTGGAACCTCTACGTTCAACTCCTCGCCACGCACGGCGCCCACAGCACGGCCTTCGCCCTGTGCGAACAACATCTGATGGGCACTTTCCCAGCGTCTTGGAGCCCGGTCGAGCCGCGCGTGCGCTACTTCCAGGCTAGTCGAACTAAGGCCCCAGGATCGGAGTTTCTCGGTCCACGCGGCACTTTCTTGCGGCGGGGCGAGCTGAGGGCGACATATAAGACGATGGTGAGGTTTGCGTTGGTGTTGAGGCGGTTACGGAGGGAAGCGCCGTTCAGAAATGATAGTCGGAAGGAACTCGAGGAGATTAAGAAGGCGGCGCCGAAGACGGTCAGGGCCGTGCTGGCGATGCCGATGGTGGATCATCCTGTTGCGACCCACGTATTGGGAGGAAGGGCGAGGAATGGTGATAGGAGGACGGTCGACTGAGGGTTGTTAGTTGTTTTGCTTTGGGTTGTGTTCAGCGAGGCGTTCAGCATGAGGCATGGAGATTGTAGATATCAGAGCGAGTCAGGAACCTTCATCAAAGAGTCTACCACGGCGCTTGCAGCAATCTTGCCACTGTGATGTGATACTACAGTTTCACGAGCCATCACACAGTCCACCTGGCTAACGTAAGCATCCCTATTAGAAAAAATCCAATTATACTCAAGGCTATTCTACTGCGTGGAGGCATCATTGCGAAGGACTTTCCTTTCCTCCAATTTCGATATCTCCATGCACCTCTAATGTCACCATCAGCACCACCACCACCAGCCGCAGCGGGCATGACTAGCGCAAGCATAGCCTCGAAGTTCTTAACGTGAGGAAGCTCAATGCCTGCCAGCCGCCTTTCGACATCATCGCGGTCACCTACCTCTTATTTCCTTTCTTCATCCATGTCTTCAGGCATGTCCTCGTCCGCTCCAAAACTTCTCACCCAGACTCTAAATTCCTCACCTTCTCCCGCTAAGCCCAATACCGACTGCCCCAGACACCTGGAACTCGATTTTCACTGGAAACTTAACGAGGCCAATGAGTTCTTCTGCACTCATCATCTGCCCCTACAACCCAGCTTTTCTGTCCTGTTCCAGACCATGCGGCAACGGCCCTGGCAAGCTCGGTTTTGGTGACTGGTCCGGTTCAAAGCCAGTACCGGCCTCATTGAAGATACGACGAGGAGCCGCTTCGTTCGCGGTGGCGATGTCGGAGAAGACGGCGTGTGTTTCGTTCTCGACACATGTGTCCATGTGTCCTCGAGTTTACGGCTTTGAACTACACAGGCGGTGTGCTTCGACTTCGCCGGCTGGGTAATGGAGTCCTTGGTAGTCTGATCTCCGGTATCGTTCTTGCCATTTCATGGGAGGGGACATGTTTCCGAGGAGGGATGACAAAGTCCCAAGTATTCCAGGAAGGTTGAACTTGAAACATGGGCACCGAGAGAGCGCGGCGTTGAGACTGATATACACAACGACGATGAGATCTGGGCAGGGCTGCACTGGGCCGAAGAAGCTTGATGCGGCACGGTGGCAATGGTCGATTACTTACTCCGCTGCCGGAAGTCAAGAGCATGGAAGCTCTGCAAGTTTTGCACGCTGTGCACCCTCGACGCAACGTTGATGATTGATCACATCCTTCGCATCCTCACCTCTCCTCCGACATCCGTTCATCCATCCCAAACCTCGTCACCCCAACCTTCAACTCTTCACCCTCTCCCACATCCCCCCCTATATCAATACTCACAGCCCCCGACCCATCGATCATCACTTCCACCGCATCGCCATCATCATCACCCAGCAGCATAAGCGAGCCCGATTTCGCCGCCTCCGTGCGATCCGCTTTCGCCATGGTTTCACAATCATGGCCCTCTCCGTTGAACATGCGACGGGCCGCTTCGTCGGAGCATCTCTGGCGCGGTAGAAAATGCCATGTGTATTTTCCTCGCGGTCGTCTTCGGGGTCGCGGCGGGAACACATGGCCCTTCGACGAGATATGCGAATTGCTTCGTGTCTTGAGCTGGGTTGTCGGCGGCGGGTTCTGCGCTTCTTTGGGGCGGGTGCAGACATCGTGGGCCCTTGGGAGAAGGACGAGACTGGCTATGGTTTAGCTAGTATTGGGACGGATGTGTGCGACGTCAATGTACAGTGAGGTCTACGCAGCTCCTCCTTACAGGGCTGCCGCTAAACCCCCTCGTAACCCCCCAGCTTGGTCATCACCTTCCCAGACAGAAGCTATGCTACTTGGCTTGATGTCCTGGCGAGAATTCTAGGCTACTAGAATGAGAGTTGTGCTCGTTCAGCAAGGTGCAGACACAATGTGCACAGTTATATACTTGATCAACAGACCCTCTATCCTGGCGACCTGGTGACGAGACGAGAACATTCGTCATCTACCGAGCCTAGCAATGGTCGTAATATTAGCACACCCTCCTCCTCACCTTCTCCTTTGCACAGCCGCCCAGCTCAAGACCACTGCGCATGCCTTGATGGTCGCCCTCCTGCCAACCTCACAAAAAGCGAAGACATCGCCGTCGCATCGCCTTTCACGCCTCTCCCCTTCCTGTCCCTCACCCATAACTCATGCATTCGTGAACCCCTCCTCCTTCAAATAGCTCTCCATCTCCTTCCCATTCGGTCTGCTCCTTAGCAAACCCGCCAACTTCCACGGCTGTTGCAGTATCAGCAAGCTATCCCAGCACAAGAAGGAGAGGGCGATGTTGAATCTGGGAATAAGGAGCAGGATACAAAGGCTGTCACGATACCATCCATGTACTCAGTACCTCCAATAACACAACACATCCCACGGCTCTTTAAAAGCACAAAACAGGTTGAAATCAGTACTCACAATATCAAAAGCCCCCATCCTAACCTCCACAACCTGGACCTCCTTTGGCTCTCTAACTTCCTTCTTCTCCATCGCCGCCTCAAACTCTGCACAAGTCGTCGCAAGGTGGTAATTGATGCCTGGCTTGCTCTCGCCACCGAAGAAGGACAGCATTTGAGCGTATTGGAAGGATGGGACGTTGTTGTATTCTGGTGTTGGGGATTAGCTGGGGCAGGGAGGTGTGGGCGGGGGTGTGGGTGAGGGTGAAATGAGGGGTGAAATGAATGGTGGAAGGCAGGGAGGAAGCGTGGAAAGAGAGGATAGGTAACGTACTCTTCCGTGCACCATGGATGGCGCGCTCGATGGTATAGCCGTAATTATTGATAATAACCCTGCGCCGCATGCCATGGTCAGTAGATCATTCACCTCCAACATAATTCCCAGACAGCACTTACAGCACCGGCGCCAATCCCTCAGCAATCATGACAGCAACCTCCTGCACCGTCAACATCAATCCACCATCACCAATAACCAGAACCGTGCGTCCTCGTCCCTGCGGTCTCTCTCTACGTGCGACGTCTGCGCCGAGTGCCGCAGGACAGGCGTAGCCGATACTGCCGAAGTAGACTTGCGTGAAGAAGCTGGTGGGATTAGGTCAGATAGATCATGATGAGCAGGGTCGAAGAGCGAGTGACGAGTTGTGTGCGGTGAGCAAGACTTACGTGACGTCCCTCGGCATCTTCGCATCAGGAAGCCCGTATTGCGACGCCCCTGTGTCGCAGCAGACGATGTCGAAGGGCTTGATGTAGGAGCTGAATTTGGACCAGATGTAATTGCTGTATCCAGTTGTTAGGTATCATGTATCCGTACCTCAATCCTGATGGGGTTGGAGTGCCAACATACTGAGTGATCTTATCGCCAGTCCTGTCCACTTTGAGGTCATGTTCCGGCAATGTCGGCATTTCGACAGTCGGCAGCCTTGCCTGGGCCGGAGACTTGACCAACGCCTGGAGCATCTGCGCCATGTATACGTTGTCGAATCGCTTGCCCTTGACCTACACACTCTAGTCAGTACTCTTCATTCACCACACCCCAACGATTACTCCAGCATCACCAGACCACTTACCACAACAAACTCATCCATAACATCCACCCTCCTCTCCTCCGGAATCTTCCTGCCCAATCCCCCACTCGTATCCGCCGGCCACCATCCCACACAGACCACCAGATCACTCGACTCGATGAAGTCCGCAACGCCCGGCGCAGAAACACTACCATTGTACAATCCCACAAACCTCTCATGGTCTTCATCCACAATAGCTTTGGCTCCGTGTGCCGCCAGGAAGGGAAGCTTGACTGCTTCGACGAAGGCTCGAGTTTCGTTCTCAGCGTGGTGTGCGAGCATGTCGAGGAACATGACTGGCTTCTTTGCTTCTAGCACTGCTTTGGTGATCGCCGATACTGCAGCATCCAGAGCAGATCCATTGACGGGGAAGCTCGGATCGATATTCGTGTCCAACAAGCTCGTTGGCACCCTGTGCGCATGCAGATCAAGTGGCATGAAGACATACACAGGCGCCTTCCTCCTCACACATTCCCTCAACACTCTATCAATCTCCTTTGGCGCCTCGTCCCCGTTCCAAAGTTCCGCCGCATCAGCCCGAATCAACTTACTCGTCTTCTGATAAACCTGCGCATCCACCTCTCCCGTACTTCCAATGCTATGGTGAATCATCAACTTCTTCTCCTGCAACATCCTCGGCGTCTGGCCCACGACATGTATCAGTGGGATACGTTCAGACGCTGCGCCTGCGATGCCGTTCAGTGCACTCAGTTCGCCCACGCCGTGCGTTGTAACGACGCAACCCGGGGTGTGGTTGACGCGGGCGTAGCCATCGGCGGCATAGGCGGCGTTGAGTTCGTTGGAGTTGCCAATGAAGGACATGCCCTCGATGTCGTAGATGTAGTCGAGGATGTCGAGTTGGAAGTCGCCGGGGACGCCCATTACGGTTTTGACGCCGAGTTCGAAGATTCTGAGGTGGAGTGAGTGAGCTGGTGGTAGGAATGACAGCCTGATTGTTTTCAGGAAAGAAGTGGTGGATACGGTGTGCAGAGAGCGATGAGGTGGCGCCCGAAGACAAGATGGGAAGACAGGCTGGACGGACACAGTCATAGAACATAAGTCTGTGCATATTCACCATCGAGTGTCGTACATACTCTCCTCAACAGAAACTCTGCTGCCAGGAACGACGTACCTTTTCCACAAATACAGCCCCAGCGGGATAGTTTCAGTTTCTTTCTCCATCGCCGCGATGACCACTGACCGAGTGTCCTTCCAGAAGTGCAATGCAAACGACACTCTAGGCCCGACTCAAAGGTTACAAGGACTCCTGCTGATATATAGGAGAAGAAAACTTGGTTGGTAACAGTCTAGGCAGCAGACATTCTTTCCGAGGATAACAGGGAACACGATCAAAAGGCAGGATCTTTCACTCTTGATGTACTATTCAGGTGATGTTGAAGAGCAACTCTGAGGTGTGTGGAGTGGAGGTTGGAGCGATGCCTCGGCAGAACCGAGAGAAACACACACCTTAGGAACCTCAACAGGAAGGAGCGCTGCCAGCGAAAAGACTTCGAAACTGCGGCAATTGCACTCGTGTTCGGTTTCCATCCAGTGATATACAGGTCTGAAGTATGTTGAAGTTTTCATTGGAATTTTGTAAACAGAGATATGAAAGATACATAGAAAGACGCCAACCCGACCCTGCTTCCTGCAGCTTCCAAAAAGAACATTCCCATCCAGCTATATCCCTTTCCATATACCCATGCCCGTATGACTCCCTCCTAGAAACTGTACAGTCTTGACAGAAAAAAACAGCGATACACAAACATCCTCATCCTATCTATGCCTTCGACAGCATCTTGAGCACCGCCTCCTTCTCCTCCACAGGGAGCATGCTCAGCACTTGCGCCACACCCTTGAGACCACCGTCCTTGTTACTCCTCATCAAGCTCGCGACATCATACGCCACAGTCTCCGACTTGAGTGCCTCAACCCTCGAGTGCACATCCTTGCGGTTCTCCTCATACCACATAGCGACCGCCATGTCGTCCTTGTCGAAGTTGGTAATGTTGGACCAGTGGCGCAGCTTCTCGAGGTCGGAAGCACGGTTGACAAGCTCCTTGCTGGTAGCAGCAGCCATGCGCTTGAGGATGTACTCCTCGTTCAACTTGCGGCGAAGACGCCAGTAGAAGAAGCGACGGGCGTTGAGCCACTTCAATGGCATGCGGATAGTGCCCTTGGCCTCCATACGGCCGGCGCGGTCGTGCAGGTCGGCGAATTGGTGGGCAATCTGGCCGTAGATTGGCAGCAGCATGTTCTCGCGCTCGGCCATCTGTGTCTTGATGGTGGCGAGCTCTTCGCGAGAGATGCTGGTGTCGGCTGCCTTGCGCTTGAGCTGGCCGTAGGTTGGGTCGAGGCGGGCCATGGTCTCGAGTTGGCGGTCCTTGCGGTACTTGATACCAATGATACCCTCGGGCTCGAGGACACCACCACGTGCATCCTCGTCGGCGTACATCTCCATATACTTGGCGTTGATGGTCGGGTCGACGACGACCCATGAACCACCACGGAGTTCACCGTATGGTGGAATGTACACGAAGACGGGCTGCTCATAAGCAACGAGAGCGTCGACAATGTATGAGCCATACTTGAGAACCTCGTTGTACATGTCGCGCTGACCACCAGAGAAACCACGCCAGTTGGCAAGGATGATCAGAGGAAGCTGCTCACCGTTGTTGAAGTCGCGAATCGCCTGGGCAGTCTTGTATGCGGAGTTGGGGTACCAAACACCACCAGCCTCAGAGACGATCGTTTCGGTAGAGTCAGGGTTGGCGGGGTCAGCTGGTGTGATGTTCTCGACAGCCCTTGTCTCAACACCGATAACACCAACTGGGATACCACCAAGACGAGCACGACCAGTAACAACAGTCTTGGCCCAGCCACCGAGAGACTCCTCAAAGGAACCACGGTCGAAGAGACCAGACTGGAAGCCACTCTCATCCTCCTTACCAGCAATGAGCCATCTGACATCGTATGGCTGCTTGTTGGGAGGCATGAAGGTGATGTCACGGTCCCATGTGTCGAC